>Ga0209640_10004933_pt1 | contig 11661 bp, 12 predicted proteins | sample RifCSP10_1_FD_184018 | JGI IMG/M metagenome (GOLD analysis project Ga0209640, IMG submission 184018) | Soil microbial communities from Rifle, Colorado - Rifle CSP2_sed 10_1 (SPAdes) (version 2) | ecosystem: Environmental > Terrestrial > Deep subsurface > Rock core/Sediment | place: Rifle... | reverse complement strand
GCGTTCAACACTCGACAGATCGAACTGCTCAAGACCTTCGCCGAGCAGGCGGTGATCGCAATCGAGAACGCGCGTCTGTTCGACGAGGTGCAGGCGCGCACGCGCGAGCTGAGCGAAGCACTGGAACTGCAAACGACCACGGCCGACGTGCTCAAAGTCATCAGCCGGTCGGTGTTCAATCTTCAGGCGGTGCTCGACACGCTGGTCGAGTCGGCATCTCGACTGTGCGAGGCGGACGCAGCGGCGATCGCCCGCCAGAAGGGAGCGACTTACTACCAAGTTGCACACCACGGCGCCCCGCCCGGCTATGACGACTTCATCAGAAACCTTCCGTTGTCGCCGGGAAGAGGCTCGGTCGTCGGGCGAGTGTTGCTCGAAGGCCGAACGGTTCAGATTTCCGATGTCTTGGCCGATCCCGACTACGCCATGCTCGAAGTGCAGAAAGAAACGGGCTTCCGCACGCTGCTCGGTGTCCCGCTACTGCGAGAAGGAAATCCCATTGGAGTGTTCGTCCTCTGGCGTCGCGCGGTGCGACCGTTCAGCGACAAGCAGATCGAGCTCTTGACCACGTTCGCCGATCAGGCGGTGATTGCCATCGAAAACGTGCGGCTGTTCGAGGAGATCCAGGACAAGAGCCGACAACTCGAAATCGCCAACAAATACAAGTCGCACTTTCTCGCCTCGGCCAGCCACGATCTGCGCCAGCCGCTGCATGCCTTGAACCTGTTCGTTGCGCAGTTGCAGGCCGAATCCGACCCGGCCGAACGCAGCCGGCTGGTCGCCCGCATCGACGCAGCGGTCAGCTCGATGAACGAGCTGTTCGGCGCGCTCCTGGACATGACCAAGCTCGACGCCGGAATCCTGGAGCCCAATCTGACCGAGTTTTCCGTCGCGCGTCTGTTCGATCGCATCGAGACGACGTTCGCCGACGCCGCGCGCGAGAAAGGGTTGTGGCTGCGCGTGGTTTCGAGCGGCGGCTGGGTACGCAGCGATTTCATCCTGCTGGAACGAATGCTGCTGAACCTCGTGTCCAACGCGGTGCGCTACACGGCACGGGGCGGCGTCGTGATCGGCTGCCGCCGCCGCGGTCCGCATTTGCGCATCGACGTTTTCGACACCGGGCCGGGCATTCCGGAAAACCAGCACCGGAAAATATTTGGCGAATTCTACCAGCTCACCGCGCCGGCGGCGGACCGCCGGACCGGTCTCGGGCTCGGTCTTGGCCTTGCGATCGTCGATCGGCTGGGACAACTGCTCGGCCATTCGATCGAGCTGAATTCACGACCGGGCCGCGGCTCGCGCTTCTCCATATCGGTTCCCTTGGTCGCCGAGCGCAGCGGTGCTGCCGAGACTCTGATTTCGCCCGCAACGGTCGCCGATCCGGCGCGCGGCAAACTTGTGGTCGTGATCGACGACGACCCGCTGGTGCTCGACGGCATGGGCGGAATCCTCCGCCGCTGGGGATGCAAGGTTGTCAGTGGCGACACGCCGGAGGCCGCACTGTCGAACATCGGAGCGGAGACGCGCGAACCCGACCTGATCATTTCCGATTATCGCCTGGCCAACGGCAAGACCGGCATCGAGGCGATCGAGCACCTGCGCAGGACGCTGCGCGCGGAAATCCCGGCGTTTCTGATCAGCGGCGACACCGCGCCGGAGCGGCTGCGCGACGCGAGCGAAAGTGGCTATCAGCTGCTGCACAAGCCGGTGCCGCCGATGCGGTTGCGCGCCATGCTCAATCAATTGCTGAAGGCGCGCGACGCCGCCGGTGCGCCGCCGCGCTACGCTACTCGCGCTCGCGCGACGGCTGCACACCCAGCGCCCCGGCCGCAATGACCGCCTCGGTGCGGTTGCTGGCTTTCAGCGCCTTGAGAATGGCGGTGACGTGATTCTTCACCGTGGGTTCGGCGAGGTCGAGCACGCGGCAGATTGCCTTGTTGCTCTTGCCCTGCATCATCAGGACCAGCACGTCCATCTGCCGGTCGGTGAGACCGAGGTCGGCGGCTGATACCGCTTTTCGCAATTGGGCCGACGGGACCGGCCTTGGCGCCGGCCGGGCGAGAATTTCCGGCGGCACATAGATGCCGCCGGCGAAAATTAGATTGAACGCGCTCAGCATCACCTCGCGCTGCGAGGATTTTGGGATGAAGCCAAGCGCGCCGAGATCGAGTGCCCTGGCGACATTGTCCCGCTCGTCGCTCGCCGAGAGCACCACCACGGAGACCGCCGGATAGCGCTCACGCAATTCGGCAAGAACCTCGAAGCCGTCCCGATCCGGCAAGTTCAAGTCGAGCAGGATCAGCTCGATTTCCGGGTTCTCCTCGATTCTTTGCATTGCCTGGCGCGAATTCGGCGCCTCGACGATGGTCGCCTCGCTCTTCAAGCTCTTGAGAACGCCGCTCAGCGCTTCGCGGATCAGGACGTGGTCGTCGACGACGAGGATCTTCATTCCAAGCGCCAGTTCTTCCAATCGGCAGCGAGAATACACGCGTCCATCGCGCATCGCGACAATACTTCAGGACCAGGACCAAAGCACTCCCTCGGAAAATCGGCGCCTTCGGGATTTGCTTGCCGGCCGCCGACTTCTTCCTCCGGTCGCGACCAGCGGGACTTCGGTAGCAAGACGCCTCGCTGATTCCCGCCGCGTTCTCCCGCGCGCACAGTCGCGACAGTCGAAGCTCAACGGCAAACCAAGATGTCTTCGGCTGGAACGAGAGGAAACCATGCTCAAGCAAATGCTCTTAGGCGCGGCGGTGGTGGCCTTCGGGCTGGTCAGCTCGACGAACGCCCAAGAGCCGACGAAGCAGACGCAGGATCGGCGGCATTCACAGCAGCGCGTCCTGCTCATACCGAGCGACGATTCCGCCCCCATCTTCGCGGCGAATTTCGACCGTGCGGCGCGGACCTTGCGCCCGCCGCCTCTGGCGCCGGGCAGTTCCGAAGTCCCGTAGCGCTCTTGGTCCCGATCATTCGGCGCCCGCTTTCGGGCGGGCGCCGCTCCGCTGCCAACACGCTATTCGAGGGAGGTTCCCATGCTGAAGCAAGTCCTAGCCGGCGCGCTGCTCGTCACTTTGGGCACCGCCAGCGCGTCATTCGCCGAGCCGCGGGATCCCGGCGGCATTCACGAGGCTGACGACTTGCGGCCGATAACTCGGGCGAACCTCACGGACATCGTGACCTGGCTGTCGGCCAATTTCGATCTGCCGGCCACGCGCGAGCATCCGCGCGTCGAGTTCGCGCCGCCGCTGAAGATCGCCGCCATGCGCTACAAGGGCATGCTACCGCTCGCCTGGCGCGAGGACAGCATCCGCGACCCGGCCACCCAGACGGTAGGCCTTCGCGAGGTACTCGCGGTCTACCGCGACGATACCAGGACGATCTACCTCAACGAGTATTGGACCGGCGCGAGCCCGGCCGAGATGTCGGTGCTGGTGCACGAGATGGTGCACCATCTGCAGAACGTGGCGGGATTGAAGTACGATTGCCCCGCGGCGCGAGAAAAGCCTGCGTATCTGGCGCAGAACGAGTGGCTCAAGCGGTTCGGCCGCGACCTGGAGCAAGACTTCGACATCGACATGATGACGCTGTTGGTCAGCACGAGCTGCATGAATTAGCTCCAGTCAAGAACTCGAACACAAAGCCGGTTCGGCCGATACTCCTTCCCCGAATCAGGGGAAGGAGCCGGTCGATGCGCCGCCTCGCGATTGGGCTCGCCTCCGGCGATTGGCTGACCGCCGAGCGCATCCGCGCCTATTCGCTGATCCTGGTCGCGCTCGGAGTGGCGGGGCTCGGCTATCTCGCGTTCACGGCGCAGGGGCTCAACGACTATCAGGGCCGGCCGCTCGGCACCGATTTCTCCAACATCTACGCGGCGGGGAAATGGGTGCTGCTCGGCGAGCCGGCGGCGCCGTACCTCCCGCCGCTCCAGCACACGATGGAGCGGCTGATCTTCGGCCCGGCCACGCCGCTCTACGGCTGGCACTACCCGCCGCCGTTCCTCGCGGTCGCCGCGCTGCTCGCGCTGATGCCCTACCTGGTCTCGTTGGTCGTCTGGCAGGCGGCGACGCTGGCGCTTTATCTGTGGAGCGTGCTGGCCGCGTTCCCCGGGCGAGCCGTGCGCAGCGCGGCGAGACCCGGGGCCCAGGAGCAGCGCGCACAGAGCGGTCCGCCCCTGGGCCCCGGCTCGGCTGCTTCGCGGCCGGCCGGGGAACGTGGCTATATCGTCCTGGCCGCCCTCGCCTTCCCGGCGGTGTTCGTCAACATCACCCACGGCCACAACGGCTTCCTCACCGCGGCGCTGATCGGCGGCGGGCTGCTCATGCTCGAACGCCGGCCGCTGCTTTCCGGGATCCTGTTCGGTCTGCTCTGCTACAAGCCGCAGTTCGGAATTCTGATCCCGTTCGCGCTGGCGGCGGGCGGCCATTGGCGCAGCTTCCTCGCCGCCGCGGTCACAGTGGCGGTGCTGGTGGCGGGAAGCTGGCTCGCCTTCGGCGGCGCGGCCTGGGCCGCGTTCTACGAAAGCCTCACGTTCACGCGCGTAGTCGTGCTCGAGGAAGGCGGCACCGGCTTCCACAAGATTCAGAGTCTGTTTGCGGCGTTGCGTGCCTGGCAGGCGCCGCTGTGGCTCGCCTATGCCGCGCAGGGCGTGCTCACCGTGGCGATCGCGGCCGCGATCGTCGTGATGTGGCGGCGGCCGGGGCCGCTCGCGCCCAAGGCCGCTGGCTTGATCACGGGCGCGCTGCTCGCCACGCCGTACATCCTCGATTACGACCTGGTCGCCGCGGCGCCGGCAATCGCCTTCCTCGTGGCGCACGGGCTGGCGCGCGGATTCCTTCCTTATGAGAAGACGGCGCTGGCCGCCGTGTTCATCGCGCCCTTGGTGACGCGCGCCGTGGCGGAGCACACGGGCCTGCCGATCGGCCTCTGGGCGCTGCTCACGCTGTTTCTGCTCGCCTGGCGGCGAGCGGACGCCGAGCGCAACGCGATACGGTCGCCAACGCCGGCCGGCGTGGTAGGATGATGCAAAATCGCGTGGCGGCGCAGTGAATCGTCGCACGGCACGATCGAGGGGACCATGCGACACGCTGCGGCAAAGAGCTCGGCCGGGACCGATCCTGATCTCGAAGCGCTGACCCAGCTCAATCTCGACTATGTGCGTTCGGTCGACGAAAGCGATGTGGGCTGGTTCGAGCGTCACCTCGCCCCGGACTTCATGAACAGCAATCCAGATGGCTCGCTGGTGGATCGCAACGGCTTTCTCGCGCAGATCGCGCGCGGCGCAGGCGTCTCGAACATCAAGGCGCACGACGTCCTCATTCGAATCATCGGCGATCTGGCGATCATTCACGCGCGCACCAGCTACAAGAACCGTGCCGGCAGCGAAGGCCGCGGGCGCTACACCGACATCTGGTCGCGGCGCAACGGCCGCTGGACGTGCGTGGCGGCTCACGTCACCCGTTCCTGACGGTTCCCGGCGGCCGCGCGACCGTTAACCGGTCGTTAACCATCTTCCATCTTATTGCCGCTCCCTTTCCGCACCGTCTCCACGATCCGGCCGCGGGCCGGACGTGATCGCGGCGCAGAAAGCACACCCGTTGATTCGCGCCCGGAGTTCGTCATGCACCGCCCTATCCCGACCCAGGCACGCCCGCCCGCTGCCGCGCTGCGGCGGCGGCTCGGCTTCGCCTACGCCGAGGCGATCGTGGCGCTGGCGCTGTTCGCGTCGCTGTGCGCGCTGGTACTCTTGATCGGCCGCGGCCTCTTGGTCTGACCTTTTCCCTTCACATCGCCGCGAGCCGGCTGGCGTTGGGCGTCTGACCCGCTACCTTGAGCAGATGCGGCCCGCTTCGCTTCTACTCACGCTTCCCCTTGTACTGATCCACGCCTCCGCGCCGGCACAGACGAACGCCGTCATCAGAAGCGCCAAGGCCAGCTTCCGCATCGAAACCGTGGCCACCGGACTCGAGCATCCCTGGGCGCTCGCGTTCCTGCCCGATGGGCGACTGCTGGTGACCGAGCGGCCCGGCCGCATGCGCATCCTGGCGCGCGACGGCAAACTGTCGGAGCCGATCGCGGGCGTGCCCGAGGTGGCGGCGGTCGGCCAAGGCGGGCTGCTCGACGTGGCGCTGGCGCCGGACTTCGCGCAATCGCGAACCATCTACTTCACCTTCGCCGAGCCGCGCGGCGCGCAGAACGGCACCAGCGTCGGCCGCGCGCGGCTGGTCGAGGAAGGCGGCAAGGCGCGGCTCGAGAATTTCACCGTCATCTTTCGCCAGGAGCCGGCGGTCGGCGGCGGATTCCATTTCGGCTCGCGGCTCGCGTTCGCGCGCGACGGCAACCTGTTCGTCACGCTGGGCGAGCGCTTCCGGCGCGACGCGGCGCAGGACCTTTCCGTCCATCTCGGCAAGGTGATCCGCATCCGGCCGGATGGGAGCGTGCCGCCGGACAATCCGTTCGTGAACCGAGAGGGCGCACGGCCGGAAATCTGGTCCTATGGCCACCGCAACCCGCAGGCGGCCGCGATCCATCCCGTCTCCGGGAAGCTATGGACCGTGGAACACGGCGCGCGCGGCGGCGACGAGATCAACATCCCGCAGCCGGGCAAGAATTACGGCTGGCCGGTCATCACCTTTGGCCGCGACTATTCCGGCGCCAAGATCGGCGTCGGCACCCACAAGGAAGGCATGGAACAGCCGATCCACTATTGGGATCCCTCGATCGCCCCCTCCGGCATGACGTTCTACGCCGGCGACGCGTTTCCCGGCTGGCGCGGGAACCTGTTCGTCGGCTCGCTGGTGCTGCAGCACCTGAACCGGCTCGAGCTCGACGGCGAGAAGATCGTGAACGAGGAGCGGCTGCTCACCGACCTGCGCGAACGCATCCGCGACGTGCGCATGGCCCCGGACGGCACGCTTTATCTTCTCACCGACGCGCGCGACGGGAAGGTGCTGCGGCTGGTGCCGGCGAGCTAGGCGTTCTTGGTCCCTGGTCGGCGCCGTGGTATCTCTGCTCCATGGTGAAGACGCTGGTACGGATCGAGACGATGGCGCAACTGCGCGCCGAAATCGAAGGCGGCATTCAGGAGCTCGATGCTGGATTGGGCGCCGAACTCGACGTCGACGACCTGATCAAGCGCGCCCGCGAAGAATCTGGGCGAGGCCGCTAGGCGCCTGGTTTGGGCGCCAAAGGCAGGCCAGGACCTCCGCGAAATCTGGCGCTACTTCGCGCGGGTCGCTTCGCCCGAGATCGCCGACAGGCTGTTGTTCGACATCGACCGGCCGCCAAGCGGCTCCGTGATCGGCCCTTCATAGGGCGACCACGCGACGAGGTGCATGCGAACCTGCGCTCGGCACGGGTCCATCCCTACACCGTTTTCTATCGCGTGGGCGGCCGGAGCGTAGAAATCGTCCGCGTTCTGCATGAACGGCGCGATTTTTCCCTGCTTTTTTCCGAAGCCGGAAACCTAACGGACGGTTCCTCCGCTGGCTTGAACCGGTGTCCCATCGAGTCCCACCGTGCCTTTCACCCAATCCCGCGCCGAGACGCTTGGTCCCGCCCTCCCGCCGTTGTCGCCCATCTGTCCGCTTGCTACGGTCCGCGCCTCGATTGGCGGGCGTAGGCGGCCGGGGAGGCGTCATGCTTCGCGTAAAGAGCCCCCAAGATCTTGGGGCAGGGTTGGTCTTCATCTTCATTGGTCTGGCCGGAATCTATCTCGGCAAAGACCTCCCCATGGGCACCGCCTCTCGCATGGGGCCCGCCTACTTCCCGGTCTATCTCAGCTACCTGATCGTCGCGATCGGCCTGATCGTCGGAGCCAGGGGGCTAACGATCGACGGCCCGCGCATCGAAACGGTCCGTTTGCGCCCAGTCATTTTCATCATCGCGGCGCTGCTCGGCTTCGGCGTCATGATCGACCAGATCGGGCTCGCGTTGGCGGCCGCGATCATGACGCTGATCGCCGCCTACGCGCGGCCGAACGCCAAGCTCCTGGAAACGCTCGTGCTCGGCGCGGGGCTCGCGATCTTCTCCGTGCTCGTGTTCGTCTACGCCTTGGGGCAGGCGCTGCCTCCCTGGTGGGGCCGCTGACATTGATTTCGATTTCTTCAACAATGTCGCGACCGGCTTCGGCGCCGCGCTGTCGTTCAAGAACCTCGGCTATGCGCTGCTCGGCTGTTTCCTCGGCACGCTGATCGGCGTGCTGCCGGGCATCGGGCCGATTCCGACCATCGCGATCCTGCTGCCGATCACGTTCGGCCTCGACCCGCTCGGCTCGCTGATCATGCTGGCCGGCATCTACTACGGCGCGCAGTACGGCGGCTCGACCACGTCGATCCTGGTGAACATGCCCGGCGAGGCGGCGTCGATCGTGACTACCATCGACGGCCACCAAATGGCGAAAAAGGGCCGCGCCGGCGCCGCGCTCGCGGTCGCGGCCCTGGGCTCGTTTTTCGCCGGCTGCGTCGGCACCATCTTCATCATGGCATTCGGCCCGCCGCTCTCGGCGTTCGCGCAACAGTTCAATTCGCCCGACTATTTCTCGTTGATGGTACTCGGTCTGGTGACCGCGGTGATCCTGGCGCACGGCTCGGTGATCAAGGCGCTTGCCATGGTGTTGATCGGCCTGCTGCTTGGACTGGTCGGCACCGACACCAATACCGGCGTCACCCGCTACACGCTCGGCATTTCGGCGCTGTGGGATGGCATCGACTTCCTGCCGCTGGTGATCGGCATGTTCGGCGTGGTCGAGATCATCCGCAACTTGGAGCAGCCGGCACTGATTCGCGAACCGATCTCCACCCGATTCAAGGAACTGTGGCCGAGCAAGGAGGAATTCCGGGCCTCGTGGCGCGCGGTGCTGCGCGGCACCGGCCTGGGTTCGATTCTCGGCATTCTGCCGGGCGGCGGGCCGGTGCTTGCTGCGTTCGCCAGCTACACGATCGAGAAGAAGCTGGCCAAGGACCCAAGCCGGTTCGGCAAGGGCGCCATCGAGGGCGTGGCGGCGCCGGAATCCGCAAACAACGCGGCTTCCCAGACATCGTTCATTCCGCTCTTGACCCTCGGCCTGCCTTCGAACCCGGTCATGGCGTTGATGATGGGCGCCATGATCATTCAGGGCATCGAGCCGGGCGCCGCGGTGATGACCAAGCGCCCCGACCTGTTCTGGGGCATGGTCGCGAGCATGTGGATCGGCAACCTGATGCTGCTGGTGATCAATCTGCCGATGCTCGGCATATGGGTGAAGCTGCTGTCGGTGCCCTACCGCCTGCTGTATCCGGCGGTGCTGTTGTTCTGCGTCATCGGCGTCTACAGCACCAACTCGACTTTCGCCCAAATCGCGCTGACCGCCATCTTCTCGGTGTTCGGCTATGTGCTGCTGAAATTCGGGTGTGAGCCCGCGCCCATGGTGCTCGGATTCATTCTCGGCCCGCTGATGGAGGAGAATCTGCGACGATCGCTGGTGATCTCGCGCGGCGACCCCATGGTATTCATCGAACGGCCGATCTCGGCCGTCCTGCTCGCGCTTACGATCGCCGCAATCGCCTTGATAGTCTTGCCTCAGATCCGCAAGAAACGTGAGGAGGCGTTCCAAGAATGAAAGCGGTCGCGGCCGCTTTCAGACACCACTCGGCGGGCATCGGAAAGATGCGCGCCATTCAGGAAAGGCGAAAGGGAGGACCCACATGAAACTCGTATCGAAATGGCTGGGCGCCGGGCTGGCGCTCGGGCTGGCCGCGGCCCTGGGTGCAGCACCTGCGAGCGCGCAGCAATATCCCAGCCAAGACATCCGCGTGATCTGCGCGTTCCCGGCGGGGAGCGGCGCCGACGTGCTGGTGCGTTACTTCGCCGAAAAACTGCGCGGAGTCGTCGGCCGCACGGTGATCGTGGAGAACAAGGCCGGCGCGGGCGGCAACATCGCCACGGAATACGCCGCACGGGCCAAGCCCGACGGCTACACGATCTTCATCCACGCGGCGACCGCGGTCGCGGCCAGCATGTACCTGGTGAAAAATCCGCCGGTCGACGTCGGCAAGGCGTTCCAGATCGCCGGCACGATCAACCGGCAGCCGTTCATGCTCGTGGTTGCGGCCAACAGCCCGTACAAGACGGTTGCCGAGCTTACCGAGGCGATGAAGAAGAAGGGCGACAAGGCGAGCTACGCCTACGCGGCGCCGACCGGCGCGATCATGGGCGAGATCTATAAGAACGTCACCGGCGTCAAGGCGATCGACGTGCAATACAAGACCGCGCCGGACTCGCTGAACGAGATCCTCAGCGGCAAGCTCGACTATGCCATGCACGACCCGGTGTTCGCGCTGTCGCAGGCGCGCGAGGGACGGCTGCGGATTCTGGCCGTCAGCACCGGCAAGCGGATGGCGTCGATCCCGCAATATCCGACCATGACCGAGGTCGGCATCCCCATGGACCTCACCGGCTGGTGGGCGGCCATGGTGCCGACCGGCACACCCAAGCCGGTGATCGATCAGATCCACAAGTGGTTCGTGCAGATCGTGTCGTCGGATGAGACCAAGGCGTTCCTGAACAAGTTCGGCGGCGACCCCAACATCCAGACGCCCGACGAAGCGCAGGCGGTGTTCCTGAAGGACATCAAGGCCTGGGGCGACTACGTGAAGCTGGCCAAGATCCAGCCGCAGGGCTGACGATCCGGCCACAAGATCGGGGTTCCCGGGGCGCGGTGGCGGCCCACGTCATCGCGCCCACTTTTTTGCCCACGGCTGTTGCGTGCCGCTTCGCGCGCATAAGATAGCGCAGGCTCCGGCACCGCCCGGCAAGTCGCTTGCCCACGGCGCGCGTCGATCCGGAACCGAGGGAGGAAGTCCGATGAAGTTGACGAGAAATGAGTTGCTGCGCGGCGCCGGCGCGCTCGCGCTGGTGGCGCCGTTCGGCGGGATACGCGGCGCGCATGCGCAGGCCTACCCGGCCCAGGACATCCGTTTCGTCTGCTCGTTCCCCGCGGGCAGCGGGGCCGACGTGCTGGTGCGCTTTTTCGCCGACAAGGTGCGACCGCTGGCGGGCCGGACCATCATCGTCGAGAACAAGGTCGGCGCCGGCGGCCACATAGCCACCGAGTATGTCGGCCGCTCGAAGCCGGACGGCTACACGATCTACGTATTCGCCGCGACCGGCGTGGCCGCCATGGCCGCGATGTTCAAGAAGCCGCCGCTCGACGTGGCCAAGTCGTTCCAGATCGCGGCCACCATCAACCGCCAGTCCTTCATGCTCGTGGTGGATGCCAAGGGCCCGTACAAGAACGTGAAGGAGCTCACCGAGGCGATGTTGAAGAAAGGCGACAAGGCCACCTACGCCAGCGCGGCGCCTCCCGGCACCATCATGGGCGAGATCTACAAGCAGAAGACCGGGGTGAAGGCGGTGGAAGTCAACTACAAGACCGCGCCCGACTCGCTCAACGAGCTGCTCAACGGCCGGCTCGATTACGGCATGCACGATCCGGTGTTCGCGCTCTCGCAGATGCGCGAGGGCCGGCTGCGCATTCTCGCGGTCTCCACCGGCCAGCGCATCAGCGTAATTCCCGACGTCCCGACCATGAAGGAGTCGGGCGTCGACATGGACATGACCGTCTGGTGGGCGGCGATCGTGCCGGCCGGCACGCCGCGGCCGATCGTCGAAACCATCAACAAATGG
>Ga0209640_10004932_pt1 | contig 11661 bp, 12 predicted proteins | sample RifCSP10_1_FD_184018 | JGI IMG/M metagenome (GOLD analysis project Ga0209640, IMG submission 184018) | Soil microbial communities from Rifle, Colorado - Rifle CSP2_sed 10_1 (SPAdes) (version 2) | ecosystem: Environmental > Terrestrial > Deep subsurface > Rock core/Sediment | place: Rifle... | reverse complement strand
CTTCGCGAGCGAAATTTGAGAACTTACCCACGCTGGCTCGGGATCGCGATCCTGCTCGTCATCGCGACCGTCTTCGCCCTGAACCACGTCGCGGCGCGCGTTGCCTTCGACCACGGCACCAGCGTCGTCACGGGCGTCGTGTTCCGCTCGGGCGGCACCGCGTTGGCCTTGCTCGCGTTGCTCTTTATCCTGCGCACGCCGATCCGGCTGCCCGCGCTGACGACACGGCGCGCGCTCGTGATCGGCGCGCTGATCGCGCTGCAAAGCTATTGCCTTTACGCCGCGGTCGCGCGGCTGCCGGTTGCGCTCGCGCTCCTCACCTTCAATATCTACCCGATGGTGTACACGCTCATGACCTGGGCCGCCGGCGTCGAGCGCTTCTCGCCGCGCGCACTCGCCGCCATGGTCGTTGCGCTCTTCGGCCTCGCGCTCGCCCTGGACATCACGCACACCGGCGCAGCGCTGGCAGATCGCTGGACCGAGATTGGCGTGGGGGTCGTGTTCGCGACCGGGGCATCGCTGGTTTTCGGTTTGGTGCTGTTCCTCAACGCGCGCTGGCTGCACGGCGTCGATGGCCGGGTACGCAGTTTACTGACGATGGCGAGCTGCGGCGTGGTGGCCCTTGCCGGCGCCACCGCAACCGGTGCGCTCGCGCTGCCGCACGACGGCACCGGCTGGCTCGGCCTCTCGCTGCTCACCCTCTTTTACGGCTCGGCCATCACCGCCTTCTTCGTGATACTGCCGCACATGCGCGCGGCGAGCGACGTCACCGTGCTCAATTTTGAACCGGTGGCGCTTGTCTTTCTCGGCTGGGCGATCCTCGGACAGAGCCTCGCGGCGACGCAGATCGCCGGCGCGGTCGTGGTGGTCGGCGCCATCGTCGCGCTCGGCATGGCGAAACGCTAGTATCTTTATCTTACGTAAAAAGATCCGGTCTTTCGTATCCAAGGGCCGCCAGACACGGTCGGACGGAGTAACGAAAACGGGGCCTCGCGGCCCCGTTTTCGTCGATGCAAGAAGGTACGTTACATACCGGCGAGGCCGGCTTTGGAAACCTGCTCATCTTCATCCGAGGTGACGCCGCTGGTTCCGATGGCGCCAATGACTTTGCCGTCCTTCATGATCGGCAGTCCGCCGCTGGCCGCGGACATTCCCGATAAGGTTAAGAGGCCGACGCTGCCTTTAGACACCGCGTCCTGGAACACGCGGGTCGAACGGCGATACATGGCGGCGCTGCGTGCCTTGTCGATCGCGACCTGGATGCTCGCGGTTTGGGTCTGGTCGAGTTTTTCGAAGTAGACGAGAAAACCGTGAGTATCGACCACGGTAACGGCGACTTTAAATTTGTTTTTTTGGGCTTCCGCGATGGCCGCCGCCGCCATCTTTTTCGCGGTGGCGAGATCGATGGGCGGACCGTACGGTGGACGTTCGTCCGCGAAAGTCCATGTTACGCTGAAGGTCAGCATCGCGGCACCGAACATACAAATCGAAGATTGCTTGAGCGACATGTTTTTCTCCTTGGGTGGTGGGGACAGCCGTGAGCACGATACGGAAGGTCGGTCAGGGTTGTAAATATGGTTGCAAGTGGAAAAATTGTATCAACGCGGCGGGCGGGAAAAGGGGGTGCACCGCTCAAGAACTAAAAATACACTAGAAATAATGGGGTCGTGGGAATTAACCTTATGGAACTTCGTCTCCGTTTTGTAACGCTCGGCGTAGCTAATCACCAGTGTCGACGCGGTTTTATGCAGAAGTATTGAAACTTCCCCGGATATCCACGCAGAATACCGGGGTTCGACGTCATTCATGCAGTAGCATCGCTTCTCAGCAACACCGAGGCACGCCGCGCTCGCCGCGGCCGGACAACGCGCCACATAGACAGGGATCGAAAATCATGAAGACCAAAGCCGCGGTCGCCGTCGCTGCAGGCAAGCCGCTCGAGATCATGACCGTCGATCTCGATGGACCCAAGGCCGGTGAGGTGCTCGTGGAGTTGAAGGCGACGGGAATCTGCCACACCGACGAATTCACCCGCTCCGGCGCCGATCCCGAGGGGCTCTTTCCGTCGATCCTCGGCCACGAAGGGGCGGGCATCGTCGTGGACACGGGGCCCGGTGTCACGACGGTAAAGCAGGGCGACCACGTCATTCCGCTCTACACGCCGGAGTGTCGCCAATGCAAGTCGTGCCTGTCGCGCAAGACCAATTTGTGCACCGCAATCCGCGCCACCCAGGGCAAGGGCGTGATGCCGGATGGCACCAGCCGCTTCTCCATGGGCGGCAAACCGCTCTATCACTACATGGGCTGCTCCACTTTCTCGAATTACACGGTGCTGCCGGAGATCGCGGTCGCTAAAATCCGCGAGGACGCGCCATTCGACAAGGTGTGCTACATCGGCTGCGGCGTGACGACCGGCATCGGCGCCGTGATCAACACCGCCAAGGTTGAACCGGGAGCGAACGTCGTCGTGTTCGGCCTCGGCGGCATCGGACTGAACGTGATCCAGGGCGCCAGGATGGCGGGCGCCGACAAGATCGTTGGCGTCGACATCAATCCGCGGCGCAAGCCGCTCGCCGAGAAGTTCGGCATGACACATTTCGTTAATCCAAAGGATGTGGGTGGGGACCTCGTGCCACACCTCGTGTCCCTCACCGACGGCGGTGCGGACTACAGCTTCGAGTGCGTCGGCAACGTAAATCTCATGCGCCAGGCGCTCGAGTGCTGCCATCGCGGCTGGGGGGTCTCAGTGATCATCGGCGTCGCCGGCGCTGGACAGGAGATCAAGACTCGCCCGTTTCAGCTCGTCACGGGACGGGTGTGGAAGGGAACCGCGTTCGGCGGCGCGCGCGGACGCACCGACGTGCCGAAGATCGTCGACTGGTACATGGAGGACAAGATCAACATCGACGACCTGATCACGCACGTGATGGCTCTCGAGCGCATCAACGACGCCTTCGATCTCATGCACAAGGGCGAGTCGATCCGCTCGGTAGTGACATATTGAGCAACGAGTCTTTACGAACCACGTACAATCACAGAAAGGAAAACATCATGGCTATGTCAATTCACCCTTCGGTCGATCATGGCGTAAAGCCGGGTTCCGCGAACTTCGCCGGCGGCACGCTCACCTGCCACTGCACGTCGCAACCCGTAACCGTCAGCATCAAGGGGAACGTCGCTCACAATCACGCCTGCGGCTGCACGAAATGCTGGAAGCCGAAGGGTGCGGCGTTCTCGGTTGTGGCGGTGGTGGGGCGCGACAACCTCAGCGTCACCTCGAACGCGAATAAGCTGAAGATCGTGGATCCCTCCGCCACCATCCAGCGCCACGCTTGCACCGGCTGCGGCGTGCACCTGTACGGCCGCATCGAGAACAAGGCCCACCCGTTCTACGGGCTCGATTTCGTGCACGTCGAGCTGTCGAAGGAGCAGGGATGGTCCGCGCCGGAGTTCGCCGCGTTCGTCTCTTCCATCATCGAAGCCGGCGCCGCGCGACCCGATGAGATGGCGGGCGTGCGCAAACGTCTCAAGGAGCTGGGACTCGAGCCGTACGACTGCCTGTCGCCGGCGCTGATGGATGTGATCGCCGCGCACACCGCGAAGTCGAAAGGCACCTTGAAGGCATAACCGGGCATCTTGCCGGTAAACTCTAATGGAGCCGCGACTCAGTTTTGTAACGCTTGGCGTCTCCGATCTTAAGCGTGCGACGCGGTTTTATGAGGAAGTGTTGAAACTCCCCCGGATATCCACGCCGCCGGAAGTTGCCTTCTTCGAGCTCGGCAAGACCTGGCTCGCGCTGTATCCGCGCGAGCTGCTGGCGGCGGATGCGGGGGTTCCCGCGGCGGGATCGGGATTTCCCGGTTTCTCGCTGGCGCACAATGTCCGCTCGGCGGCGGAGGTGGATCAGCTTTTGAAGGAAATCGCGGCCAAGGGCGGCCGCATCGTGAAGCCGGGAAAGCACGCTGACTGGGGCGGGTATACGGGCTACTTCGCCGATCCCGACGGGTTTCTGTGGGAAGTCGCGTGGAACCCGCAGTTTCCACACACCTGAATTCAGGAAAATGGCCAGGGAAGAAATCCTGCTCGTTTATGACAAGCAATGCCCGGTGTGCGACAACTATTGCCGGCAGGTGCACATCCGGGAAACGGTTGGTGAGCTCAGGCTTATCAATGCACGAGATTCGAGCACGGTCATGGACGAAATCACCTCGCGGGGATGGGACATCGATCAGGGCATGGTGTTGAAAGTGGGCGACGCGCTGTATTACGGGTCAGACGCCATTCATGGCCTGGCGCTGATCAGCAGCCGTTCGGGAATCTTTAATCGTCTCAATTATCGGCTGTTCAAATCCAGAATGCTGTCGCGCATATTTTATCCCGTGCTGCGCAGTTTCCGGAATCTTTTGTTGAAGTTGCTGCGCAGGACCAAAATAAACAATCTCAAGCTGGAAAATAACGACAGATTCTGAGTCTTCCGATGGTTGTCCGTCTCTGACTTGGAGATATTTCACACGCACGGCGGACCGTGACGTGCCTGGTCTCAAGGAGCGGGCGTGGAATAACGCGCGTGGATGGTCTTGATGCCGTCAAGAGTTTTTTTGTCGAGGGTGAGTTGGGTGCTGTCGATATTGCGTTTGAGTTGCTCCATCGTGGTGGCACCGATGATGGTTGATTTCACGAACCACCGCTGACGCACGAAGGCCAGCGCCATCTGGTCCGGTCCGATCCCGTGCTGCTTCGCCAGCGCCACGTAGTCCGCCGTCGCGTGCGCCACGGTCGGACGGCGGTTGCGCGGCTGAAATTCGGCGAACTTGACCATGCGCGCGTTGGCCGGTTTCGCGCCGTTCAGATATTTTCCGGTCAACACCCCGCCGGCGAGCGGACTGTAGGCGAGCAGCGAAATGTTTTCGCGATAAGTCGCCTCGGCGAGATCCAAATCAAATTGCCGGCTCGCGAGGTTGTAGATATTCTGGATTGAAACCGGTCGCGGGAGTCCGTGCTGGCGCGCCAGCCAGCTGAACTGGCACACCCCCCAGATGTTTCGTTGGACAGCCCGTAGTAGCGAATCTTTCCGGCCTTCATGAGTTCGGCCATGGTCTCGATCTGCTCCAGAATGGGCACGGTCTCGGTCTCCCTTCCCGGATCGAACCGGGTTGCACCGAAAATCTACACGTTGCGGTCCGGCCAGTGGATTTGATAGAGGTCGAGGTAATCGGTTTGCAGGCGCGCCAAACTGCCGTGCAGCGCCTCGATGATGTTCTCGCGCGAGATGGCCGTGTGACCGCCACGCAGCCAGTCGCGCCGGCCGGGCCCCGCGATCTCGCTCGCCACGATGAGCTTGTCGCGCGGCTGGTGTTTCAACCAGGTGCCGATGTACTGCTCGGTCCGGCATGCCGTCTCGGCGCACGGCGGCACCGGGTACATCTCGGCGGTGTCGATGAAGTTGATGCCTTGCGTGATGGCATAATCGAGCTGTTCGTGCGCCTCCGCTTCCGAGTTTTGTTCCCCCCAGGTCATGGTGCCGAGGCAAATCTCCGACACCCGCAAGTCTGAATCGCCCAATTGATTATGTTTCATGTTGATTTATCGTTCCTGCTGTACCCATCGTGTACCCGCGCCAGCGTTTCTCGATGCGGTAAACAAACTTAACGCCAAGTGTCACACCAGTCCAGTGTTTTGTCGGGGATTGATTACACAATCCACATCGGCAAAAAAAGCGCAGACGTAACATTTCCGTTCGTCTAGGTCGGCTGCGTGTATTCGTCTATAATTTAGTCAGTAATTACTCAAGGTAAATTACGATGAATAAGGCATATTTAATATTGGTGGTCGGCATTGCGGCGCTGCTCACGGTAAATGTCTCCGCCGCGGAAAATCTTTTACCCGCTAAAGAAGCGGACATAAAGAAATTGCTGGAAGTCACCGGATCGTTGAAAATCGCCAAGAACATGTCGGAGGCGGTGGTGAACCAGATGTCTCGGGCCCTTAAACAGGCCCGCCCGGATGTCCCGCCGGAAACGTTCGACATCATTCATGATGAAGTCAATAAAACCATATCCGAAGCCATGGTCGCCAAAGGGGGTTTTATCGACCTGATGATTGTGCTTTATCATAGGTACTATACGCATGCCGATATCAAAGGGCTGTTGGCATTTTTCCAGTCGCCGCTGGGGAGAAAAGCGAGTTCGCTGGGACCGGTAATGAGCCAGGAAGGATTTGCGATCGGCCAGCGCTGGGGAGAAAGCCTGGGCCCGATTATTGATCGACGCGTGCGGGCGCGTATCAGGGATAAAGGAATCGAAATATAACAACCGATAAATAAGTTTTTTGTCGATATACAAGCTTAGGCTCCTGCGGAGCGGCCGGGCGCAATCAACCTGATGAGGGTTCATTGAATGACCAAAACCCGCTACGCCGATATCAAGTCGTTTATTTCCAAGGACGGTTCCGTCATCCGCGAGCTGATGCATCCCGCGGCGCATGGCAATGCGAACCAGAGCTTTGCCGAGGCGATCGTCACGCTGGGGAAGGGCACACGGCTGCACAAGCATCATCGCAGCGAGGAAATCTATCATGTCACTTCCGGCGAGGGCCGGATGGTATGTGGTGACGAGGTATTCATCATCCACAAGGGTGATACCATCTGCATCCCGCCGGGTACCCCGCACCGGGTGGACAATACCGGCAAGACCGAGTTGCGAATTCTGTGCAGCTGCTCCCCGCCGTATTCCCACGACGATACCGAACTCCTCTAAATAGACCGGCCCCTGTTTTTCTCCGTCGTACGGCGGCAAATCCTGCCGAATTCCGCCTTCCGTCGGACACCCGGGAGCTACACGCCGCAAAAAATTCAATAAGGGCGGGAATTTAGACATTCCTGCTCCATTCCCGTTATTGGCACGGGTTGTGCTCAATCTATCTGCAATTCGATTCGGAAAATCCTGAACAATGCGGATGAGCGGTATGACAGGGGTGGCCAAGAGTCTAACGGGGTTGGGGTTATTGGCCCTGATTGGCTTCGGTGGGGCGGCCGAGGCGGCGGTGTATATTTATGAGCTGCCGGACGGATCACGACTGGTGACCAATTATCCGATCAACAATAAAAATTACCGGGCGGTGCACACCAGCGAAGATTTCCATGGTATCGGCAGACTGGCCGCGCAGAAGAACAGCCCGGTATTTCGCGAATCGCCATCCACTTATGACCGGCTGATTCGCCGTTATTCAGAAGAACACGGCGTGGAATTTGCGCTCGTCAAGGCGATCATGCAGGCGGAATCTTCCTTCAATCCCTATGCGGTGTCACACAAAGGCGCGCGCGGCTTGATGCAAATGATGCCGGAAACCGCCAGCCGTTACGGCGTGCGGGACATTTATAATCCGGTGGAGAACATCCGCGCCGGAGTCAAACACCTTAAATATCTGTCCGGGGTGTTCGACAATAAATATACCGACGTTATCGCCGCCTACAATGCCGGCGAGAACGCGGTAAAACAGTATCGCGGCATCCCGCCTTATGAAGAGACCCGGAATTACGTAAAGAAAGTATTGCAGTTCAAACGCCAGTACGCATCGAAATACCGGTATAGCAAGGTCAGTAATCGCTCCTCAGGGAGCTGATCAACCTTTGTTCCGCGTTCAGTCGCGCTAGTTTAATTGGATCCGCTGACCCCAGGGAACCTGCCCTTTTCCTTTCACCAGCCACAACACCGGATAGGACGGTTCGTGTTCGGGAAACTCACCCTTGGCATCGGTGAAATAAAGCAGCAAGTTGGGCGGGCGATCCTGTTCGTCCGCCCATTCAAAGACCGGGGTGAATTTCGTGCCGCCACCTCCCTGGAATTGCTTCGGCAATCCGACTTCATCCCACGGTTCAAATGTCCAGGGACCGTCCTCGGCCAGACGCTCGTCGCAGGCCAGCAAGACGATACGGGCACCGACCTGACCTTTGATGGCGTTTATTTCGCTCAGAAACTCCCGCATTTCCTCGTCCGATATCGAGCCGCTGGTATCGAGCGCGACGACAAGATCAACGTTACGGCTGTGCAAGCCTGGCAGAATGGCCGAGCCTTCGCGGCGCGATGGATGGGCGAAGCTGTAATCGTCGTGCGTTGTCTGGGTCATGTAGTGCGCCAGCAGCAGGCGCCACGGCAATTGCGGTTGCAGGAGCTGATCCACCTTGCGCGCGATGGAATGGCTGAGCTTCCCCATCTTTCTTGCATGGTGGGCGGCCGCCGCCAACCGCTGTTTCCACTGGTTGTCGAGCATTTCACGTTCCGGAGCGGAAAGCGGAGTGGGTGGCAATGCGCCGCCTTGGCTTTCACCGGAAGCATCGCGATCTCCCGAATCGCCCATCGCTGCTTTACTCATCCCCCCGTGACCGTTGGTGCCGGAGGGTAGGCCATCTTGATCAAAAATATGCCGGTCCAGCGTTCTACCCGAATCGTTTTCCCGAATGTAGGGGTAAATCTCCTCGGCGCTCATGTCCCGGTACGCTTCCCGAAACAGGGCGCCCGGAGGGGGCGTAAGACCGTCAGCCGTCAGCAGGGGGTTAACGGCGAAATCGCAGGCAAGATCCCAACGATGTTGATGGCGATGCTCACGACGCGAGAAGTGTGACAGCGCGCAGTGCAGCGCCTCATGCGCCAGGACGAATTTGGTTTGTTCGAATGTCAGCGCGCGGATGTATCCGGGATTGTAAAAAATGGACCGCGCGTCGGTCGCGGTGGTGGGACACCAACCGGGATCGGCCTCCACGAGCGGCAGGCGCAGCACCAGGGCGCCGAGAAAGGGTTTGTCGATGATGAGCCAGGTCCGCGCGGCGACGAGCTTGTCTTCGACAGCGTCATTTTTATGGACATCTGAATTCACAGGATTAACAGGATTTTCCAGGATTGACAGGATTTACATTAGGAGTTAGTTGCTCACGTGGCTTACGGTATTCGCGGAATTTACGCTTTACGGTAACGCTATTACCAAAGTTCAAAAGCAGGCCCGTGTTGTGGCCTGTTGCCGCCAGATAGTTAACCAGTTGCATTTCATGTTCTGGCGCTAAAAGCTGGGCAGCCTTCAGTTCGCAGATAATTCTGTTCTCGACAAGAATGTCAGCGAAATACTCTCCGACGGGCTTTCCTTCATAGTGCACAGTTATTGGAAATTGCTGTTTGACGTCGAATCCCAGTTTCCTTAGTTCAATAATCATCGCATTTTCATAAACCTTCTCTACAAATCCGGCACCAAGTTGCTGGTGGACCCTGAAAGCACACGCGATGATTTTTTCAGTAAGATCCTTATCCTCCAGCATCTTTTCATCCCTTTAAATTTTCGTCTTAATCCTGTAAATCCTGAAAAATCCTGTTAATCCTGTCTATTTAGATTTTGCCACGGCGGGTTTCTGCCACAGATCGAAAATCATCACGCTGGCGATCTTCTTGGCCCATTGTGCGAATTGCGGCAGCGAAAATAATTTTTCGCCGACGGCGCGTTGCATGTCCGAGACCAGCATGACGCCCATCTCGCGGCTTGGGAGACGGCCGGCGTAATCCAGAATATTGCCGAACACCTTGGCTTCGTCGGCGGTGCCCTTGGCGCGGACGGCGCGCCCGACCAGCGCGGTGGCCACGGCGTACTGCAAATCGGTTTCTGCCGGAACGGTCGCCGACGTTCCGTTGATAATCGCTTCGATGTCCGGAAGGTTTTCAATATTGTCGATGAAGGCCTTCAGCTCCACCCCTCCCGCGGGCCCCACGCAGGCCTCAATCGCTCCCAGCAGCAATTCCGGTCGGTCGCCGAATTTGGCCAGCGCGCGATGCGCGAATTCCCACGAACGTGGCGATGGAAACGCCACGGGATTGTGTGCCGGATCGAAATCGAACAGCAGCTCCGGACGAAAACGAAGAAAGGCGATGACGCGCTCGTCGATCTGGTTGGCATACGCCCAGGCAACCCAGTCGTCGAGGTGCGTCTCGACCGCGAAATGGGAAAAGCGGTTGGCCAGCGGGGCGGGCATGCTGTACGTGACACCGCGGTCACCCTGACGGTTGCCGGCGGCGAAGACCGCCCAGCCTTTCGGAACTTCATAGGCGCCGAGACGGCGGTCGAGGATGAGTTGATACGCGGCCGCGGAGACGGTTGGCGCCGCGGAGGTGATTTCGTCGAAAAACAAAATACCCTCGGCACCGTGGCGCTCGGTATTCGGCAACATCGCCGGGACCGCCCATTCCACGACATCACCCACGCGGAACGGGATGCCACGCAAATCGGTTGGTTCCATTTGCGACAGACGGATGTCGATTACCGGAACGTCATATTTCCTGGCCACTTGCGCCACCATTTGCGACTTGCCCACTCCGGGCGGGCCCCACAACATGACCGGCGTGTGGTAACCCTCGCGGGCGCTCAGGAATTCACGTTCGAGTACGGCGAGGATCAAGGCTGGGCGCATGCAATCTCCGGTAGATGGGCGAATGAATGACGAATTCGCCAAGTATAAATTCACCGCCGCCGAGCGTCCACGCAAATACGCGCCAGACGGGAATATTCCGGATAGGACGCGTGGATTTTCCGGAAATCGTTTCCGCCGCCGCGTGCCGGCGTCAGATCTCGATCTGCGTGCCGACCTCGATGACGCGGTTGGCGGGGAGGTTGAAGTACTCCACGGGGCTGCCGGCGTTGCGCGCCAGGGTGGCGAACAGGCGCTCGCGCCACAGCGCCATGCCTTCGTAGCGGATGCTCGGGATCACGGTCTCGCGACTCAGGAAGAACGAGGTCTGGAGCGGCTGGAATTCCATGTCCTGCTCGCGGCACAGTTCGAGCGCCTGCATGATGTCCGGCTTGTCCTTGTAGCCGAAGTGAACGGTGATCTGAAAGCAGTTGTTCCCCAGGTCTACGATGTGCACGCGCTCCTTAAGCGGCACCCATGGGACGTCCTTGATGATGACCGTCAGGAAGACCGCGCGCTCGTGCAGCACCTTGTTGTGCGCCAGATTGTGCAGCAGCGAGTGCGGGACGCTGCCCGGCGTCGAGGTCATGAATACCGCCGTGCCGGCCACCCGCGCCGGCGGGTTGCGCATCAGGGAATCCAGGAACGCCTCCAGCGGCACCGAAGATTGCCGCAGGCGCGAAAGCAGGATCTCGCGCCCGCGCCGCCAGGTGACCATGAGCACGAAGATCGCCGACCCGACAACCACCGGGAACCAGCCGCCCTCGAAAACCTTCAGCAGGCTGGCGGAGAAGAACGCCGCGTCCACGATGACGAAGAAACCGGTGCTGGCGGCCGCCACGATCATGGGATAACCCCAGCCGTAACGGATCACGAAAAAAGTCAGGACGGTGTCGATCAGCATCGTGCCCACCACCGCCACGCCGTACGCCGAGGCGAGATTGGAGGAGGAGCCGAAGCCGATCACCGCGGCGATCACCGCGGCGAGCAGGATCCAGTTCACGCTCGGGATGTAGATCTGCCCGATCTGTTTTACCGAGGTGTGCAGGATGTTCATGCGCGGCAGGTAGCCGAGTTGGACCGCCTGCTTGGTGACCGAATAGGCGCCCGAAATGACCGCCTGCGAGGCGATCACGGTGGCGGCGGTGGCGAGCGCGACCATCGGGTACAGCGCCCAGGCGGGGTAGGCGTGGTAGAACGGGTTCGCGATCGCCTGCGGG
>Ga0209640_10004931_pt1 | contig 11663 bp, 10 predicted proteins | sample RifCSP10_1_FD_184018 | JGI IMG/M metagenome (GOLD analysis project Ga0209640, IMG submission 184018) | Soil microbial communities from Rifle, Colorado - Rifle CSP2_sed 10_1 (SPAdes) (version 2) | ecosystem: Environmental > Terrestrial > Deep subsurface > Rock core/Sediment | place: Rifle... | reverse complement strand
GCAGCAAACGAAATCCAGTTAAGCAGACTAAAAGCTTTGGTTCATAATATTGAAAGAATGAATATTGAAAATGCAGGAATTCGTTTGCTGCAAGAGTCCCTTTGTTCTTCATTAACTCCGCAAGCTGTGTTGTTTTTGAACCGGGGGCAGCGCATAAATCAAGTACAAGATCATTTTCACCCGGCGATAAAACTAAAGCAGGAAGCATGGATGATAATCCCTGTATGTAATAAAGACCAAGAATATGCTCTATGGTTTTTCCTGCTGTCCCTTCATCTTTGCTGACTTTCAGAGCAAAAGGTATTTCAGGTATTTCTTTAGTTTCTATTCCGTACTTTTCAAAAAGTTTTTTACTGATTGCTGCCGGTGTGGTTTTTAAAGAATTGACTCTGAGATATTGATAAGGTTCCACATTAATGAAATCAATAAACCCTGAAAGATTTATTTCTCCAAACAACCCTGAGATATAAGATTTAATTTTTTCACCAGGGTCAACCATTTCTTAAACTCTCACAAGATTTAGTTGTCTGAAAATTTCATTGACGGTAAATTTAGAATTTCTTTCTTCCGGAAAAGATTTTTTGTAGTCTGCTTCTATCTCCTTAATTATTGAATCAACATAAGATTCATATAATTGCACCGCATTTTTAAGATCGGTTTTATCAGCGGGTATTAAAATTAACTCCGGAGTATTTTTGTTTGCATAAAGTATAAACTTTGCTTCAAGGTAACTGTTTGCGTAATGGACTGAATTACCGCCGGGTGTTATTATTTCATATTTGCCGAAAATTTCTTCTCCAATTAATAAAGTTTTTGAGGGAAGCCTGATCTCAATACAATTATTATTTATAGAAATGAAATCTGCTGGAAAATTTTTAATTCTATCTGAAGCAAGTTTTGAAACCCATGAACGTATAAACTCTTTTTCGTTCATAAATTCCTAAGGAGTTTATTTATTCGCTTTAAGAAAATCCGAGATAATGTTTTTTAAACTTTCCGAATCTCCATAACGGCTGACAGTTAAAAGCTTTGAATAACATCCGGTAATCATAGCCGAAACATTATTATTTGCCTGTTTGTTTACTAATGCAAGAACAGGGATTTTGCTTTTATAAAGCGCATAAGCAATCTCAAATCCAACTCCTGTGCTTGAACCGGATACTTCTGCAATAAGTACTTTGCTCTTATCAATCCATTTAGTATCCCTGCTGAAAATTTCGGAATCTGTTAACGGTGCTGCCGGTTTAAAGTCGGAATTTAATTCTGAAAGCGCAGTATGGCCCAGGGAATTAACTTGTTCAAGAATCCCTTTGAAAAATTCCTCGTAAGTTTTTTCTCCCCTGACAGGGATTGCACAATAAACAATCATAACTATAAATTTAAAACCTTATTATAATCCTCCTCATAAAGAGGAACAACTTTATTTATATCAAATTTATTTACTGATCTGCTTCTGGCATTTTGTGAAAAGATACTATATTTTTTTTCATTTGTAAGCAGATCAATTGCATACTTTGCCATTCTTTCAATATCCCCTATCTCTGCAATAAAACCGCATTCGTTATGTGCTACCAATTCGGGCAGACCGCCAACACTTGAGCTGATAACCGGCAGGCCGCATGCCATTGCTTCAAGGGCAGCAAGACCGAAACTTTCTGATTGGGATGGAATAAGAAAAATATCAGAAGCTGTTAATATTTCAACCAAACCATCCTGCTTACCAAGGAATTTTACTTTCTCCATTAGGTTAAGTTGTCTTACAAGCCTTTCGCATTCCGACCGGTCAGGTCCATCCCCGATAAGAATTAATTTTGCTGGTATCTCCTTCTGAACAATATCAAATATTTTTATTGCATCGGAGACACGTTTAACCGGTCTGAAATTAGAAGTGTGAACTAGAATCTTTTCCCCTTTAGATGCCACATTTTTCCTGAAGGTACAATCGGAATTTGGTTTAAATAGTTCCGTATCCACAAAATTGGGGATTACCTTAATGTCTTTGTCAATATCATAATTTGTTAATGTTTTCTCTTTCAGGAATCTGGAAACGGCAGTAACTCCATCGCTCTTTTCTATGCTGAATTTTACAAGCGGAAGAAAAGAGGGTTCAAGTCCAACCAGTGTTATATCAGTGCCATGAAGAGTTGTAATAATTTTTATATCAATTTTTCCCTTCATCATTTCTTTAGCAAGAAATGCACTGGTAGCATGAGGTATTGCATAATGAACATGAAATAAATCAAGCTTTTCATATTCAGCAACCTCAACCATCTTACTTGCAAGAGCAAGACTGTAAAGAGGGAATTCGAACAACGGGTAGCTGCTCATTTCTACTTCATGAAAAACCACATTCTCAACAAAGTTTGCCAGCCTGAATGGGAGAGCATAGCTGATAAAGTGTACCTCATGTCCTTTTAAAGCAAGGGCTTTTCCAAGTTCAGTTGCAATAACACCGCTTCCGCCGTAAGTAGGGTAACAGGTAATTCCGATTTTCATTTTTAAAGCTAATTAGCTGATTGTAAAACTTCTTTGTTTTCTGATTTAAGTCTTTCACTTAGATTTGCCGTTCTTAATGCAATATTATAAACAAGTATTGCAGTCTTCCTTATTTTTTCAAAATTAATTTTATCTGTTTCATCCGAGTCCTTATGATAATCATCCATCATATAATCATAAAAAAATACTATCGGGATCCCATGTTTTGCATAATTATAATGATCGCTTCTGTAATATATTTTCTGCCTGTCAGATGGATCATCAAACTTATAGTTAAAAACGAAATTAACAGTTTCAGAGTTTACTTCTTCAACAAGTTTTTGAAACTGGGGACTAATTTTTCCTGAACCGACCGAATAAATCGTATCTATATGTTCCCTTCCTACCATATCCATATTAATATGGGCCATAATATTTTCTATATCGTTAAATTTATCTGTAAAATATTCAGAACCGAGCAGACCTTTTTCTTCGGCACCATGGAAAACAACCAGAATTGATCTTTCGTTCGATTTGGTTTTCGCAAAAGCATGAGCAACTTCAAGAAGCGCTGCAATACCCGACCCATTATCATCAGCCCCGTTATAGACTTTACCATCTTGAATGCCCAGATGATCGTAATGAGCACCTATAGAAACATACTCGTGTTTTTTCTGCGGATCATTGCCTTCAATAATACCAACAACATTGTAAGAGTATTTAATTTCATCATTTATTTTCACTTCAATTTCAATCTCTTTTTCCATATCAAACACGGGAAGAGTTTTATCCTTAATCATATTTCTTATTTCGTCAAATGAAAATTTCTCATCTTTAAAAAGAATTGAAAGAGATTTTTCATTAAAAATCAGGTTTAGCAGCTTTTCTCTTTTCTTATTCGTGAATGAAACAGATTCGCCCCTGGAAAAAATTTTAATCCGTTCCCAGTTATTTAAATAAAAATCCGAAGGAATTGTTATTAACCCTGCGGCGCCCGAATTTTTTGCTAATGTAACCTTAAAAGAATCTCTGGAATATTTTGATTTCTTCTCTCCATCAAAATACGATGTATCGGAGCTGTAAGGTTCACCATCAGCAATTACTACAATTTTTCCTTCAACATCTAAATTTGTATAGTCATTGTAGTTAAATTCCGGTGCAGTAATTCCGAACCCGGCAAAAACAAGTTTATATTTACCTGCTGCCGAAATTGAACTTCTTCTGTCTGCAATAAAATCATAAAGATAATTTAAAGTAATTTTATCCTCATTAATATTTAAAATATCGACTACGGATTCAGAATCGGCAGAGACGGAGTTAAGCTCGTACCCCTGGAGATAATCATTATAAAAAGGTTTAACGCCATATTTTTTTAATTCAGATGAGATAAATAAAGCGGCTAATTTTTCACCCCTTGTTGCAGCTTCCCTTCCTTCAAGCTCATCGGATGCAAGAAATTCAAGATTTGCTTTTATGCTGTTCGCTGAGATAAGGTTTTGAGGAGAAAACTGATCATTGAAGGATGATGAACAGCCATTTAAAAGTGAAATTGTGATAATAGCGGCTAAATGAAAATATCTGGTTACAGTTGCTGCTGAAGTTCTATATTTTATTTTCATACTACAGAAAGATAAATATTATTGATAACTAAAACTATACTTAAGAATTACGAATGCATGCACATACCATGCTCTCTTTGGTTTTAGCTCATACCTGTTTTATATTCGCTCAGTGTCATCCTTAACCATGATGGAAATAATTTATGAAATTGTTAGTTATCGGGCAGTCTGTTGCAGATATTATTGATTATAAAGGGAAAAGAACTTTACAGCCCGGCGGAATTTTTTATTCCATAACCACTTTAAATAATCTTAAAGAGAAACAGGATAAAATTTCTCTGGTTACCGCTGTTGATAATAATTATTATTCTCTATTTAAAGATGAATATGAAAAGCCCGATGAAAAGATTTTTAATTTTGTCGATAACATACCGACAGTTCATTTAAAAATAGAACAGCATGAAGAAAGACATGAGGCATATGAAAATATTAATCAAAACCTCACTTTTGATGTTAAGGATTTGCATTTGTTTGACGGAATTTTAATTAATATGATTACAGGTTTTGATATAACACTTGAACAGTTAAAAATGATAAGAAAAAGTTATAATGGTTTAATTTATTTTGATGTTCACACAATGTCACGCGGGCTGGATGATAAAATGAACAGGTATTTCAGAACCATTCCTGATTTTAAAGAATGGGCAATGAATGTTGACTTGCTTCAGGTAAATAAAAAGGAACTGTTTACTTTAAGTGAAAATAAAACTGAAGATGATATAATAAATGAAGTTCTAAACTATGAGATTAAATATTTAATATTAACTCTTGAAGACAAAGGAGCAAAAATATTTTATAAGGAAAATCAGTCAGTAAAATTTATTTATGAGCCTTCAATTGAAATCGAAGTTAAGAATAAGGTAGGGTGCGGAGATGTTTTTGGGGCGGTATTTTTTTATGGTTATATTTCACACAAAGATAAAAATATTGATAAGGTTTTGAAGACGGCAAATATTGCAGCCGGTTGTGCTGCTTCATACGGAGATATAAATGAATTTAAAAATTTGAAGAGAGATGTTTCCCAACGATTTAATTAAGAAAAGGATACTTGTTGCTGGTGCAAATGGTATGCTCGGACAAAGTTTATGCGGGTATTACACAAAGCAAAATAATGTTCAGCTGCTTGCCTGCTCCCTTGAAGAGCAGCCTGTTTTAAACAATATTGATTACCTGCATTGCGATATTACAAAAAGGGAAAGTGTTAAAAAGGTTGTTCTTGATTTTTATCCCGACTACATAGTAAACACATCTGCATTTACCAATGTTGATTTAAGCGAAACGGAACGTGAAGAAGCATGGAAAGTTAATGTCAAAGGAGTAGAATACCTTTCCGAAGCTGCAAGGATTCTTGATGTAAGAATTATTCATATTTCATCCGATTATATTTTTGACGGCAGGGATGGTCCTTATTCGGAGAATCAAAAACCAAATCCTCTCGGCTATTATGCACGTACCAAACTTGCCGGAGAAAATGCGCTGAAGATAAGCGGAGTGCTTCATTCAATATTAAGAACAAATGTTCTTTATGGTTCAGGTTCTAATTGTAAGATTGATTTTGTAAAGTGGCTGATAAATTCATTAAAAGATGGCAAAGAGGTAAGGATTGTAACAGACCAGATTAACAATCCTACTTTTGTTGAAGACCTTGTTCAGGGAATAAGCAAGGTTATTGAGTTTAATAAAACAGGTGTTTACAATATCGGCGGAAAAGAATTTCTGTCAAGATATGAATTTTCAGAAATCATTGCAGAGTTTTTCGGGCTGGATAAAAATTTAATTAAACCGGTTACTACAGAAGAATTAAATCAGCCTGCAAGAAGACCTCTAAAATCGGGATTGATTACATTAAAAGCAGAAACTGAACTCGGATATAAACCTCATTCAATTAAAGAAGCGCTGGCAATTATTAAAAGAGAACTTTCATTTCAATAATGATTATATTATCATATGATCTCAAAGGAAGAAATAAACAGGAAAATTAAATCAGCTTTCTGGGATTATGATATTGATCCTTATGAAATCTATTTGATTGGTTTAGGCAAAAAACCGGGAAATAATTTTTTTAGTAAAGATAAAATATTAATTCGTTTAATTGAGAGATTAAGCTGGTACGAAATAGTTGACCTGTTCGGCAAAGAATATTTAACAAAGAATCTAAATCCTACTCTAATAAACAAAATCAGAAATCCCGAAATTCGTAACAGGTATGAATTCATTCGAAAAGTATTACAAGGAGAAACTGTATCCTATACAGGATGGAGTATTCAAAATCGTCAACGGCTTAAATCTTCCGTTCTATCTGACAGGCGGTACAGCTCTTAGCAGGTTTTATTTTAATCATCGTTATTCAGACGATTTGGATTTCTTTGTTAATGAAGACCCCAGGTACAAGGTTTACATAAAATCATTCATAGAATATTTCAACAACCCTAACTTAAAAATTAATTTCGGATTAAACATTGAGAGAACTGTTATAACAGATAATTTTTCCCAGTTTTTTGTATATCAGGGTGATGCTGAATTAAAAATAGATTTCGTTAACGATTTACCTTTAAGATTTGGTGATGTAATATTTGATGGACACTTTGGTAAAGTTGATAACTTAGAAAATATTTTATCAAATAAAATTTCAGCATTATATCGTTTTGAAATTAAAGACTATGTGGATATTTGGTTCATAGCAAAAAACTACAAATTCAACTGGCGGGCATTAATAAACAAAGCAAAACAAAAAGAAGGTACAGTGGATCCTTTAGAAATTTTCAATCTATTTAAGTCATTTCCTTTCGATAGTTTAAATGCCGTTAAATGGGTTAAACCAATAGATTACAATAAAATAAAGGATGACTTTTATATGCTTGCTGAAGATATTGTAAATGGCAGTAATAATTCGTTGAGCTAAAATGTTAAAATCTATTTTTGCCGTTCTGCTCTTTTCTACACAACTTATAGCACAATTTCCCGAATGGGCAAAAGGTATTGTTTGGTACCAGATCTTTCCCGAGAGATTCGCAAACGGGGATACAACAAATGACCCCGAGGCATCAAAAGTTTTTACTAATAGTAAAGAAATTCCTGAAGGCTGGAAAATTACAGAGTGGACAAGCAACTGGTTTGAAAAATCTGACTGGGAAAAGAAACTCGGAGGAAAAGTAAAAGACCATCTTTACGAAAGAAGATATGGCGGAGATTTGCAGGGAGTTATTGACAGACTGGATTACATCAAAGAACTCGGCATAGGGGCAATTTATTTTAATCCCATTTTTGAAGCTGTCTCTCTTCATAAGTATGATGGCTCAACTTTTCATCATATTGATGTTAATTTTGGAACAGACTCTGAAGGAGACAGGGAATTAATTGCATCTGAGATTCCTGATGATCCTTCTACCTGGAAATGGACAGAAGCTGATAAACTGTTTCTGAAATTAATTGAAGAAGCTCATTCAAGGGGAATTAAAATTGTAATTGATGGAGTTTTTAATCACACAGGCGTGCAGTTCTGGGCTTTTCAGGATATTGTTAATAAAGGAGAAAACTCAGGTTATAAAGACTGGTTTATTATAAAATCTTTCGATGATATTACTACAATTAAAAATGAATTTGATTACAAAGGCTGGTGGGATATTAAATCCTTACCCGAGTTTAACCGAACTGAAGATGATCTTCATCCCGGTCCCAAGCAATATATTTTTCATGCAACTTCAAGATGGATGAATCCCGACAATGATAGTAATACAAATGATGGAATAGATGGATGGCGGCTCGATGTTGCACGTGATGTTCCGCTTGGCTTCTGGAAGGACTGGAGCAGGCTTGTAAGTTCAATAAATCCCGACGCAATTTTAATTGGTGAATTATGGGAACTCTCTCCTGATTTTATTTCTGAAGACGGAGCTTTCAATTCTTTAATGAATTATAATTTTACTTATGCAGTAAATGATTTTTTTATTGCGGATAAAAGAAAGGTATCTGTAACAGAATTTATTGAGAAGTTAAAAGAAATAGATAAAACTTATCCTGCGGGATATCTTCACCTTCTTCAGAATTTGATGGGAAGTCATGATACAGAGAGATTAGCATCATTAATTTTTAATCCAGACAGGAATTATGACAGGGATGCGAATGAAGGCAACCCTGATTACAATCCTGGTAAACCAGCGAAGGAAGTATATAAAAAGCAAAAACTTATTTTAGCATTCCAGATGACATACCGCGGTGCGCCTATGATATATTACGGAGATGAAGTCGGGATGTGGGGTGCAGATGATCCTCATTGCAGAAAACCAATGGTTTGGGATGATTTAAATTATGATAATGAAGTAATAATAAAAAATGATGGTTTTAAAAAAGGAGTTGGGTTTTATACTGTTGAGCAGAATAAGGATATTTTGGAATTTTATAAAAAGATGGTTCAAATCAGAAATAATAATAAAGTATTACAGCAAGGCGATTTGAATTTTCTTTACAGCAATGATGAAAAGAAATCGTTTGCTTTTGAAAGAATTCTGGATAATGAAAAGATTGTTGTGGCTTTCAATAATGGCAGTAAAGAAGATAATTTTGAAGTTCCGGTGAATATTTTAAAAGGACATTTTGTAGAATTAATCTCAGGTGAGACAGGAACCTTTTTTAGTGCTGATGCAGGGGATTCAGAAATTGCAATTAATATTCCTGGAAATTCTTTCCGGATTTATAAAATTTACTCAACTCATTAATGGAATTATTTTGATGTGGCTAAAACCCTGAATTTGAGTGAATATCTCTAATCCGTTCACTGAAGTGAACGGAAATATTTTTTGAATAGTAAATGTTTATTCCTGCTTTAGTCTTAAATTTTACCGTCTGCTTCAGCAGACGGAATAAAGAGAAGGTAAAAATGTTTTGGCTTTAGCCGCATCTAAAATCTAATTATTTTGGCTTTTGATGAAACCTGATTTAAAAAACTACAACTCATTTATCTTCGACCTGGACGGTACCATTTACAGGGGGAGCAGTATCATTCCACTTGCGGATAAAACAATAAATACTCTGAAAAAATCAGGCAAGAAAATTGTTTTCATATCAAACAAAACAACCGGAAGCATAAAAGAGTATTTTGATTTCTTAACCAGTCAGGGTTTGGATATTGAGCTGAGTCAAATAATTAATTCAACAATAGTTTTATCAAAATACTTAAACAAAAATCACCCGAATGAAAAATTTTTTGCAATCGGGGAGAAAACCTTTGTTGATGAGATTGTTTCATCAGGATTAATATATTCTGAAGACCCCGAAACCATAGACCTGCTTCTTGTAACATTGGACAGAACACTCAACTATGAAAAACTTGAGATTGCTGCAAGAGCTCTAGAGAAAGGCGCAAGATTTTTTGCGGCAAATATTGATGATACCTGTCCCGTTGATAACGGTGAAGTGCTTGATGCAGGTGCAACAATCTCTGCTCTTGAAAAAAGGACACACCGGAAACTTGAAAAAAATTTCGGCAAACCGTCAAAATATATGATAGATGAAATTAAAGAGAGATTGGGAAATGATTTTTCAAAAGCGCTGTTGATTGGCGACAGACTTGAAACAGATATTGCAATGGGGAATGCTTTCGGGCTGGATACTGCCCTGGTTCTAACGGGAGTAAAAAATTTCCCGAACGGTAATGAGCATATTAAGCCTACTTACCTTATTGATTCTGTGTTTGATTTGGTTAAATAATTTTTCTTCCTTTTCTCCCCCAACCTTTTGATTTTTACATAGTCTAATCATTTAGTTATTGGAAATTTTAATGACTCTGAGCGATACTGAATTAATAAATAAAGCCCAAAATGGTGATGAATCTGCATTCAATGAGCTTGTCTGCAGGTATGACAGGAATGTGCTCTCTATTGCTCTTAAATATGTTAATGACAGGGATGATGCAAAAGATATTTACCAGGAGGTTTTTCTGAGAGTGTTCAGAGGTCTTAAGAAATTTCAATTTAAAAGTGAATTCTCAACCTGGCTTTACAGGATAACAACAAATGTATGCCTCACTTTTATAAGATCAGGCAGGAAGAATACAATGATGAAAATTGATAATGAAATGGATACAGACATAATTGATAATATGGCAGAAACTGATGATGCTAATTCTCCGGATAATCTTTTTTTGAGAAGTGAGGTTACAAATAATGTAAATAAAGGTTTGGAAAAATTATCACCGAAACAAAAAATGATTTTTATACTTAAACATTTTGAAGGTTATAAGATAAGAGAGATTTCAGTTATGCTGAACAGCAGCGAAGGAACAATTAAAAAATATCTCTTTGAAGCGAACCATAAGCTCCGCAGCCATTTAAGTGAATTGTATGTGTGACTAAGAAATAAAATTACACTGAGTTCCACAGAGAACACACAAAGAGTCACCGAGCATATTATTCAAATTCCTAATCAGCTTTCATATCATAATCCCATTTATCAAAGTAAAGATTTCCGCCTCTCCATTCCAGTTCACCTCTTTGGAAATCCACCGTTTCACTTCTCGGGAAAATCTTTGCAGGAAATAATGGCTTTGAATAATCATTATTTACAATTAAATGATGTGCATCTATTCCGGCAAAGAAAAAATATTTTTCATCCTCATTATCCAGGTTCTGCAATCCATAATCAGGATCGACAGGGACCCAGCCGTATCCTTCAAAATAAATTTCTGTCCAGTCGTGAAGATTTAAAGAACCGGGGTGAAGCATCCAGCCGCTTTGCCATTTGGCAGGGATTCCATTGTATCTGCAAAGAGTAATGAAGAGCAGGGACTTGATTCCGCAGTCACCATAACCTTTCTCAACACAATAAGAAGATATACTTTCTATAGTAGAATATTCCCTTGCACCTGCCCAGGGAACGTTTAAACTTATCCACTCAAAAATCTTTTTGGCTTTCAGGTATGGATCTTTTTCTTCACCGACAATTTTTTCAGAAAGATTTTTTAATTCATCTGTAAAAACTATATGCGGTTTTCTTTCAGAAGTATATGTCTTATATAATTCGTTTACTTTTTCGTAAGGAAGGATCTTCGCGGGATCTAAATTAAACAGCTCAGCATAGTTTGTTACTTCAAGAACCATATTAAATTTCATTGGTTCATCTTTTACTGCAGTTTTTTCTATATAGATCGTTCGCTGGAGGTTTTTATTATCTGCGATAATATATTCATTGTCATTAACTGAGATAAGCTTGATATCCGTCTGCCTGCTATGTCCCTCTCTCGGGAAAGGAAGCCAGCATCTTATAACTTCTCCATCAGGCACAGCATTTTGCTGAACAGTAACGGTATAGTCTAGTTTATGGGTTACTTTTTTAACCAGGTTATTTTTAGTCTGCTCAGCTTCATTAACTGCTTGTGGAATATATGTTGAAAGATATTTATTTAACTCACTTATATATATTCCGTCAACTTTTTCCTTCTGTTTTTTCGCTTCTTTATTTACTCTGAACAGATTTGCTGCAGCACGGTTAAAATAAAATTTCTTACTAGCAATAATTTTGAATTCAAGAGAACCATCCTCTTCCCATTTTTTCAGATCTGATTCATCTGCATCA
>Ga0209640_10004930_pt1 | contig 11663 bp, 9 predicted proteins | sample RifCSP10_1_FD_184018 | JGI IMG/M metagenome (GOLD analysis project Ga0209640, IMG submission 184018) | Soil microbial communities from Rifle, Colorado - Rifle CSP2_sed 10_1 (SPAdes) (version 2) | ecosystem: Environmental > Terrestrial > Deep subsurface > Rock core/Sediment | place: Rifle... | reverse complement strand
CCGCGCCCTTCCCATGCTGCACCTTTCACAGCCCGCGCTGCGTGAACCCGGGGTTGGCCGAAGGCGTCCGTGCCGAGGCGGGCCCCTTCGTCAGATGCCGAGATCTGTCTGCGGCTGTGTGCCCTTGACGGTCGTTCGCCAAAACCGCTCGCCAAGCTCATGGCGAGTGTACAAAGCTAAATGAATACAGGTACACCCCCATCCCGGTGACGTGCAACGTCACCGCGTCTTCATCTCGCGTCGCCGAAATCCGAGACGCTCCATGGCCGCATCAAACTTCTCGATCGCGAAGCGGACAAAATGAATGACGATCAGACTCGTTCCGGAGTCGCCATTCGTCCCGCCACCCGGGCAGATCGAGCAGGGTCGCAACTCGATCATTATCGACATCCTGCAGATACCTGCGAAGATCGCGCCGCAAGTCAAACCCAAATGGGAGCATCACAAGGAAATCCATGCGGAATCGGCTCAACCGACGTATGACGTCAAAGTCGAGATCTACCCGGAACGGATCTACGAAGCATACACTGGCCGCGGTATCTCCAAGTTGCGATTGACGTCGCCGCGTACTCGAGCATGAAGTCGTCACCCACGCACTCGAATCAAGGTGAACGAGTCTGATCGCTGCTACGCGTCACGTTGGTACACCGCCGGGAAGCGTCCGCTCATCATGCACTCCCAGACGGGGGACCTTCTTCACCAACCAGCTGCTCGCCGGCTCGACTGCCGCAAGCGGTAATGCTACAGTCACCTCTTTGCGGAGCCATCCTGGCGTGCGCAGTTGAAACGAAAATACGGCGGTTCTGTCGAAGACGACGTATCGGAAGGATTCGAAGTGTTCCCACGGCACAAATCCCCCGAACTCCAAGACGCCCCCATCGTAGACCTGCTGCCCGATCGCTCCAAGCAGCACCGCTGCCACGGCCATCTGGGCCAAGGCGACCAAGCGGGCAATGGCCAGGACACCGATGGATTTGTCCACAACCATGGTTACGACGAGCAGGCCGGCCGCGATGAACGCGAGGCTCGGTGCGATCCGATTGCGTTTCGCCTCCGGAAACCACCCGATCGGCATGGGGGAGCCCCGCGTTGCCCTTTTGCGAAGCCGTTTCAGAATAAGCAGGGCCTCGCACGTCAGACCCGCACCGATCAGGACCAACTCGGCAGCCTCAAGGCTCACACCGACAGCGATTCCGACGAAAGCGCCGATCATCGGGATCGACAACGCGAGTCCCGCCAGGAGCCGCCGCTCTCACCTCGACACGTTGAAAGAGATTCCTTCTCGCTTGTACAGCTTCCGCAGTGCAAATCCGACAACGACGCCACCACCGACGACGGTCGCAGCCGTGACTAGGATCGGCGCGCCGATCGACACTGATTACCTCACTCGCTCCGCGGTTGGTCGAGCATAAAGAAGCGAATGGTGGACCAGTATGATGGCGTTCGACACGCATTTGTCTCCAGAGCTGGCTTGCTGCGTCCATGCAGCGGGCATAATCACCACCTCGGCGCTGAACGCGGTATTTCAGATAACGTCATCAAGTTCGCGGGTTCCCGGCCCTTCCTGATCTACCCCCTTCACAGCCTGCCGGGCAAGCGGCCGAAGGCCGCGTCAGCGTGAACCGTTGGTTATCTGATGGCCAGTGCACGTGCTTGAGGTGCCGAACTACTGAGGAGCGGGTTGTGTCCGTTCTGGCTTCCTTCGATCCCGCTTGCTCTGATACTCGGCGAGTGCTGCATGCGCCGCTGCTTGTGCGGGCGGCTCCGTTCGCCCGCCCGTAGGCGCCGAGCGAGATCCGCTTGGTCCGCCCGCGCGACCGTTTGTTCTCGACGTCAGGTGGGCAACAAACGGCTTCGGGGTAGGACTGGGACACCAATGCCGCTGTGCGTGTGTGGCCGCCGTGGGCGTGTCGAGCCTGGTACAGGCCCGGACGGTGTGCGATGCGCGTGATGGCGTCCGCGTGACCGATGACCGCCGGCGTTGACAGATGCATGTCAAGTGCCGGCCGCGACCGGGCAGCGCAACGGTAAACCCAGAGCCGCACGGGTATGCGGCTCAGCGCAGGAAGATTATCGTGCCCGTCACGAGGGCCGCTCCAAGCAGCACACTCCAGACTGATCGTCGGCCGGTCCGCTCGTCCGGGGTCCGGCGGCTCCAGTAGGCGACGACGCCGCACGGGAATCCCGTCAGGAACTCCGCGGGAATCTGCGGTGAGACGTAGAGTTCGACGGCCTCGAGGTCCGCGGGTCCGAAGGCGGAGACGACAGTGTAAGGTACGGGAGCGCCGTCCAGGTAATAACTCGGAATGCAGACCGACTCGATGACGCCGCCGCGCGCTCGGCCGCCTCGCATGATGACGGCGCCCCCCAGCTCACGGGCGGCCGGGTCACCAAACGGTATGACGCTCCGTACTTGGGGAGCCTTGGCCAGCAGCATGTCGCCGACAGTCCGTGTCCGGGTCTCCCACCAGCCGATGGAGTCGCGGATCATGAATGTACCGAAGCCGGATTGCGCAAAGCGTTTCGTATCGGCTGAGGAAGCCCTCCATGCCGACCAGAGAGGGTCGATCGCTCCATGCGCGTCGCGACGCAGTAACCGTGATCGGGGCGAGCAGAACTGCTTCCGTTGACAGATAGAAGTCGATCCCGATGCTATCGCCCAGCATGAGATTGACGGCGGGACTCTCACCCGTCTCGTAGCCGATGCGCTCGGCTTGCAGCCTGTACGTTCCGGCCTGCGGGCTGATGAGCCAGAATCGACCTTGGTCAGTGGTGGTGGCCGAGGCCGCCACCGACCCGCGTTCTGTGAGAAGTCGCACGGTGCCCGCGGGGATGGGAAGGCGCGTGTCGTCGTCGAGCAGCCGCCCGAAAACGAGCTGCTCTCCTGCCCGTAAGGTCCGGCCCGCCCGACGCACGCTCACGAGGATCGAGTCGAGCAGGAGGGGTGTGGGAGTGAGCCGGAGTTCGATTTCGACCGTGTCGCTCGGCCCGAGCCTGAGAGGGTCGCTGACCGTCGTCCGGTAGCCGAGCTGCCCAGCGCGAACCCGGAAGGTGCCTGCCTCGAGCACCGGAAGGCTGGAGAGGCCGCGCGCGTCCGTTGAGGTGGTCACCAGCGCCAGGCTGTCGTCACCGATGATCGACACGATTGCCGACGAGATGGGCTCCCCGGTCGTCGCGTCCTGCACGCGCCCGTGCACCACGCCCTGCTGCTGCGTTCGCCGCGGAGAAAGGGTCACGCTTGCGATCTTCAGCAGTTCGCCTCGGGCAAGGCTCACGGTCACCTCTGCAGAGCGCTCCCCGGACGTGGCCGCGACGCGCAGCTGCGATGGGGATGCGAGGTCGCAGAGCAAGAGGGTCCCGCGATCGTCCAGCGTGGTCTCCAGCCAATCCCGCGACTGCAGCTCGACGAGTCTCCACACCGGTGTTTCGCCAGAGCCGCCGGGGCCGCTGGGCGGAACCGCCAGCGCGCCCACGGAGCGCTGCTCCTCAGAGGCGGAGAGCCACTCCAGCCGGACGACGGCTCCGGCCGCGGCGCGGCCTAGATCCCGCACCCGGCCGAGGAGGATGGCAGTGCCGCTCGGCCGAGTCGCCCCCCGACCCTCGGCTACTTCCGCGCAGGCCCGAGACAGGACCTCGTAGACGCCGGGCACACGCACCCCGACTTGGGCCGTGCCACCCGGGTCGACATTGACGGCATTGGCACCGAGGGCAACCAGACCCAGACTATCGAGGGACGGATGGGCTGCATCCAGGACGATGCGCCCAGGCGGGAGGCCTGACAGGACGAACGCTCCCAACGAATCGCTTACCGCGCGGACGCCCAGACCGCGTGCGGTAGCTACTGCCCCCGGCAGCGGCGTTTTGCCCAGCGAGTCCGTTGCCTGGCCCGATATCGTGGCTGCGGCCGCTTCCCGGACGACAGCCCCCGATGGGTCCACGACGCGCCACACGATCCCGCCCTTTTCCTGATATCCGATGCGGCCGTACCGCAAGCGACCGGCGCTGTCAAACTCCCTCACTGCCCCGAGCTGCAGGAGGGGCATGCGGACGTGCCAGTCGCGAACGATCCATGTGCCCGCCGGAAGGCGCTCGAACGTGACCTCGCCGCCGGCGTCACCGACGGCCCTGCCCCACGGCAGGTTGACGTACAGGAACTCCAACTGGGTGAGCATGGCTGTGGCCGCATCGATCCACAGTACGCCCTGGATCTCCGGAAGGCTGCGTCCCCCGATAGGTTCGAAGGCGAGACCCAGGCGACCGTCCTCTCCAGGCTGGACGCGCAGACAGTGGGTGTTCAGGAAAGCGTCGGACAGGAGCACGCCGGCGTCCGGAGCGAAGTAGCTCAGGTTCCCGTCCGGGAGTTCCCGGACGTACCCGCTGTCGGCGAGCTCCTGCGCGGGCCTGCTCAGGTAGGGTGACTGGCCACGCCCGCTTACGAACTCGCGGTCCTCCTCGAGGATTTCCCTGCCGTCGCGATCCAGACGGCGCACGAAGCCGAGCAGTGTATAGCTGTAGCGGCCAGATTCGAGGGTCCACGCGGCCGCCTCCAACGCCTTTCGGGCTTCTTCCCAGACGGTCACCGTCGCCTCCCCCACGTCCTGACGCAGCCGGCACCGCCTCGAGGCCGACACGTCCAGGGCCGCGAGATCTATGGCCTGAATGGGAACCAGGATTCGACGGAACGCGCTATCCGCCGGCACGTCGAAGATTTCCGTGGTGAGACTCTGGTAGCCAATCCGGTCGACGCGCGCACGATATCCTCCCGGATGAAGGACTTCGGCCAGGAAGCGGCCCAGATCGTCGGTCAGCACACGGGCAGCTACGCTCTCGTCAACGTCCAGGAGAGTCACCATTGCGCCCGCGATCGGCGACCCGGATTCCTCTTCCAATACAACCCCGCGGACCAACTGGGCCTGCAATGCAAGCGCGCACAGCTGAAACAGAACAACAAGACAGAAGACAATTCGTGGGCTGCGAACGACAGCACATCGCAATGCGATGCGGTGGCGCTCAGCGCCATTTGTGGTAATCACCGGCTCGCGGGCGAGCCTGGTGAAATCGCTACTCAATGAGCGTTCCTGGTCGACAGGCGAACGGCCAATTGCCGGCGGAATCCCGAGTGAGTTTGCCATCGGGTTGTAGCTCGACCGTCGAGAGATGAACTGAACGCCCTTCATCCGGCCTCAACCACCGATAAGATCCCATGCGACCTGCGATGTGCTATCACTTCATGTCATTTCGTCAATTGGCATTCAGACTACGAATGGACTGCACGCGACGTCGACCGGCGGACGGATTGGTGTCGCCGAGTCACGCGGAGTCTGGCAACAGGCTGTCGAACGAACCGCTCCTACGATAGCTCCTTATGGAATTTGCCTACTGCGATGGCGCGGATCAAGGAGGAAACCGTAGGTATGGGGCATAGAATCGACAGGAGACTGCGCATCCGCGCTCACCTCGAACCCGATTCTCAGCGCTTCGCGCTCGAAGGCGCTGGCAACCGGGAGCACGATATCGGCCAGCTCGGCGGTCGGATTCATGAAGAGGTCGGCATGAACGTCGAAGTCGAGCGCCGCGAGCGCCGCGCGTCCTCGCCTGACGTCGGCGTGGGCGAGGAGGAGGTTGGCGCCGAAGCCGACGATGCCGCGCACCGCGAACGGCCGCCGCTTCAGGATACCGCGGTATACCTCGTCCGTGGTTACATGCTGCCAGCGGGCCGGGCCAAGCGGCCGCTGCGACAGGCCGAGTGCGCGGGCCCGTCGTTCCGCCGGCAGCAACTCCTCGCCGCCGACATTCGCGGTCGGCACGGCCGCGAAAAGAACATTGCCTCCCGGGGCGTCGAGACTGCCGGTCAATGCGTGTAGAGCTGGGCAATCGCCCGCGCGATCGTGGTCGCGTTCGACTGCATCTGGCGCCGCTCCAGGCGTAGTAGGCGACGGGTCGCGATTGCCAGAGCATTCCCGCTGCACGTTCGGTCTGGGTGCGGTCGATGCCGCAGATCGCCTCCACCCGTTCCGGCGGATACCGCGCGCACAATCCGGCGGTCAGGTCGAACGCGGGCCTGCACACGACCCTGCCCTTTGACGTCTCGACAGGGAACTCGCCGAAGAGGGCCAGCTCGAGGTTCTCTCCCTCGTAGCCGCCGGTGGCCGGGTCGCTGTGAGGGTCGACCACGATCAAACGCGCGCCTCTCTCGAGCGCAGCTTTCGTGGCGACGGCGTGGGCGATCCGGGCAAGGTTCGGGTTGTAGCCCCAGAACAGGATGCAGCCGGCCTGCTCCAGGTCGGGCATGTAATTGCCGGCAGGGAATCGGACGAGGCGGACGTGGACGGCGAGGCGATCGTGAAAACGACGCTCTCGGGGCCGTGTTCGCCGGGCCAGCTGCCTCAGCCTGGCGGCGCTCAGATCCGGTGCCTCGTCCCAGCCGATCCGCTGCCAGCCCGGGTCTCGATCACCTTTCGGCCGGGTTCGTCTCAGCCGATGGAGCAACCGGTCCGCATGATGGACGAGCTCGGGCGCCGCCCGCCCCTTGGCGTAGAGCGCCTTTCCGATGGGGTGCGAGGGATCCGGCTCCAGTGCGACGAAACGACCGTCGGCAGCGCCGGACGCGTGGCGAAGTACACGTCGAGTCCGGACTGGCCGCTCTTCGACTCGCGAGCGCTCGTGGCTCGGCGGTGGGCGAGGCTCGTTCAGCGCGAGGGGAACGACCCATTCAGTTCAGCGAACGGGATGGCGCTGGAAAGATTCGCAAAAGTCCCGTGCTCGGCGATCTCTCTGGCTGCCTGGAGGAAGCCGGTCCATGCCGCGCGGGCCAGTGCGCCGCCCACGCTGATGCGACGGACTCCCGCCTCGGCGAGCTCGGCCACGGTGGTGAAGTCAGAGCCGACGAGCACGTTCACCGGTTTTGGTGCGACCGCGTTGACCACCGCCAGGATATCGGTCTTTGCACGGATGCCCGGAGCGTAGAGGCAATCGGCTCCGGCTTCGGCGAAGGCGGTGAGTCGGCGGATCGTTTCGGCAAGATTCGGCCGTCCAACGATGAACCCTTCCGATCGGGCGGTGAGAAGGATGCCGGTGCCGGTGTCATCGATGGCCCGGCGCGCGGCCCGGATGCGTTCGACGGCGATGGTGAATCCGAACAGCGGGTTCCGGGCATCGCCCGTGGAATCCTCGATCGAGAGTCCCGCGACTCCGGTGGCTGCCGCGGCGGCGACGTTGACGCGCAAAGCGGCCGGCTCAGTCGCAAAGCCGCGCTCGAAGTCCGCATTGACGGGAACGCCGACCCCATTCGCGATCGACCGGAGGTGCTCGAGGGTCGCCTCCAGCGACACGTGGTTGTCCGCCCGGCCCATCGACCAGGCGAACCCCGAGCTGGTCGTTGCGAGCGCCGGAAAGCCGAGTCGGGCCAGCAGGCGGGCGCTGCCGAGGTCCCACGGGTTGGGGATCACGAAGCAACCAGACTCGTGAAGCTGGCGGAACACCCGGCAGCGGTCTTCAAGCGGCGTCGTCGGGTCAGCAGCAATGGGCGTCATTCCTGTCATCACTCCGTCAGATGGCGGTGGATTGTGGCGCACTCGAACCGGCGGACGCGCTGTTGATCGGGATCACGCGTCCCGGCGTGCTGTCGATGGCGCCCAGTTCGCTTCCGATGCCCCGTGACAGCGGATCGAGGCGCGGCGCTTCCTGCATCTGCAGCAGGGCCTCGTCGGCCGCCCCCGTCCCCACAGGAAGTCGGCATACCACTGGTGACCCGTGGGGCAGGCCGGAGCCACCGTGATCGCCTGCTTGAAGCTTGCCGCGGCGGCCGGTCAGTCCCGGTCGCAGAGGGTGTTGGAGGCGAGCGGCGACTTCGATCTCGCGCAGGAAGCGATCACCACCGAGCGACGCAGCCACCGCCGGACGCAACACCTCGAGCGCGACCCGGCGGCGGTGCTCGAGGTCGCGCGCCACATATACAGTGGCCATCCGGCCCGGGCCGAGCTCTCGCTCGATCACGTAGCGGTCGGCCAGTGCGGCCTGGCGTGGGGCAGGGGCGTCGGACACGCGGGAAAGATGGACGGCCGTCGGCCGCTTGGCCAGCGGCACACCGCAGCTTCTTCCGAGCGCGGTCATGACAGGGTGGACTTCCCCGTCGGGGCCCACGCGGACCAGCGCCTCGAGAACGAAGAACCCGCTCCTTCGGCCGGAGCGGTCACGCACTGTGCCAGCCGTCAGGTCGCCGGGCGCGTCCTCGATTCCCGCTGTTCTGCACCCGATGAATATGGGGATACGGCGTTATCGACCGCGCTTCGGATAGATCGATGCCGCGAACGCAAAGTCGCTCCTGTCGATGTCGATTCCGCCCACGATCGGTTGGCCATCCTTCGTGATCTCGCCCGGGATCTGGTAGCACATGATCGAATGCTCATCTCCGGCCGATCCCATGATCGATGTTTCCTCCAGCGGCGTCAGCACCTGCTCGCGCACTTCCTCCGGTGTCCACCCGTCGGTCTTCCTGAAATAGCGGATCGCCTTCCGGCGATCGATCCGGCGCACGAACTCGCTCCTCATGTGCTCGTGCTCGAATCCCAGCGTATGGCCTGCCTCGTGCCGAACGACCCGGCGGTACTCGGCCTCCGAGGTCCGCGCCGTGAAACCCTCGAGATTCATGGTGGGCTCGTCCGCCTCTGCCCCGAGAATCTCCGTGCCCAGATACGACCAGTACCCGGCATCCTCGGGCGGAGAGTCCACGCGCGTGATGCGCACGTCCGGGTCGGTCCTGGCTTCCCTGAAACGCACGTTTGCACTTTTCGACCACGCATTCATGTGCTCGAGAATCCGCTTGCGGAGCGCGACCGATCCGCCATCCAGGAAGCTGACCGTGAGGCGGACCCCGGCGGCCGGCCAGCGATTTCCGATATTCACGGCGATACGCGTCACCCGGTCACCCCGCCCGCCGCGAACGGGCCGGGCTTCCTCGGGATGACGCTCCATGATCGCCCGCTCAGCCGCCAGCTGCGCCGCTGGAGACAACGTCCGGGTACGGCATGCGATGAAGGTTGCCATTCCGGCGATCCTGTTGCCGCGTGATCCGACACTACCGATCGTCCAACTTAGAGCGGCGATTTCGAGACGGAAAGAACAGCACGGGCGCACCTCACCACCGCCAGTGCCGCGCACGAACGTGGTCAAGACGGGACGCTGCCGCATTGTTGTGTCGCGCGGCCTGGTTGTCGAGGCAACCGTCCCGGTTGCTCCGCGATTTCGCCATGACCTGCGACGTACCCGCAGTCAGTTCTTCTGGCGTGGCTCCCCTGCGCGAGCCAGTGGAGTCCCGGTTCGTACCGCCTCGACGGCGCGCACGAGCGCCTAACGGCCGTCATCCAACTGCACGGCGCCAACGATGTTCGAAAACAGTTCCTCGGGCGGTCCATCGACGCGGCCGACGGACAGGATGGGTCTCTCGGATATCAAGCGATCGAGCACTCAACTGCAAATGACGTTTGCTTCGGGCTCACCACACGGTCATCCGTGTCGAACGAGAGGAGGCGCGCTTTCCGACGAAGCCTTGCGCCCGCGAACGGCGACCGTCCGGGGCAGTGGCAGGCAGCCTTGCCAGACCGGCGCGGCCCGGGAAACTCGACTCCATTGCAGGGGCGGGCGTCCTCGCGAATCGCGCCGTCCGTCTCGTCGCCGCCGTCATCAAGGGGAACGACACCCTGCTGATGAAGGCGTACGGCAGGGCCGACGTCGAATGGGGCGTCCCGAAGCCCGCTTTCCGCGCGATTCCGCCTACAGTCTCATTGAGCTCCAACCGTTCCAGTTCCGCGGGCGAGGCGCAGGCCTATAACAACTCCGGCTTCTGGCTCCTCGGCATCGTCGTCGAGAAAGCCAGCGGGATGAAGTTCGAGGACTACCTCGAGAAGCAGATCTTCGAGCCGCTGGGGATGAAGCGCTCGATGTATTGCAACACCTCAGCGAACGTCCCGCGTCGCGCGCACGGGTACGGCATGCTGAACGAGATGATCCGGCGCGCCCCGGCGGTGGTGTACACGTGGGTCATTGCGCCCGGAGCGATCTGCTCGACGGCGGGCGACCTGGTGACGTGGCTCCAGGCGCTGCATGGTGGCAAGGTGCTCTCGGTGGAGTCGTACGCCGAGATGACCAGGCCATCGACGCTCGCGGACGGCACGACGCAATTCGGAATGGGATTAAAGGCGGGCGAGGACTATCGCGGTCTCAGGTACATCGGACACGGCGGCACCGCCCCGGCTTCCGTGCCGTGGGCCGCGGCGCTGAAGTTCCATGCGAGCGAGAACGTCACGCTGACGTTCCGCCGTAGAAAGCCGACGCCGCCGGAATCGTTCAATCTCCTCGCGGCGTTTCTGCATGAGAGGGTGAAGGTCCAATTGCACAGGAAGGGAGTACCGAAGAAGTGGTGAGACGCGTCGCGGGTGCATGTCCTGATGTGCGCGGCCTGGGCCGCGGTTATGTGCGCCGGATGGTGTGCCGACAGGGGGATCGGTGGATCCGGTGCGCAGCCTTGGAGAACGTTGCTCGTCCGGTCGGGGTCCAAGTGGCCCGAGCGCCGCCCAACCCCAGTCAGGCCGAAGCGCCGCTCTGCGTTGGGAGGCTCACCAGCAAACCGCCGAGATCGTCGAGTGCTTGCGAAACTTTGCAAAACAAAGTACATTATAGTGCTGCCCTCTTATCAACCAGGCCCGGGCCGGCCGCAACGCGGCATGACACTCGTGTCCTTCTTACGGGAGAGCCGGTCATGAAGAGAGCCACGATCATCGGCGGGGCGTTCGCCACCACGCTCGTCCTTCTCGCCCTCGCCGTCGGCCACCGGGACCGCGAGCGGGACGTCGACACCGCCGCGGCGACCTCGCCCGCAATGACCCCTTCGACCGCTCAGGCGCACGAGGGCCTCCTCTATGGCCGCGTCACCACCGTTGACGGCGCCGTGTACGAGGGGCGGCTGCGCTGGGGAGGCGACGAGGAGGCAGTGTGGGGCAACTACTTCAACGGCTTCAAGGACGAGAACCCCTGGGTCGCCTTCGCGCCGTCCGAGCGGCGGCCCAAGGAGGGCCTCTCCTTTGACGTCTTCGGGATCGAAATCTCCGGCTGGAAGCACCCGATCGACCTCGGTCGGCCGTTCATGGCGCGCTTCGGCGACATCGCGCGCATTGATGCGCGCGGCCGCGACCTGCGGGTCACACTCAAGAGCGGTACCGTGAACCACCTCGACCGCTTCGCTGCCGATGACCTGGCCGACGGCGTGCGAGTGTGGGACGGCAGCTACGGCGTCGTGGACATTGGGGAATGGCGGATCCGCACCATCGAGCTCCTCGCTTCCTCCCCGCCTGGCGCCGCCCCCTACCCGCTGTACGGTACGGTGCGCACGCGACAGGGCGACTTCACCGGCTTCGTCCAGTGGGACCGGGAGGAGTGCCTCGGCCCCGACGAGCTCGCCGGCCGCACCGCCGACGGTGAACTCAGCTTGCGTTTCGATACCATCCGCTCGATCGCGCGCCGCTCGCAGAACAGCTCCCTGGTGACGCTGCTTGACGGCCGCGAAATCGTGCTGTCCGACACCCGCGAGGTCGGCCACGGCAACCGCGGAATCTACGTCGACGACCAGCGCTACGGGCGCGTGCTGATCTCCTGGGACGCCTTTGAGC
>Ga0209640_10004929_pt1 | contig 11664 bp, 7 predicted proteins | sample RifCSP10_1_FD_184018 | JGI IMG/M metagenome (GOLD analysis project Ga0209640, IMG submission 184018) | Soil microbial communities from Rifle, Colorado - Rifle CSP2_sed 10_1 (SPAdes) (version 2) | ecosystem: Environmental > Terrestrial > Deep subsurface > Rock core/Sediment | place: Rifle... | reverse complement strand
CAACTGTTTCTGCAGAATTGGGATGCGCTTCTCCAGCCGCCCCTGCCGGCGTTCCAGCATGTTCCATCGCTGGCGGGCCTTGGCAAGGGCGCTGTAAGGCCGCTCGGCACGCTGGCGTTCCCGGTATTGAGTTTCCAGCCCAAGAACCACCGCCCGTTGTTCATCCCGCTGCTGGCGGGTCTCCGTCAGCCGGCCTTGAGCCTGTTCCAGGGACTCCTGGGACCCCTGCGCCTTAGTCTGGTATTTCCGATACTCAGGCTCCAGAGCGCCAATGCGCTCCCGTAGCAAAGCGGTGCGCCGCCAGGGGCGCAAGCCGGTCTTGGCTTCGGCCGCCCGGAGCAGCGCCTCCGCCTGGGTGCAAGACACCGTATCGCCCGGATGGGGCGTCACCGACAGCCAGGAGCGACCGTAAGGGGGGCTGTGCAGGCTGACCATGGCCGCCTGATAACCCAGCTGGAGACCACCCCCCATGTGCCCGTAAGCCACTCCCGGATAGGTCGTGCTGGTGTTGGAGACCGGCCGGGCGGTGAGATCGCCATCGTAGGTCAGCCCGCCCGAACTTTGCAAAGCCAGCATGACCTCTTCAGCCCGGATCGGACGGGCGATCTGCTCCAAAGCGCCCGCAATTTGCTCCGCCTCGGCCTGGGTGAGGCCGGCAAGCGTGCGGCTGACCCCACTGTAGTCGGCCCAACCGGCTTGCCCCCAGGCTTTGGCGACCGCCTGATCCTGGTCAAGCGGATGCGCCGAGCGACTGAGATCTTGCAGATGCTCCAACCCGGCCAGGACGGCGACCAGGAATTCCAGGACTTTTCTCTGCGGGCTGTGCGTCATGGTCTTTTGGTGCAGCGGTATGGACTGGATTTTGTCGATCAGGCCAATGCTCTGGGCAAACTGGCCCCACACGACCAGCATGGCGTGATGGGTCAGCGTTTCAGGGTGATTTTGGTTCATGGCAACTCTCCTCCGGGTGTTGCCATGAGCCTACCCGATCAAGGTTCAATTGTAAAAGTGCAGTTTTTTGCCAAAAAAAGCTATTTGCTCGCTGATTGCACAAAAGTTACGTTAGTAGAAAAAAAATAATTCGAAAAACGAACCACTACCCACCGTCCACCAGCCACAGCCCACTGGCTACCCATTCGTTTCCCAGAAAAAAAATAATTCCAAAAACGAATAACCAACCTGCAGCTGCCTCCCATTCGTTTGCCGAAAAAAAATAATTCGAAAAACGATTCCAAAAGGAATCCCAAATCACTCCTTATTCTTTACATAATGCTACCCCTCGCGGGACCCCCTCGGTCTGCTGTCCCCTGCGCATAGGCTCGGTCACAAACCTCACCGATCCACAAATCGAACCCACAACACGCACTACGCAATACGCACTTCGCAACCCCCTCTTTCCTCTACCTCTTCAACCTTAACCCTTATCCCCTATCCCCTGATCAGCCAATTGCCTAATCGCCCATTCCCTTTGTACAAAACCACCAAATAATCCCCTCCTGAAATCGTAACCTTTGACAATAGAACTTATCCGGCGACAGGGGTAAACTAATCCCGAACTAAGGAACCTTTCACCATGACTTTTGTTATTCTCACGATCCTGTCTATCCTGCTCATCGCCATGCTGATGTCCATGATGGATATTCCCGCGCGTGCCTGGGTCAGGGTAGCAGCGGTCGTCAAGCGGAAGCGCTAATTCAACTTCGCCGGAGACGAACCAAAGGCTGCCTGAACCGGGCAGCCTTTTTGACATTAAAAAAGGAGGTGCTGGGATGAACGCTAATGGAAAAGCAAGCGCAGTTAAACTTGGCCTCGAGGGCCAGCAGGACATGCCGGCTGAAGCGCATCCTGGCCCTTCCACCCGCTCTGTCCACGCCGGGCGCCAGGGCAACCCCTATCGCGCCATCACCGACCCGGTCGTCCAATCCGCCGCTTATACCTTCGAGAACACCGCCGAGCTGCGCGACTTCATGGAAGCCAAGCTCTGGCATCTGGGCGGCAAGCGCGCCGAATACGGGCGCTACGGCAACCCCACCGTCGCCGCCGTCGAAGCCCGCCTGGCCGCGCTCGAAGGCGCCGGCGACGCCATCCTGTTCTCCTCCGGCATGGCCGCCATCACCACCGTGCTCCTGGCGCTGCTCTCTCAGGGCTCCCACGTAGTCATTACCGACGACTGCTACCGCCAGACGCGCATCTTCTGCCGGGACTTCCTCAAGCGCTACGGCATTACCTGTACGTTGGTCCCCATGGGCGACTTCCATGCCCTGGAAAACGCCATCCGCCCGGAAACCCGCCTGATCCTGTCCGAATCGCCCACCAACCCGTACCTGCGCATCCTCGACCTGGAAAGGCTGGTCGACGTCGCCCGGCGCCACAAGGTCAAGACGCTCGTCGACTCTACCTTCGCCACGCCGCTGAACCTCCGCCCGTTGGAGTGGGGCGTCGACCTGGTCGTCCATTCCGCTACCAAATACTTGGCCGGTCATAATGACCTCCTCGCCGGCGTGGTGGCTGGCGAAAAGGATCAGGTCATTGCCCTGCGGGAGGCTCTGGGCGTGCTGGGCGGCATCTCTGACCCGCACAACGCTGCCCTGCTGCTGCGCGGCCTCAAGACCCTGGGTCTGCGCCTGGAGCGTCAGAACCATAACGGCCAGCTCGTCGCAGAATACTTAGAAGCCCATCCCGCCGTAGAGCGGGTCTGGTATCCGGGCCTGCCCTCCCATCCCGATCATGAAGTGGCAGCCGCGCAGATGAAGGGATTTGGCGGCGTGGTTTCCTTCACCATCCGTGGCGATCTTGAAACCACCTCCCGCTTCATCGACCGCCTGCAAATCCCCCTGATCTCCCCCTCCCTCGGCGGCGTAGAATCCCTCGTTACGCAGCCGGCCCTCATGTCCTACTACGACCTCTCGACTGAAGAACGCCTTGAGATCGGCATCCGCGACAACCTCGTCCGCCTCGCCCTCGGCATCGAAGACGCCGCCGATCTGATCGCCGATCTGGCCCAGGCGCTGGAAGGAGAGTAGACAGGTATACAAGGTAAACAAGGTATACAAGGTAAACAAGTAAAGTAAACCGGCTCGCCCCTGTCTACTTGTGTACTTGTCTACCTGTGTACCTGTCTACCTGTGTACTTGTCTACCTGTGTACCTGTCTACCTGTGTACCTGTCTACCTGTTTACTTGTGTACCTCCTACCATTATGCATACTACACAAAAATGACACACCATATTTTGTAACTCCTTCCGGTAGACAAAAACCAATCCGGTGTGTACACTACGTCAAATCTGCAAGAAATTTTTAAGGAATACTATCAACTGATGTCGTCACCGGTCTTTGATCTTATTATCTTGGTTGCCATTCTGGTTCTCGTTCTTGGGATTGAGAACCCGGTTCCCGTTTGGGCAGCCAGAGCGATGAGAAAAGCTTAGGCCGAGCGAAAGAGTTACCCAGGAATTTTTCGGGGCTGCCCACAAAAGGCAGCCCCTTTTTATTTAGTCAAGGTGAATGAAAATGCGTTCTGACCAGATCAAAAAGGGATTTGAACGGGCCCCCCACCGGGCGCTGCTGAAAGCCACCGGTGTGACGGACGATGATTTCTCCAAGCCCTTCATCGCCATCGTCAACTCTTACGTGGACATCGTCCCCGGCCATACCCATCTGCAGGGCTTTGGTAAGGGCATCAAAGAAGCCGTGCGCGCCGCCGGCGGTGTTCCATTTGAATTCAACACCATCGGCGTGGACGACGGCATCGCCATGGGTCACGCCGGGATGAAGTTCAGCCTCCCCTCGCGAGAACTGATCGCCGATTGCGTTGAGACGATGATCCAGGCGCACCAATTCGACGGGATGGTCTGTATCCCCAACTGCGACAAAATTGTGCCGGGTATGATCATGGCCGCTCTGCGGGTCGACATCCCGGCAATTTTTGTCTCTGGCGGTCCCATGGCGGCGGGAAAAACTCCCGAGGGCGAGGTCGTCGACCTGATCTCGGTCTTTGAGGGCGTGGGCGCCTACAAAGCGGGCACCATCGACGCCGCTCGCCTCAAAATGCTCGAGGACCACGGCTGTCCTTCTTGTGGATCCTGCTCTGGCCTGTTCACTGCCAACTCGATGAACTGCCTGTTGGAAGTCCTCGGCCTGGCGCTGCCCTACAACGGCTCTGCCCTGGCGCTCAGCGTCGAGCGGGAAGCCCTGGCGCAGCAGGCTGCCTGGCAAATCCTGTCTCTGGTCGAAGCCGGACTGACCCCGCGCCAGGTGGTCACAGCCGAGACCATTGACGATGCTTTCGCCCTGGATATGGCCATGGGAGGCAGCACCAACACCGTGCTGCATACCCTGGCGCTGGCTCATGAAGCCGGGCTGGAATATCCTCTGGAGCGTATCAACACCGTGGCGGACCGCGTGCCTTATTTATGCAAGGTTAGCCCTTCCGGTAAGTGGCATATGGAGGACGTGCACCGCGCCGGCGGCATCCCGGCGATTTTGAACGAAATCGCCCGCTCCGGGAACACCCTGCACCTTGACCGTCCCACCGTTTCCGGGACGACCCTGCGGCAGTCCATTGCGGGAAAAAGCATATTGGATGGCGACGTTATCCGGTCTTTAGAAAATCCCCACAGCTCGATCGGCGGTCTGGCGATTCTATTCGGCAACCTGGCTCCCGAGGGCGCAGTGATCAAGACCGGCGGTGTGGCTGCGAACACCCCTAAACATACCGGTCCGGCGCGCATCTTCGAGAGCCAGGAAGAAGCCATGGCCGGCATCCTGGGCGGCCAGGTGCAGCCGGGCGACGTTGTGGTCATTCGCTATGAAGGGCCGCGCGGTGGACCCGGCATGCAGGAAATGCTCTCCCCCACCTCCGCCATCATGGGCATGGGGTTGGGCGAAAAGGTGGCGCTGATCACCGACGGGCGCTTCTCCGGCGGCACGCGCGGCGTCTGTATCGGGCACATCAGCCCCGAAGCCGCCGCCCGCGGCCCCATCGCCGCCCTCGAGAATGGCGACGTCATCGAAATTGATCTGCAGGCCCGCACCCTCAACGTCCGCCTGAGCGACGAAACCCTTCAGGATCGCCTGGAAGCCCTGCCGCCGTTCGAGCCTCGCACGGACAGTTCCTGGCTGCGCCGCTACGCCCGCATGGTCACCAGCGCCAGCCACGGAGCCGTGCTAATCTAGGCTCTTCACCATCGATGAGCCTACACATTGGGCCCTCACGAATTACGCACTACGAAATACGCAATACGCAATATGCCTTATCTAACTCGCTTGTCCTTATCTACTGATCTATCTAAAACGGAGGAACACTATGCCAAAAAAATCTGGAGCAGAAATACTGTGGGAATGCCTGGTACGGGAGGGCGTGGAGGTCGTCTTCGGGCTGCCGGGGGGCGCCATTATGCCGGTCTACGACGTCATGTTGAACTATCCCGTGCACCATGTCCTCGTGCGCCATGAACAGGGCGCTGCGCACATGGCCGATGGTTACGCTCGCGCCTCTGGAAAGGTCGGGGTAGCCATGGCGACTTCCGGCCCCGGAGCCACTAACCTGGTAACCGGAATCTCGACCGCCATTATGGACTCCTCCCCGATCGTCTGCATTACCGGCCAGGTGCATGCCCATCTCATCGGCGGGGACGCCTTCCAGGAGACTGATGTGACCGGCATAACCCTGCCGATCACCAAGCACAACTACCTGATCACCCGGGCGGACGAGGTCGCCCAGGTAGTGCGCGAGGCCTTCTACATCGCCCGCAGCGGGCGGCCCGGCCCGGTGCTGATCGACATCTGCAAGAATGCCCAGATCGAGGAGACCGAGTTTGAATATCCTGAGGAAGTGACACTGCCCGGCTACCAGCCGCCAGACCATGCCCCGCTGGTCGATCTGGAAAGAGCCCTTGAGCTGATCGAGCAGGCCGAGCGCCCGCTCATCCTGGCCGGTCACGGCGTGCTGATGTCCGAGGCCATGGAGACCTTGAAGATGTTTGCGGTTAAAACCCAGACGCCCGTGGCCATGACGCTGTTGGGTCTCGGGGCTTTCCCGGCTTCACACCCGCTCAGCCTCGGCATGATGGGCATGCATGGAGAGGCTTACTGCAACCTGGCGATCCAGAACGCTGACCTGCTCCTGGCCTTTGGTATGCGCTTCGACGACCGCGTGACCGGCAACCTGCGTACTTACGCCCCTCGAGCGCGCAAGATCCATATTGAGATCGACCCTTCCGAGGTGCACAAGAACGTGCGCGTGGATGTGCCGCTGGTTGGTGATTTGAACACCGTGCTCACCGATCTGATCCCCCTGGTGGATGAGTACGACCACGACGAATGGTTGGCGCAGATCGCCGAATGGCGCGCCGACAGCGAAGCTCGCGACATCTGCTCCTGGCCGGATGACGGCAAGCTGTACACGGCGCACGTCATCCGGGACATCTGGCAGGCTACCGGCGGGGATGCTTTGATTACCACCGGGGTCGGCCAGCACCAGATGTGGGCCGCTCAGTATTACCGCTTGGAGAAACCCAATCGCCTGATTACCTCCGGCGGCGCCGGCACCATGGGCTTCGGTCTGCCCTCCGCCATCGGAGCCTGGTTTGCCCGGCCCGAACGCGAAGTCTGGGTGATTGACGGCGACGGCAGCTTCCAAATGACTCAGGCCGAGCTGTCCACCGCTGTCCAGGAAGGCGCCAACGTCAAGATCGCCGTGATGAACAATTTGTTCCTGGGCATGGTGCGCCAGTGGCAGGAGTTCTTCTTCGAGAGTCGCTACTCCGGCACGCCTTTGATTGGCCCGGACTTCGTAAAGATCGCCGAGGCCCATGGCATTCCGGCGAAGCGCGTGGTCGAGCCGGAAGAGGTGCTGTCCGCCGTAGAGTTTGCTCAAAAGACAGAAGGCCCCGTGTTGATCGACTTCCGCGTGCAGAAAGAGGAAGCCGTGTATCCCATGGTTCCTGCCGGCGCTGACCTGGACAAGATGATCCGCCGCCCGGTTCGCCGGCAGCCCATCGCCGGGGACTGAATTTCACCAGGAATCGGATAAGTTTAGGAGAGTCATTATGCAGCACACATTAATCGCCTTAGTAGAGAACAAACCCGGCGTGCTCAACCGGGTGGCTTCCCTGTTCCGCCGGCGCAACTTCAATATCGAATCATTGAACGTCGGCCGTACTGAGCGCCCGGACATCTCCCGCATGACCATCGTCATCGACAGCGAGGTGAACGACGCCCGTAAGGTGGAGGCCAACCTGTACAAACTGGTCAACGTGATCGATGTCCAGGATGTGACCAACCAGGCTGCCGTCACCCGGGATTTAGCTCTGATAAAGCTCGCCGCTTCCCCTGAGCAGCGTGCCGAGATCGCCAACCTGGCGGCCATCTTTCGCGCCCGCGTCGTCGACGTTTGCCCGGATACGGTTATCGTCGAGATCACCGGCACCGAGGACAAAATTGAAAGCCTGCTCGAGCTCCTACGTCCCATCGGTATCCTCGAAATGGTGCGCACCGGGCAGGTGGCCATGATGCGCGGCACCGCCGCGGGCGTGCGCTACTCGCCGGGCGCAAACGGGCGCCATCGCGAGGAAGTCATCAGTGACCAGTAAAAGAAACTGATTACTGATGACTGATTACTTTTATCTCATCTCGTGATTTGACTAAAACATAAATAGGTATCGAGAGGAAAACTACATGGCAAAGATTTACTACGACAAGGATGTTGATCCAAACCTGATTAAGAGCAAAAAAGTCGCTGTGATCGGTTACGGCTCTCAGGGCCATGCGCACGCCCTTAACTTAAGCGACAGCGGAGTTGACGTACGCGTTGGCCTGAGACCCGGTTCAAGGTCCTGGGCAAAGGCCGAGGCCGATGGCGTGAGGGTTGTTGCCATAGATGAGGCGGCTGAGTGGGCTGACACGCTCATCATCCTTACCCCTGACCCAAGCCAGGCGGCGATTTATAAAGAGTACATCGAGCCTCATCTTAAGGCCGGTAAGACCTTGATGTTTGCCCACGGCTTTAACATTCGTTATGAGACCATCGCGCCTCCGGCGGAGGTCGACGTGAGTATGGTTGCACCGAAGTCGCCCGGGCACCGCGTCCGGGAGTTGTACCTGGAAGGCGGCGGGACGCCCTCCCTTTTTGCCGTTCACCAGGACGCCACCGGGCAGGCCCGGGCAAATGCGCTTTCTTATGCCCACGCCCTGGGCGCCACCCGGGCGGGTGTATTGGAGACTACCTTTAAAGAGGAAACCGAGACCGATTTGTTCGGCGAGCAGGCCGTGCTGTGCGGTGGGGTGACCGCCCTGGTCAAGACCGGCTTTGAAGTTCTGGTGGAGGCGGGTTACCAGCCCGAGCTGGCCTATTTCGAGGTTCTGCACGAACTGAAATTAATCGTTGATCTAATGTACCGGGGAGGCTTGAATTATATGCGTTATTCGGTCTCCGACACCGCCGAACATGGCGACTATACCGCCGGCCCGAAACTGGTAACGGAAGAGACCAGATATGTCATGTACCAGCTGCTGAAGGACATCCAGGACGGCACATATGCTCGGGGCTGGATCAAGGAGAATGAGGACGGCCGTCCCTGGTTCAACCAGCAGCGCAAGTTGGAACAGGATCACTTGATTGAGAAGGTTGGCGCTGAGCTGCGCCAGATGATGCCGTTTATCAACCCGATCACCATTAAGGCCGGGGATTAGTGCTTTTCTTTGTGCCCTTGGCAACTTCGCGGTTAGCGCTTTATATCCGGCTTGACCGGGTTAGGAATTTAGACACATGAACCCAAACTACGTCCGCATCTTTGATACCACTTTACGGGACGGGGAGCAGTCGCCGGGAGCGACGCTGACCTCTGCTGAGAAGGTCGAGATCGCTCGCGGGTTGGCGCGCCTTGGCGTCGACATCATCGAAGCCGGTTTTCCGGCAGCCTCCCCGGACGACCTGGAAGGGGTGCGCCGGATTGCGATGGAGGTGGGCAACCCGCTCGAGGGGGAAACCGGGCTTGCCGGACATGTGCCGGTGATCTGTGGCCTGGCCCGGGCTACGAAAACTGATATCGATGCGGCCTGGGAAGCGGTGCGCTATGCCGTCCACCCGCGCATCCATACCTTCCTGGCGACCTCGCCTATCCATATGCGCTACAAGCTGCGCATGGACCCTGAAGAGGTGGTAGAGCAGGTGCGTGAGATGGTTGCTTACGCCAAATCGTGCTGCGAGGATGTGGAATTTTCTCCCGAGGATGCCGGCCGCAGCGATCCGGAATTTCTATATCTCGTGTTGGCGGAAGCCATTAAAGCCGGCGCCACCACCTTGAATATTCCCGATACTGTCGGCTACACCACGCCTGCTGAGTTCGGAAATTTGATTGCCGGGATCATGGCCAACACGCCGGGCATCGAAAACGTGGTGGTATCCGTGCACTGCCATGACGATTTAGGGCTGGCCACGGCAAATACGTTGGCCGGCATTCAGGCTGGAGCCCGGCAGGTGGAGGTCACCGTCAATGGTATCGGAGAGCGAGCCGGAAACACATCTCTCGAAGAAGTGGTCATGGCGCTGCTCACCCGGCGAACGGTCTTTGGCATGCAGACCGGGGCGGATACCACCCAGATCGCCCGCATCAGCCGCATGGTTTCCAACTATACTGGCATCCCGGTCCAGCCCAATAAAGCCATTGTCGGGGCAAATGCCTTCGCCCACGAGGCCGGCATTCACCAGGATGGAATGCTCAAGCACAACCAGACCTATGAAATCATGCGCCCGGAAACCGTCGGCCTGAACCGCTCCCGGCTGGTGCTGGGTAAACACTCCGGAAGGCATGCCCTGAAGGCCCATTTAGAGGAAATGGGATATGAACTGACCAAGGAAGAGCTGGATGAGGCCTTTAGGCGCTATAAAGATCTGGCCGACAAAAAGAAAACCATCACGGACGCTGACCTGGAAGCCTTGATTGAAGACCAGGCCTCCTTATCTAAAGAGATTTACTCTTTGGAGGGCCTGCAGGTCACCTGCGGCACCATGGGCTTGCCCACGGCTGCGGTGCGTCTCCAGGGCCCGGACGGGGAACAGTACGTTCAATCTGCCGTCGGTACCGGTCCGGTGCATTCGGTCTACAGAGCCATTGACGCCATCATTGACGTTCCCAACACCTTGTTAGAGTTTAACGTCCACGCCGTTACCGAGGGCATTGATGCCATCGGCGAGGTTACGGTGCGCTTGCGAGCGGAGGACGGCGCCGCCCATCAGCGCACCTCTCCCCAGAACGGGTTGGTCCGCGAGCGCACCTTTGGCGGCTACGGCGCCGACACCGACATCATCGTAGCCAGCGCCAAAGCCTACCTGGCGGCCTTGAACAAGCTGCTGTTTGCCGGCGGTCGCCGTCGGGCCGTACCCGTCAACCTTGACGAACAATCCCTAGCCCTTCAACCCGAAAGGACCAAGTCATGACCGCTCCAACGGATAATCCAAACACACCCATGTGGCATCCGGAAACATTCTCAGAACCCAGAACCGTTCCCAAAAACTGGGACGTATCGGCTCTGCTCCCCCCTTCTCAAGCGGGGCTGGGGGGGATTCCTGCGGGGCCAGGCCTTCTGCTCCCCCCTTATCAAGGGGGGCCGGGGGGGATTCCTGCGGGGCCGGCGGCTCTACTCCCCCCTTATCTAGGGGGGTCGGGGGGGATTCTGCAATCCAACGACCCCGAATATCATCCCGACCCCTTCCCCGAACCCAGGACGTTCCCCCCTCAATGGGATGTTTCCGAGTTAACTTAGAAGCACCATTTATTACGAAGGCAAGAATCCAAGGCTTTTTTCCCGCTTTCCTGGATTCTTGATAATAATTCTGAAGATGCAAAAACCACGCACACTCTTCGAAAAGATCTGGGACGCTCACGTCGTCGCACAGGAGCCGGATGCGCCGGCCATTCTATATGTCGACCTGCACCTGGTCCACGAGGTCACCTCTCCCCAGGCGTTCACGGCGCTGCGTGAGCGCGGCCTGACCGTCCGACGCCCGGATCGCACCCTGGCAACCATGGATCATTCCACGCCGACGACGGATTTATCGCTTCCGCTGTTCGACGATATGGCTGCCCGCCAGCTGCGCCAGCTGCAGATCAACTGCCAGGACTTCGGCATCCCGCTGTTTGACCTGGAAAGCCCCCAGCGGGGCATCGTCCACGTCATCGGCCCCGAGCTGGGCTTGACGCAGCCGGGCATGACCATCGTGTGCGGCGACAGCCACACCGCCACTCACGGCGCGTTTGGCGCCCTGGCCTTCGGCATCGGCACCAGCGAAGTCGCCCACGTCCTGGCGACCCAGTGCTTGCTCCAATACAAGCCGAAAACCTTCCAGGTCAACTTTGAGGGCCGCTTGCCAGCGAGTGTGACCGCCAAGGACATGATCCTGGCGCTCATCGCCAAAATTGGTATCGGCGGCGCTACCGGGCACGTCCTGGAGTATGCCGGCCCGGCAGTGCGCGCCTTGAGTATGGAAGCGCGCATGACCCTCTGCAACATGTCCATTGAGGCCGGAGCGCGCGCCGGTATGATCGCCCCCGACGACGTCACCTTCGAATACCTGTCCGGCCGCTCTGCTCCCCCCTTATCAAGGGGGGCGGCGACGGAGACCGTCGCTCAGGGGGATTCTTCCCCCTCCTCAAGCGGGGCCGG
>Ga0209640_10004928_pt1 | contig 11669 bp, 7 predicted proteins | sample RifCSP10_1_FD_184018 | JGI IMG/M metagenome (GOLD analysis project Ga0209640, IMG submission 184018) | Soil microbial communities from Rifle, Colorado - Rifle CSP2_sed 10_1 (SPAdes) (version 2) | ecosystem: Environmental > Terrestrial > Deep subsurface > Rock core/Sediment | place: Rifle... | reverse complement strand
CGACGCGGTCGTGGTTTCCTTGGAGATGACGAACCAGAGGCTGATCCCGGTGGCAATCGAGCCGAGGTCGGTGCTGGCCGAGCACAACCCCGGGTACGGCTGCTTCACGGTGCACAGCTCGACTCAGGTCCCTCACGCGCTCGGAGGCGCGATTGCAACGACTTTCGGGATGAGGTCAACTGAGGTTCGGGTGATCGCTCCCGAGGTGGGGGGCGGTTTCGGCAGCAAGCTCAACGTCTACAACGACGAGATCCTGGTCGCCTTCGCCGCCAAGGAGCTGGGCCGTCCCGTGAAGTGGACCGAGACCCGCCGCGAGGCGGCCGGTTCCACCATCCATGGGCGGGGTTGGGTGGGAACCGCCACCTTGGTCGGCACCAAGGACGGTCAGTTCCTCGGGTACAAGCTCGACGCCATCGCCGACATGGGCGCCTACAGCCAGAACTTCACGGTGGCGATCCCCCTTCTCGGGCTGTGGATCGCTTCCGGGCAGTACAAGATGCCCATCTCTTGGACCGTGGCTTGTGTGGTGACCAACACCATGACCACCGACGCCTATCGAGGCGCCGGCCGCCCCGAGGCCATCTACTACCTGGAGCGGATCATCGACGCCTACGCCCGTGAGATCGGCATGGATCCCTTCGAGGTGCGGAAGAAGAACTTCTGGCAGGCCGACGAGTTCCCGGCGACCATGGGTTGCGGGTTCTCCCTCGACTCCGGCAACTACGCCGCCGCGGTGGACAAGCTGATCGAGGTCAGCGACTACGCCGGGATGCGCCAGCGGCAGGAGAAGGCACGCGCCGAGGGCCGACTGGTCGGGATCGGGGTCGGCTCCTATGTCGAAGTCTGCGGCTTCGGACCGGCGGTGCTCGCCGAGATTGGGTTCTCCTGGGCCAATTACGGCCTACCGGCGTCGTTCAACGGGTCCGGGCTGGTTCGGGTGAACCCGGATGCGACGGCCACCGTGGTCATCGGCACCGGTCCCACCGGTCAGGGACACGAGACGACCTGGGCCCAGATCGTTGGTGACGGTCTGGGGATTCCGGTGGAGGACATTCGGGTCCTCCACGGCGACACCCGGGAGCACCCGATGGGGATCGGCACCTTCGGGAGCCGGTCGGTATCCGTCGATGGAACGGCAACCTTCGAGGCAACCAAGAAGGTCCGGGAGAAGGCGGCCAAGATCGCCGCTCATCTCCTCGAGGCCGCGGCCGAGGACGTTGTCTTCGAGGACGGCGCCGCTCACATTGCCGGCTCACCAGAAAAGAGCGTGACCTGGAAGGCCATCGCCAAGTCCGCCTATCAGGCGCACACCAGCCCGGAGGACGTCGACAGCGGGCTCGAGGCCCACACCTCGTTCAGCCCGGGCAACGCCACCTGGCCATTCGGGACACATATGGCAATGGTCGAGGTCGACCCCGACACCGGGGACGTCGAGATCTTGGAATATCACACTGTCGATGACTGTGGCAACGTGATCAGCCCGATGATCGTGAACGGCCAGGTGCACGGCGGGATCGCCCAAGGAATCGGACAGGCCATGTTCGAGGATGCGATCTACGACGCCGAGGGCAACATGTTGACCGGTTCACTACTCGACTATCCGCTGCCAACCGCAGCCGACCTGCCCTCCTTCGACCTCCATCGCACGGTGACCCCTTCACCGATCAACCCGATGGGCGTCAAGGGAATCGGTGAGGCGGGGACCATCGGCGCGGCACACACCATGGTCAATGCAGTGGTCGATGCCGTCGCCCCGCTCGGGGTCAAACACATCGACATGCCGTTGCGACCGAAACGGGTCTGGGAAGCAATGCAGGAAGCGAGGGCTTGACATGTACTCGAGAAGCTTCGATTACGTAGCTCCGGCCAGCCTGGAGGAGGCCTTCTCCGCACTCGGTGACGACTCCAAGGTGATGGCGGGCGGGATGAGTCTCATCCCACTCATGAAGATGAGGCTGTTCTCCCCGGGAACCGTGGTCGACATCGGCAGGATCAGCGGTCTCGACACCGTCGAAGACGCAGGTGATCACATATCGATAGGCGCCCTGGTGCGCCATGCGACCACAGCATCGGATGCCCTGATCGCGACCCATGCCGCAGCCCTGGGCATGGCGGCCTCGCTGACCGGTGACGTCCAGGTGCGGAATCGGGGAACAACCTGCGGCTCGCTGGCTCACGCCGATGTGGCCGCCGACCAACCGGCGGCGGCGATCGCCTGCCGGGCGACGATGGTGGCCCAATCGGCCTCGGGAACCAGAGAGATCGGCTCGGAGAGCTTCTGCGTCGATGCCATGACCTCCGCCCTCCGCTCCGACGAGATCCTGGTCGCGATCAAGATCCCGAAGGCGGGGCCGGGCGAGGGATCGGCCTACGACAAGCTGGGACGGCGGGGCGGGCATTCCGACTACGCCGTGGCCGGCGCCGCGGCGTGGGTCAAGAAGTCAAACGGGACCGTGGAGGACGCCCGGGTGGCCCTGACCGGTGTCGGGACCCACGCCATGCTGGCCGAAGGAGTAGGGCAGGCCATCATCGGGACCGACGGGTCGGACGCCGCCATCAAAGCGGCAGCCGACAAGGCGCTGGAAGGGGTGACCGTGCTCGAGGACCTCTACGGGTCGGTCGACTACAAGAGCCATCTGGCCAAGGTCTTTGTGACCAGAGCGCTCAAGGCGGCACTGGCCAACGCCGGCTGAGGACAACCCATTTAGTCCTGCGTGAAGTGTTTGACAGATGGAGGGCGGCCATTGGCCGCCCTCTCGTTTCGCCAGGTCAGGGGCGACGGAAGAGGTTCTTGGCCCTGGCGACCAGCACGTCACACGGCGCCTGAGTCACCAGTCCTTCGGCGACCGTCCCCAAGAGGACCATCCTCGTCGCCGAGGCTCCCCGGCTGGCCACTACCACGAGATCGGCGCCGCGTCTGCGCACGATCTCCTCGATGGTCTCGGCGGGCGGGCCGTCAACGACAAGCGTGCGCATGTCACCGTCCCACGGGGCCGTGAACTCGTCCATGCGCTCCTCGGCAAGTGCCAGCCGGGAGCCTCTCGAGGCCTCCAACTCCTCGCGAAAGAGACCTGCATCGGAGAGGATCGGGTCGAAGCGGGAGGGAAGGGAGAAGAGAACGGTGACGTCTGCCCCGGGGAAGGCGTCAAGGGCGCGGTTCACCGCAAGACGGGATTGCTCTGAGAAGTCGACCGCGGCGATGATCCTCCGATAAGGGACCCGGGGATGTCGTCGCACCACCAGGGTGTCGGTGGTCGTCTTTCGGGCAACCCGTTTCGCCACAGGCCCGACGGCAAAGGCATCGATCGACGAGGAGCCGACCACCACCAGGCCGGCGTTCTTACCCCGCGCCGCGAGCTCCCAAGAGGGCGATCCCTTGACCACCTCGAGGTTGACCGGGACACTGCTTCGCTCCCTCACCCATTCGGCCAGTCTCTCGGCCTCGGTCGTCTGATACTCACGCATCAGCTTGCCCAGACCGGGCTCGATCATCGCCTCACCGAGAGGCTCGAGGACATGGATCAGATTGAGGTCCGCTCCCGTGGACTCGGCCATCATCCGGGCTCTGTCGGCTACACGCCGGCCCATGGCTGTCAGGTCTACTCCCGCTACGACGGGCCGCAATGCACTCCTCCCGGGGAAGTGGCGGCGACTCTACAGACTGTCCACACGGTGCGCCGATACGAAGGGATCGGGGCCGTCGAGGGCCATGACCAGAAGATCGAGGTATGCATTTCGCCCGATCACGACGGCTCCCAGGGACTGCAGATGGGGAGTCTGCCATTGGACGTCCAGCAGCCGGCCGCCGCCCTGGCTCATGACCACCACCAAATGGACGAGGGCCACCTTGGAGGCGTCACGAGCATCATGGAACATCGACTCCCCGGCGAAGAGCCCACCGATGGCCACCCCGTACAGACCTCCGGCCATGGCTCCTTCGTCATCCCACACCTCTATGGAATGGGCCCAACCCAGCCGGTGCAGTTCTATGTAGGCGTCGACGAACTCCTCGGTGATCCATCCGTCCTCCCGGCGACCGGGGTCGGCGCATCCATAGATGACACCCTCGAAGTCGGCGTCAACCGAGACCCGATAACGGCGACACGACTGCCGCAGCGACCGGCTGATATACAAACCCTTCAAAGGGATGATCGCCCTCTCCACAGGTGACCACCACCCGAGATGCCCATCAGGGAGGTTCATGGGGAACATCCCCTTGCGATAGGCCTGAAGCAAGGTTCCCGGGGCCAGGTCTCCCCCAACCGCGATCACGTCACCGTCGGATACACCGGGGTCGGGAAGCACGAACTGGGAGGGGATGGGATCAATGGCCAACCACCTGATTGTTCCAGAGTGCGGGGCATGGTGTCCGTAGGCTGCCGCCAATGCCTGACTTCGTGGTGATCGGTGGCGGCATCGCGGGTGTGGCGGCGGCCGCCTCTCTCGCGCCACACGGCTCGGTGACGATCCTCGAGATGGAGGCGACACTCGCCTATCACACCACTGGTCGTTCGGCCGCGATGTTCCTGATCAACTACGGAGGCGAGGCTTCGAGGCCCCTGGCCCGCGCCAGCCAGAGTTTCCTCGAGCAACCGCCTGAGGGCTCAGCCGACTCCTCGCTGCTCACGGAGCGGGGCGCGTTGTGGGTGGCCGACCAGCATCAGATGGAGGACCTCCAACGAATCGCCGGTGAAGGCCACGATTCGGGTGCCGAATCGGTGCTGATCGGGCCTGGCGAAGTGTTGCACCTGGTCCCGATGATGGATTCCGATCATGTCGCCGGAGGTCTCTGGGAGCCGAGCGCCCGCGACATCGATGTCGCAGCATTGCATCAGGCTTTCGTGCGCCTCGCCCGCCGCAATGGGGCCGAGATTCGCACCTCCTCGCCGGTCACCGACTTGAACCAGGTCGGAGGAGGCTGGCGAGTGTCGACTCCTGGAGGGGATGTCGACTGCCGGGCCGTGGTCAACGCCTCGGGAGCGTGGGGCGATCAGGTTGCTGTGATGGCGGGGTTGCAGCCGATCGGGCTGCAACCGATGCGGCGCACGGCATTCATGGTTCCCGGTGACGACGCTTACTCCCGGTGGCCGTTGGTCGTTGACGTCGATCAGGGGTGGTATTTCCGACCGGACGGGGCCCAGCTCTTGTGCTCGCTGGCCGAGGAGAACCCGTCCCGGCCCGAGGACCCCCGGCCCAGGATCGAAGATGTGGCGCTCGCCATCGAGCGCATCAACACCGCGACCAGGCTCGACATTCGGACCGTCAACTCGCAGTGGACCGGTCTGCGCACCTTCGCCCCGGATCGGGATCTGGTGATCGGCGAGGATCCCACCGCACCGGGGTTCTTTTGGCTGGTGGGTCAAGGTGGCACCGGGATCATGACCTCCCCCGCATACGGTGCCCTGGTGGCCAGCCAGGTCCTCGGTGCCGGCCTCCCCTCGGAGTTGGCAACCGCCGGAGTCGACCCCAGGACGACGCTCCCTGATCGCTTCCGGTAGGTCGCAGGTCTCACGATCACCGGGCCTAAGCTCGTCGCTGAATGACCCCAGAACGGGCTAGCACCCGATGAGACAGGTCAACGCAGGTGGCGGCTTCCCTGCCATCTTCTACACCTGGCGCAAGGCCCGGGAAGCGGGCGGGGTCCGCAGTCTCTACAAGGCATTGCGGTCTAATAACGCCTGCAAGACATGTGCGCTGGGGATGGGAGGCCAGCTCGGCGGCATGGTCAACGAGAAGGGCCACTTCCCCGAGGTCTGCAAGAAATCGATCCAGGCGATGACCGCCGACATGCAGGGGGCGGTGCAGCCCAACTTCTTCACGCGTTTCGACCTCGAACAGCTCCGCACCTTCACCCCGAGGGAGATGGAAGCCGCGGGTCGCCTCACCCAACCGCTTTACGCCGGACCGATCGACCTCCGCTATCGGGTCATCTCCTGGGACGAGGCCATGCTGCGGATCGGGGCCAGGATGAAGGCCACCGATCCCCGAGAAGCTTTTTTCTACACCAGCGGGCGCTCCTCGAACGAGGCCGGATTCCTGCTCCAACTCCTGGCGAGGATCTACGGCACCAACAACGTCAACAACTGCTCGTTCTACTGCCATCAGGCCTCCGGCGTGGGCCTGGCCAGCGTCACCGGCTCGGGAACCGCCACTGTCGAGCTTGGTGACCTCGAAGGGCTGGGCAAGGGCGACGTGGTCTTTCTGATCGGCGCCAACCCCGCATCGAATCACCCCCGTCTCATGACCTCTCTCACCCATCTCAAACGGCGCGGCGGGCGGGTAGTCGTAGTCAATCCGTTGCGGGAGACCGGTCTGGTCCGATTCAAGGTCCCCTCGGATGTCAGAAGCCTCTTCTTCGGCAGCAGAATCGCCGACGAGTACGTCCAGCCCCATATCGGAGGCGACATCGCCTTTCTCTCCGGGGTGACAAAGCGGGTCATCGAGTTGGGGGCCGTCGACGAGGGTTTCGTCACCAACAACACCGAGGGATTCGACGAGTTCAGACAGTCACTCGAGATGCTCGATTGGGACGAGATCATCGAACGGTCGGGTGTCTCATGGGAGACGATCGACCGGATCGCCACGCTGTATGCCGCCGCGACCAATGCCGTGTTCTGTTGGGCGATGGGCATCACTCATCACGAGCACGGGGTGCACAACGTCCAGGCCATCGCCAACCTTGCGATGACCCGGGGCATGTTGGGCCGCCGTAATCGTGGCCTTCTCCCCCTTCGGGGCCATTCCAACGTCCAAGGGATCGGCTCCATGGCCGTGACCCCCAAGGTCAAGGATGCGGTGTTCCACGCTCTCGAGGCAGAGTTCGGGGTCACCCTCCCCACCGAGCCCGGTCTCGACACCATGGCATGTGTGGTCAGAGCCTCAGAAGGCGGCGTCAGGTTCGGGTTGTGCCTGGGTGGCAATCTCTACGGCTCCAACCCCGACGCGGAGTTCGCCGCCAGGGCCATGGGCTCGATAGACATGGTGGTCTATCTGTCCACGACTCTGAACACCGGTCACGCCTGGGGCCGGGGCAAGGAGACGATCATCCTTCCGGTCCTGGCTCGGGACGAGGAGCCGCAACCGACGACCCAGGAGTCGATGTTCAACTACGTGCGACTCTCCGACGGTGGGCCGGCCCGCCACGAAGGACCGCGAGCCGAGGTCGCCGTGATCGCCGATATCGGGAAACAAGTCACCGGCAACGAGGTGCTCGACTGGGACTCGATGCGCCGTTACGGCCGGATCCGGGAAGCCATCGCCAAGGTGATCCCCGGTTACCGGGCGATCGGTCAGATCGAACAGACCAAACAGGAGTTCCAGATCGAGGGCCGGACCTTCCACGAGGGTGCCTTCCCCACCGAGACCGGGCGTGCCCACTTTCACGTCGTCAACCTGCCGCAGATGACCGGTGGCAACGGCCAACTCCGGCTGATGACGGTGCGCAGTGAGGGTCAGTTCAACACGGTGGTCTACGAGGACTACGACCTCTATCGGGGACAGGACCGGCGAGACGTGATCCTGATGAGCCCGGTCGACATGGAACGGCTCGGGCTCAGCGTCGATCAGAAGGTCACGGTCTCCAGCAACACCGGGAGGATGCACGGTTTGCTGGCCCGCCCGATCGACATTCGTCCCGGCAACACGGTGATGTACTACCCGGAGGCCAACGCCCTGGTCCCCCGCACCGTCGACCCGGGCTCCAAAACACCAGCTTTCAAGGGAACGCTGATCACGGTAGAGGCGATGTTTCTCCCCCCAGCGAACGAAGTGAGCGTTGGGGGGAGTACCGGCGCAGCCGGGGAGGGGGGCACCTAGCCCACTTCTAGCTGGCTGACCCCCGGCGTTCCAGCCAGTCGGCGAGAGGGCTCGGCATCTGGGCGGCTCGGCTCCCCCAGTCGTACACCACGGCCGATCCGGCGAAATGGTCGTGCCAGGCACGCCGTTCCCTACCCCACACGATCCCGAACAACCCGAGCCCGAGCACGGCGATGCTGATCGGAAACGTCAGGGTCCGGATCAGCGCCCGGTTCCCGTGAAGCGCAACCGTGCCGTCAGAGCCCACGACCCGAAGCCCCAGCACGGTTTTGCCGATGGTCTTCCCGAAGACGGCTAGAGACAGCCATACATAGAGGAACGCCCACACCCCTAGGCCGATCGCATACCAGACACCGGTATCCGGGATCGTGAGCGAGCCTCCGGAAAGGAGGTCCACCAGGAATCTGATAACACCCACGATCACCGTGAACCCCGTGGTCACGACAAACACATCGAGCATCACGGCCAAAAGCCGGGTCACCGGCCCCGCGTAACGCCCGGTCTTCACCGTGCCCGGCTCGCCTTCCTTTCCCACTCCCGACTGGATTCTGGCCTCGACCTTCTCGTCGACCCATGCCGTCAATTGGCCCGGGCCTTCCGGATACTGATTCGGGTCACGGCCGACGAGCCGATTCAACCCACGAAAGGTGATCTCGTCGATTCCGACAATCGGCTTGCGAAACAGATCCAGCGCCGACCCGGTGAGATGACCGGTGCTCTCCGCAACGATCTCGGGGATCCCCGCGCGCTCCACGATGGCCTCTACGTCGACGCGAGCCATCAACGCGTCGATGTCGGCACGGGCGAGGAGGGCGTCGACGTCGATCCGGGCGAGCAGGCTATTCACATCCACCCGGTCGAGCAGTGAGTTGACATCGATCCGTTCGAGGAGTGCGTTTACGTCGACCAGGTCGAGGACCATGTCGGGCTGAACCACCTCCAGAACTCGCTCGCTGGCGCCGCGCGCCATGCGAGTTAGGAGGCTCTGGTGGTCGGGCTCGACAATCGGCTCCGATGGGAATTCGGGATCGCCCTCATTCTCGGGGTCGGGCTCGATCGCGGGGCCGGGCTCACTCACAGGGGAAACGCTACCCGGGCCAGCACAGGGAGGTTGCTCAGCCGGTCACAGCGCCGGACCCCGCCGAGCCGACCAGCCGGGCGTACTTGGCCAGCGCCCCGGTCTCGTACCGGGCCGGATGTGGTGACCACCCCGCGGCGCGCCGGGCCAGAGTCTCGTCGTCCACCAGCACGTCGAGCCGGCGACCCGGCAGATCGACCTTGACCCGATCGCCCTCTTCGACCAACCCGATCGGCCCGCCGACCTCGGATTCGGGTGCGACGTGACCTATGCAGAGCCCGGTTGTGCCACCGGAGAAGCGCCCGTCGGTGATCAACATCACGTCCTTACCCAGACCTGCCCCCTTGATTCCGGCCGTGATCTGGAGCATCTCGCGCATTCCGGGGCCACCTCTGGGGCCCTCGGTGCGGATCACCACCACGTCGCCGTGGTTGATGTGGTGATGGAACAAGGACTCGAGGGCGCTTTGCTCACCTTCGAAGACCCGGGCCGGCCCTTCGAAGGTCTCGAAGTCGATTCCAGCCACCTTCACCACCGCTCCCTCGGGTGCCAGGTTGCCGTGGAGAACTGCGATGCCACCCTGTGGGGCGAGCGGGGCGGAGGGCGGGGCGATCACGTCCTGATCACCGGGAAAAGACACGTCCTTCAGGTTCTCGGCCATGGTGGAGCCGGTCACGGTCAGCACCTCCCCCTGCAACAGCCCCTCGTCCATCAGGGCCTTCAGGATCACGGGCATCCCACCAATCCGGTCCAGATCCACCATGTGATAGCGGCCGAAGGGCTTGAGATCACCGAGATGGGGGGTCGCCCGCGAGATGCGATCGAAGTCATCGAGATCGAGCTCGACGCCCGCCTCTCTCGCAATCGCCAGAAGATGGAGAACTGCGTTGGTCGAGCCCCCGAGTGCCATCACCGTGGTCACCGCGTTCTCGAACGCCGGTCTGGTCATGATCTGGCGGGGGCGGATGTCGGCGTCGAGAAGCCTCATCACGGCCTCACCGGAGCGCCGCGCGTAGTCGGCAAGGCGTGGATCGACAGCCGGGACCGCGGCGGACCCGGGAAGGGAGAGACCGAGAGCCTCCCCTACCGCGGCCATGGTGTTGGCCGTGAACATCCCGGCGCAGGACCCGACACCGGGACAGGCGGCCCGCTCGATGGCGAGCAGCTCGTCGGGAGTGATCCTCCCCTCCGATTCTGAGCCGATCCCCTCGAACACGTCAACGATCGAGATGTCCCGCCCGTTGTAGCGCCCGGGAAGGCTCGACCCGCCGTAGAGGAAGACAGCGGGGAGATTGAGACGGGCTGCCGCCATCATCATCCCCGGAAGCGACTTGTCACATCCTGCGATGGCAACCAGGGCGTCGAAACGCTCGGCATGCATCACCAACTCCACCGAGTCTGCGATGACCTCCCTCGAGACCAACGATGCCCGCATCCCCTCGTGACCCATCGAAATCCCGTCGGAGACCGCGATGGTGGAGAAGATCATCCCGACACCACCGGCGTCGGCAACTCCGGCCTTGGCGTGACGTGACAGCTCGGGACCGGTGAGGTTGCAGGGAGTGACCTCGTTCCCGGCCGAAACGACGCCCACCTGTGGCTTGGTGAAGTCCTCTTCGGTGAGCCCGACCGCCCGCAACATGGCGCGGGCGCCGGCCCTGGCCGAGCCTTCGGTGACTTCCTGGGATCTGATCTTTGTTGACATCTCCGGAGGAATCCTAAGGAGTTGGGTTTGGTCGCGGACTGAAACCGGCCACAATTCGTTTCATGGCAACGATCTACTACGACTCCGACAGCGATCTCGGCCTCATCCAGGGCAAGAAGGTGGCCGTGATCGGTTATGGCAGCCAGGGCCACGCCCATGCCCTCAACCTCAAGGAATCCGGGGTCGATGTGGTCGTCGGTCTCAGGGCGGGATCGAAGCGGGTGGCAGAGGCAGAGGCCGCCGGTTTGACCGTCATGGACCCGGCCGAGGCGGCGGCGTGGGCCAATGTCGTGATGATGCTGGTGCCCGATCAGGTCATGGGAACGGTCTATGCCGAGTCGATCGTCCCCAACCTGCAGTCGGGTGACACCCTCCTGTTCGCTCACGGATTCAACATCCATTTCGGGGAGATCACCCCACCCGACGACATCGACGTCGCCATGGTGGCGCCCAAGGGCCCCGGTCATCTGGTGAGACGAACCTATGAGCAGGGATCCGGCACCCCGTGCCTGCTCGCCGTGCACCGCGATGCGTCAGGTCAGGCCCACGACCTCGCCCTCTCCTATGCCTGTGCTATTGGTGGCGGCAGGGCCGGAATCCTGGAGACGACCTTCAAGGAGGAGACCGAGACCGATCTCTTCGGGGAGCAGGTCATCCTCTGCGGTGGGGTCTCCGAGCTGATCAAGGCCTCCTTCGAGACTCTGGTCGAGGCGGGCTACCAACCGGAGTCGGCTTATTTCGAGACGCTCCATGAGCTGAAGCTGATCGTCGACCTGCTCTATGAGGGTGGACTTTCGTGGATGCGCTACTCCGTCTCGGACACTGCCGAGTACGGGGACTACACCCGTGGCAAGCGGATCATCACCGAGGAAACCCGCCAGGCCATGAAGGAAACCCTGAAAGAGATCCAATCAGGTGCTTTCGCCCACGAGTGGATGGCCCAGGCCCGTGAAGGGGCTCCCTTCCTCTTGGAGCAGAGGGCGTTGAACCAGGCCCACCAGATCGAGCAGGTGGGCAAGGAACTGCGGACGATGATGCCGTTCTTGGAGCCAAAGACTGCCCCCGTTTCTC
>Ga0209640_10004926_pt1 | contig 11671 bp, 7 predicted proteins | sample RifCSP10_1_FD_184018 | JGI IMG/M metagenome (GOLD analysis project Ga0209640, IMG submission 184018) | Soil microbial communities from Rifle, Colorado - Rifle CSP2_sed 10_1 (SPAdes) (version 2) | ecosystem: Environmental > Terrestrial > Deep subsurface > Rock core/Sediment | place: Rifle... | reverse complement strand
GATGTGAACGAGCCGGAGCTAGCTGCGCTTGCAGCGAAGCTCGTATATCCGCCGTCTCCGTAGAACTCGTGTTTGGCTACGGTCGATGCAAGTGTCGTGTTGTCAGCATCCGTCGCGAGACGTAACAACGTCGCAAGGTTTCCGCTTGCAGCATCTGTGTACTTGGTTCCGATTACGGCTGCAATCTCTCCGGTTGCGTCCGCAGAACCTATGACGCGAGCGGCTTGAACAGCGTCTGCTTGTTGAAACAGCCATGCTTGATGACTATTCGAGGCTGCAAACCATCCACTCGCTGCCGTATATCCAGACGAGCCGCCGAGATGTAATACCTGCATTCCAGAAAGCTGAACCTGGAAGAAGTTGGTCGAGGCATCCTCGGAGACAATGCGGAAGATACTAGATCCACCGCGTTGTAGGCGAACAGCAGCTCCGATGTCTCCACCGAGATGCAAGGTGCCGTCGTTGTCGATGACGTATTTACTGGCACCGCCAACTTTCAGATCGGTCAGCTTCTTGTTGCCGCTGCCTGTAGTGACCTCCGTCATGTTGACGGTCAGACCGCTGTAGCCAGCCGTGCCTGTTTGGTTGACATCAGATCCGAGCGATAGAACGGTCTGCAAACCAGAAGCAGCAGAGAACTTGGTTCCGAAACCGTCGTTTACGATGTCAACAACTGAGGCTGCCGTGCTTGCATTGATACGACTACGGAAACGCAAACCTACGTTGTCCGAGAACGTGTTGATGTTCGTGTAGCTCGCGGCATTGCCGATGATGTTGATACCGCCGTCACTCGCACCGAAGTCAATACCAGACCCAGCCGAAGCGGTCTGAATTCTCAGACCACGATTGACACCTGTACCTCCGAACTGCGTCGTGATGTCCAGACGATTGCTCGTCCATGACATGACGAGGCGTTCGTAGTTCGTAGCTTGGTCGGCGGTGTTGTAAAGAGCAACGCCGGTACTGATCGATGGTAGCGTAAGCGAGTGTGTGGGATTGATCTGCTGGATACCGAGCCTACCATCGTCATGCACAACAACAGCATTGGCAGGTGTAACTTTACCGATGATGACGGCGTTGTTTGCGGAGAGAGTTACGTTACCAGCGAAATCCAAGTACGAATTGGCAAACGTAGGACCGCCGATTGTCCCGTCAACTGATAGGCGATGCGTCGTGGCGGGATCAGCAGAGCCAATCGCTACGTTTCCAGTCGTATTGATCGACAGTAGCTTCGTCGCACCTTCGTTGATGCGAAGAGCACCTTGGAATGAACCGGATGCTTCCTCGATGGCGAACTTGTACGCACGCGCTGTGGTTGTCTCTGCCGCAGTCGATTCGATGTGCAGTGATGTTGGACCGAGGTAGAGATCCTTCCATCTGAATGATGACGATCCTAGGTCGTAGAAGTCATCGGTGCCTGGAATGATCGAACCGCTGAGAGAGATTCCACCTGTTGCGAAGATGTTGCCGAGGCGATCAACGGAGAACTTCGTCGCACCTCCGACTTTCCAGTTTGCGAGATTTTTCGTGCCTGAGCCAGTCGTCGTCTCGGTGATGTCGATGAGCAGACCGGTATATCCAGCCGTGGATGTCTGGTTGAACGTACCGGCAATGCTGACGATGGTTTGATCTCCGCTAGAGGCAGAGAACGATGAACCAGAAACAGGCGTATTGCCGAGAGCGACCGCCGCTGCTCCGCTGGTCGTCGTGTACGTGCCGCGTATCGCAAGCGCCTGGTTGTTCGAGGCGTATGACAGGACGCCGCTCTGAGCCAGCGTGAGACCTGCTGTAGTTCCGTTGCTGACTGCTACGACCGCAGCCGCGTTTCTAATCAGAGCGGTGTCACGAGCCCCAGATGTATCAGCTCCACCTGTCCAGAAGAAACCGTTGGCGCTGCGAGTAACTACACCTTCGCTTCCGTTCAATTGCAGGGACTGAGCAGATCCGAAGTTTGTTGAAATGAGAACTTGATTGACCCATACACCTCGAAGAGTTGTCGATCCTAGACCGTCGGTTATGCCGAGACCGTTGTAGGTAGAAGCCCCGTCACGGATGGCGCTGCTGCCAGTGCTGCCACCCTGACGTTCGATTCCGAACGTTGCACTGCTCGCCCAATTGAGCGTTAGAGTCAGCGTGTCAGAGTTGGCTGCAAGCGCGACGTTACCGCCGTTCTCTACAAGTTTCAGGTCTACGTTTCCTGAAGCCTTGTTCGGTAGCGAGATGACGTTTTGCCAAGCTGTGCCGTTGTATCCTTGGAGGATGACGGAGTTGCCAACGGTTCCGCTGGTATCCGACTTGATCAACAGATTCGTAGCGGCTGCCGCCACTATACCGCTAGACAAACCGACGATCAGGTTGTCATTGGACAACCGTAGAGCGCTAGCTGGTGCTGTATTATCGATGAGGAACTGATCGATAGTCGTAGAACCGAGACCGATGCTTGTAGAAGTTGTGAAGAACTCGCCAGTGACTCCTGACGTGTTCTCCAGTCTGATTCTCGATGCGGCTCCCTTGACGTGCAAGGTACGTTGAGGATCGATAGCTCCGATTCCGAAGCGACCAGCCGTACTGAGCGTCGCGTGTTCCGAAGCACCCTCCATGAAACGGAGGTTGCCTTGTGTGGAACCGACAGAGGTCTGAATCGCAAACGTCCAGTCACGAGCTGTCGTAGTCTCCGACGCGAGCGAATAGACGTGTAGGCTGCTCGGACCAACGTAGAGTGAACTCCAGCGCTTGAGAGTCGTACCGAGCGACACACCGATATCGAGATCGGGTACGAGATTGCCTGTCATTCCTCGCGTGCCGTTGACGAGCAGGTACTGTGTGTGGTCGTCATCGAGAAGTCCGACTAGGCTTCCATGATCGACGAGGCTGCCGAACAACACCCACGACCCAGCAGGGTGCGTGTCATTGTAGGTGTACTGCAAGCTCTCATCTTCAACGAGAACAGCCGTGCCCTTGTCGGGTGTGATGAAGATCCAGGCTGTACCGTTCCACTGAGCGATCTTCTCTTCTTGACCAGCCCATGCGCCGGTAGCGACCGACGCTACGATGTAGCGATCTCCAGTGACAGGCGAACCAGGAGGCGTGGTGAGGTCTTTGTCCTTGACGGACTCCTGCCAATCTAGACCGTTGATGAGCCCATCGACGTAGTTCTTCGTGGCAAGATGCGTAGCGGCAGTCGGGTCGTCTGCTGTGACGTTGCCGTAGACATGAAGTCGCGTGCTTGCTGACGTACCACCAACGGCGAGACTACCAGCAGACGTGAGCCGCATTTGCTCGGTCGTGCCGACCACGAAACCAAGCGTGTCGGCAGCGGCGCGGTAGATGCCCGTGTCTGCATCACCGTTGAAGGCGTAACCTGGGAGAGCCGCCGTACCGAATCCAGTTTGCAGCCGTGAACCAGAATCGATAGCTGCTAGGATGCTCGATCCGTCGATACCCCAGCGAGCCGATCCACCTGTCGCGAAGTTGAGAGCATTCGTTCCGCCAGCGTAGATGCCCGTATCGGGATCGCTGATGAACGAGTAGGTAGGTATCGCAGCACTGCCTGTGATGCCAGTCAGTTGACCCGTCGAGCCGACCACGAAAATGTCCGCTGTCGTGTTGGCAAGAACACCGCTGGTGATTGCGAAGTACGGAACCGTCTGCGCGGCGACATTACCCCAGAGTGCGAGCGGTATCTGCGCACTGGAGCCTGCGACTCGTACACGTACAGAACTCGAATTGATCGTGAAGTCAGTAGTCGCCGAGTAACCGAGAGCGACCTGACCTGCACCAACCGCAAGGAGATTGGTAGCTCGAATCAGTTGTTCTGCGCCAGTACCGCCGTTGGCGTTGAGGAACCAACCAACGTTGTCTTCAGAACCATTGACCTCGATCAAGAGAGCTGCTTGCCCTGGGTCTCTCTTCAGATGGAGGCGTGTCCCTGTGTCTGGTGTAGACGTGGCGTTGATGCCAATCGTACCTGACTGCTTGAGAACGAAAGCATCGGTCTCTAGAGCCGTCTCCAGGATGACATCGTTGTTGCCTGACAGCTTGACCGTGCCCAAACTTACGTTCACGAACGAAGAACCGAATGTCGGACTGCCGACCGCACCATCGATCATCAAACGATGAGCGGCTGTTGGATCGGTAGGACCAATCGAGACATTGCCAGTCGTGTTGATCGACAGTAGCTTTGTCGCACCTTCGTTGATGCGTAGGGCACCCTCGAACGCGCCTGTCGCTTCTTCGATTGCGAATCGGTAAGACCTAGCAGTCACCGTCTCGGCAACAGTCGATTCGATACGAAGCGAAGTAGGACCAAGATACAGATCACGCCATCGAAACGAAGACGAACCGAGATCGTACGTATCGTCAGCGATGGGGATGAGAGATCCGGAAGTGCTCAGGCTCCCAGCCGCGAAGACGTTGCCAGCGTTGTCAATTGAGAACTTCGTCGAACCGCCGACACGGAAGTTCGCCAGGAGCTTCGATCCAGAACCGACAGAAGATTCCGTGATGTCGATGAACAGACCGGTATATCCCGCCGTGCCGCCTTGCGCGATGGTTCCAGATATCTCTGTGAAGGTTTGGATACCTGACGTAGCCGCGAGAGATCCTGTTGACCCGAGACGAGTTGCTGTCGTTCCAGAAGCGGACAGCGTGCCACGCAGAGCTAGCGTGATCGACAGATCGTTCGGAGCGATGGTATGGACACCTGAAGACGAACCAATGAGGTTCAACGTCCCGTCATTCAGACGCAAACCGCTACTGAAAGCGTTTACGATGTCGATGATACGCTGCGAGCCAGTTCCGCCGCGCTCCGTAGAGATGGTGAAGATGCTGGAGGTCCACTTCGCAACAGCTCGCTCGTAGTTGGTGGTCTGATCTGCGGTGTTGTAATTGACCAACCCACCAGAAGGCGACGACTGGATCAACGTACCAGCGCTATCGAGACGTAGACGTTCTACACCGCCTGTCGAAAATCCCAAAGCATCGGCGTCTGCGCTGAAGATGCCTGTGTTCGTGTCAGTGACGAACGAGTAGATCGGAGACGCAGCAGATCCTGCGGTCGTGTAGATGCTACCGCCAGTACCGAACCAGTGACCACCTGAACTTACATACCAACGCAAACCGCCCAAAGTTGCAAAACTGATATGGTTGGGCGAATGCGAATACATCCCCGTGCTGAGCGTACCTGTGAACGAGTACGACGGATTTGTAACGCTGCCAGCAGGTGTGCTGATTTGTCCGGTAGCAAGTTCGAGATTTGCTGTCGGTGCCGTTACACCAATACCGACTTTCCCTGTCGAATCGATGGTGAGGCGTTCTAGACCGGCGGTGTCATCCTTGATGTGATACTTGCCGCTGATCGATTGAGCGATGAACGTGTTGGTCAGGTTCTCCATCCGAACTTCGGATGAGGCACCCTCAAGGCGAACGGAGACGTTCAGCGTTTTGACCGCCTGCGTATCTCGCAGATACAACGTCGGCGCTGTCGTAGGTGCTACAGAGAGCGAGTCTACGATCAGAAGAGGATCGTCATCGTAACCGATCACGACCCGCTTGCTGAATCTACCCTGCCCGGTAACGTCGAGCGCCTGTCCTGGGATGGTGTTGCCGATACCGACTTTGCCATCGAGCGCAATGTGCAGACGAGTTGTACTGCTCCCGTCCGTTTGCAGGTTCAACGTAGAACCCGTCTGTGTGCGGAATTGTCCGCCTGCGTTGACGATATCGCGAATGCTTGTGATGAACGGAACACTGCCTACTGTGTCTACGCTCAGACCTCCGTTGAGCCGCTGATCACCGACCACATGAAGGATGAACCCAGCCCCAGGAGAGGTTGTTCCTACACCAACGCGACCATCACTCTCGACGTGGATACGAGACAATCCGCCAGCGTGAAGCTCAAGATGAGTCGCACCGCTGAGAACCGAAAGCGTGCCGCTAGGGTTGAAAAGGCGAGCGACGTTCGCCCCTCCGGTCGTCGCGATCTCTCCGGCTACATCGAGGTAGTAGGCAGGAGACGCCGTACCAATACCAAAGCGTGCCGCGCTGTAGAGCGGGAAGATGATGTCCCGCTCGTTGATCGAATCGAAGCTCGTTCGGTAGCGACCGCCGGTGAATACCGGCGAGACACGCAGAAACGTATCCACACCTGAACGCAGTTCGATGGTAGCTTCGCCTTCAACATCAGCAGAGATGTCGAGCCAAGCCGCAGGTGTGGTTCGATTCAGACCCAGCTTCCCGCTCGGGGTGACGGCTAGAAGTTCATTCAGCCCTTCGACCAGTCGGAGGTTGCCACGGTCAGGACCGACGGTTTCTTGAATCGACCACCTGTAGTCGCGGAAGACTCCAGCTTCGAGCGCCGAAGCGACGACGTGAAGACTCGTAGGTCCGAGGTACAGATCACGCCAGCGAAGTACGGACGTACCGAGATCGCGGGTGTCGTCGATATCTGGACGAAGATGACCGCTGACTAGACGAGATGCGTCTGCGAGCAGATAGTGCGGGTGATCATCAGCAGAAAGACCAATGAGGTTGGCGTGTGTGATCGTCGTACCAAACTTGACCCACGAACCACCTGGGTACGCCGAATTGTAGACGTACAGAACGTCCTCATCCTCGATCCAGGCTGCCCAGCCTTCGTTCGGCTGAAAGAACTCCCAGAGCGTACCGTTCCAGCGAGCGATCTTCTCCGCGTGACCGACCCATGCACCAGTCGGAGCCGGACCGACGATGTAGCGATCTCCAGCAGCCGGCAATCCCGGCGGTGTGGACAAGGCTTGCGATAGAACCGAGTCTTGCCAATCAAGACCCTGGACGAACAGATCCAGGTAGTTCTTGTTGACGACATGCGTTCCGATGAGAGGCGTGTCTGTGACGATTGCTCGCCCGATGACGTGCAACGGCTCCGTCGGAGCTGTGATTCCGATACCGACATTTCCAGACGGAAGGACGGTGACACGGGTGTTCCCAGACTCGGCGATCTTCAGAGCACCCTGACCGATTCCAGTGACAACACCGAAGGTCCAGTCCGTGTCAAAGCCGGTCTCTGCTACAGTCGTGACGAGGTGTAGGCTGCTCGGTCCGAGCCAGAGACCGGCGATACGCTTTGCTGCTGACCCGAAGTTCCAGGTGTTGTCGTCGTACGGACCGACGTGCCCCTTGACTTCGAGCTTGAACGCTCCAGTCGGGGTGTCCGAACCGATGGTGACGTTGCCGGCGTTGACGTTGTAGATGTCACCGCCAGGAGTCAGCACCCATCGCAGGAACGATATCGACGGGATTCTCATAGTCTAGTCGGACCCCTGGTTACCACATACGAATGTAACGACCCGCCAAGCGAGCGTTTCTGTAGAAACGATTGATCGCTTCCGTCGCGTCGGCGTGACTCATCGTACGAAGGTCGATGTCGTACTCTTTCAAGAACTGCGAGAAAGCAGCCGCGACCTCCTTCTCGATCATCTGGTCGGCTTCGACCACGATGTTCGTGACGCGCTGACGCAACTTGGCGTCTTGCAGCATCCAGTCTGCAAGCTCTTTCGGGCTCTTAGGGACAGCCGCGCCGGTCGTTTTCTTGGCAGGCTTGCTCATCGTTTCTCCGTACCCCTAAATCTAAGGGCTTCGACGGAGAAACGCCGAGCTGTGCGATCTACTGCACCGCTGCTGCGGAGGCTGTGATCACCTGCGTCGGTGGTTTCTGCCTGATCGCAGGATCTGGAGCCAAGCCATGAATGCCGAGATTGAGACGGCGTAGGCGCTCGTACGTCTTCAAGACGCTCGCTTCGTAACCGTTACTCGGGTTTTCCCCACGTCTCATAGCCGCATCCACCGCACCTGGACCTCGGTTGTAGGCTACGAGCGCAACGTCGAGATTCTTGTACATATCCTGGTAGAACGACAGGATTTTGAGTCCGCAGCGCACCGAACCTTCGACACCTAGGAGATCATCTTCCATGCACGCTGACCTCTTCCATAGAGGCATGACTTGCATCAAACCTTGAGCCCCCATCGAGGAGACAGCCTTTGGATCGAAGTATGACTCGACGGCGATGAGAGCCAGAACGAGATCAGGATCTCGCTCGTATACACGCGAATAGTGCTCGACGTTCTTGGCGATCTCCCAAGCCAGTTTTGGAGTGATGTCCTGACGCTTGAGCAGCATGATCTTCAGGTACAAGACCTGAGTCACGTTGTTGGTCGTCACCTTCTCATGCAGAGCTGTGACCTCCGCTGTGAGAGCATCGATACGAACGCGATCAGACTCCGGCAATTCCATCTTCTGCTGCTTCACGATCCACCAATGACCAGCGACGGTACTCGCCGACATCAGCAGTAGAAGGCACACATCACGGATGATCTTTTGCATGATCAAAACTCCTGTCATGATAAATTAACCCTCTGATCTACCCCACGGGATGTCGAATCCGAGCTTCGCTGCTTTCTGCTCGAATTCCGTACGCTCCCGATTCGGCTTCAGAGTTCCATCCGTTCGACGCTCGAACCAGCCAAAACGCTCACCGGTAGTGATGACGTTGCGCGTCACGGACTCGACAGGAATTGCGCTGTTGATCTGGCGCATGAGGAACAGCATCTCGATGTCTAACGCAGACAACGCGATGGCGTTCAAGCGGTAGTCCTTGAAAGCCTCCCATACGAGAGGCACCCACGGTGCTACGATCTTCTCACCGATGATCGTGGCGTACTCGCGGATCTCCTTCTGCGCATGCGCATCCATGCGCAAGCTCAGGTAGTGCAGAAGGTTGTGGAGATCGATCTTCCAGTACGCCTCGGTGTAGGTGCTGAGCGGGAGATCCTTGCGCGCCTGTTCACGGGCTACACCGGCTTCCAGACGCTTCTCGTAGAGGCTCTGAGCCTGATCATGAAAACCAGCCTCATCCTCTGAAAGCATCTTGCCAATGTCCACCGGCAAAAAGTCGCCGCTGCCTTGCTTGTTCTTCTTGTCCTGCAAACGCCACTCGCCCGCAGGTGTCTTCTGCTTCGAGTCGATGGCTTCCGAGTACCGAGTAGAATACTCGTTCACGCTCGCCATTCTATGTCGGATCATTTGCCGCCACGCATCCATCGGCATTCGGATGTGTATCTTCAGCTCGCACTGTTCGATTGGCGTCGTGTGTCGATGCCGCATGAGGTATCGAATCAGACCGCGATCTTCGCTGATGTGCTTCGTACCCTCACCGTAGCTGATGCGCGCTGCTTGAACGATAGCACCGTCGTTGCCCATGTAGTCGATGACACGAATGAAGCCGTCATCGAGTGCTTTGAACTGCACTCCTAGCATCTCATCGAGTGCAGGTACGGACACACGCTTGATCTTTTCAGCCTCGACTGACATCGGTAACCCCTAGTAAGAGTGCTTGTCGAACAGCGCACGCAGGCGCTTCTCATCCATATTGCCGAGGACGGTCGGACCGAACACCTTGAGCTTAGCCCGTATCTCTTTCAGCTCTTGCCGCTGCGCTGCCGTCAGGTTCGGATCTTCAAGCCGACGAGCTATGCTCGCTAGGATGTCGTTGTACTTCGTGACCGACTCATCCATGCAGACCCTTTACAGGTCTACTGGAGTATCGGCGATTCTACGAACGTGTCGTTCAAGAACTCAACGAGTACAGCCGCAGCGCTGAAGTGCTGTGCGTAGGCGTTCGGCAGACCGTCGTAGATCCAGAGGTCTTGTCCGTCTTCACTTTGTCGTTCTGCCATCTTCTTGAGATTGGCAACCAGGTCGTAACACTTGTTGTACAAAACCCAGGTGTATGCTGGCACGAAGATCAAACGGACCGCTGAAGACACATCGACACGCTCGCCCATGTAGCTGTAGCCGAGCATCCATTCGCCTTCTTTCAAAGAACGCTCGCGACCAGGACCGACGAAGAAGCCGGGGTTGATTTTGCCAGGCGATCCTTTCAGGCTGATCAACTTCAGACCTTCGATAGTACCGCGTACGCAGTCGGCAGACATCCCATCGAGACCTGGGACGGGGATCTGACCATGCTGATAGTCAGGACTCAGGCGACACCAAGGCTGCTCTGCCTTGTCTGAAACACTGATCGACTTGCCAGAGCTGCCAGGCTCCGTACACCAACGAATCACGAAACCGTCTCAGCGAGGTCGTTCAGCAGCTTGTCACGCAGACGCTGAGCGTCCTCTTTCGACTTCCGTACACGGTTGTCGTACTGTCGATAGATCGAATGGACTCGCACCAACAGCTCGATGCACTTGTCATGCGTGCCACGAATCGACCGGGGATTCTCACGGACCTTCACCATGAAGTAGAACAGATCCGAATCAGGAATCTTCCACAGCCGGTAGAAGCGGTCGTCGATCAGAACGATACGCTCATCAGCGTCAGAGAACTCCTGAATCTCAATCGTCTTCCCGTCCGCCTGGATTGGCAACTTCGGCATGGCTACCTCCTAACCGAAAACGGTGTCGCAGGTTGTCTACGAGACCGTCGATAGGCTGATGATCTGAATTCCATGCGAGGCGCATGACCTCCATACCACGAGACCAGGCGTGCGTACCGGACTCTATCTCCACAAGCAAGTCCAGGTAGCCCTTCCGCAAATCTTCGAGGTACTTCTTCTCGATACCGGTCTCCGCTGTGCGTGCCCGTGCCTTGACGCGCTCGAAAGCGATTTCCGGTTCGACATCGAGGAAGATGAGGAGGCTCGGCGGTGTGAGACTGCACGCCATCACGTTGTAGGCGAACTCGTAGGTTTCCCAATCGAGAGGATCGATGTTTCCAGCCTGCATGTGCATCTTGGCAAACACACGGTCGCCAGGGAGACCACGATCTAGAATCGCCCCACGGTAACCGCCCGTCGTCGTAGCCTCGAACGCAGCGATCTTCTGGAGCGCGAATCGGTGGTGCAGCAATCTCATCTGCATCATCGTCGCCCAACGCTTCGGATCTTTGTAGAAGCGTTCCAGGTACGGGTTCGACGAGACAGGCTCGAACAACGCCCGCAGACCAAGGATCTCCGCGAGCTTCTTTGTGATCGTTGTCTTGCCAGACCCTATCAGTCCTTCAACCCAGATTATCGGTCCATACATTGCCCGGTTCCCTCGTGCTGTTCCTCTCCTTTACAGGAGATTAGAACAGAGAACCGACGATGGCTTCATTCGGGAAAGACGACAAGTCGTAGGGCTGCGTTACCTGTAGAGCTTCTTCGACCGCGTTCGGTCGTGTAGCATCGACGATCACAATTTCGTATTCGATGTCCGCCAGGGATTCGATGCTCTTACGGATGATGCGTACTGTTCGACCGATGATTGAACTTCCAAGCTCAAGGATCTGTTTGCTTAGACTGTCATCGCACACGAGGATCTTCATGCGAGCATGTGTCATGACGTAGATGTTGAGCGCCACAACTACACGAGCCGTTCCAACTTCTAGAGACGGTTGTAGGACACCGCTCACACGGGTAAGTAGGCGAGTGTGTGGATTGCCGACGACTACGCCAAGAATCTCATCTGCCGGTTTCAGCATACGTACGAACTTGTTGCCGTACTGATCAACGATCCTGGTCGCGTATGCCCAAGCGTCTTCAACCTGCATCTCTAGGTTCAGAGAGGTCGAGTAATCGGCTGCGCCAGATTCTTTGACGCTGACATTCAGGTCGGCAATCGCTGTGTTCGCCGCAGCAACAGCCGTGTCGAA
>Ga0209640_10004925_pt1 | contig 11671 bp, 11 predicted proteins | sample RifCSP10_1_FD_184018 | JGI IMG/M metagenome (GOLD analysis project Ga0209640, IMG submission 184018) | Soil microbial communities from Rifle, Colorado - Rifle CSP2_sed 10_1 (SPAdes) (version 2) | ecosystem: Environmental > Terrestrial > Deep subsurface > Rock core/Sediment | place: Rifle... | reverse complement strand
CCACGAGGCCGGCTTCGCCAACCAGGCCCCCTCGACCGGACCCGGCGACGGCCTGCGGCTCGAGGGCGCGTACATCACGGCCACCGCGCGGTGCGCGCCGCCCGCCAACAAGCCGACCCCGGCGGAGATGGACCGGTGCCGGCCCTTCCTGCTGGAGGAGCTGCGGCTGCTCCGCGGCGTCCGGGTCGTGGTCGCGCTGGGCAAGATCGGCTGGGACGCCTACCTGCGCGCGCGCCGCGAGGCGATGCTCGCGGTGCCGCGGCCGCTCCCGCGCTTCGGCCACGGCGCCGTCGCGGCGATGCCGGACGGCGGGCCCACGCTCCTGGGATGCTTTCACCCGAGCCAGCAGAACACCTTCACCGGGAAGCTGACCCGGGAGATGCTCCGGGCGGTCTTCCTCCGCGCGCGGAGGCTCGCCGGCCTCTAGCTCGGCCACCGGGTGTTACCATGTGAGCATGTGCCGCGTCCGTGTGTGCCTGACCCTCGCCGTGTGGCTGACGCTCGTGACGGGGGCGTCGGCGCAGACGACGGCGCCCGCGGCGGGGACGCTCGCGGTCGCCGAGGCCACGCTCGACAACGGGCTCCGGGTCCTGGTGCAGGAGGACCCGCGGAACCCGATCGTGACGGTGCAGCTCTTCTACCGGGTGGGCTCGCGGGACGAGCGGCCCGGGGCGACCGGGCTCGCCCACTTCCTCGAGCACATGATGTTCAAGGGGACGCCCACCCACGGGCGGGGCGAGCTGGCGCGCCTCATCGAGCAGAACGGCGGCCGCGACAACGCCTTCACCAGCCAGGACCTCACCGGCTACTACACGAACATCGCGGCGGACCGGCTCGACCTCGTCCTGGGGCTCGAGGCGGACCGGATGCGCAACCTGCTGCTGGACGCCGCCGAGATCGACTCCGAGCGGAAGGTCGTGATGGAGGAGCGGCGCATGCGGTCCGAGGACGATCCGGACGGGCTCGTCTACGAGGCGATGAACTCGCTCGCCTTCAAGGCCCATCCCTATCGCTGGCCGATCATCGGGTGGATGTCGGACATCGCGCGCATCAATCCGGCCGAGCTGCGCGCATTCTACGACACCTACTACGTCCCGAACAACGCGATCCTCGTCATCGCGGGCGACGTGCGCCCGGCCGCCGCGCTGGCGCTGGCGCGCCGCCACTTCGGGGGGATCCCGCGTGGCGCCCCGCCGCCGTCCGTGACCGCGGTCGAGCCCCCTCAGATCGACGAGCGGCGGCTGCTGGTGCGGAAGGAGGGCGCCCAGCTCCCCATCGTGAACATCGCCTGGCACGTGCCGAATCACCGGGCGGCGGATGCCCCCGCGCTGGAGCTCCTCTCGACGCTGCTCTCGTCCGGCCGGTCCTCGCGCCTCTACCGGCGGCTGGCCTACGAGAAGCGCATGGTGCTGGGCGCGGGGGGCGACTACTCCTACTTCTCGCTGGACCCGTCGCTGTTCTGGTTCTACGCGGCGCCGCTGCCCGGTCAGACGCCGGAGGCGGTCGAGCAGGCCCTGCTGGCCGAGATCGAGCGGCTCAAGCAGGAGCCGGTGGCGGACGAGGAGCTGACCCGCGCCCGCAACCAGATCGAGGCGTCCTTCATCTGGCGGCAGGACTCGGTGTTCTCCCGGGCCTCGGTGCTCGGGCGATTCGAGATGCTCGGCTCCTGGCGGCTGCTGGAGGACTACCTGCCCAGGCTCCGCGCCGTCACCCCCGCCGACCTCCAGCGGGTGGCGCGGACCTACTTCGCGCTCGACCGGAAGAGCGTCTCCACCCTGCTACCCGCCGAGCCGGCCGCCCCGGCTTCCCGGTGAGCCCGATGGGCTCCCGGCTGGGTAAAGGGGCGATCGCCCTGACCGTCCTTCTCGTGCTGGGCCTGGCCTACGCCTACGGCGGCCGGCTGTTCGGGCCCGGCAACGGCCGGGCCACGGTGAGCGTGGCCGGGACGATCGAGGCCATCCAGGTGGACGTGAGCGCCAAGATCGCGGGCCGCATCGCCGAGCGGCCGGTGAACGAGGGCGACCGCGTCTCGGCGGGCCAGCTGCTCGTGCGCCTCGACGAGGCGGAGCAGGCCGCCGAGGTGCGCCGCCAGGAGGCCGCGGTGCGGACCGCGCAGGCCACCCTGAACGACCTGGTGTCCGGCGCCCGCCGCGAGGAGATCGAGGACGCCCGGGCGGCGCTCCAGAGCGCCACCGCCACGCGGGAGTGGACCGAGCGTGACTACCGCCGGGCGGAGGGCCTCTTCCGCCAGACCCTGATCGCGGCCCAGGAGGTGGACCGCGCGCGCCAGGCCTACGAGGTGGCGGCGGCCCAGGAGAAGTCGGCCCGCCAGAGGCTCCTGCTGCTGGAAGCGGGCTCGCGCCCCGACCAGATCGAGGCGGCGCGCGGCCAGCTCGCGCAGGCCCGGAACGCACTCGACCTGGCCAAGACCCGACTGAAGGAAATGACCATTTTCTCGCCCCTTGACGGGGTGGTGCTTCGCAAGAACCTCGAGGTGGGGGAGCTGGCCAATCCCGGGGTCCCGATCCTGACCCTGATGAAGCCGTCCGACATCTGGGTGCGGGCCTATGTTCCGGAGGAGGAGATCGGCCGGATCAAGGTCGGCAACAAGGCCCTCATCGCGGTGGACGCCTATCCGGCCCGGCGCTTCCCGGGCCGGATCACCGAGATCGCCTCCGAGGCCGAGTTCACGCCCCGGAACGTCCAGACCAAGAAGGAGCGGGTCAACTTGGTGTTCCGGATCAAGATCGCGGTGGAGAACCCGGAGGGCATCCTCAAGCCCGGCATGCCCGCCGATGCCGACATTGATTGAGATGCCGGGGATGGAGATGCCGGGGATGGAAACGCCCGGCTACGCGGTCGTCACTCGCGGCCTGACGCGGCGGTTCGGCCGCCGGGTCGCGGTGGACCATCTCGACCTGGCGGTGCGGGCCGGGGAGCTGTACGGCTTCCTGGGGCCCAACGGGGCGGGCAAGTCCACCACGCTCCGGATGCTGTGCGGCCTGCTCGAGCCGACCGAGGGCGGCGGCACGGTGCTCGGCATCGACCTGGTGGCCGAGCCGGAGCGGATCAAGTCGGTGATCGGCTACATGTCCCAGAAGTTCTCGCTGTACGACGACCTCACGGTGGACGAGAACCTGACGTTCTACGCGCGCGTGTACATGGTGCCGCGCGCGGTGCGCGCGGCCCGCATCACCCGGATGGTGCAGCTCGCCGATCTCTCCGGACGCGAGCGCCAGCTCGCGGGCACGCTCTCCGGCGGGTACCGCCAGCGGCTCGCCCTGGCGTGCGCGCTCGTGCACGGCCCTCGGCTGGTGTTTCTCGACGAGCCCACCGCGGGGGTGGATCCGGTGTCGCGCCGGAACTTCTGGGGCCTGATCCGGCGCCTGGCCGACGAGGGCACCACCATCCTGGTGACGACGCACTACATGGACGAGGCCGAGCTCTGCGACACCCTCGGCTTCATCTACCAGGGGAAGCTCATCGCCCAGGGCTCGCCCGCGTCCATCAAGACCACGACCTTCCGCCAGCCGGTGATGGAGGTGGAGACCGCCGAGCTGCGCCGCGCCGCCGACGTGCTGGGCGACTGGGACGTGATCGAGGAGGTCCAGCGCGTGGGCGCGCGGCTGCGGCTGGTGGTGGGGGACCCCGCCCTGACCGCCGCCGACGTGGAACGGCACCTGGCCGGGGCGGGCCTGGAGGTCCGCTGGGTGCAGGAGGTGGAGCCCTCGGTGGAGGACCTCTTCGTCTCGTTCGTGGACAAGGAGCGCAAGGCCCGCCTCCGCGAGCAGCTCCGCGCCCTCACCCCGCAAGCCCCCCTCACCCCGGCCCTCTCCCCGGAGGGGAGAGGGAGCCAACCACCCAACACCCTCTCCCCGGGGGGGAGAGGGAGCCGGCCGCCCAACACCTTCTCCCCGCCGGGGAGAGGGTAGGGTGAGGGGGGCTTGATGGCCTCGCGCCTGCTCGGCATCATCGTGAAGGAGTTCATCCACCTCAAGCGCGACATGCTCGCGCTGGTGCTGGCCCTGGCGGTGCCGGTGGCGATGCTGTTCATCTTCGGCTGGGCGATCAACACCGACGTCAAGCACATCCCGACCGCGGTGTTCGAGCAGTCCGGCAGCCTCGAGGCGCGCCTCTTCCTGGAGGCGATGGAGAACAGCCAGTACTTCGACATCCGGCACCACGTGGCGAGCCAGAAGGAGCTCACGCGGCTCATCGACTCCGGTGTGGCCAAGGTCGGGGTGGTCGTTCCGCCGGACTACGCCCGGCGGCTGAGCCGCCAGGACGCGGCGATCCAGGTCATCGTGGACGCCTCCGATCCGCAGGTCGCGACCTCGGCGCTCAACGCGGCCACCTCGCTCGGGGCCCAGCGCTCGCTCCAGGTCCTGACCCAGACCCTCGAGGGCACGCGCCTGGGCCGGCAGGTGGAGCCGCCGGTGGACGTGCGGGTCCGCGCCTGGTACAACCCGGACCTCGTCTCGGCCATCTTCATCGTGCCGGGGCTGATCGGCGCGCTCCTCATGCAGACCACGATCACCGCGATGGCGGTGTCGGTCGTCCGGGAGCGCGAGAAGGGCACGCTGGAGGCGCTGATCGTGAGCCCGATCCGCCGCTGGGAGCTGCTGCTCGGCAAGATCGTCCCGAACCTGCTGGTGGCCTTCGGCCAGATGACCATGGCCCTGCTGGTCGCCCACTTCGTGTTCGACGTCCCGATCCGGGGCAGCCTGCCCCTGCTCTACGCGCTGTCGCTCGTGTTCATGATGGGCACGCTCGGCGTGGGCATCCTGCTCTCGACGGCCTCCCGCACGGTGCCGCAGGCCATGCAGCTCGCCTTCCTCACGTTCCTGCCTTCGATCTATCTCTCGGGGCTGCTCTTCCCCATCGAGGGCATGCCCACCGGGGCCCAGTACCTGGCCGCGATCATCCCGTTGACGTACTTTCTCCGGATCGTGCGGGGTATCATCCTGAAGGGCGTGGGCTTCGAGTATCTCTGGCCGTCGCTGGTGCCGCTGGTGATCTTCGGCACCGCGGTGTTCTCCCTGGCGGTGCTGAAGTTCCGCAAGCAGCTCGACTGACGAGAGAGGCGCTCATGCGGGTGATGCTGGCCGTGCTGCTGCTCCTGCTCGGGATGCCCGCGCAGGCCGCGGGCCCGCTGGCCCGGCGCGAGGTCTTGCCGAACGGCCCGGTGCTGCTCGTGGCCGAGCGGCCGGCCATTCCCATCGTGGTGGTGCGCGTGGGTGTGCCCGGCGGGGCGGTCCACGATCCGGACGACGCGCTCGGGCTCGCGAGCCTCACCGCCGAGCTGCTCACGCGGGGCACCGCGCGCCGCTCCGGGCCCGAGCTCGACCGCGCCATCGAGTTCGTCGGAGGCAGCCTCGAGGCCGGCGCGGGCAGCGACGGGGCCAGCGTGACGCTCTCGGTGCTCAAGAAGGATCTGACGCTCGGCCTGGACCTGCTCGCCGAGGTGCTGCTGCACCCCACGTTCCCGGCCGACGAGCTGGCGCGAAAGGTGGCCGACATCCAGGCCGCCCTGCGACGCTCCGAGCAGAGCCCGGAGACGGTGGCCGGCCGTGAGCTGACTCGCCTGATCTTTCCGGGCCACCCGTACGCGCGCCCCGCCTCCGGCACGATCGAGTCCGTCGGCAAGCTCACCCGGGAGCAGGTGGTGGCCTTCCACGCGCGCCACTACCGGGCGGACGGCGCCACCATCACGGCGGTCGGGGATATCACGGCGGGAGAGATCCGTCGCGAGCTGCTGGCGCGGCTGTCCGGCTGGCGCGCGCCGCCCGCGCCGCTCCCGCGGGTGCCGACACCGGCGCTCACGGTGCCCCCGGAGGAGCGCAGGATCGTCCGCGACCTGACCCAGACGACCGTGCTGCTCGGCCGGCCGGCCATCAGACAGGTCGACCCGGACTATTTTCCGCTCGCGGTCGCGACCTACGTGCTGGGCGGCGGCTCCGCGTCGCGGCTCTACACCCGCGTGCGGGAGGACAGGGGCCTGGCGTACTCGGTGTACAGCTCGCTGCTGCCCGCGCGCCACGGCGCCTCGTACCTAGTCTCGCTCCAGACCCGGACCGACGGGGTGACCGAGGCGGTGCGCCTCGTCCGGGAGGAGATGGCCCGTCTCGGCCGGGAGCCGGTGCCGCCCGCGGAGCTGGATCGGGCCAAGTCCTATCTGATCGGCAGCTTCCCGCTGCGGCTCGACACCTCGGGCAAGCTTGCCGGCTTTCTGGGGGCGGTGGAGGAGAGCGGCCTCGGGCTCGACTACCCGGACCGCTACAAGGAGCGCATCGCCCGCGTCACCGCGGCGGATCTTCAGCGGGTGGCCGCGAAGTACCTCGACCCGGCGACATTCTCCTCGGTCATGGTGGGCAAGTAGCGCGTCTCACCACCACCAGCCGGGATAGTAGCGACGGGGCCAGAAGGGGTCATAGTAGGGGCCGTACGGCCAGTAGTAGGGCCAGGGATAGGCGCCGTAGTAGGGTGCGACCACGACGTCCTTCGGCCAGAGGCGGATCCGCTCCACCGCGATCACCGGGTAGCGATACGCCACGTCGCCGATCCGGCGCTCCTCCACGCCGGTGACCTCGCCGATCACGGTGATGCGGCGCCCCGGAGCGTAGACCGCGGGGTCGAGGAAATCCCTCGCGCGGAGCAGGACGCGGCCGGGAGATCTGTCGCTGCGCTCCGGGCTGTCGTCGCCGCGGAGCCGCCGGGTCAGCAGCTCGACCTCGGTCTCGTCCGCGCGGGGCTGGGTGGCGAGGATCTCCCCGCCGACGATGACGCGCGCGCCCTTGTGGGCCTCGGGAAGAGCGCGGAGCTCGTCCGCGGTGATCCGGGTGTTCACGGTACGCATGACCTCGTCCGGAAACGCGGTCGCGCAGCCGGCTCCCAGCACCGCCAGCAGGAGGCCTAGCCACCGCATGAATGGACGATACCGCCGGCCCGGGAGGCCCGCAACCGCTGTGCTACAATCCGCGCACATGAGGCGGGCTCGCTCATGCCGGTGGTGGTGCGTGGCGCTGGCGGCCGGCTTGTCGCTGATCGGGAGCTCGCCCGCCGCCGCCGCCTCCTTCATGCTGATGCCGCGCGATCGCGACGAGGCCATGCGGGCGGGGCGCCGCAGCGTGACCAGTGAGGAGTGGGGCGGGGAGTGGCGGGTGAACGACGGCGGGGGCCAGCTCGTCACCGTGATGACCCCGTTCCACCGGCTGGCCCTGGCCGCGCGCAACTCCGCCTTCCAGGACAAGGAGCTCAAGCCGCGCGAGGTCGAATCGCTCTTGAAGGACCACCAGGGCAAGATCGTGTTCTGGGCGACCCTGCGGGGCGGGCGGGCGGACTTCGCGCGCTTCTACGCTCCCGCGCTGCGGGCGCGGCAGCAGGAGATCAAGGCGTCCTTCGCCCAGAACGAGCGGACCGCGCTCCGCGGCGAGGACGGGCAGTACACCGCGCGCTGCCTCTACGTGTTCCCCGCGGCGGAGCTGGATCCGCGGGCCACCGTGACGCTGCTGGTGCGGGACGGCGAGGAGAAGATGGTGGCGAAGTTCACGGTCGATCTCTCGACCATGCGCTAGCGCCGGAAAGGATCCTGCCGGTGACCGCGGAACGGTTCGCGCAGGGCATGACCTTCCCGGAGTACCTCGCGCAGATGCGCACCAACAAGGATCGGTTCGCGAAGCGCCTGGCCGAGACGGAGATCGGCTCCGACGACCGGGAGGCGATGAGAGCCCGCAAGCTCAAGATCCTGGTGATCACCGAGGACTGGTGCGGCGACGCCCTCGTGAGCTTTCCCGGGCTCGCCAAGCTGGTGGAGGGCGCCCCCGACGTGGAGATGCGGGTGTTCCTGCGGGACGCGAACCCGGACGTGATGGACCAGTACCTCAAGCGGGGTCTCTACCGCACGATCCCCGTGTTCGTGTTCTTCGACGAGCACATGAACGAGGTGGCGCGATTCATGGAGCGCCAGGATGTGGTGTCCGAGCTGCGCACCCTGCTGAAGGTCTGAGAAGGAGGAAGCCATGAAGGCGATCCGTGTCCACGCTCCGGGCGGCCCCGAGAGCATGAAGCTGGAAGAGGTGGCGGCGCCCGCCCCGGCGGCCGGGCAGGCCCAGGTGAAGCTCGAGGCCTGCGGCGTCAACTACATCGACGTGTACTTCCGCACCGGCGCCTACAAGGCCCCGCTGCCGCTCACGCCGGGGATGGAGGGCGCGGGGACCGTGACCGCGGTCGGCCCGGGCGTCTCCACCGTCAAGGTGGGCGACCGGGTGGCGTGGACCGGCGTGCTCGGCTCCTACGCCCAGATGCACGCGGTGCCCGCGGACCGCCTGGTCGCGCTGCCCGACAAGCTCACGTTCAAGGACGGGGCCGCCGCGATGCTCCAGGGGCTCACCGCTCACTACCTCGTCACCTCCACCTGGCCGCTCAAGAAGGGCGAGACCGCGCTCGTGCAGGCCGCCGCGGGCGGCATGGGGCTGCTGCTCTGCCAGATGGCGAAGATGCGCGGGGCGACCGTGATCGGCACCGTGTCCACCGAGGAGAAGGCGGCGCTGGCGAAGGCGGCGGGCGCCGATCACGTGATCCTCTACACCAAGCAGGACTTCGAGCCCGAGGTCAAGCGCATCACGGGCGGCCGCGGCGTCGACGTGGTCTACGACGGCGTGGGGGCGAGCACCTTCGACAAGGGGCTCAACTGCCTGCGCCCGCGCGGGCTCATGGCCCTTTTCGGCGCGGCGAGCGGGCCGGTGCCGCCGCTCGACCTCCAGCGCCTGAACGCGGGTGGCTCGCTCTTCGTGACGCGCCCGAGCCTCAACCATCACATCGCCACGCGCGAGGAGCTGATGCAGCGCTCCAACGAGCTGCTCGGCTGGATCCGGGACGGCAAGATCAAGCTGCGGGTGGAGCATCAGTTCCCCCTGGAGCAGGCCGCCGAGGCCCATCGCCAGCTCGAGGGCCGCAAGACGACGGGGAAGATCCTCCTGCTTCCATGAGGGATCCGCAGCCGCTGGACGGTGCGGCCCGCCCGGACGGGGGTCGCACCGCCCCGGCCCCGTCATGCTGAAGTGGACGCTGGTCGGGCTGGCGGTGCTGGTGGCGCTCGTGCTGGGCGCCCTCCTGGCGCTGCCGCTGCTGCTCGACACGCCCGCCATCCAGGCCTACGTCTCGCAGGCCGCCTCGCACGCCCTGGGGCGGCCCGTGAAGTTCGCCGCGCTCTCCATCTCGGCCCTGCCGCTGCCGACCGTGAAGCTCCGCGGGCTGCAGGTCGCCGAGGACCCGAGCTTCGGGCCGGGGCCCTTCGTCACGGTGAGCGAGGGCCGGATCCGCATCCGCATCCGCCCGCTGCTGCAGGGGCGGGTGGAGCTGGCTGACCTGACGCTCGAGGAGCCCCGCATTCACGTGGTCGAGGATGCGGCGGGCCGGCTCAACGTGGCCACGCTGGGCGGCGCGCCCCCCGCGCCGGGGGGGCCGCCCCGATCCGGCGCCGGCCGGCCGGGGGTCTCCGCGGCCGGAGCGGTGCTGCTCTCGCGCGTGCGAATCGTCAACGGGGCCGTGGACTACCAGAAAAGGGGCGCGAAGAGCGCCGCGTTCACCCTGGCCGACATCGACGTGACGGTCACCCAGGCCGCCGCCGGCGGGGCGCTCCGCATCAGCGGGAGCGCCCAGGGACAGCCCGGTAACGTCAAGCTGACCATCGCGGACGGGACGGTGAGCGCGGGGCCCGGGCGGGCCTTCGGGGACGCGCAGCTCAAGGCGACGGTGGACGTCGAGGCCCGTGACGTCGCGCCGGCCGCCGCCCTGTTCGTCCCGACCCCCAGCGTGTCGGGCCCGCTCAAGGGGCGGCTGCAGGTGTCGGGCACCGCGGCGCACCTGACCGCCAGCGGCGCCGTCGGCTTCGAGCGCCTCACGCTGACCGCGCAGCAGCCCCGCTGCCCGGCGCCGCAGCGGCGCTCGCTGACGCTGGAGGACGTCCGCGTGCCGCTGAGCTACGCGCCGCCCTGGCTCGAGAGCCAGGCGGTACAGAGCAAGGTGGCGAAGGGCACGGTGACGTTCCGGCTGAGCGTCGCGCTCGGCCCGCCACGCGTGGCCACGCTCCGGGACATCACGGTGAAGGGCATGCAGCTCGAGCCGGTGCTGGTGGGCTATCTCTGCCAGCGCAACGCGGTGACCGGCCCGCTGGACCTGACCGGCGAGGCCACGCTGCGGCTGCCCGAGGCGCTGCCGACCCTGAACGGATCGGGCCGGCTCCAGATCGGCGCCGGTCGCGTCATCGGGCCGGATCTGCTGGATGCTCTCGGCCAGGCCCTCGCCCTGACCGACCTGGTCTCCACCACGCTCGACGGCGGCCGGCGGGGGAGTCGGCCGGGAGCGGGCTCGCCGCTCAGCTTCGACTCGATCACCGCGACGTACACGATCACCAACGGGGTCGCCCGGACCGAGGATCTGGTCTACCTGGCGCGCGACCTGCGCCTCACCGGCGTCGGCAGCTACGGGCTGGTGGACGGGCGGACCGCCATGGACGTCGTGGTGACCCAGGGCGGCAACCGGGTGAAGGCGCGGGTGGCCGGGGGCCCCGGGGCGCTGACGATCGTGCCCACCGACGTCCGGATCAAGGAGCCGAAGGACCTCAGGAAAGCGCTCGACCGGCTGTTCCGCTGAACCGCGCCCCGCCCAGCTTGCCCGCCTCCACGAGCCCCACGAAGAACGCGTAGAGCTGGTTGTACTCGTCGTAGCGCGCCTGCCCGAAGCGGGCCACCGTCTGCTCGCGCAGGGCCCGGTACATGCGCAGCCGCTCGCGCAGGATGCCGATCCAGTCCGCCGAGAGGTCCTCCGCCTCGACGCCGCTGAACCCGGCCCGCGCCAGCCGCTCGCGGTAGCCCGCGATGCTCTGGAGGGTGACCGCGGCCATCCAGTCGTGGAGCCGCCGCCGCTCGTTCTCCTCGAGGCGCGGGTGCGCGATCCAGTCGCTGAAGGCCAGCCGGGCCCCCGGCTTGAGCACGCGCGCGCACTCTTCCAGCACCGCGGCCTTGTCGGGCACGTGGAGGAGGCCCTCCTGGCTCACCGCCGCGTCGAAGACGTGGGCCCGGAACGGCAGGACCTGGGCGTCCGCCCGCAGCAGGCGCACCAGGGGGCTCAGGCGGACGAGGGCGGTGAGCCGGGTCCCCGCCGCGCAGCGCGAGTGGGTCAGGTCCACGCCGGTGACGCGGACGCCGAAGCGGTGCGCCAGGAAGCGGGCGGGGCCGCCGAGGCCGGCGCAGACGTCGAGCACGGCCATGCCGGGCGCGATGGCGGCGCGCCGGGCCAGGGCCTCCACCGCCTGCAGGCCCCCGTAGTGATCCTGATCCCAGGCCCAGAGGTCCTCCGGGCGCAATGCGCGGTCGCGGCGGTCGTTCCCGGAGCGGGCGGACTCGAGCACCTGCGTTTCATTGATGGGGTGGCGGTCGTAGAAGTCGATCACGAAATCCACCACGGGGGCCGGAGGCGGCTCGCGCACGAGGCCGAGTGTACGGGGAGGCCGCCTTGAAGTCACCGGGGGCGTGTGGTAGAAGGAGTCGTTTCCAACCGCCCCCAAGGAGAACCGGAGAGCCATGACGGACGCCGCAGTCAATCCCCTGAAGGCCGGTCTCGAGGACGTCGTCGTCTCTCCGTCGGAGATCTGCTTCATCGACGGCCACAA
>Ga0209640_10004924_pt1 | contig 11672 bp, 6 predicted proteins | sample RifCSP10_1_FD_184018 | JGI IMG/M metagenome (GOLD analysis project Ga0209640, IMG submission 184018) | Soil microbial communities from Rifle, Colorado - Rifle CSP2_sed 10_1 (SPAdes) (version 2) | ecosystem: Environmental > Terrestrial > Deep subsurface > Rock core/Sediment | place: Rifle... | reverse complement strand
AAATCCCCCTTTCTCCCCCTTTGGTAAAGGGGGATCGAGGAGGATTTAGGAGAGCGAGGGGGGATTTGATGTCAATTTATTTAATTCCGTCACTATAGTCAGTATGCTGGTCAGCACGCTATTGGCTGAAGAGCACCTCATTCTTTTTCCGGAATTCCCGGCTCGGTCATGCGCCACGGGTCGAGGATCTTGTCAAGCTTGTCTTCCGGCATGACCTTATGGGTCTTAGCCACCTCTCTCACGGTCTTGCCAGTGGTGAAGGCCTCTTTGGCTATTTTTGCCGCGGCGTCGTAGCCGATCACCGGCGCCAGAGAGGTCACCATGGCGAGGCTCTTCTCGATCAACTCCTCGCAGCGCTCACGGTTGGCCTCGATTCCCATGACGCATTTCTCGGTGAATGCTCGAACCACCTTGGCGCTGAAGGTGATCGCCTCCAGGAGCCTGAGCGCCATGACCGGCATCATCACGTTGAGCTCGAAATTGCCCGCCTGGCCGCACAGGGTAATGGTGGCATCGCAGCCGATGACATGGGCAGCGACCTGGAGGACGGATTCACACATGACCGGATTCACTTTACCCGGCATGATCGAAGAGCCCGGCTGCGTGTCCGGCAGCGAGATTTCCCCGATTCCGCATCTTGGCCCGGAGCTCAGCCAGCGCAGGTCGTTGGCGATCTTGCTCAGGCTTACGGCCAAGGTCTTGAGGCTTCCGCTGACCTCCACGACCGCGTCTTTGGCAGCCTGGGCTTCAAAGTGGTTTTCCGCCTCGCGAAAGTTAAGGCCGGTCATGTCCGAGATTCTCTTGATGGTCTTGGCGGGAAATTCGGGGTGGGTGTTGATGCCGGTCCCGACGGCGGTGCCTCCCAAGGCCAGTTCCTCCAGACCCACGGAAGATTTCCTGATCCGCTCCGCGCTGAGCTCGATCTGCCGGGCGTAGCCGCTGAACTCTTGGCCCAAACGGATCGGCGTGGCATCCGCGAGATGGGTGCGGCCGATCTTCACGATTCGGTCGAACGCTTGCGCCTTCTTTTTGAGAGCCAGATGGAGTTCTCCCAGCGCGGGCAGGAGCTCGCTCTGAATCGCCTCGAGCGCGGAGACGTGAATCGCCGTCGGGATGACGTCGTTACTCGATTGGCTCATGTTCACGTGGTCGTTGGGGTGCACGCCTTTACTCCCGCGCTCTTTGCCGAGCAGCTCGAGGGCGCGGTTGGCGATGACCTCATTAGCGTTCATGTTGGTGGAGGTCCCGGAGCCAGTCTGAAAGATATCGACGACGAATTCCCTGTCGAGTTTTCCCTCCATCACCTCGAAGGCCGCGCGGCGGATGACATCGGCGATCTTGGGGTCGAGGAGCTTCAGATCTTCGTTCGCGGTGGCCGCCGAGTGCTTGATGATGGCGAGCGCGCGGATGAATCGCGGAGGGAATCCGATGCCGCTCACGGGAAAGTTCTCTACGGCCCGCTGGGTCTGCGCGCCGTAGTAGGCGCTCTTCGGCACCTTTACTTCCCCCATGGAATCCTTTTCGATCCGGTATTCTTGCAATGCCATTTTATCGCTCCTTCCCGATTTGCTTCCTTTGGTTTTAGCGATTTACGGTGAACAAGTCCAGGGTCTGATGTTACCGGCTCCAGGGGTAAGGGAAAGAAAGAAGAATGAAACGGGGGGAAAAGCTGGGGAAGGGAAACCGGTTAGGTGAGTTTGGCCTCGGCCTTCGTGGCTGCCAGCAGACTTTGGATCCTCGTCACCAGCTCCGTGGAATGCCCTGCGACCTGTTCGAGTGCCGCCTTCTCCCCAGGCCCTTGGAGCATCGTTTCACGGATCGATGCCGCGCTGGTTGTGGCAGTCTCCAGTGCGACGCTCAGCTCCCGGGCCAGAACGACCAAAAACTCGTCCTTCACTTGCTTGGCTTTCTCCGACTCGACAACCTGGCTTTTGGTTTTTTCGTAGAGCTGTGAATTGCGGATCGCTATGCCTGCCTGGCCTGCCAATGTCGTTAAAAACCTAACCTCTTCCTCTTCAAACTCGCGCTCCTCGTCCGCATAGTAACCCAGGACCCCGAGGATCTCGTGTTGCGCGAGCAAGGGGGCTCCGAGGTAGGCGACCAGCCCGTGGTTGCGAAAGAACTCTGCTTCTTCCGCTCGCAGATCTTTTTGAATATTGCGGACCGCCACGGGTGCCTTGGCCTCAAGCACCAGGTTTTCCCAGGCAAGGGCACGCTTGAGAATATGCGATCGCCACTGCGTTTCCCGCAAACTGATCCCCGGGACAGATTCCAACTCTCGGGTCTCTTGATTCAAAAGGCTCACGGTCGAAGCGGAATAGGGAAGAAAGAGATTGATATTTTGGATGAGAATGTTGACGAGATCTCGGAGGTCCAAAATGCAGGTGATGGCCTGGTTAATCTCGTAGAGAACCCACATCCTTTTTTCTTGGCGCCGAAGACTTTCACCGTCCCGCTTTCGCTGGCGCCTGATCTCGGCTTCTCGCAGCTCCCGGGCGATGGCTGGGGTCAGACGCTTGAGATTTCCTTTGATGACATAGTCATGGGCGCCCGTTTTCATCGCGGCCACTGCGAGATCCTCACCCGTAGCCCCGGAAACAAAGATGAGGGGGATGTCGAGGCGGGTCTCCTTTAATAGCTCCAGCGAATCCGTCCCTTTGAATTGGGGCATAGTATAGTCGGCAAGAACGATTTGCCAGGACCGAGCCGCGAGCGCCCTGGCCATGGCTTCGGCTGAGTCCACCCGCTCGAAGGTCGGATCATAGCCTCCCCGCTGCAATTCTCGAACCAGGAGGAGCGTATCGTCCTCGGAATCCTCGACGATCAAAACTCGAAGCGGCTCGCCCATCGCTTACCCCGCCCTCGGAGGCCCCTCGTTGAGGAGCAGCCAGTACAGTCCAAGGTGGCGGACCGCCGGCAGGATTGTTTTTCCTTCCATAGTCACCTCCTCATCTAGCATTTTAAGCGGAGAGCGTAAAGCAGAATGTAGCGCCTTTTTCTACTTCGCCTTCGGCCCGGACCTGCCCGCCGTGGCTGTCAAGCCGCTGTTGACCGGCTTTCCTTGGTGTCATTTTTCCTCTATGGTGGCTGGGAATCGATATGGCAACCTTACAGGAACTCAGCGGGATCATCGTCCGATGCCGGAAGTGTCCCCGTTTAGTGCGTTGGAGGGAGGAGGTGGCAAAAAAACCTCCACCGCGCTATCAGGGGATGGATTACTGGGCCAAGCCTCTCACGGGATTTGGTGATCCCAGAGCACGGCTCCTGATCGTGGGGCTGGCGCCGGCGGCGCACGGGGGAAACCGGACCGGGAGAATTTTCACCGGGGACCGAAGCGGCGACTGGCTCTACGAGACTCTCCATGCGTTCGGCTTTTCCAATCAGGCCAGCTCGATGGCGCGCGACGACGGACTACGGCTTATAGGCTGCTATATCACGGCTGCTGTCCGATGCGCGCCGCCGGGCAACAAGCCGTCCAGAGTGGAGTTTGAGAAGTGTCGCCCGTACCTCCTCGGCGAGTTCAAGCTGCTGAAAAGTATCCGTGTGGTCCTGGCCCTGGGAAAGATCGCCTTTGACTCCTTTCTCAAGGCATACCAGGAAGCTGGCGGAGTTATTCCGGCGCCCCGGCCCAAATTTGGCCACGGGGCCACTTATCGTCTCGACGAGCACTTGACCCTCCTGGCTTCCTACCACCCCAGCCAGCAGAATACCTTCACCGGCAAACTGACGCGCAAGATGTTCCATGAGGTGTTTGGGAAGGCAAGAGACAGGCTAAAGGCACCAGGCAATAGGCACCAGGCAACAGGAAGGAGTCTTTAATGCTCCCGCCTCAAGCCTCTCGCCTCTCGCCTCATCTGCGTGATATAGGAACCTTACGTATGGCCTCAAATCCGTCACAGGAGTACAAAGAGATTGCTGCCGAGCTGAAAAAGAGGATCGAGGGAGAAGTTCGCTTTGACCGCTATTCGAGGCTGCTCTACTCCACGGACGCCTCCATGTACGAGATCGAACCCATCGGTGTGGTCCTGCCGCGTCACAAGGGCGATGTCCAGGCTGTGCTGGAGGTGGCGAACCAAGCTGGCGCGCCGATCCTGCCGCGGGGGGGAGGGACTTCGCTTGCCGGGCAGACCGTAGGACATGCCATCGTGCTCGACTTCTCCAGGTACATGAACAAAGTTCTGGAGGTGAACGAGGGAGAGCTCTGGTGCCGCGTCCAGCCGGGTTTGGTTCAGGACGAGCTGAACGCTTATGTAAGGCCTTTTGGGCTCCAATTCGGCCCGGATACTTCCACGTCAAACCGGGCCACCATCGGGGGAATGATCGGCAACAATTCTGCCGGCGCTCACTCGCTCACGTACGGGAAGACGCTAGATCACGTTCTTGAGCTGACGGTGTTTCTCTCGGACGGCACCGAAGTGGTTATGAAAGATCTCTCACAGGATGCTCTGGAGAGAAAGAGCAAGTCCGATAGTTTGGAGGGGCGGATCTATCGCGAAATGTTGCGCCTTGCGCAGGAACAGAAAAATGAAATTCTTGCGCGCTATCCCAAGATCATGCGGCGGGTCTCAGGCTACAACTTGGATGAGTTCGTCAAGCCGCAGCCATTCAATCTGTCGCGCATCATCGTCGGTTCCGAAGGCACCCTGGCCTGCGTAGTGGAAGCTAAGATGCGCCTGGTTCCCAAACCCAAGTGGACGGCGCTCGACGTGATTCACTTTCAAGACGATCTGGAGGCGCTGGAAGCGTCCAACGCCATTTTGGAAACCGCGCCTTACGCTCTGGAGTCGACCGATAAGATGATTCTCGATCTTGCCCGGGGCAACATCGTGCAATCCAGACGGCTGGGGTTCGTCCAGGGAAATCCGCATTCCCTTCTCATGGTCGAGTACGCCGGCGACACCGAAGAAGCGGTGAAAGAACAGGTTTACGAACTCGAAAGGCTGCGCAAGGCCCGCGGCATCGGATACGCGGCGACCCAGGCTTTCAAGCCGGAAGAGGTGAGGGCCATTTGGGGTGTCCGCAAGGCCGGCCTCGGCTTACTTCTGGGCACCAAGGGCGACAAGAAGCCCATCGCCTTTGTTGAAGACACCGCCGTGGAACCGGCCAAGCTGCCGGAATTCATCAAGCGGTTTAGAGAGATCATCACACGTCACGACGCCATTGCCGGCTACTACGGCCACTGCTCCGTGGGCTGCATGCACATTCGCCCGTTGATCAACCTCAAGGAACAGAGCGAAGTCAACAAGATGGTGTCGATTGCAAATGAGATCTCAGACCTGGTCCTCGAGTTCAACGGCGCGATGTCGGGAGAGCACGGAGACGGATTGGCCCGCAGCCACTTCAACGAGAAACTATACGGCCCGATTGTTTACGACGCGTTCCGCCAGATCAAGCGGGCCTTCGATCCGAAGAATCTTATGAATCCGGGAAAAATTGTCGACGCCCCGGCGATGACCGAATCCCTCCGCATCGGGCCGTCTTATAAGACCTGGCAGACGGAAACGACTCTCGACTTCAGCAGCCAGGGAGGCTTCGCCGCGGCCGTTGAGATGTGCAGCGGGATGGGAGAATGCCGCAAGAAGCTGGACGGTACCATGTGTCCGTCTTATATGGCGACGCTGGACGAGGAGCACTCCACCCGCGGCCGGGCCAATGCCCTGCGCGCCGTTCTGTCGGGGAAAGTGCCGCGCGCGGACTTCACCGGCAAGCGCCTTTACGAGGTCCTGGATCTCTGTCTGGAGTGCAAGGCGTGCAAGGCCGAGTGCCCGTCCAACGTCGACATGGCCAAGCTCAAGTACGAGTTTCTCCACCACTACTACAAAGCCAACGGCCTTCCGCTGCGCAATCGAATCTTTGGCCGGATTGAAAAATTGAATCGCTTGGGTTCGCGCCTGGCGCCTCTTTCCAATTGGCTTGCGAATTCGGCTCCCAACCGCTGGCTTTTGGAACGCCTGGTGGGGATCGATCGCAGGCGCCCGCTACCGCGCTTCGCAAAGGAATCTTTTGAGGACTGGTTCCGCCGCCATCCCGAAGTGGGGGGGGTGGCAGGGGAGGTGGCCCTTTTTCACGACACCTTCAATAATTTCAACACGCCTTCTGTGGCGATCTCGGCCACGCGGTTTTTGGAGCGCGTGGGGTACCGGGTAAGGCTGGTCGAAAAGAGATGCTGCGGCCGGCCCCTGATCTCGAAGGGAATGCTCGAAGAGGCGAGAGTTAACGCGGCATGGAATGTCGAGCGCCTTGTTCCCTACGTGCAAAAAGACGTTCCGATCGTGGGGCTGGAGCCTTCTTGTCTGCTCACGCTCCGGGATGAATATCCCGATTTGCTCAGGAGTGAGGCTGCGCGGCTGGTGGCCCGCCACAGCTTTCTCCTGGAGGAGTTTCTCTTGGCCGAGCGCGTCGCAAAACGGCTCACGCTGGATTTCCAGCAGAACGGGCGCAAAGCGCTCCTTCACGGCCATTGCCACCAGAAGGCGCTGGTCGGCACGGGCCCCACGATTGCGCTGCTCAAATGGGCCGGCTTTCAGGTGAGCGAAGTGGATTCCGGCTGTTGCGGTATGGCAGGTTCATTCGGTTTCGAGAGGGAACACTACGATCTTTCAGTTGCGGTCGCGAACCGCAGGCTTGTCCCTGCCGTCAGAGCTGCCGGGACGGACGTCGAGGTGGTCGCGTCGGGAATCTCCTGCCGCCAACAGATCGAGCACTTGACCGGCCGAAAGGCCAAGCATCCCGCAGAAGTTTTGTGGGAGTACCTTGATAAACGATAGGAAAGCCCACCCCCAGGGCTTGACCTACCCCTTTCTGGGAACTACTATGCGCCATATGCGACGTGCGCGGCGAGTTAGGTATGCGTTGGTTCTGGCGTCGCTCGCCGTCTGTCTGGTCTGCACGGGCGCCGTGCCGGCTGTCGCCGAGCCGTTGCCGACCAATCCCGAGCTCATCAGGGGCGCGCTCGACAACGGCCTCACGTACATTATCAAGAAGCACGGCAACCCCGCGGGCGGCGTCGGCCTCTGGCTGCACGTCGCCTCGGGCTCGCTCAACGAGACCGACGGTGCACGCGGCATCGCCCACTATCTGGAGCACATGGCCTTCAACGGCTCGGCCAACTTTCTGCCCGGTTCCCTCGTGCCCTTTTTCCAATCGCTGGGTATGACCTTCGGGCGAGACCAGAATGCCTTCACGGGGTTCGAGCAGACGACGTATCAGCTCGCCCTGCCGGACACCAAGCCAGAGACCCTCGACAAGGGCATGCTCTTCCTTTCCGACGTGGCGATGCGCTTGAGCCTCGCGCCGGTTGAGATCGAGAACGAAAGGCAGATCATCCTTGAGGAGAAGCGCTCGCGGGCCGGACCTGCGCAGCGTGTCCAGGAGTACATCTACGGGCGGCTGGCCCCTGGATCGACGTTGGGCCGCCGGCTCCCAATCGGGGCCGAGGAGACCATCAGGTCCGCCGCGCTCAAAGACTTCAAGGAGTACTACTCGCGCTGGTACGTCCCGAGCAACATGGCCATCATCGTCGTCGGCGATTGCGATCCTGCCCTGGTCGTCGGGGTGATTCAGAAGCACTTCGCCGCCGGCCCGAAGGTCCCGCGCCCGGCCGACCACGACGTCGGGGTCAAGCCGCAAACAGGGGCAAGGGCGATCGTTGCCACGGATCCCGAGTTGACCCAGGCGGAGGTCTCGTTCGTGCGGGTCGAGCCACCCCATGCCCCGACGATCACAGTGGAGCAGCGCCGGGACGACCTGGTGGAACTCATTGGCATCCGAGTGTTCAATCGGCGGGTCAGCGCGCAGCTTGCCGAAGGGAAGGCGTCGTTCCTCAAAGCCGGCGTCTCGGTGCGCCAGGAGGGAAGAGCGATTCGGCTGGTCACCGCTGAGGGGTCGGGCAAGCCCAGCGAGTGGCGGAGGATTCTGGCTGACCTTGGCACAAACCTCCAGAGAGCGCGCCTTCACGGCTTCAGCGAGCGTGAGGTACAGGATGTTCGGAGGTCATTGATCGCCAAGGCGGAAGAGGCAGTGGAGCGCGAGGGGACGCTCCCTGCCCGCACGATCCTGCGCCAGATCAACGGCGCCTTGGCGCGGCGCGAGCCAGTGATGTCGGCGTCGCAGCGCCTGGAGCTCCTCAAGCGCCTCTTGCCGGGAATCACGGCAGCGGAGGTCTCTCGGGTCTTCGCGGCCAGCTTCGATCCGACCAATGTCACGTTCATTGCCGAGTTCCCCTCCGGGGGGGACGTACCCAGCGAGGCGGAACTGATCGGACTCGGCCGCGCGGCGCTGAGCGTCAAGCCCGACAGGGAGGCGGAGGTTGCTCGCGCCAGCTCCCTGCTTGAGAAGCTCCCCACGGGGGGAAAGTTGGTCGAGAGCACTGAGCATGCCACAAGCGGTGTCACGTCGGGATGGTTGGATAACGGTGCGCGGGTTCACTATCGCTTCGTGGACCAGCGCAAGAACGAAGCGAGCATCACCGTCACGCTCGCCGGCGGGAGGATCCAGGAGACGGGGGCGAACCGCGGGATCACCGACGCGGCGGCTTTGGCCTGGAGCCGACCGGCCACCAGCAAACTCTCTAGCATCCGGATCCGTGACTGGATGACGGGGAAAAAGGTGCGGGTGAGCGGCGAGGTGGATCAGGATACCCTGACTCTCACTGTCTCGGGGAACCCTGCCGACCTGGAGGCCGGGCTTCAGCTCGCGTACCTCCTGCTGACGGATCCGATCATTGAGCCGGCGGCATTTGAGCAGTGGAAAGAGACGGTGAGACAGAGGATCGCCTCCCGCAAACTGCAGCCGGCCGGTGTGCTGAGCGAGACTGTCGCGGCAGCCTTCTATCCGAACGATGAGCCACGAACCAGGCCGCTTGCGGCCGACCAGATCCAGAGGGTCAGAGTCGACGCCGCCCAGGCATGGCTCAAGAAGATCATTGCTACGGCGCCGATCGAAGTGGCCGTGGTGGGCGATCTGGATCGAACAACAGCGCGAAGGCTGGTCGAGCGATATCTCGGGTCGCTGCCCGCGCGCGACCGCGTCAGCGACAGGACGTTCGCCAGTCTTCGAAAGATCACACGGACCGTCGGGCCGATCAACGTCTCGCGAAAGATCAACGTCAAGACCCTGCAGGCCATCGTGATGGACGGCTTCTTCGGGGCCGATATCCAGAATGTCCGCGACTCGCGGCTCCTGGCGATGGCTGGGCGTGTATTGTCGACGCGCATGAACGCCGTTCTCAGAGAGGAGAAGCAACTGGTGTATCGCATCGGTGCGTCGTCGCTGCCGGCAAGCGAGTACCCCGGCTTCGGGCTCTTCGTGGCGCGGGCGCCGACAGACCCGGCCAAAGCCGAGGCGCTGGCCACGGCTGTGAACGAGATGTACGCTGCCTTCGCCAAGGACGGCCCGACCGAGAATGAGATGGCCGTCGTCAAGAAGCAGCTCGCGAACCTGCTCGACCAAACCATGAAGGAACCGGACTTCTGGGTGAGCTGGCTCTCTACTCTGGACTACCGCGGGCTCAGCTTGAACGACCTGGTCCATGCGCCGGCGGACTACCAGCGGTACACCGCAGCGGAGATTCGCGACGCCTTTGCCCGCTACAATACGCCTGGCGCCCGCTTCCGGTTCTTGATCACACCTGGCGGACCAACCACCGGCAAGACCGGAGCGGAACAGACGAAGGGCTGAAGCCTACGCCGAGCAGCGCCGCTTCTCCATGGTCACTGCCATGAGAAAGAGCACTATGATCTGTCCGTTGCTATCGGTAATCGCCGTCTAGTCCCGGCCGTTAAGGCAGTGGAGCCATCAGTCGAGATCGTGGCGTCGGGAATCTCCTGCGGCCAACAGATCGAGCACTTGACCGGCCGCAAGGCCAAGCATCCGGCCGAGCTATTGTGGGAGAGTCTATCTAAATGAAAATAATCAGAAGCTCCTTTTGAGAGCCGCACTCTCTGAAGAGGCGCTAAACTTTCTCCAGAAGAGCCGCCATTTCGACTTCTGCTGTCTGGGGAAACATGTCGAAGGGCTGCAGGCTTAGCACGCGGTAATCTCTGCCGGTCAACCTGTCGAGGTCGCGAGCGAGGGTCGCGGGCTCGCAGGAAACGTAGATGATCCGCGGCGGCTGCAAGGAAAAAAGAGCGGCCATGGCGTCAGGCTGCACTCCCTTGCGCGGCGGGTTCAACACGACGAGATCGATTCGGGGAAGCTGGCGTTTTGCTTCTTCCACTCTTTCGGCGACATTGCCCTCGAAGAAGCGGCAGTTGTGAATGCCATTCATCCGGGCGTTCTGTTTCGCCGTCGCGATCGAAAGAGAACTCTCGTCCACGCTCCAGACCAGATGCGCTCCCTGCGCTAGGTAGAAAGAGATAGGGCCGACGCCGCAGTAGAGATCCAGGATCGTTTCCTTGCCGCTCAACGCCGCCAGTGCAGAAACTTTCTCGTAGAGCTTGCGGGCGGCCAATGGGTTGGCCTGTGAGAATACCCCAACCGGAAGCTTGATTTTCAGGTGACCGATGCGCTCCCTGAGAGTATCGTGTCCGGATAGTGGACGGGAACGCTCGCCCCAGATGACGTTGCCGGGATCTTCGTTGATGTTCTGCACGACCGCGGCAACAGAGCGAAATCGCCTTATGAGAGCCCGCGCAAGGTCGGCGCCTTTGGGAAAGACCGCGTGCCGGGTGACCAGAGTCAGCACGAGTTCCCGGGACCAGAAGCTGTAGCGGACGTCCAGATAACGCAGCTCACCGCTGTCGCTCCGTTCATCGTAAGGAGCGATGCCGAGCCTTTGGACCTCTTTCTTGAGCTGTTGAATCACGCGGTTGACCGGCTCCGGATGAACCGGGCAGGAGGAGATGTCCACGACCCGATGGCTCTGCGGCAGATAGAGACCCGTGAGGATCTCGCCCTTTGACCGGTGCACGACGAGCTTGACGCGCGCGCGGTACCCCAGCCGCTGCGGAGAGGGAACAACGGCAGGCACTTCTAAGTGACGGAGCGACGGGTAAACGGCCAGCGCTTGAGCGACGATTTGTTGCTTTCTTCTTAATTGCTCCGGATAGGGGAGGTTGATGAACGGGCAGCCGACACAGTGCGGATAATGGGGGCAGGGCGGGACGTACTCGCCGTGCCGGCCGTGAAGCGCTCCTTTCCCGCGCGTCAGAGGGACCTCATCTCGTTGAAAAGCCACAGACAGAAAATATAGGCATGGACAGGCGGGGTCAACTGACTTTTACTAAGGCAGGTTCGTTGTCCCCATCAGGTAGCGATCGCACTCTCTAGCCGCGCCGCGTCCCTCGTTGATGGCCCAGACTACCAGGCTCTGGCCGCGCCGCATGTCGCCCGCGGCGAAGATTCCCTCGACGCTCGTCATGAACTTCCCATGCTCCGCTTTGGCGTTGGAGCGCGGGTCGCGCTCGACGCCGAGGTCAGCAAGAATATTTTCCTCCGGGCCGAGAAAGCCCATGGCGAGCAGGACGAGATCGGCAGGCAGCACTCTCTCTGTGCCGGCAACCCTCTTGGGGATGAAAGCGCCCCTCTCATCTTTTGCCCATTCCACGTCGTAAATATGCATCTCTTTGACCTGCCCCTTCTCATCGCCGACAAACTTTTCGCCCGTGGTCAGATATATCCGCGGATCGTCGCCGAAGCGGGCTTTGGCTTCCTCCTGGCCATATTCGAGCTTA
>Ga0209640_10004922_pt1 | contig 11674 bp, 11 predicted proteins | sample RifCSP10_1_FD_184018 | JGI IMG/M metagenome (GOLD analysis project Ga0209640, IMG submission 184018) | Soil microbial communities from Rifle, Colorado - Rifle CSP2_sed 10_1 (SPAdes) (version 2) | ecosystem: Environmental > Terrestrial > Deep subsurface > Rock core/Sediment | place: Rifle... | reverse complement strand
GAGCCCGTTGCCTACATCCTCGGCCGCAAGGAGTTCTACGGCCTCGAGCTGGCGGTCAATCCGGCGGTCCTGATCCCGCGACCCGAGACCGAGTTGCTGGTCGATCTCGCCTTGCAACATGATTTTTCGCAGATTCTCGATTTAGGTACAGGCTGCGGCGCGATTGCGCTGGCGATAAAGCATGGCCGTCCGGCCGCCAGAGTCGTGGCCGTGGAGGCTAGCGCAGCGGCGCTCGCGGTAGCGCAACGCAATGCCGTGAAGCATGGGCTGGAGGTTGAATTCCGCCATGGCCGCTGGTTCGAGGGTCTGGGCAATGAGCGCTTCGGCCTGATCGTCTCCAATCCGCCCTACGTTGCGGCGGGAGATCCTCATCTCGCGGAACTGCGTTTCGAGCCGGGCGCGGCGCTGGTTTCGGGAATCGACGGCCTCGATGCAATCCGCGAGATCGTGCGCGCGTCGCCTGGGTACCTCGCAACGGGCGGTTGGATTTTGCTGGAACACGGCCAAGGCCAGGAGGCAGTTGTGAAAGACCTTTTGCGGGACGCGGGATTCGGCTCGCTCTCCGTGTGGCCCGATCTTGCCGGCATTGCCCGCGTATCTGGCGGAAAGATAGAATGAAGCCATGGATACTCAGGAGAGAAGCTTGCAAACCCAGGAAAAGATCAAGCAGCAGGTCACGGGCAACCCGGTCGTGCTCTACATGAAGGGCACGCCGCAGATGCCGCAGTGCGGTTTCTCGCAACTCGCGGTGCAGGTGCTGAACGCCTGCGGCGTGCAGCAGTTCCACAGCGTCGACGTGCTCGCCGACGCGGAAATCCGCCAGGGGATCAAGCAATACGCCAACTGGCCGACCATCCCGCAGCTCTACGTCAACGGCGAATTCGTCGGCGGCTCCGACATCCTGCGCGAGATGTACCAGTCCGGCGAGCTGCAGAAACTCCTGCAAGGCATTTCGCAGAAGGCTTAGCGTCGCCTTTACCCGGAGGTGAGCCGGGAGTTCGCCAGGTTCAGCCGCTCGACCAGGATGCCGATGAAGGCGCGGTCGAATTTGCTGCGGCAGGCGATGGTCGCCTGCTCCAGGCTGGAAACGCCGATCCGCACGATGCGCGATTTGCGGCTGGCGGTGACGGTCGCGCCGCGCTGCTGGCTGCCGAGCGAGAGGTAGGCCATTTCGCCGAAGCATTCGCCCGGGCCGAGCACGCTCAGCAGCTTCTTGTTCTTGGTGACGCGCATCTCGCCGTCGACCAGCACGCAGAAGAAATCCCCGGGCTCGCCTTCCTGCAGCAGGGCGGTGCCGAGCGGCACGCGCTGCCATTTGCCGAGCGCCACCACTTCCCAGAGCTCCGGGTCGGCGAAAGGCTGGAAAAAGCGCATGGCGCGCAGCGCGGCGAACTTGTCGGCGTCGCCGAAGGTCTCGCGCTGGTCGCCGAGGCCCGAGCGCAGCGCCTCGATCAGCTCTTCGGCGAATTCGTCCCCGCTCTGGTAGCGCTGCTCCGCCTCCTTCTGCATGGCGCGGCGCACGATGCGGTCGAGCGAGGCCGGCACCTCGCGCCGGTGGGAGGACGGCGGCGGCGGGTCGTACTGGGTGATCTGGTAGATCATGCTGAACTTGTTGGTGCCCTTGAACGGCAGCGTGCCGGCGAGCATCTGGTACATCACCACGCCGAGCGAATACAGATCGGTGCGATGATCCACCAGCTCCTCGCGGATCTGCTGCGGCGACATGTAGGCGGGCGAGCCGACGCCCGTGATCTGCGTGGTTTCCGCGCCGAGGTTGAGCGCCAGCCCGAAGTCCCCGATGCGCACGTCGGCGGGCTCGGAGGCGTAGAGGATGTTGCCCGGCTTGATATCGCGGTGCGTGACGCCCTGCGCGTGGGCATAGGCGAGCGCGCGCGTGCACTTGAAGATGATCTCCACGATCTCGTCCACCGGCAGCAGGCCCTCCGGGACGCAGAAGCGCTCCATGGTGCCGCCGGGCACGTACTCCATCACGATGTAGCCCGAGTCCTCGCCGATGCCGGCGTCGTAGATCTGCGCGATATGCGGGTGCTCGAGCTTCCCGGCGAGCGAGGCCTCGGTGAAGAACAGCTTGCGGAAAAGGCGCCCGCGCACCGGGTCGCGCAGCGCCTCGGGGAAGATGCGCTTGACCGCGACCTCGCGCCCGCGGAACGGGTCCTGGCACAGGAATACCTCGGAAGTCGCGCCCTCGCCGAGCTTGCGCACGACGGGGTAGTTCGCGACGTGGTCCAATGGACTACACCCCCGATAGCCGGATGTTGGCCATGGTCAGCCGCTCGACCAGGATCTGCATGAAGGCGCGGGCGATCTTGTGGCGGCAGCCGTCCGAGGCCTGAGCGAGCTTCGCGGTGGGCACCGAGATGATGTTGGCATCCTGCGTGACCGTCACATCGGCGCCGCGCTGCTGCTCCTTCGACAGGTAGGCCATTTCGCCGAACGGCTCGCCGGCGTGCAGGACGTTGAGGAACTTGCCGCGCTTGGTGACCTTGACCTGGCCTTCGGCGAGGATACAGAAGAACTCGCCCAGCTCGCCTTCCTTCATCAGCGCCTCGCCCGCGGCGGCGTGCCGCCACGACGACATGCGCGCGACCTCCCACAGCTCGGCGTCGGAGAAGTGCTCGAAAAACGCGAGCTTCCTCAGCGTCTCGAACTTGTCGGAGTCGGAGAATTCCTGGGTCTTCTGCGCGCGCAGGCGCTCGCCGCGGAACGCCTCGGCGAGGTCGAAGGAAAACTCCTCCCAGCGCCGGTAGCGCTGGTCCAGGTCCTTCGCCATCGCGCGCAGCACGATGGCGTCGAGCTTCGCCGGGACCTCGGGCCGGAACACCGACGGCGGCTCCGCCTCGACGCTGGTGATCTGGTAGAGGAGGCTGAAGTTGTTGGCGCCCTGGAAGGGCAGGCGCCCGGCGAGCAGGTGGTACATCACCACGCCGATCGAGTAGATGTCGGTGCGGTGATCGACCCCGCGCTCCTTCACCTGCTCGGGCGACATGTAGGCCGGCGAGCCGACCGCGGCCACCTGCGTCGTGTCGCCGGTGGCGATGAGCGCGGCGCCGAAATCGGTGATCTTCACGTCGGTGTCGCCCGCGTACAGGATGTTCGCCGGCTTGATGTCGCGGTGGGTGATGCCGAGCCGGTGCGCGAACTCGAGCGCCCGCGTGCACTTGAAGATGATTTCGACGATGCGGTCGACCTCGAGCAGCGATTCGGGCAGGCAGAACTTCTCCAGGGTGCCGCCGTCGACGTACTCCATCACGATGTAATGCAGCTTTTCGTCGGCCACCGCGTCATAGATCTGGCAGATGTGCGGGTGCTGCAGCTTGCCGGCGAGCGAAGCTTCGGTGACGAACAGCTTGCGGTACAGCTTGCCGCGCTCGGGATCGCGGAAGGTCTCGGCGAAGGCCACCTTGATGGCGACGTCGCGGTGGTTGAAAGGGTCGTGGCACAGGTAGACCTCGGAGGTCGCTCCTTCGCCGAGCTTGCGCAGGACCGGGTACTTCCCGACCTGCGCAAGCGGCGCCCGCCCGGTCATCGCGTAAGGCGTGTTTTGGAACGCCCCAGGCGTTGGCGCGCGCGCGCTATGGCCTTGCGCACCTGCGCGGGCGCGGTGCCGCCGACATGGTCGCGCGCAGCGACCGAACCTTCCAGTGTCAGGACCTTCTTGACGTCAGCGCCGATGTGTTTCGAAAAGCTCTTCAATCTGGAAACCGGAAGACCGGCCAGATCAACCCCGGCCTTCTCGGCGTCGCGCACCGCACGCGCGACGACTTCGTGGGCGTCGCGGAACGCGAGGCCCTTGCGCACCAGGTAGTCGGCGAGATCGGTCGCCGTGGCGTGTCCTTCGAGCGCCGCGGCGCGCATCGCCCTGGGCACCGGCTGCAGCTCCGCGATCAGCCCGGCGAATATCGCGAGGCAGTCCTTGACCGTGTCGACCGTATCGAACAGCGCTTGCTTGTCTTCCTGGTTGTCCCGGTTGTAGGCGAGCGGCTGCCCCTTCATCAGCGCGAGCAGCGCGACCAGGTGCCCGAACACGCGGCCGCTCTTGCCGCGCACCAGCTCCGGCACGTCCGGATTCTTCTTCTGCGGCATGATCGAGGAGCCGGTGCAGTACCGGTCGGGCAGGCGCACGAAAGCGAAGCGGGGGCTCGACCAGAGAACCAGCTCCTCGGCCAGGCGCGACAGGTGCACCATGACCAGCGCGGCGGCGGCGCAGAATTCCACCGCGAAATCGCGGTCCGACACGGCGTCGATCGAGTTTTCGCAAAGGCCCTCGAAGCCGAGCTCGCGCGCCACGCGCTCCCGCTCGATCGGAAAGCTTGTTCCAGCCAGTGCGGCAGCCCCGAGCGGCAGGCGATTCACCCTCGAACGAACCTGGATCAGTCTTTCGTCGTCGCGATCGAACATCTCGAAATACGCGAGGAGGTGGTGGCCGAAGGTGACGGGCTGCGCCACCTGCAGGTGCGTGTAGCCGGGCATGATCAGGGCGGCATGCCGCGAGGCCTGCCCAAGCAAGGCTTTATTGAGGCGCCTGAGCTCGGCGCGGATGGCATCGATCTCGCCGCGCAGCCACAGGCGCAGGTCGGTGGCCACCTGGTCGTTGCGCGAGCGGGCGGTATGCAGGCGCTTGCCGGCGTCTCCGGCAAGCATGACCAGGCGGCGCTCGATGCCGAGGTGCACGTCTTCGGCGTCGATCGACCACTCGAAGCGGCCGCTGCGGATCTCGCGGCGGATGCTCTCGAGTCCGCGCTCGATCGCCTTCAGGTCGCGTTTCGCGATAATGCCGCGCCCGGCCAGCATGCGCGCATGCGCCAGCGATCCCGCGATGTCCTGCTCGGCGAGGCGCCGGTCGAATGCGACCGAAGCGGTGAAGCGCTTCACCCGCTCATCGACGGGCTCGCTGAACCGGCCGGACCAGAGTTGCGGCTTCTTCGGCATGCTCGGAAAATGAGCTTTCGAACGAGGTTTAAGATCGCTTCCTAACCATGGCCAGTATAAGGCAAAACGTTTTTCCGGACGTGCTGCCGGATTTTCGCAACCTGGGCGTCGTCGCTCGCGTGCTGCTCGCCGTCAATGCGCTGGCGCTGGCAGGCGCGCTGTACGCAGCGCCGGATTTCCCGCAGGCGCTCGACGGCTTCGTGCGCTCGGCCGCGTTTTTCGAGCCGCTGCTGCTCGCGGAGCTCGCCTGCCTCGCTGCGCTTTCTCCATGGTCGATCAGGCTTGCCTATTGGGCGGGCTGTGTCGCGGTCATAGTTCTCGTCACGCTGCTCGCGGGCGCCTATCACGCGGCCCTGGTGGCGCTCGGCGCCGAGGTGCCGGCGCGCATCGCGCGCACGGCGCTGATCTGCGCCATCGTCGCCGCCGGCCTGCTCGCCTATTTCCGCCTGCTGACCAAGGCGTATTCTCCGGCCCTGGCCGAGGCGCGCCTGCAGGCGCTGCAGGCGCGCATCCGGCCGCATTTCCTGTTCAACAGCCTGAATGCCGTGCTGGCCCTGATCCGGCGCGACCCGAAGCGGGCCGAACATACGCTCGAGAATCTCGCGGATCTTTTCCGCACGCTGATGTCGGACGCGCGCAGCTTCGTGCGTCTCGGCGACGAGATCACGCTGCTCGAGCGCTACGCCGAACTCGAGCAGCTGCGCCTCGGCGAGCGGCTGAGGATCACCTGGGAGCTCGACGCGGCGCCCTCCGATGCGCTGCTCCCGCCGCTGGTGCTGCAGCCTCTGCTCGAGAACGCCGTCTACCATGGCGTGGAGCCGGGGACCGCGACTGGAGAGGTGCTGGTGCACATCGAGCGCCGCGGCGACCGCGTGCTGGCGCGCATCGAGAATCCGCATCTCGAGGCGGAAGTGCACCGCGCGGGCAACCGCATGGCGCTCGACAACATCCGCGAGCGCCTCGCGCTGTTCTTCGATGCCGAGGCGCGCATCGAGACGCGAATCGCCAACGGTCGTTATCGGGTTGAAATTGAAATGCCCTATAGAAGGGCAAAGCCTTGATGCGTATTTTCATCGCCGACGATGAAGCGCCGGCACGCGATCGGTTGCGGGAGCTGCTGGGCGATATCGCCGCCGAGCTGCAGACGCGGGTGGTGGGCGAGGCGGCCAACGGCCTGGAGGCGATCGAGCGCGTTCCGTCCAGCGGCGCCGAGGTGCTGCTGCTCGACATCCAGATGCCGGGCATGGGCGGGCTGGAGGTGGCGCGCCACCTGGCAACGCTCGAGCATTCCCCGGCCGTCGTCTTCGTCACCGCGCACGACCGCCACGCGGTGGAGGCCTTCGATCTGAATGCGCTCGACTATCTGATGAAGCCGGTGCGTGCCGAGCGCCTTGCGGCGGCCCTCCGAAAAGCATCTGTTCCTGAAAAAGCAAGACTTGCCAACGCGGCCAATGCGCCGCGCGAGTACCTGTCCGTCGCCGAGCGCAATCGCATCGCGCTGGTCCCGGTGCGCGACATCGTGTTTCTCAGGGCGGAGCAGAAATACGTCACCGTACGCACGCGCGAACGCGAGCATCTGCTCGAGGAATCGCTGGTGGCGCTGGAGCGCGAGCTGGCCGACCGCTTCGTGCGCATCCACCGCAACTGCCTGGTGGCGCGCGCCGCGATCCGCGGCTTCGAGCGCTCCGGGGAGGACGCGGACGAGCCGCGCTGGCAGATCGTCCTCGACGGCATCGCCGAGCGCCTGCCGGTGAGCCGCCGTCAATGGCCCACCCTGCGCAGCCTGCTGCCATGAAAAAACTGGTCATCGCGACGCGGCGCAGCCGACTCGCCCTGTGGCAGGCCGAGCACGTGAAGCGGCGCCTCGAGGCGGCCCATGCGGGCCTTGCGGTCGAATTGCTGCCGATGACGACCCGCGGGGACGAGATGCTGGAAGAGCGCCTCGATCAGGCCGGCGGCAAGGGCCTGTTCATCAAGGAGCTCGAGCATGCGATGGCGGCCGGGCGCGCCGATCTCGCGGTGCACTCGATGAAGGACGTACCCGCCGAGCTGCCGCGCGGCTTCGTGCTCGCCGCGATCCTCGAGCGGGAGGATCCGAGAGATGCCTTCGTTTCGGTTCATTTCGAGAACCTCGAAGCGCTGACGCCGGGCTCGGTCGTCGGCACGTCGAGCCTGCGCCGCGCAGCGCAGATCATGGAGCGCCATCCGCGGCTCGAGGCGCGGCTGCTGCGCGGCAACGTCGAGACGCGGCTCGCCAAGCTGGACCGCGGCGAGTACCACGCGGTCATCCTTGCGGTTGCGGGGCTGGTGCGCCTGGGCCTGGCGCAGCGCATTCGCTCTCGCCTCGACGTGGAGACTAGCCTTCCCGCGCCGGGGCAGGGCGCGCTGGGCGTGGAATGTCTGGATTCCCGTGAGGACCTTAAGAAATCGCTTCAGTTTTTACAAGATGATTCGACGGCGGCCTGCGTGCGAGCTGAGCGCGCCGTGAGCCGCGCCCTGGGCGGCAGCTGCACGATTCCACTTGGCGCTTACGCCGAGCCCGCGGCTACACTCCCGAAATCCCGCCTGCGCCTGCGCGCGCTGGTTGCCTCGCCCGACGGCCGGCGGGTGGTGCGCGCCGACGGCGAGGGCGACGACCCGGAGCGCCTCGGCGCGGACATTGCCGAAAGACTGCGCGCGCTGGGCGCCGAAGAAATCCTCGAGTCCCTGGCATGAGCCTCGCCGGGCGCGGTATCGTGGTGACGCGCCCGCGCGAACTGGCGCCCGGGCTTGCGCGGCTCATCGAAAGCGCCGGCGGAAAGGCGATCCTGTTTCCTGCCATCGAAATCGAGGATCTGCCTCTTCCGCAAGCGCTGCGGCGGCTGGACGCGTTCGATCTGGCGATTTTCATCAGCCCGACGGCCGTCCGCAGGGCGGTGAAGCCTGGCTCGCGCTGGCCGCGCGTGGCCGCGGTGGGGTCCGGCACCAGGCGTGAACTCGAGAAGCGCGGCATGTCAGCCGTGATTGCGCCGCAGATCGGGGCGGACAGCGAGGCGCTGCTCGCCGTGCAGGAACTGCGCCACCTGGCCGGAAAGCACCTGCTCATCGTGCGGGGCGAAGGCGGCCGGGAGTTGCTCGGCGACTCGCTGAAATCCCGCGGCGCCCACGTCGAATATGCGGAATGCTACCGGCGCGTACGCCCGGGCGCGGATCCGGCGCCGCTCGTCGCGGCCTGGGCGCACGGCGGGGTGCACGCCGTGACGGTTTTTTCGAGTGAGAGCCTGGAGAACCTGATTGCGATTCTCGGCACGCCCGGCGAAAAGCGCCTGCGCGAGACGCCGCTCTTCGTGCCGCACGCGCGCGTTGCGGAACACGCCGCGCGTCTGGGCGTGCGCGAGGCGATCGTCGCCGGCGCCGGGGACGGCGAAATGGTCGAGCGACTGGTAGCATATTTCGCGAAATGAGCGAGAACGCACCCGCATCTCCGCCCCGCGCCTGGCGCACGCCGCTTCTGGTGCTGATCGCGCTGGCGCTGGCCGTCGGGCTGGCGTCGCTTTTCTGGCTCGACGCGCGGCAGCGGATCGGCGCCACCCAGGAGGAGCTCGCGCGCCGGCTGCGTGACATCGAGGCCGATGCGCGCGAGGCGCGCTCGGCTGCGCGCCAGGCGCAGGAAGCGTCGCGCGATTCGCAGGCGAAGGCCGCGCAGCTCGAGGCGCGCCTCGCGGAATCCCAGAGCCAGCAGCTGGCCCTCGAGGCGCTCTACCAGGACCTTTCGCGCAACCGCGACGAATGGCAGCTCGCGGAAATCGAGCAGGTCCTGGCGATCGCTTCGCAGCAGCTGCAGCTCGCCGGCAACGTGCGCGCAGGCCTGCTCGCCCTGCAAATGGCGGAGGCGCGGCTGGCGCGCGCCGACCGGCCGCAGTTCGTGCCGATCCGCCGCGCCCTCGCGCGCGACATCGACCGCTTGAAGTCGCTGCCGGCGGTGGACTTCGCCGGCATGAGCGCGAGAATCGACGGGTTGATCGCGGCGGCCGACAGCCTGCCGCTCGCTTTCGAAGAGCGCGCCGAGCGGCCGGCGCCGGCCAGGGAGACCGCGGCGGACGGTTTCCTTGCGCGGTTCGCCGCCGACGTGTGGACCGAGCTCAGGCAACTGGTGGTGGTGCGCCGCATGGACAAGAGCGATCCCCCGCTGCTGCCGCCTTCGCAGGCTTACTTCGTGCGCGAGAATCTGCGCCTGCGCCTGTTCAACGCGCGGCTGTCGCTGCTCACGCGCGACGAGGCAGGCTATCGCGAGGACTTGCGCGCCGCGCAGGCCTGGATCCAGCGCTACTTCGACGGCAAGTCGCGTCAGACGGCGGATGCGCTCGCCCAGTTGAAGGGCCTCTCGTCGGCGACCGTCAGCTTCGAGATGCCGACCATCTCCGAGAGCCTGGACGCGGTGCGCGGATTCAAGTCGCGCCGCGCGCGCACTCCAGGATGAAATGCGCGGGATGAGGCGCGCTGGATGAAATCGCTTTTTTGGCTGCTGGCGGTGTTCGCGGCGGCCGTCGCGTTGGTGCTGCTCGGGCGCATCGACGCCGGCTACGTGTTGTTCATCGTCCCGCCGTACCGCGTCGAGCTGTCGATGCTGTTATTCGCGATCGCCGCCCTGGTCGCGTTCCTCGCCTGCTATGCGGCTCTGAGGCTGCTCGGGCACGCGCTGTCGCTTCCCGCCATCGTGCGCGCGTTTCGCGCGCGGCGGCGCCGCGAGCGGGCGCTCGAAGCGCTGGCGGCCGGCCTGCAGGCCTACTACGAGGGGCGCTACGCACGCGCGGAAAAGGAGGCCGCGCTGGCGTTTGAAAGCGGCCCGGCGTCGGCGGTCGCCGTGCTGCTCGCGGCGCGCGCCGCGCACCAGATGCGCGATTTCGCTCGCCGCGACCGCTGGCTCGAGCGCGCCGGCGCCTCGGGAAAGGCCTTGCAGGCGGCGCTGCTGGTGAGCCGCGCGGAGTTCGCGCTCGAGGAACGGGATTTCGGCGCGGCGCGCGACGCGCTGCGCAGCCTGCACGCGAGCGGCCCGAAGCACATCGCCACGCAGCGCATGTTGTTGCGCGCCGAGCGCGGCGCGGGAGCCTGGGAGGAAGTGCTGCGCCTCGCGACCCAGCTCCTCAAGCGCGACGCCATCGCACCGGCGCTCGCCGAGGAGTACAAGGTCCAGGCCATCGTCGAGCTGCTCGCGCGCTCGGCGGACGATCCAGGCGCGTTCGAGCGCCGCTGGCGCGGCATCGCGCCGGGCGACCAGGTGCAGCCGCGCATCGCCGCGGCGGCCGCGCGGCATGCGACGGCGCTGGGGAAAGCGGCGCTGGCCCGCGATATCCTGGAGCGAGCGCTCGGCGCCGAATGGAGCGCGGCGCTCATCGCCGCGTATTCGCTGCTGCCCCAGGGCATCGACGCCGCGCAGCGCGGCGCCGAGGCGCGGCTGCGCATCGAACGCGGCGAGCGCTGGCTCGTCGAACGCAGCCGCGATGCGGATCTCCTGGCGACGCTTGGCCGGCTGTGCGCCCAGGCCGAGCTCTGGGGCAAGGCGCGCAGCTTCCTCGAGGCGAGCCTGTCGTTCGAGGAGAGCCGGGCCGCGCACCTGGAGCTCGCGCGCCTCGACGAGCAGTTCGGCCAGCACGCCGACGCCGAGCGCCGTTACCGCAGGGCCGCCGAATTGCAGCAGGAAATCAGGCCCAGTCCCGGGGCCTGAGAAAGTCCGTCGCGAGCTTTTCCTCCGGCGAGCCCGGCTCGGGCCGCCAGTCGTAGCGCCACTCGACCCGCGGCGGCAGCGACATCAGGATCGACTCGGTGCGGCCGCCCGACTGCAGGCCGAACAGCGTGCCGCGGTCGTACACCAGGTTGAACTCCACATAGCGCCCCCGGCGGTAGGCTTGAAAGCTTCTTTCTCTTTCTCCATACGAATGATTTCTTCTTTTTTCGATGATCGGTGCGTACGCGGTAAGAAAATGGTCGCCGACCGAGCGCGCGAGCGAAAAGGAAAAGTCGAAGTCGCGGTCCGCGAGGTCGTCGAAGAAGATGCCGCCGATGCCGCGCGGCTCGCCCCGGTGGCGCAGGACGAAGTACTCGTCGCACCAGCGCTTGAAGCGCGGGTGGTAGCTCTCGCCGAACGGCGAGAGCGCCCGGCGGCAGGTCTGGTGGAAATGGCGCGCGTCGTCCTCGAACCCGTAGCAGGGCGTGAGATCCATTCCGCCACCGAACCACCAGATGTCTTTTGATAAAAAAAACCTGATGTTGAGATGAACCGTGGGGCAGTAAGGATTGCGCGGGTGCAGGACCAGCGACACGCCCATTGCTTCCCAAGGCCGGCCCGCGAGCTGCGGCCGCGCGGCGGTGGCGGAAGGGGGCAGCTGCGTTCCCTCTACGCGCGACAGATTTACGCCGCCGCGTTCGAACAGCTTTCCCTCCTCGATGATGCGGGTGACGCCGCCGCCGCCCTCCGGGCGCGTCCAGGAATCGGTCCTGAACGGCGAGCCGTCGAGCGCCTCGAGCGCCGCGACAAGGCGGCTCTGCAGTTCCGCGAGGTAGCCGTGGACCCGCTCGATCATGGATTCTGCTTCACCGCCCGGTTTCATGGGCCCTTCCTGAGCGCCCGCTGCCCGATGTCCGTGCGGAACTGCATGCCGTCGAAGCGGATCGCCGCGACGGCCTCGTAGGCGCGGCTGCGGGCGAGCTTCACCGAATCGCCGAGCGCGGTGACGCACAGCACGCG
>Ga0209640_10004921_pt1 | contig 11675 bp, 10 predicted proteins | sample RifCSP10_1_FD_184018 | JGI IMG/M metagenome (GOLD analysis project Ga0209640, IMG submission 184018) | Soil microbial communities from Rifle, Colorado - Rifle CSP2_sed 10_1 (SPAdes) (version 2) | ecosystem: Environmental > Terrestrial > Deep subsurface > Rock core/Sediment | place: Rifle... | reverse complement strand
CAGCGTCAGTGTGTGGACGTCCCCCACGCTGCGTGGCACCTACACGCAGTCCACCGCGCTTCCCGGTGGGCTTCTGTCGAACGGCCGCGGCGGAGTACCGGCGGGCCATTTCAACCCGACGACGTCACGGTACTGGACCTACACCCATCTTGGGCAGACGGGGGCCACCGTCATTCGGCGCGCGGTCCATGCGACGCTCACGGCGCCACTGGAGGAAGCCGTGTGGGAGCCGGTCGTGACGGGCCAAAGCGTGGGGTTGGGTGCGCATATCTCGGTCGAAAGTCCCAGTCTTGCCGTGCTGACGCCGAGCGCTCCTGCGTCATCGGAGCCGGCGCCGACCATGGCCTGCGCCTTTCTGACCGATCCTGGACCGCTGACCGCGGCTGTCGTCGGGAACGACGTGACACTCGTGTGGGGCGGCGCCGGCGGCGCGTCCGGCTACGGGGTGGAAGTGGGGAGCACGCCAGGCGCCAGCAACGTCGCTGCACGTCAGACGGGGAGCGCCGCGACCTCCATCAGCGTGAGGAACGTGCCATCGGGCAGGCACTACGTGCGAATTCGGTCGCGCAATGCGTGCGGTGAGACGACGGTGTCACCTGAGATCGTCGTGATGGTCCCCTGACATTCACCGCCGGCTGACTACAGTAGCCAGCGACGCCTACTTGGATCCTTTCTTCGCGGCCTCCTGAGCCCTCTTCTCGTCGGCTCGCGCTCCAGCCAGGATGTTGTACAGGCTGTAGTTCCCTTCGTGACAGGCGTGCTCGAAGATCGGGCCTATCGTCTTCTTCATGGGCATTTCCGCGGACCAGGGTCGTGTCCACGTTCCCGGATCGTCGACCGTGAACTGGTAGCGGACCGTGTCCTCGTCCACGCGGGTGAAGCGCTCGACGAGCCGCATGTTCTCGCTGGATCCTTGGAAGGGGTTCTTGCCGTTGAAATTCGTGGTTTCGACGATGAGCGTCTCCCCTTCAAAGTGGCCCCGGTAACTTCCCGTCCACTGGCGGACTTGCTGCGGCAGGTGCGGACGGCCGTCCAGGGGGATGATCCGCACGTCATGGATCATCTCTACCAGAATCATGACGTAACCCGGCACTTGCACGATCTGATAGTTGTTGTTGTACGCCCCAGCCAGCATCGGCGGCCCGATGCGATCCATGATGATGCAGCGTACGCTGAGCGGCTGGTTCTCGGCGGCGTCGTAGGGCCCGCCCATGCGCCTTCGCGCTTCGGCTCGCTCCGCGGCTCGCTTCTGTCCCTCTGCCGTCATGGGAGGGAGTTTTCCATCCCGCGGATCCACGATGAGCGATGAGCGCAGATTCAGGGCGAGCGGTCCCTGGCTGCGGTCCAGCCCAAACTGCGTGAAGTCGTAGTGCACGTCGGCAGTGGTTCCAGGTTCGGTCTGCTCGTCCTCGGCTGCGGAGGCTCGTGCGATCCGCTCGGCCACTTCCTCCTTCGTGAAGAACTCCTTGGTCACGTCCTTCGGCCGCTGCAGAGGGACGTAGGTGGTGTTCGTCCAGAAACCCTGCAGATCTGGCTGACCGTCCGGCGTGCGTAATGCCGTCCACCCGCTCTTCGCCGGCTCTGCCGGCTTCGACTGGGCAGGCGCGCTTCCCGCACTCGGCGACGTCGCGACCGTCGTCGGAGCCTGGGCCTCAACGAGCGCAGGGGCCAGCCACATGGCGACACCGAGCGCGACAACACCCATGGGAGTACGAGCGCGACAGGTCATGGACAACCTCCCTCCACGAAACCTCCAGGAGCGGGCGCAGCGTCGAACTCTGCCCGAGTCTTCCGTCGCTGATTGTACAGCTTGCCGCGCGTTTCCTCTTTGCCTTTCGGTGGCACGGAGTCGCGCGCTCGTGCGGCAGCATACGTGATCGCCAGCTCGGCAGACGCGGTCGGACTCGGCGGATTCGGTGACGTATCTGGATCACGCCGAAGTCGCGGAGATCGCGAAATCGGCTCGCTGCTATTCTCGGATGTCGGCGAGCATGGCGCCCTGACACGCCGCCCCGACCCGGACTGCGTGCGCGCGCGACGCGCCGCCTCAGGAGAGCTGTGCCTCCCGCGGTCACCGCATGCGCTCGTTTGACAGCCACGTCGGCGGGTGCGATCATCCGCGCCGTGCCCGGGGCAATCCGCGCTGTGCCGAGGGGGGAGGGCGGCCGTCGCATAACAGGCCGGTCGGTTAACTTTCGGTGCTAATAGGTGCTAATGCTTCTTCAATGCTTCTTATCGTCTTCTCGACGAGCTTGACCGACGGCAGAAACAGATTCTGCAGCAGGCGCAACTCGTCATAGAGCGCATTGATGGCCGCCCGCGCCGCCTCGGAGTCATACCGCACGTACCCCAGGAGCTTCCGCACATGCGTCCAGTTCTTCTGCTCGATGTGCGCGTTGTCGTCCTTCGTGTAGGGCCGCCCGCGCGTGAATTGGATGGCGTGGGTGGCGCAGTGGCCCCGCAGATGGTGGTTGATGAATTCCGAGCCATTGTCCGAATCGATCCCGCGCAACGCAAAGGGCATCGCCTGGCGCAGGTGCTCCAGGGCCTCTTGCACGTAGTGCTGACTCTTGCCCATCACGGCCCGCGTTTCGGCCGCCCACCCCGCCGCCGTCGGCCCGCGACGGGTCGCCGCAACAAGCGAATCACCGCCTTCCGGTGATACCCCGTCACCTCGCACACCTCATCCAGCAAGCGACTCTTCGCCGCTCGGGCCGCTGTCTCATACCGTTCGCGCATCCGCGCCAGATACTCTCGTCTCGCGTGTGGTCCCACTCGGGTGTCCCCCATGTTTGTGTCCTTTCATGGGTAACCCGATTTCTGGCGCGACGACCCCTCCTCCGGTAACAGTTACCATGGCGCGATACGCTCGCTCGCCATTCCCGCCCAGCGGCGCTATCATCGGGCCATGAAGTCCATGCGCCAGCTGACCGCCATCATCGAACGCGAGGACGACCACTACGTGGCCCTTTGTCCGGAGCTGGACATTGCCAGCCAGGGCCAAACGGTCGAAGCCGCGAGGACCAACCTTATCGAAGCCCTTGAGCTCTTCTTTGAGTCAGCGGATCCGACGGAGATCGCGCGACGGCTACACAGCGAAGTGTTCGTCACTCGCGTCGAGGTCGCGGTTGGGTAGACTGCGCGTCCTGTCTGGCCGCCAAGTGTGCCAGATTTTGGAGGCCCAGGGATTCTCAGCCGTTCGACAGCGTGGCAGCCACATCGTGATGCAGAAACGATCCGAGAACACCACAACGACGGTGCCGGTGCCGAATCATGCCGAGCTCAAGCTTGGCACGCTGACCAGCATCATCCGACAGTCCGGCGTCGCTCGAAGCCTTTTCGAAGAGTAGGTGATTGCACCTCAGTCCGGCGGCGCGCTCCGTGAGCTCACTCTTCACCGTCGAGAAGAAGCTCTCCATGACCGCGATATCGTGACAGTGGCCGCGGCGCTTCATGCTGCAGGTGACGCCGTGTGTGGCCAAGAGAACTTGGTAGGCTAGGCTCGCGTACGTGCAGCTCTGGTCGGAGTGATGTAGACCTCCCGACAGCGGTGTTTCAGGGCCATCTCAGTGTCAGAAACGCACGGACATGACCACCCCTTTATGCGCCTGAGCGACCTGCGGCGCGATCGTGATTGCGGACGATCTGGACGCGCTGCGCGCGTCGCCGCGACAGACGTCGAACGCGTTGTTGAACGGATAGCGGAAGAAACCGATCGTGATCCCGATCAGGGCTCCTAGTCCGCGCCCGCGATGACGCAGGCCGGGATGATCCTCGGCACGGCCGCGTATATGTCGCCGGAGCAGGCGCGCGGGAAGGCCGTGGACAAGCGTGCGGACATCTGGGCGTTCGGTGCGGTCCTCTACGAGATGCTCACCGGTACGCGGGCGTTCGAGGGTGAGGATATCGCCGACACGCTCGGCAACGTGATGAAGGTCGAACCCCGCTGGGACCGATGTCCGGCGTCGATGCCTCCTCGCGTCGTTCAGGTCATGCGGGCCTGCTTACAGAAGAACCCCAAACAGCGGATGGACAGCGCGCAGAGCGTGCGCCTCGCGCTCGACGGCGCGTTCGAGACGGCCGCGCCGCAGGCCCCCGCGCCGACGTCGGAGCTGCGCTCGCGGGTGCGGGTGTTCGCCGGCCTGGCCGTCAGCGGGCTCGTGGGTGCGGTCGTGGTTGCGGCGGCGGTGTGGTCGTGGGCAGGGCGCGCTCCCGCCTCCGAGGTGCCCGCACGCGTTTCGGTGATGGTGCCGGCGAACCGGCCGATCTCTATCGCCGGATCTCCGACCCGGTCACTCGCGATCTCGCCGGACGGCACGCAGCTCGTGTACGTAGCCCTCAACCTGGAGGCGCCTGCCGATCAGCCGAGCGGGCGCACCCAGTTGGCGTTGCGTGACCTTGGGACCCTTGCGGTGCGCGATCTTCCGGGCACCGCAGGCGCCCGTCAGCCGTTCTTCTCGCCCGACGGAACGTGGGTTGGCTTCTTCACGCTGTCGGGCGATTTGAAGAAGGTCTCACTGGCGGGCGGGAACCCGGTGACGCTCTTGGCGAAGGTCAACGGCAGCGACTGGGGCTTCGGCGCCTGGGCGGAGGACGGCACCATCATCTTCGGCACGCCCGCTTCCGCTTCCGGCCTCCGCCGGGTGTCGGCCGAGGGCGGGGAGGCCACCGATGTCACCACGCTCGCTGCGACGGGTGAGCGGTGGCATTCCCACCCGGCGCTGGTGCCGTCGGGCCGAGCCGTGCTCTATTGGGTCGCCGAAACGGGCGGCAGCCGCATCGACGCCGTGACGCTCGGTTCGGGGGAACGACGCCTCGTCGTCGAGAATGGGTATGCACCGGTCGCGCTGAGCAGCGGCCATCTGCTCTTCCAGCGCGACGGGGCGACCCTCGTCGCGCCCTTCGACCTGGAACGACTGACCGTGACGGGCCCCGCGGTGCCGCTCGTGGACGCCGTGCGGCCCGATTCCCTGACAGCGAACAACTATCCGTTGGCGGAGTTGGCGGTCTCGCGAAGCGGCACGCTCGCCTACGTGCCGGACGCCGACACGGCCGCCGCGCTGGTGCTGGTCGGCCGGGACGGGGCGTCCCAGCCGCTCGGCCCGCCTCCCCAGAACTTCGATCTCCCGCGCGTGTCGCCCGACGGGCGCTCCGTCGCGTTTCTGCAGGTGCGCGGGCAGCAGAGCGAGGTGCTCGTCTACGATCTGGCACGAGGGACCACGACCAGACTGACGCAGGATGAGTTCGATCTGGGGCTCGCGTGGCACCCCGATGGCCGCTCGCTGGCCATCGCGTCTCGTAGGAACGAGGCCGCCGGTATCTTCCTCAAGCACCTCGACGGCCGCGAACGGCTGCTCGTGGCGACTCCTCCGGGCGTGACCGTTATTCGCAACACCGCATGGTCGCCCGATGGGACGCAGCTGGCCTATACGGCACAAACGGGCTCCCAGCACGATATCTGGGTGCTGGCGATGGGCGAGACGCCCACGACGACGCCGTTCCTCACCGGCGCCGCGTCCGAGTACAGTCCGGCATTTTCGCCCGACGGCCGATGGCTGGCGTACCAGTCCGACGAATCCGGCCGGGCGGAGGTGTACGTCCAGGCGTACCCCCAGGGTGAGCGGCTCGCGGTCTCGACCAGCGGCGGCAACGGGCCCGTATGGCGGCGCGACGGAAGGGAACTCTACTTCGTGGGCGCGGACGCTGGCCTGCCCACGATGATGGCCGTGGCGGTCGCGCCGGACGGCGCGTCGCTGCGGCTCGGCACGCCCACGCCGCTTTTCGACCTCCGGGCGCCGGGCGCCACGGGCGCGATCGAGGAGTATGTCGGTAGCGGCAACAGTGGGGCCCGGTTCGACATCCTCCCGGACGGACGTTTTGTGATGCTCCGGGGCGCGGACCCGACCGGCACGCGCGAGATCGTGCTCGTGCAGCACTGGGTCGAGGAGCTGAAGCGCCTGGTGCCCACGAACTGATCCAGGCGTCTTCGAGGCGCTTCCCGAGCCGTGGCGCCTCACCCTCGGTTGACATATATATGTCTGGTGCTAGACTCGGGCCATGTCGCGGACGACCGTCAGGCTGAGCGACGAGCTCCTGGCCAGAACCAAGCAGGAAGCGCGTAGACGTGGCGAGACCTTGACCAGTCTCCTGGAGCGCGGCCTGCGGCTTGCCGTATCCGGCTCGCATAAGCAACCGCGTGCCGTGCGTGTGAAGCTCCCGACGTCGAAGGCCACGGGCGGTGTCCTGCCGGGTGTGAACCTCGACAACACGAGCAGCCTTCTCGATCGCCTCGACGGACTCGAATGATCCTTCCGGATGTGAACGTCCTCATCTACGCATTCAGACGAGACTCGGCGCGACACAAGGAATATCGCGCGTGGCTGCAGGAGGTCGTCGATGGCCCCAATGCCTACGGGGTCTCACCCCAGGTGCTCGCAAGCGTGCTCCGCATCTGCACGCACGCGAAGATCTACCGCCGGCCGTCGACCGTTGCCGAGACGCTGGCGTTCTGTGAAGCGCTGCTCGAGCCGGCGCATTCGACCCTGATCCAGCCCGGGGAGCGCCACTGGTCCATCTTTACCGACCTGTGCGAGTCGTCGAAGGCGTCGGGCAATTTCGTCCAGGACGCGTGGTTTGCGGCGCTGGCCATTGAGCACGGCTGCGAGTGGATCTCCACCGACGAGGACTACGCCAGGTTCCGCGGGCTTCGCTGGCAGCGGCCGTTCGAGTAGAGCGCAGTGCGCGGAACCTCTGTCGCCCATATAATCCAACCGCTTGGCGCTGACCGCCGGTAGTCGTCTCGGTCCCTATGAGATCGCCGCCCAGATCGGCGTGGGCGGCATGGGCGAGGTGTATCAGGCGACCGACACGAAGCTGAAGCGCCAGGTCGCCATCAAGGTGCTGCCCGCCTCGGTCGCGGCGAACGCGGAGCGGCTCGCGCGGTTCCAGCGCGAGGCCGAAGTCCTGGCCTCGCTGAACCATCCCAACATTGCCGCCATCTACGGCCTCGAAGATGCCGGTGGCACGAAGGCGCTGGTCATGGAGCTGGTCGAGGGGCCGACCCTTGCCGATCGGATCGCCCTGGGTGCGATTCCCGTCGATGAGGCGCTCCCCATCGCGAAGCAGATCGCCGAGGCGCTTGAAGCGGCGCACGAGCAGGGCATCATCCACCGCGATCTGAAGCCGGCGAACGTGAAGGTGCGCCCGGACGGCACGGTGAAGGTGCTGGACTTCGGGCTCGCGAAGGCGATGGGACCGACCGGGGCGCTGTCGGCCAGCCAGTCGATGGCGCCGACGATTACCACGCCCGCCATGACACAGGCCGGGATGATCCTGGGCACGGCGGCCTACATGAGTCCCGAGCAGGCCCGGGGGCGCGCGACCGACAAACGCACCGACATCTGGTCGTTCGGCTGCGTGCTGTACGAGATGCTGTCGGGTCGACAGACGTGGGGCGGGCCCACCGTGACCGACATGATCGCGGCGGTGGTGGCCAAGGAACCGGACTTCGGTGTTCTGCCGGCCAACCTCCACCCTCGCATCCAGGAACTGCTGCGCCGGTGCCTGGAAAAGGACCCGCGGGAGCGCGTCAGGGATGCCGGCGACGTGCGCATCGAGATTCAGCGCGCGCTGGCCGATCCGCGTGGTGAGGCCGATCAGGGACCCGCTCAGTCTCGAACACCATCGAACCTCGGCTGGGTCGCGGCGCTCCTCATGGGTCTGGTTCTTGGGGCGGCCATCTGGGTGCTTGGGCGACCCGCATCGCCCGTGGACCCCGCTGTCTCCCGCTTCCGTGTCGAGCTCCCTCCGGGGGTGAGGCTGGCTGATGTGAACGGCAGCGAGGTGGCGATCTCCCAGGACGGCACCCGCCTTGCGATCCTCGGGACCGCGCCGGCCGGAGGACTCCAGGTCTATCTCCGCGACATCGACGACCTGGAGGCCCGGGCGGTTCCGGACAGCGAGGTTCAACCGATGGGAACGGGCCTTACCCCGTTCTTCTCCCCGGATGGCGCGTCCCTCGGGTTTCGCACTGCCGAGGGGCTGATGCGAGCATCCCTCGCCGGGGGCCCGCCCGTGCGCCTCGTGGACAGGCCGCGAGCCTTCTTCAACGCGGCGTGGCAGCCCGACGGCACCATCGTCTACGCCGAAGGCGGCAACGGGGTATTCCGCCTCACCATTGATGGGTCCCGTCCTCCGCTGCGCCTGACACCGGAGCCGGAGCCTGGCGTCTTCTGGGTGTTTCCCAGCCTCCTGCCGGCCGGGCAGGTGCTGCTGAGCGAGTGGCGTGGCACACCGCCGGTCATGACCGCCGTCCTCCTCGACCCCGGCACGTTGGAGATGCGCCCGCTGATCAACGGCGCACGCATGACTGTGTTCACGTCCACCGGCCATCTGCTGTTCCAGCGCGAGTCGACGCTGATGGCCGTCCAGTTCGAGCCGGCCAGCGCGACCGTGCGCGGTGACGAGGTCCCGGTGCTCCAGGGCGTGGGCGAGGCCAGCTGGGCTGTTTCGCAAAGCGGGACACTCGCCTACGTGCCGGAACAAGGCGCCGTCGACACGGGGACCCTCGCCTGGCTCGGCCGGGATGGCAGAACCGCTGGTGCGGTGGTGGCCGAATCCATCGAGGGAGCGGCGAGACTCCGGATCTCGCCGGACGGCACGCGAGTCGCCGTCACGACTGGAGGGGTGGTGCAGGGGGCCGGGTCCCTGTCGGTCTACGACGTCGCCGGGCGCCCGCCGATCCCGTTACTACAAGGCGTCGGCGTCAACGACCCCGTCTGGAGCCCCGATGGCACACGCCTGGCGTTTCAGTCGGGTAGCCCCGGACAGCTGTTCGTGTACATCCTGCCGGCCGATGGGAGCGGCCAGGCTCCCGAGCGCGTCGAGACGGGAGCACCCCTGAACAACCCGTCCGATTGGCTCGCCGGTGACGGCCTCGTCGTCAGCGTGAACGGCGACCTGCAGGTTGTGCCGGTGGACCGCGATGGAGCCGCGAGGGACCTGTTCCCGGGCGAAGACGGGGAAGGCGAGGCCCGCGTGTCTCCCGATGGGCGCTGGGTGGCCTACACGTCGAACCGGAGCGGCAGCGGTGAGGTCTGGGTTCGTGCCGTCGCAGCGGGTGCGCCGGTTCGCGTGTCCCAGGGCGGCGGGCGACAACCGGTCTGGTCACGAGACGGGCGCGAACTGTTCTACCTGCGGGGCAACACGATCACGGCGGCGCGAGTGACCGCCGGCGGCGACGTCTTCAGGTTCGATGTCCCGAAATCGCTGGTCGAGTTGCCTTTCGACAGCAGCCTGGGGCCGTTCTCCTACGACGTGGCGGCCGACGGCCGCTTCCTGATCACCCTCCCGGCCACACCCGGCCCTGCTCCGGAACGCGCAGTGGTGGTCGTTCAGAACTTCTTCGAGGAGCTGAAGCGCCTCGTGCCGACTCGGTAGCCATGACACGATCGCCCCGACTCGGACTACGCCGTGGTCTTCCGGCACCGCGAGGGGAACGAGTGGGATTTCCCGCTGGTCGAGATGCGCCAGGTGATTCAGCAGACAGTACCGGGAGGTGTCCGCCCAAGGCCCTGCACGGCGACAGTGGCGCATTCCCCCGGCGCTCGTCTCGGCCCGGTACACCTCCCCCATGCCGTACCATGCGCGGAGGCGCCGTGCCGTTGCCGCAGGAACGAGGTGATGGACGAAGTGGAGAAGCTGGGCGCGGCGCGCGACGGGGCCATGACATCGTGTCAGTCGTTGCGGTGGTCGTGCACTGCCTGCCACAGCTCGAGATACTTGTCTTGAACGAACGCGTTGAGCGACTGCGCGAACGAACGGGGAAGCTGTCGGATGCGAATGAGTTCCTGCACGTCGGCGAGGTCCTTGAGCCGATGCGGAGCGGTCATGCCCGAGGCCGACTTGAGTTCCACGAGCGAGGGGAGGGGGAGCAGGGCCACTCGCGCGCCACGCAGGGCCACGACCGCCGGGTCTGGAAACACAACGGGCTTCGGCTTGCCGTCGCCAGGGCGCCGTACGCCTCACGCGTCCTCGACTCGGTGAAGACCGAGGTGCACGGAGACATCGTCATCACGTACGGGCGATACGTCGGTCGTTTCAAGGACGCGGCGCCGGGCCGCAGGACGTTCACCGTGTGGTTCGAGCGTGTTTATGCGAGGCGCAACGGCAGGTGGCAGTACCTCTCCCATCGCACGGTTGACGGACCGATCTACGAGAACGATTGACCGCGCGCGCGGCCTTCGACCGGCTAGCGCTTCCGCCCGAGGCCACCCGTCGAACCCACCCATGCTATTCTCTACTAACTGGAGAGAACGTGAATGCCTACCAAGGTGAACATCGTGCTGGACGATGACGTGAAGGCGGATCTGGATCGCCTGGTGGAGAGCGGGAAACGGAGCCGTGTCATCAACAGCGCGCTGCGGTCCGAGATTCAACGGATGCGCCGACGTGTCGCCAGCGTCCGTCTTGACGAGATCAGGGCAGCAACCCGGCCCGTGTCCACGGCTGACCTCGTGAAGCTCATTCGACGAGACCGAGGCCGGTAGTGCCGACGAGGGTGCTCGTCCCGGATGCCTCCGTCTTGCTGAAGTGGGTCCTGCGGTCTGACGATGAGGCCGACCGCGACCGGGCGCTGGCGCTCAAGGAGGCGTGGCTGGACGACGCCTGCGACCTGGTGGTGCCGAGCCTGTGGGTGTACGAGGTGGGGAACATCCTGGGACTGAAACATCCAGCCACGGCGGCGTCGTTGCTTCAGGCGATGGTCGATCTCGGCCTCCGCGAGGAGGCACCCCGCGGGTACCTCACCTCGGTTGTCAGCCTGATGCGGGAGCACAAGGTAACGTTTTACGATGCCGCCTATCATGCGCTCGCCATCCACGTTCGAGGCACGATGGTCACCGCAGACCGCGCCTACGTCAGGAAGACGGCCCGCGCAGGCCACGTGACGCTACTGAACGACTGGCGCGAATCGTCTCGTTCAGAGCGACTGTAGAAACGCGAGCAGCGCTACGCGGTCGTCGCCAGCTGCCTGCTCGAACCCTCGCCGCGCGAGCTCGGCTTCGTTCGCATGGCGACCGATGGCGTCCTCAATCGTGGCGGCCGAGCCGTCGTGCAGAAGCGGCCGTCGAAAGCGGAGGCCCCAGAGGCCCGGTGTACGGATCTCCTCGGGCGTGGCGACGCCCTGTGCGATGCCATCGCCGGTGCCGACATCGTGCAGCAGCAGATCGGCAAACACTGGGACCAGGCGGCGGTCGAAGAGGGGATTGGCGCTCGGCCCTGTTTCAAGCGAAGGTGTGTGGCAGGTGCTGCATCCGATGGCCGCAAATACCTGTTCGCCCTGCCTCACGACGACGTCGATGGCGCCGCGTCCTGGCGGCGCGAGCAGTTTCATGAAGCTCTCGAAGTTGTCGATGCCGCGCCGGCCGGTGCCGGGATCCCGCCGGTCTTCCGGCTCGGGAATCGGATCGCAGACCCGCATGCGATCCGGTGGGATGCCGACGGCCATCTCCTGCGGGAAGCCATCGTTGGTGATACCCATCTCGTTGCGATAGGCGTCTGCGCCGAACGACAGGAGCGTCGCGTGCTGCGCCTTCCATCCAAAGCGCCCCACCCGTCTCTCGCCAGAAGCGGCGTCGGTGAGGACCGCGGCGCGGCCGCTCACCCCGTCGCGGTTC
>Ga0209640_10004919_pt1 | contig 11676 bp, 10 predicted proteins | sample RifCSP10_1_FD_184018 | JGI IMG/M metagenome (GOLD analysis project Ga0209640, IMG submission 184018) | Soil microbial communities from Rifle, Colorado - Rifle CSP2_sed 10_1 (SPAdes) (version 2) | ecosystem: Environmental > Terrestrial > Deep subsurface > Rock core/Sediment | place: Rifle... | reverse complement strand
GGAAAGCGGATCGGCCCCGCCGAGATCGAGTCGGTGGCCGTCGCCTTCCCCCAAGTGGTGATGGCCGCCGCGATCGGGGTTCCCGACGAGGTCAAAGGGGAGGCGATCGCCCTCTACCTGGTAGCGGCGAGCGGTGTCGAGCCGGATGACCGTCTCACGTCGGAGATCGAAGGGGCCCTCGTCGAAACCCTGGGGAAGAGCTTCCGGCCCCAGGCGATCCGTTGGGTGAGCGACCTACCACGCACCCGTTCGGCAAAGATCATGCGTCGGGTGGTCAAGGCGCTGGCGCTCGGCCACGAACCAGGGGACCTATCGAGTCTGGAGAACCCGGAGAGCCTCGAGGGGATCGATCGGCTGTGACCCGCAATGCCGACGCTACCAGTGAGCCGGGCCGAGGCCTGCTGAGATAGCTCTCATGATCGGCGTGTTCGACTCCGGTGTCGGAGGGCTCGGGGTCCTCGCCCACATCCGGCGTGAGCTGCCCGGGGCAGATCTGCTGTACCTCGCCGACCAGGGCCGAGCCCCTTACGGAACCCGCTCCCTCGACGAAGTTGCGGCCATTTCCGAGGAGGTGACCAGCTGGTTGCTGGGGAAGGGCGCCACGACCGTGGTGGTGGCCTGCAACACCGCTTCCGCCGCCGCCATAAGCCGGCTGCGTGAGATCCACCCCTCGATCCCCTTCGTGGGGATGGAACCGGCGGTCAAACCCGCCGCCATCGCCACGAAATCCGGTGTTATCGGGGTGCTGGCAACCGCGGCCACCTTCCAGGGCGAGCTCTACTCCTCGGTGGTCAGCCGACACGCTCCCGACGTCCAGGTGCTCAATGCGGCATGCCCGACGTGGGTTCGCCTCGTAGAGGCGGGAAGGATCAAAGGCCGCGAGGTGGAGCGACAGGTCGCCCAATGTCTTGCACCGCTGATCGAGGGCGGTGCTGACGTTTTGGTCTTGGGTTGCACCCATTTCCCGTTTCTGCGCCCGGTGATCGAGCAACTGGTCGGCTCCACCATCACGGTGGTGGATCCGGCACCGGCGGTTGCCCTCCAGGTGGCCCGGGTCCACGTCGAAGAGCCTGGTGAGGGAGACCTGGTCCTGGTCACCACAGCGAGCCCTCACCGTTTGGCGAGGCTGGCGAGGGACCTCGCCGGAATCGAACCGACCCGACCTGTCCTAGCCTGGTCTCCCGAATGACGAACCTCGAGCCCGGCCCGACGGTGACCGAGCCACTCCGGTCCCGGCCGGATGTGGCCTGGCTCCGTCATGGCATGGCTCTGTTCGGCTGGGGCGAGAGTCGTCGCATCGACCCGGGGACCGGGAGCGACCGTTTCGAGAGGGCCCGCGAGGCCCTGGAGGCCACACCGGGCAGTATCGGCTTCGCCACCTTCACCTTTGACGAAGACGAGCCCGGATCGGTGGTCATCATCCCCGAAACGGTTCTCGAGGTCACCGAAGAAGGAACCCGGGTTCTGTCCGGGGAGCGCACCCACATCCCCCCAGCAATCGCCCAAGTCGCGATGCCGCCAGGACGGGTATCGGCCGACGACAAGGAATCGTGGCGATCCGCCATGGACCTTGCGTTGCAGGCGATCGCCCGCGGGGAGGTGGAGAAGGTGGTGCTCTCCCGCACCGTCGAGATGGCTTTCGACGCCGACGTCCCGGTGCATCACGTGGCACAGGAGCTGTTGGACAGCCAGGGACGCTCGCATACGTTCCTGATCGACGGTCTTGTCGGATCCAGCCCTGAGCTGTTGGTCTCCAAACACGGATCGGCAGTCCGGTCGGTCTCCCTTGCGGGGTCAGCCGATCGCACCGATCCTTCGGCGTCGGCTTCGCTCAACTCACAGAAGATGGCCGTGGAGCATTCTCTGGCAGCCGATTCGGTCGAGGAGGCATTGCTGCCGTTCTGCACCAGGCTGGAGAGGCAGCCGAGCAGGGTGGAGACCTTCGCCGACATTCACCACCTCGCCACCGGGTTCGAGGGTGAGGCCGTGTTGGGGACCCACGTGACCGATCTGGTGGCGGCGCTCCACCCCACCGCCGCCGTTGCCGGAACTCCCACCAAGGCCGCAGTCGAGCTGATCAGAGAGATCGAAGGCCATGGCCGGGGCCGCTATGCCGGGCCTGTCGGGTGGATGGATGCTGATGGCGATGGGGAGTTCGCCATCGCCCTGAGATGTGGCGAGATCAGGGGGCCGCTGGTCACGCTCTACACCGGTGTCGGGCTGGTGGATGGTTCGGATCCCGAGGCGGAGCTCGAAGAGACCCGGATCAAGCTGCGCCCGATGTTGAGGGCCCTTGGCCTCAGCTGAGACTGGTCACCAGCGACCGGGCGACCTCGTCGAGCGCTTGGCGGCGTTTGAGATCGGCCTCCCGGTCGACGGGAATCACCAGGGCATGACAGCCTCCCGCCCCCAGCCGTTGCTCCAGCTCGGGGACGAGGCCGCCGATCGAGGACAGGGTGTCGGTGTTGAGGCCGTGGAAATCGGCGTAAGTGGCGAGATGCCGCCCATGGGGAGTGACGAACAAACGATCGAAGCCCGGGGCGTGAGTCGCCTGCGGCAGAAGATCGAACAAACCACCGCCGTTGTTGTCGACAACCAGGAAGACCACGTCGGGTAGCTGGTCGGCGATGAACCCGTTGCCATCGTGGAGCAGGGACAGGTCACCGGTCAGCACCAGCGTCCTCGATCCCGCTGCGGCCACCCCGAGCCCGGTGGACACGAGGCCATCGATGCCCGAAGCCCCCCGGTTGGCGTAGATCGATCCGCGGTGGAGGGTATGGGCGTCCACATCTCGAATCGGCATCGAAGAGGCCACGACCAGGCTCTCCCATGCACAGTCGGACAGGGCACGGGCGACTGAGGAGCCGGTTGGCTGCTCCCCCACCCCGATCGCCTCGTCGAGTGCAACGCGCATCGATCGATCCGCGGCTTCCCATCGCCCGGCCCATTCCGGGTCCACCGACGCCGCGGACGAGAGCCGTTCGATGGTGGCGACCGGATCGGCCTGGAGGAGGAGGGTGGCCTGACGTCGGGGGTCGTTCCAGTTGCCCCACCTGTCGATGCTGATCTGCACCCCTTCGAGCGAGGTGAGAGCCGAAATGCGGTCGCTGGGGCCGGTCCTCCCGATTGTCACCACCATCTCGGGCGTCAAAGAGGCAGGCACACCCGAGACCAGCAAATGGTGATAGGTGGAAACCGTGGAGTCCCCCCGCAGCCCGGAAAGGGCAGTCGCCAGGACCGGCCAGCCGAGCTTGGCGGCAGCAGCCAGCAGGGCCTCGGGCCCGTAGTCGCCCTCTCCGGCCACGATCAACCCGCGGGCACCTACCGGCACCTCGATGGCCGCCGCGCCGGGCGGAGCGATCAAGTGCTCCTGCCAGCGACCGTCCCCAGGCTTTCCTTCGACTGTGAACGGATAGGGATCGGCGGCCGACCTCCCGTCGTCCTCAACCGGCACGGTGGGCTCGCGAAAGGCGATGTTCAGATGGACCGGGCCTGGCCGCGATCCGTGGCCAAGGGCGCGTGCCACCGCCTGGGACACCGTGCTGCGCCAATAGGAGTTGTGATCGACACCCGATTGGGCGGGGCCGATATTGCAGGACCAACGCACCCTATTGCCGAAGAGCCCGACCTGGTCGATGGTCTGGTTGGCTCCGACGTGGAGCATCTCGGGGGGACGGTCGGCGGAGATGACGATCAGCGGCACCAGGGACTGGTCGGCTTCGATCACGGCCGGGAGGTGATTGGCGACCGCGGTGCCCGATGTCGACAACACCACCGTCGGCTGCCCCGTGGCCCGAGCATTACCCAGGGCCCAGAACGCCGCCGAGCGCTCATCGAGAACGACACGGGTGGTGATGCCAGGATGCTGGTCGAAGGCAATCGCCAGGGCGGCGGATCGCGAGCCAGGTGAGATGACCGCAAATGAAACCCCGTGTCTGGCCATCTCATCCGCCACCGCCCTGGCCAGGGCGGTGCTCGGGTTGGGCTGGGTCATGTCAGCACCTCTGCCGCCAAACGGACCTTGCGCAGCATTTCAGCGGCACGATCGCGTTCCGGGCGCCATCTCGCAAGGAGCTCCGGGTCGGGCTCCGGTCTTCGCACCTCGAGTTGGCCGTCGAGCGAAACCAGCGGATCCCGCGTGGGGTCGCCTTCGATCAGAGCCACCGTGCCCAGACCGCAGGCATAAGGCAGGTCGGGCAACAAAGAAGCCACCAGGAGGCCGGCGTAGATACCGACCGAGGTCTCCAGAGCGGAGGACACGACCACGGGAACACCGGCACGCGCCGCGATGTCCAGCGCCCGGTTGACACCACCGAGTGGCTGCACCTTGAGGACCACCAGATCCGCTGCGCCGGAAACGGCCACCTCGAGAGGGTCGGGGCGAAGCCGGACGAGCTCGTCGGCCGCCAGAGGGACGTCGGTTCGCTTCTTGAGCTCGATCATCTCCTCCAGCGTGGCCACTGGCTGTTCGGCATACTCCAGCCCGAACTTGGAGAATGTGGCGAGACGCTCGGTCGCGGTGTCCAGGTCCCAGCCCGCGTTGACGTCGACACGGATCTTGCCCTCGGGGCCCAGCGCATCCCTGACCGAGTCGAGCCGATCCTCGTCTTCGATGGGAGCCTGGCCGGGCTCACCTACCTTGACCTTTGCGGTGCTGGCCCCGGACTCGAGCACCAGGCCCCTTGCGATCTGAGGCGAGACCGCCGGTACGGTCACATTGACCGGGATCGACTTCCGCCCCGGTTCGGGCAGCGCGCTGCAGGCCGCTTCCAGCGCCGCCGCCAACCACCGGGTGGTGACCTCAGGTGGATAGTCCGGGAACGGTGAGAACTCGCCCCATCCGGCCGGTCCCCGTATCAGCACACCCTCGCGATGGTCGACACGTCGGAACCGATGACGCATCGGTATCCGGAACGGGTGAAGCTCGAGCGCGTCGAGGAGCTCGCTCACTGGCCCTGCTCCTGGCGGATGAAGCCGACGAGACGGTCGACCTGATCCTCGGTGAGTGACGACTGAAAAGAAGGCATCCGGCCTCTCCCCAAGCTGATGGTCGCGGTCAGGAAATCGTCGGGCTGGCTCGCTGCGTTGGAGCCCGTTCCCAGCGACGGCCCCAATGCCCCTTGCAGCGAATCCCCGTGACAACTGGCACAGAGCCGGAGATAGATCTCCTCACCTGTCGCCTCCTCCGCCGGTCGCCCGACACAGGCGGAGAGCGTGGCGAGGAGCAGCGCCGTCAACAAAAGCAGGGTCATCACCGTGAATGGTATGGATCGCGGGCCCAGAGACTTCAATCCTGGCTCAAGCGCTCGACGAGGCCGGCGACGATCTCACGCACCAACTGTGAGTTGCCTCTGGGGAGGACGAGGACTGCGTCCTCTGTCTCCACCACCACCAGGTCCTCCATCCCGGCCACTGCCACCAGACGGGACGTCGCGTGGATGTAGGAACCGGCTACATCAATCACTGCCACGTCGCCCACGAGGACATTGTCCGAGGAGTCGTGCGGAGAGCTCTCCCAGACGGACTGCCAGGAGCCGACATCGCTCCAACCGACATCGATCGGGACCACCAGGGCCCGGTCGGTGTGCTCCATCACGGCATGATCGATCGAAACTGCCTCGACCTCGGAAAAACCGGGTCCGAGCTCGATCCTCGGGCCGCGATGCTCCGGGACGGTTGCATTGACCCCGGCCAACAGGTCGGGACAGAGCGAGGCGGACTGCTCGAGAATCGCCCGCGCCGTGAAGACGAACATTCCCGAGTTCCAGAGATGACGGCCATCGGTCAGGATCTGTTCGGCGTGCTCCGGATCGGGTTTCTCGATGAAGGCCACCACCTCGAGCGCGGCCCCCACCGGAGACCCGGTCTCGATGTAGCCATATCCGGTCTCGGGGCGGGTCGGGAACACACCGAAAAGGACCAGGGCACCCTCCCTGGCAACCGAGACCGCCGTCCCCACCTTGGCGACGAACTCGTTCCGGTTGTCGATCAGGTGATCGGCCGGAAGCACCACCAGCACGTCGTCAGGGTCGGCGAGAAGGGCGGCGGCGATGATTGCCGGAGCCGTGTTCCGGCCTTGAGGCTCGACCACGACCGACTCGATCTCCGCTCCGATCGCGGTAACAGCGCGATCCACTGCATCCACGTGTTGAGCCCCGGTGAGGACAAGAGCGGGCGCCAGGTCGGGTAGCCCATGGAGACGGGTGAGGGTGGCCTCAAAGAGGGAGCCGCCCAGAAGGTCGAGGAATTGCTTTGGATTGGACTCGGTCGACAGAGGCCAGAGCCGGGTCCCTGCGCCCCCGGAGAGGATTACCGGTCGGACGGGTGATGCCACCCGGCGAGGGTACCTGTCAAACGGGGGCTCACTGTGGCAGGTCCAGCTCTGGAGCTCGTCCTGTTCGCGAGCTCCCCACTAGTTTGCCGCCACCAACCAGAGGAGACCTTGAACGACTTTTTGGTGATCGTGCATGTTCTGTCGGCAGCTACCTGGATCGGGTCCGGTGTCTTCTCGGGCTTTGCCGGCTCGCGCATGGCGCGCGAGGGAGCGCCGGCCGCCCTTGGATGGGCAAGAGTCTCGAAAGAGGCCGGTGTCAAGGTCTTCAACCCAGCCGCGTTCCTCACCGCTCTGTCCGGGATCCTCCTCGTGTTGGTCAGTGACGTCTACGGGTGGGGAGACGCCTTCGTCACGGTCGGGCTGATCGTCGTCGTGATGGCAGGCGTCATTGGTGGAGTGGTGCACCGGCCAGATGCCGACAAGATGATCACAGCGCTGGAACGTGCCGATTACGAGACAGCGGCCAGCCTCGGGAAGCGGGCCGCCATCTGGGGAAGCGTCACCATCGCCCTTTTGATCGTGACCGTGTCGGTCATGGTCATGAAAACTGGCGCCGGATGAGCGCAGTCCGCCCCGTGGGCCTGACCAAGTCCTGTGGCAGCGTCATCGTCGCTGGCCGGGCTGGAGTTGATCGAGGATCATGAGCCTCAAACCAGCAGTTGAAGAGCGTCTCGCAGCCAGTCATCTCATCTGGTTGACCACTGTCACCATCGACTGTCTGCCCCAACCCTCGCTTGTCTGGTTTTGGTGGGATGGCGATTCGTTTGTCATCTATTCCCAACCGAAGATGCCCAAGCTGGCGAACATCGAGCGGAATCCGGGGGTCACCCTCAACTTGGACGCGATGGGACGCGGACAGGAGGAAGTCACGATCATCGCCGGCACCGCGTCGGTGGACGACACCCTGCCCCCAGCGAGTGAGAACACCGACTATCGAGAGAAGTACCGGGATCTGATCGAGAACGACCTTGGGATGACCGTGGAGCAATTCAGTGACTCCTACTCGGTCCCGATCCGCGTCCTCCCTGGGTCGGTGCGGATGTGGTGAGGTCGACAGCCACGCCATGGAGGCCGGTGCGGCGGAGACAGGACTGACTCAGTCGGAGTTGGTTTCCGAGACTCCGATCGATATGTACCCGCACTCGCTGCAGATGTAGCGAGTGATGCCGATCCCACCGGGCGCCTCGACGAACTCGTGCTCATGGGAGCCCTTGTTTCTCACGAAAGCGGCACGCACCGCCCCGAAGATGCCTGATCGATCTGGAACCGGCGCCGCGGCAGCAAGTGCCGGCACTCGATTCTGGGGCGTGGCCGTCACCGGCTCGGGATCTGGCGCTCTCGGCACCTCGTAAGCACCAAGGTCGACGACCAGGCGCTTCGGTTTCTGGTCGCGATCGTCGTGGCCGGACCTGTCCAACAGCTCTCTGACCAGTTCCGGGGCCTCGGGGACAGGCTTCGGCTCGATGATGGCAGCCGGTTCTATGGTCTCGACCAGCTCGGGCTCGACCGGCTCGGGCTCGGTCATTTCCACGGGTTCCATCTCGACCGGCGCGAGCTCAACCGATCCCACCGGCTCCATCTCAACCGGCGCGAGGTCGGCCGGCTCAGGTTGGAATATGTCGACCGGGTCGACCTCGGGGACCGGCGGTGGAGAAGGGATCGGGGTCGGTGGGCGTGCCACCAGACCCGGGCCGGGTCGCATGGGGAGAGGCTGCTGTGATGGGACAACCTCCTCCTCGATGAGCGGCGGCGCGGTTTCCACCTGCTCGACCGGCGTCTGGATCGTCTCCTCAACGTCGAAGATGGGTGGTGGAGACACCTCGACAGGTGGCGCGGTTGGAGCGGGAGAGGCGAGATAAGAAGTGGCGGCAGACGCCTCGGCAGCCTTGGCAACCTCGAGGGCCTCAGCCTCCTGGGCCCTGGCGGCGATGCTCTGGATTTCGAGGTTCGCCAGCATGGCGTCACGCAGCTCGGTGACGCGAGACGGAAGGGTTCCCCGTCGGGAGCGTCCCACTGCGACCATCCGCCGGGGAAGGGTCATCGCCTTGTAGCGAGCCCAGGACTCAGCCATGTGATCGACGCCCTTGTAGGCAAAGTCAACCGGCTCGTCTGCGATGAAGGTGATCTCGTCGCCGGCCAGCGACACCGAGAATGCGGCGGAAACCAGACGTGAGGCATGCACGTCGAACAACGACCACCGACCCAGGGATTCCCCGTCGAGAAGCACCTCCGCCTGGTCGCCTTCGACCACGAAGGTGGCGGGAACGCCGGGGTGGTCGACCTCCGGAACCCTTACCTGACCGGTGAATCTCACCGCATCACCATTTCTGTGTCTGTCCCAGCCGTCACCCGTCCAAGAGTCACGATCCCATTGTGACCGCGAAAGTCAAGGGGAGAATCGCTCATAGGCTTCGGGGGGCGGGCAAGAGCAAACCAGATTCCGGTCGCCCCCGGGACCGTCGATGCGGCCCACCGGTGGCCAGTACTTGTCGCGATGCAGACTACGCAACGGATAGCCGGCCGTGTTCCGGGAATAGGGATGGGCCCATTCTTCGGCGGTCAGCATGTCTGCCGGGTGAGGGGCATTGACCAGTGGATTGTCATCACGGGGCCACTCTCCGGACTCGATCCTCCCAGCCTCCTCGGCGATGGAGATCATTGCGTCACAGAATCTGTCCAACTCGGCAAGACTCTCTGATTCGGTCGGCTCGACCATGAGGGTGCCGGCCACGGGAAACGACAATGTCGGAGCATGGAGCCCATAGTCGGCGAGACGCTTGGCGACATCCTCGGCGGTCACGCCGGCGGCTTTGGCCATCGGCCTGAGATCGAGGATGCACTCGTGGGCGACCCGGCCCCTGGCACCCGTGTAGAGGACCGGGAAGTAGGGGTCCAGGCGGCGGGCCACATAGTTGGCGGCGAGGATGGCCACCATCGTCGCTTGGCGAAGCCCGTCTGCGCCCATGAGCCGAATGAAGGCATATGGGATGGGGAGGATCCCCGCCGAGCCGAACGGAGCCCCTGAGATAGGCCCAATCCCGGTCGACGGGCCGGCCGCCGGGTTCAACGGGTGGTTGGGGAGAAACGGCGCCAGATGGCTCTTTGCGCCCACCGGCCCCACGCCGGGGCCGCCGCCTCCGTGGGGGATGGTGAAAGTCTTGTGCAGGTTGAGATGCCCTATGTCGGCGCCGAGGTCTCCGGGACGGGCCAGGCCGACCATTGCGTTCAGGTTCGCCCCGTCCACGTACACCTGACCGCCATGGGCATGGACGAGCTCGGTGAACTCGAGGATCCCCTCTTCGAAAACGCCGTGCGTCGAGGGGTAGGTCACCATGGCCGCGGCGAGACGGTCGCCCGCGGCCTCGGCCTGGGACCGGAGATCCGAGAGATCGACGTTTCCACGCTCGTCGGTGGCCACCACGACAACCTTCATGCCTGCCATCACCGCCGAGGCGGCATTGGTCCCATGAGCCGATGCAGGGATGAGACAAACGTCGCGGTGCCCTTCGCCGCGGCTCAGGTGGTAGGCGCGGATGGCGAGAAGACCGGCAAGTTCCCCCTGGGAGCCGGCATTGGGCTGAAAGGAGACCGCGTCGTATCCGGTGACCTCGCAGAGGTAACTCTCCAACTCCCGGATCATCTCGAGGTATCCGGATGCTTGAGAACCGGGGGCGTAGGGGTGTATCCCTGCGAATCCCGGCCAGGTGATCGGGATCATCTCCGTGGTGGCATTCAGCTTCATCGTGCAGGAGCCGAGCGGGATCATGCTGCGATCCAACGCCAAGTCGCGGTCGGCCAGCCTTCGTAGGTAACGAAGCATCTCATGCTCCGATCGGTGGGTGTTGAAGACGGGATGAGTGAGGAACTCCGATTCACGCCGGAGAGCGCCGGGAATCACGGTGTTCGCCTCGGTCGCCAAACGACCCAAACCGAGAGCTCCGAGCACCCGTTCCAGAATGTCCGGAGTGGTCGTCTCGTCCAACGCGATCCGAACGTGGTGATCGTCAACCCGGCCCAGATTCACACCGGCGCCGAGTGCGGCATCAATCGCGGAATCAGCACCCCGGAGCGGGCGAACGGTCAACGTGTCGAACCACGTGTCGTTGACTACCTCCGCGCCGCCGTCAGCAAGCGAACGGGCGAGTCTCGACGTCAGCCCATGCACCTCGGATGCGATTTCCTGGATCCCGTCAGGCCCGTGCCAGCAGGCATAGAAGCCGGCGATGACCGCGAGGAGCACTTGGGCGGTGCAGACGTTGGATGTCGCCTTCTCCCGTCGGATGTGCTGTTCCCGGGTCTGCAGGGCAAGCCGATAGGCAGGGCTCCCCGACCGATCCGATGAGACTCCGACGAGGCGCCCGGGGAGAACCCGGACCATGCTTTCCCTGGTTGCGATGAACCCGGCGTGCGGCCCCCCGTAACCCATTGGGACTCCGAACCTCTGGGCCGATCCAACAGCGATGTCAGCCCCCCACTCCCCGGGGGGGACGAGCAGTGCCAGGGCCAATAGGTCGGTGGCAACAGCGACGAGGACACCGTCCTCGTGGAAACGGCTGACGAGCTCGGAGTGGTCGGTGACCGCCCCAGACGAGCCCGGGTATTGAAGCAATGCGCCGAATGCCATGCCGGGCAGCACCCCCTCGGAGAGCATGCGGACTTCGACACCGATCGCCCGGGCTCGGGTCCTGACCACCTCGATGATCGGCAGGTGGCAATCGTCATCCACGTAGAAGACGTCCCGGTCGCCCTTGGACGACCGCCGACACATCGCCATGGCCTCGGCCGCCGCGGTCGGCTCGTCGAGGAGTGATGCGTTGGCGATGTCGAGGCCGGTGAGGTCGGTGACCATCGTCTGGAAGTTGAGGAGAGCCTCCAATCGCCCCTGGGAGATCTCCGCCTGATACGGGGTGTATGCCGTGTACCACGATGGGCTCTCCAGGACATTGCGCTGGATTACGGGTGGAGTGATGGTGTCGTGATATCCGAGCCCGATCATCGAGGGCAACACGACGTTTCGCGCCGCCAGCTCGGAGAGACGGTCAACCACCTCACGCTCTGAAATCGCCGGAGGCAGCTCCAGGGCCATGTTGAGTATCGACTCGGGCACAGTCTCCGAGACCAGCTCCTGGAGGCTGGCAGTGCCCACCGTGGCCAACATCTTCTCCATGTCGTCGCGGTTGGGCCCGATGTGACGATCGGCGAAGCGCTCTCTGGGGTTGGGCATCAGTCTCCTCTAAGGCTGTCAGCCCTCCCCCGCTGTCGTCATCTCCAGCGGCGCCTCACCCGAATGGTCCACGTGCCTGAGAGTTTCCGGGGAGGAGTTGCCCCTTCGGCGCCCCGCA
>Ga0209640_10004918_pt1 | contig 11676 bp, 10 predicted proteins | sample RifCSP10_1_FD_184018 | JGI IMG/M metagenome (GOLD analysis project Ga0209640, IMG submission 184018) | Soil microbial communities from Rifle, Colorado - Rifle CSP2_sed 10_1 (SPAdes) (version 2) | ecosystem: Environmental > Terrestrial > Deep subsurface > Rock core/Sediment | place: Rifle... | reverse complement strand
GCACAGGCACCTTGATTGGTGCTCGCCGGAACAGCAGCACGTGATAGCGCTCGAACGCAGCGCCGTCTGTCACGTCAGAGCCGATCGCCTGGGGACCGCATCGTGTAGGCCGCCCGCGCCCTCTCGTCCGCAGCACTCGCGCCGTAGCGCGAGAGCATCGTGCCGTGGTCCAGGTACTCCGGTTTCTGCTTTGCCCTTTCCGTCTGGAGCGCGTCAAGGTATCGGCCCCAAGCCTGGTCAGCGCCTGCGGTGTCACCCGCGGCGAGGGCGGCTTCTGCTGCGGCGGCGAGTCCGAGCAGGTGCTGTGGCTCGAGGGACAGGATCTGCTGAGCGGCCCGGCGCGCGGCGTCGAAGTCACCCGCGACGATGTGGATCAGACTGAGGTGATAGTAGCCGTCGGCGTCGAGCGGCTCCGCGGCCTGATACGCCTGGATGGCCATGGGTGCGAAGAAACGGGCCTGATCGATGTTGCCGGTTTCGCGTTCCTGCATGATGCGATTGAACAGCCGGTCCGCCTGCTCGCGCGTTGTGCCGGTGAGTGGTGGCAGAGCGCCCGTGGCGGCCGTGCCGTCGAACGGCGCGTTGGTCGCGGGCCCGCCATCGCCGCGCAGGGCCGGAAGGACGAGTGCGAGGGCAGCGACGAGGATCGCGCCGCCGGCGATGAGCCATGGCAGCCGGTTCTGCGCAGCGACCACGGCGCGCGTAGCGGTCCCGCACTGGGTGCAGAATCGTGCGCCGGGCAGCAGCTTCGCGTTGCACGATCGGCACGCGGCGCCGGCGAGCGACGCGCCGCAGTTCGGGCAGAATTTTCCCCCGGCGGTTTCGGTCTGACAGGAAGGACATTTCATGACTGTGCACAATAGTGTGGCGCAGCGTGGTCGTCCACGGGGGACTGATCGCGCTGGCCCGTCGCGTCGCGATCCGGGTATCTTCCCGCGGCGTCCGCGCAACGAGCACCCCGGCGGCGCCGAAGTCTGACGCACGACCCGAGAGGCCCATGACGAGCGAGAGCGGCGAGCGGCCCGTCCCGCGGGGCCGGCATGCACCCATGAAGTCCGACCGCACGACGGAAGACGAGCGGCTGCTGACGCGAGTCACGGAGCGCCGTCGGGAGGTCGAGATCACCACGGCGGACTCGTGGCGCGTGTTCCGGATCATGGGCGAGTTCGTCGAGGGCTTCGACACTCTTGCGAGGCTGGGCCCGGCGGTCACCGTCTTCGGGAGTGCGCGCACGAAGCCGGACCACCCGGACTACGCCGCGGCGGAGGAGACCGCGCGCCTGCTGGGGGAACGCGGGTTCGCTGTGATCACGGGTGGCGGGCCCGGCATCATGGAAGCGGCGAACAAGGGTGCCATTGCGGGGGGTGGCGAATCGGTGGGCTGCAACATCGAGCTGCCGTTCGAGCAGGGCATGAACGCGTACGTCCGCAAGCCCATCCACTTCCGGTACTTCTTCGTGCGGAAGACGATGTTCGTGAAGTATGCCGAGGCATTCATCATTTTTCCGGGCGGCTTCGGTACGATGGATGAGTTGTTCGAGGCGCTCACGCTCATCCAGACCGGCAAGGTCCGCGACTTCCCCGTCATCCTGTTCGGCAGGGCGTACTGGGCGGGGTTGCACGCCTGGATGCGCGAAACGATGCTGTCGTCCGGCGGCATCGATGCAGCGGACCTCGAGATCGTCACGGTGACCGATTCACCGGAAGAGGCCGTGCGTGTGGTGAGCGATGCGTACGAGGCGGCCTGTGCCCGCCGCGGCGATGTGGATGACACGGCCCCGGGGCGCGGCGGATTCCGTGCGCCGGTCCAGCCGCCGCGTGTGAACTCATGAAGACGAAACGGACAGCGCGAGCATGACAGGGAAGAGCCGATTCCTTTCGGGCAAGCGGATTGCCCCGAAGCCGGTCGATGGAACGGGGACGGTTGCAGACCTCATCGACAATGCGTTTCTGGCCTACAACGCGGGCCGGTTGCGGGACGGTTGCCGGCTGTTCGTCGAGCGGATGCTGGACGATGACGTGACGATCGGTGTGACGTTGACCGGTGCGCTGACGCCTGCGGGCCTGGGCATGAGCTCCCTGATTCCGATGATCGAGGCGGGGTACATCGACTGGATCATCACGACGGGCGCGAACATCTACCACGACACGCACTTCGGGATCGGCCTGGAGATGCGGCAGGGCAGCCCGTTCGTGTCCGACATCACACTGCGTGAAGAGGAGGTCGTCCGCATTTACGACATCTTCTTCGACTACTCCGTGCTCCTCGACACGGACGCGTTCTTCCGGCGCATCATCGCGGAGCCGGAGTTCCAGCGTACCATGTCGACGGCGGAGTTCCATCACCGGTGTGGCCGGTACGTGGCGGAGCGACAGAAAGCGCTGGGACAGACCGGGAAGTCCCTGCTGGCCACGTGTCATGCTTTCGACGTTCCCGTCTACACGTCATCGCCGGGCGATTCTTCGATCGGCATGAACGTGGCCGCGGGCGCGCTGCAAGGTCTGAAGCTGACATTCGATGTGAATGCAGACGTGAACGAGACGGCCGCGATCGTGCTGGACGCGAAGCGACGTGGCGGCAAGTCGGCGGTTCTCATTTTCGGCGGTGGCAGCCCGAAGAATTTCGCATTGCAGACGGAACCGCAGATCCAGGAAGTGCTGGGCATCCAGGAGAAGGGGCACGACTATTTCCTGCAGTTCACGGACGCGCGGCCCGATACCGGCGGCCTGTCGGGCGCAACGCCGGGGGAGGCGGTGAGCTGGGGCAAGGTGGATCCGGAGCGGTTGCCCGATGCGGTGGTCTGCTACACGGATTCCACGATCGCGCTGCCGCTGCTGGCGGCGTACGCGCTGGCACGGCACGCGCCGCGCGAGCCGAAGCGGCTTTTCCGGCAGCGTGACGCGATGATGGAGCGGCTGGCGGTGGAGTACGAGCGATCGAAACGGAACGAGGCGAGCAGTGCGCGGCAGGGGTGAAGGATCGCGGCGGGCAGGAGGATGGGTGATGGGGATGGGAGATCGGGGAACAGAGAACGGATCACAGAGAACGGATCACAGCGTGGCAGTGTCAGCTGAGGCGGAGTCGTGATGCGTGTTGCGATCACGGGATCGTCGGGGCTCATCGGCACGGCGTTGCGTGCCTCGCTGACGCGGGATGGCCATGAAGTCACGCGGTTGGTGCGGCGGCCGGTGAGTGGCCGCGCGGGTTTCGTGACGTGGGATCCCGCGACCGGCCGGATCGACGGGAAGGGTCTCGAAGGCCATGACGCCGTGGTCCATCTCGCAGGTGAAAGCCTGGCGGGGTTGTGGACGCCGGCGCGCAAGCGCGAGATCGTCGGCAGTCGGGTGAAGGGCACAACGCTGCTCTGCGAGACGCTCGCCTCGCTCGAGCGGCCGCCCCGTGTGCTCGTCTCTTCTTCGGCAGTGGGCTACTACGGCGCGCGGGCGCCGCAGGAGGCGGTGACCGAGGCGGCGGCGCCGGGGACCGGGTTTCTGGCGGAGACGGCAGTCCAGTGGGAAACGGCGACGGCCGCGGCGGTGAAGGCAGGGATCCGCACGGTCCTTGTGCGCACGGCGCTGGTGCTGAGCATGGAAGGCGGGCCCCTGTCGCTGATGCTGCCGCCGTTCCGGCTGGGGCTGGGCGGCCCGCTGGGAAGCGGCGACCAGCCGTGGCCGTGGATCGCACTCGAAGACGTGGTCCATGCGATCCGGTTCGTGATCGACCACGCCGATATTGAGGGACCGGTGAACTTTGCCGCTCCCGAAGCCGTCACCAACGCGGAGTTCACGAAGGCACTGGCCACAGCGCTGGGCAGACCGGCGGGTTTTCGCGTGCCGGCGTTCGTGATGCGCCTGGCGCCCGGCGGCATGGCCGACGAGATGCTGCTGACGGGGGCACGCGTGGCGCCTGCGAAGCTGTTGGAATCCGGTTACACGTTTCGCCAGCCGGCGCTGCTGCCGGCGCTGCGCAGCATGCTGCCATCGGGATGACGATGAGGGTGTGACGGATGGACTTTGCCTGGACGGACGAGCAGCTCGAGGTCAGGAAGGGCGTGATCGAGTTCGCGCAGGGAGAACTCAATGACGGCCTGATCGAGCGCGACCACACGGGAACCGCATCGCGCGCGCTGTGGAAGAAGTGCGCCGCATTCGGTATCCAGGGCAGTGCCGTGCCCGAGGAACTTGGCGGGCTGGGCAACGACATCCTGACCACCATGCTGATCATGGAGGGCCTGGGCTACGGCTGTCGCGACAATGGCCTGATCTTCGGACTGAACGCTCAGATGTGGAGCGTGCAGCACCCCATCCTGGCGTTCGGCACGGAAGAGCAGAAGCGGCGGTACCTGCCGGGGCTGTGCGCGGGCGACCTGATCGGCGCGCACGGGATGACGGAGCCTGATTCCGGCTCCGATGCGTACAGCATGCGCACGACCGCGGTGCGGGACGGCGATGCGTACATGCTCAACGGCACGAAGACGATGGTGACGAACGCGACGTGGTGCGACATGGCCGTCGTTTTCGCAGCGACGACACCCGGCAGCGGGCATGCCGGGATCAGCGCGTTTCTGGTGGAGCGCGGCACGCCCGGCTTCACGCTGAGCGCCGAGATGCACAAAATGGGATTGCGCACCAGTCCGATGGGCGAGCTGGTCCTCGAGGGCTGCGTGGTCCCGGCGACGAGCCGGCTGGGTCCGGAGGGCATCGGCTCGGCCATCTTCAACAGCTCGATGGAGTGGGAGCGCGCGTGCATCCTGGGCAGCCACGTCGGCGCCATGGAACGCCAGCTCGAGGAGTGTGTGCGCTACGCCCGCGACCGCAAGCAGTTCAAGCAGCCGATCGGCAAGTTCCAGTCCGTGTCGAACCGGATCGCCGACATGAAGGTGCGGCTCGAGACCTGCCGTCTCATCCTCTATCGTGTGGCATGGCTGAAGAAGATGGGCAGGTCCGCAGTGAGCGACGCGGCCATCGCCAAGCTGTACATCAGCGAATGTTTCGTACAATCGAGCATGGATGCGATCCGGATCCACGGCGGCTACGGCTACATGACGGAGTTCGAAGTCGAGCGTGACCTTCGTGACTCGATCGGCGGGACGCTGTATTCGGGGACGTCCGATATACAGAGGACGATCATCGCGCGCCTGCTCGGCGTCGGGTGACCGGGTGGTACGGAAGGGAGGAACGAGGAGAGTGAGAGTTTGAGAAGGGAAGTTTGAGGGGGGAGAAGGGAGAGTTGGAGGGAGAGTTGGAGGGAGAGTTCGAGGGGCACTCTCGAACTCCAACGCTGTGCTTCCCTGCAAACTCTCGCTGTCCTGACCACCTTGCGCCACGTTGCCAGGTGGATGCGTGGTCTGCTAGCTTGGCGGACCAAAACGGGACGGCTTCCGGGCTCTTCCACACAAACGCAAGTCATTCCATGGCAACTGGTTGGGCTCCACAGGGCAAAGACACGGGCGTGGTCCGGTCGAAGGGGACGGCAAGGCTGCCGATCCGCGACGGCGAGGCGTTGCCGATCACGACGCGGAAGCCGGAATGGCTGAAGGTCCGGTCGCCGGGTGGGGCGAACTACCTGCGCCTGAAGAAGCTGATGCGGGGGCAGCGGCTGCACTCGGTGTGCGAGGAGGCCGGCTGTCCGAACATCGGGGAGTGCTGGGAGGCGGGGACCGCGACGTTCCTGATCCTGGGCGATGTGTGCACGCGGGCGTGCAAGTATTGCGCGATCGCGCACGGCATGCCGACGGAGCTGGACTGGGACGAGCCGAGACGTGTGGCGGAGGCGGTGTCCGCGCTCGCGCTCGAGCATGTGGTGGTGACGAGCGTGAACCGGGACGAGCTGCCGGATGGTGGTGCAGCGATCTTCGCCGAGACGATCCGGCTGTGCCGGGGTGCAAGGCCGGCGATGACGATCGAGGTGCTGATCCCGGATTTCAAGGGCGATGCGGACGCTCTGCGCGCTGTGGTCGAGGCGAAGCCGGACATCCTGAACCACAATCTCGAGACGGTCGAGCGGCTGCACCCGTGGGCGCGGCCGGGTGGACGGTACTGGCGGAGCATCTCGCTGCTCGGCGCGGCCAAGCAGATGGATCCGTCCATGCTCACAAAGTCGGGTGTGATTCTCGGAATGGGCGAAGCGCAGGAGGAGGTCCGGACCGGGCTCGAGCATCTGCGCAAGGCGAGCGTCGATATTGTGACGTTGGGGCAATACCTGCGGCCGTCCGTGCATCATGCGCCGGTGGCGCGCTGGGTCACGCCGGCCGAGTTCGCGGAATGGAAGCGCATCGGGGAAGAAGTGCTGGGTTTCGAGCACGTGGAATCCGGCCCGCTGGTCCGTTCGAGCTACCACGCCGAGAAGCAGGCGAGGACGGTGCAGGCGGGTGGTGTGGGCGAGATCCGTGAGATCCTGGAGGCGGAGTTGCGTGTGCCAGCGGAGACGGTTCCGCCTGGCTGGGCCGCGCAACCGTTTGTGCAGATCGGGGCACGGCGGGCCGTGGTCTGAGGAGACATCTGATGGTACAAACGGAGACGCGCGCGCGGCGGGGCGAAGTCGACGCCTCGAATGGCGGAAGCCGGCGGATGGCGGGACTGGACCGCGACGCGCTTCACGGGCTGCTTCGCGACATGCTGATCGGCCGGCACTTCGAGGAGAGGGCGGCCGAAGCGTACGCGATCGGCAAGATCGGCGGGTTCTGCCATCTGTATGTCGGGCAGGAGGCCGTCGGCATCGGTGCGATCTCCGCGCTTCGTCCCGACGACTACGTGATGTCCGCGTATCGCGAGCATGTGCAGGCGCTGGCGAAGGGCATTCCTTCCCGGGCGGTGATGGCGGAGCTGTACGGCAGAGCCACGGGCTGCTCGGGCGGCAGGGGTGGCTCGATGCACCTGTACAGCGCCGAGCACAACTTCCTGGGCGGGTGGGGCATCGTGGGTGGCCAGATTCCGATGGCGACGGGTGTCGCGTGGGCGATCCGCTACCGCGGTGAGGACCGTGTCTGTCTGTGTTTCATGGGCGAGGCTGCGGTGAACCAGGGCGCGTTCCACGAGTCGCTGAACATGGCGGCGCTGTGGAAGCTGCCGGTGATCTACATCGTGGAGAACAACAGGTTCGGCATGGGCACGGCCTGGGAGCGGGCGTCGTCGCTGGAGGACATCGCGGCGAAAGCACACGCGTACGGGATGCCGAGCGCGCATGCGGACGGCATGGACGTGCTCGATATGCGCAAGGTCGTCGGCGAAGCGGTCGACCGGGCGCGGGCCGACGGAACGCCGGCGCTGATCGAGGCGAGGTGCTACCGGTTCATGGGGCATTCGATGTCGGATCCGGTGCACGGCGTGTATCGGACGAAGGAGGATGTCGAGGAAGCGAAAGCCCGTGATCCGATCGTGGCGTTCATCGACAGGCTCAAGCAGGCGGGTCTGGTCACGGACGAAGAGCTGGAAGAAATGGACCAGCGGGCGCGGGCGGAGGTGGACGATGCGCGCGCGTTCGCCGAGGAGTCACCGGATCCGCATGTGGCTTCGTTGTACGAGCATGTCTACGCGACGGAGAATGTCGCCGGGCGGCTGTACTTCGACCGGCGGGAGCGCTGAGGCGGGCATGGCGGAGATGACCTACCGCGACGCACTCAACGCTGCGCTGGCGGAAGAGATGGCGCGGGACCCCAACGTCTTCCTGATGGGCGAGGAAGTGGCGTTGTACAGCGGGGCCTACAAGGTCTCGAAAGGGCTGCTGGAGAAGTTCGGCGAGACGCGTGTGGTGGACACGCCGATCGCGGAGCTGGGCTTCGCGGGCATTGGTGTGGGCGCGGCGATGGCGGGGCTGAGGCCGGTCATCGAGTTCATGACGATGAATTTCTCGATCCTGGCCATGGACCAGGTCTTCAACAGCGCTGCCAAGGTGCTGTACATGTCGAACGGCCAGTTCAAGTGTCCGATCGTGTTTCGCGGCCCGACGGGCGCGGCGCTGCAGTTGTCGGCGCAGCATTCACAGGCGCTGGAGTCGACGTACGCGCATTTTCCCGGGCTGAAGGTGTGCACGCCCGCGACGCCTGCGGATGCGAAAGGCCTGTTGAAGGCCGCGATCCGGGATGACGATCCGGTGGTCCTGATGGAAGGCGAGCTGTTGTACGCGATGAAGGGCGAGGTCCCGGACGTGGAGGACCACGTCGTGCCTCTGGGCGTCGCGGATGTGAAGCGGGAGGGCTCGCACGTCAGCATCATCACGTACGGCAAGATGGCGCTGGTCTCGCTCCAGGCCGCGGCCCGGCTGGCGAAAGAGGGCATCGATGCGGAGGTCGTGGATCTGCGCACGCTCCGGCCGCTGGACGTCGAGGCGATTCTGCGCAGCGTGCACAAGACCAACCGGGCGGTCTACGTCGAAGAGGGCTGGCCCTTCATCGGCATCGGAGCGCAGATCGCAGACATCATTCAGTCCGAGGCGTTCGATGACCTGGACGCGCCGGTGCTGCGCGTGACGCAGGCGGATACCCCGATGCCGTACAACAAGCAGCTCGAGAAGGTGGCCAAGCCATCGGCAGAGCGCATCGTGGAGGCGTGCAAGCGGGTGCTCTGAACGGGAGCTCGACGGGGCCCTTGCCGCGAGCGCGGACTTCACTCAATCCGAGTGCAGGGCCCGGATGGGATCGAGCGCAGCGGCTCGTCGTGCGGGGATCACGCCGACCGCGAGGCCGATCGCAAGTGCGGCAGAGAGTGCGATGGCCAGCGCCGGCATGGTGACCGCGGTGCTCCATTCAGTCGTGCGGCCGACGCCCCACGCAACGGCGACGCCGGCGAGTGTTCCGATGGCGCCACCAGCGGCACCGAGCATCAGCGATTCCGCCAGGAACTGCGTGACGATGTCACGGCGGCGAGCGCCTACGGCCATGCGCAGGCCGATTTCTGCGGTGCGTTCCTTCACGGACAGCAGCATGATGGCGAGGATCCCTGCACCGCCGAGCACGAGGGCGACCGCGCCGAGTCCGTTGATCAGGCGACGGAAGGATGCGCTGGCCTGGCGCTCGGCCTCGAGCACGATCGCCTGGTTCTGGATCGCGAAGTCGTCATCGCGGTCCAGATCGTCGAGGCGGTGCCGGTCGCGCAGGACGCGGCGCATCTCGGCGATCGCGTCGTCCATGCGCGCGCCGTTGGCGACCTGCACATAGATCATGTTCAGCTCGTCCACATTGAAGATGCGGCGCAGCCCCGTGTTCAGCGGCACGACGATCTGGTTGTCCTCCGCGGAGAGGCCGTCGACCGTGACGCCCTTGCTCTGGAGCACGCCGACGATTTCGATCGGCACGCGGCCCACCCACACGGTCTGACCGAGCGGGTCGGCGCCGGCGAACAGCGTCTCCGCGACTCTCGAGCCGATCACGCCGACGCGGGCCATGGCCTCGTTTTCGGCATCCGTGAAGAAGCGTCCGGCGGTGAGTCCGAAGTTGCGGATCACGGCCCAGTCGGGCGTGGTCGCGCGGATCGTCGCCATCATGTTGATCGGGCCGGCCTTGATGCGGCGGCCCTGATCCTGGGCGGGAGCGGCCAGCGCGATGGATGCGCTGCCCGCGAGCAGCGGCGCGACGTCCGTGACACGCAGAGTCGTGACTTTGCGGGCGGTGCGCGGCCGCGCGACGGGGCGGCGTGCATCGCCGGCATTCACGACGAGCATGTTGCGTCCGATCGCCTCGATGCGAGTCCGGATCTCCGCTTCGGCTCCCTGGCCCAGCGCGATCATCACGAGCACGGTGCCGACGCCCACGGAAGTCCCGGACAGCGCGAGGAGCGTCCGCACCCGGTGGCGCAGCAGCGCCTTCCGCGACAGCCGGATGTTGCGTGCCAGGTTCATCGCGGCCGGCGCGCGAAACGGGTGACTGCGTCGCGCCGTGCGGGCGACGTCATCGCAACGACTGGACGGGGTCGAGCGCAGCCGCGCGGCGTGCGGGGAATACGCCGGCGATCAGACCGACGCCGATGGCGGTTACGAGTCCGATGAGAACCGCCTGCCAGGGCATGCCGCCGGGCGCGCCGAGGTGCGTTGCGCGGAACCAGAGGAAGAGTGCGGCGGCCACGATGCCGAGCACGCCGCCGGCAGTGGTCACGAGCGAGGATTCGAACAGGAACTGGAGCCAGACATCCCGGGAGCGCGCACCAACCGCCTTGCGCAGGCCGATCTCGCCTCGCCGTTCGTTCACGCCCATCAGCATCAGGTTCGCGACGATGATGCCGCCGACGATGATGGAAACGCCGGCGAGCAGGGGGAGGAACAGCGAGAAGACGCGGTCGGACGAGCCGACCATGTCGCGGACCTGCGCGGCGGTGGTGAGCGTGAAGTCGCTGGGCGCATCCGCGGCGAGCGCGTGCCGGGAGCGGAGTGCGCTCTCGACAGCCCTGACCGCGCCATCGAAGTCGGCGCGCGAGGCGATGAGGACCTTCGCGGCGCTGATGTAATCGACGTTGTCGAGCCGTCGCATGGCGGTGGTCACGGGCACGTGCACCTCATCGTCGCGGTCCCAGCCGTGCGGGTCGATGCCCTGGACGGCCAGGATGCCGACGACCTCGAACGGCACGGTCCCGATGCGGATCTGCTGGCCGATCGGATCCATCTCGCCGAACAGCGAAGTGGCCAGGGTCTGGCCGAGCAGAGCGACGCGCGCGGCGGATGCGACGTCCTGCGCGGTGAAGTGCGAGCCGCGTGTCACGCCGCGGTTCCAGACGACCTCGGCGCGCTCGGAGTGGCCCATGACGCGCACGTTGCGGCTGTTGCCCTGCCAGACGACTTCCCGGTTGCCCGGCATGTGCCACGGATCCCAGACCTCGACCGCTTCGACGGCGGCGGCGATGGCTGCCATGTCCTCGAGTGTGAGGTTGTTACGGGCGGGGCCGTGCGGTCCGCCCCGCGAGCCGGGGCTGCCCGGACTGACCAGGATGCTCGAGCCGCTGAACAGCACGTCGAAGCGGTCGAGCACCTCCTGCCGCGCGGTGCGGCCGATCGCGAGGATGGCCGTGAGCGCGGTGACGCCGACGAAGGTGCCGAGCATCATGAAGAACGTGCGCAGCCGGTGCCGGTTCATGGCACGCAGGGCGTGGCCGGCGAGTCTCCGGGTCTTCCTCATGGTCCGCTCCCTTCGGTGCGGTCATCGGATGCGATCATGATTGCCTGCTGTCCAGCAGCGTCCGCGCGTCGACTGGCTCCGGTACGGGCTCATCGGCGACGATGCGGCCGTCCACGAGCCGGATGACGCGGCCGGCGAGCTTTGCGAGTTCCGCATCGTGTGTGATGAGCACAATCGTCCGTCCGGCGCGGTGCAGCGACTGGAAGATCGCGAGCAGCTCGAGGCCGGAGCGCGAATCCAGGTTGCCGGTCGGCTCATCAGCCAGGATGACGTCGGGCTCATTCACGAGCGCACGGGCGACGGCGACGCGCTGCTGCTGGCCACCGGAAAGCTCACCCGGCTCGTGGTCGGCCCGATCGGCGAGGCCGACGGCGGCGAGCGCGCGATCGGCGAGGCCGTCCAGGTCGCTGCGGCTCGAGTAGATCAGCGGCAGCTCGACGTTCTCGCGGGCCGTGGTGCGCGGAAGCAGGTGGAACGACTGGAAGACGAAGCCGATCTTCTGATTGCGCAGTCGTGCCAGTTCGTCCGGATCCATGCCATCGACGGCGCGGCCTTCGAGAGTGTACGTGCCGGTG
>Ga0209640_10004917_pt1 | contig 11678 bp, 13 predicted proteins | sample RifCSP10_1_FD_184018 | JGI IMG/M metagenome (GOLD analysis project Ga0209640, IMG submission 184018) | Soil microbial communities from Rifle, Colorado - Rifle CSP2_sed 10_1 (SPAdes) (version 2) | ecosystem: Environmental > Terrestrial > Deep subsurface > Rock core/Sediment | place: Rifle... | reverse complement strand
ACGCTCGGCTTGAACGCATCGATGACCCGAATCCGCACCGAGTCACCGGGAATCGCGGACACCCCGTCCTGGAGGTATCTCGGGTTGAACGCGATCGAGACCTCATCGTCGGTTCCGCTGTAAACGCCGTCAAGATGCTCCGCCTCGGCACCGACATCCTGGCGGGTAACGGTTACCTCGATCCCACCTTCCATCAGCTTGAGCCGCACCGGTATGTGGTCCTCGGCGACCAAGCTGACCCGGCCCAAGGCGTCGAGCAACGGCTCCTTCTCGACCACCACCTGGTTGGGATACGTCTCTGGCAACAGCGATTGGTACTTCGGAAAACTGCCATCAATGAGACGGAGCCGGAGCAGGCCCTTGTCGGATGTGAAAACCGCTTCGCGATCCAGCAGTTGTGCTGTCACCTTGGTCGATCCGATGGTCCGTGGCAGCTCCCTCAACCCCCGGGCCGGCACCAACGCCGTGCCCTGGAGCCCGACCCCCACCAGATCTCGTCGTGCCAGCCGATAGGAGTCGGTGGCCACCATCCGCAGGCCACTGTCCGATCCCTCAAAGAGCACACCGGTGAGGATGGGACGCGCCCCGTCCCCGGATGCGGCGATGGTGACCTGATTGATCGCCTCGGCCAACTCCTCGCCGTCGACCTCGACCCCGTCGGCGACGATCTCCTCGTGGAGGGGGAAATCATCCAACGACAACGGCCTCAGTGTGAAACGAGGCCCATTCCCCTGGATCTCGATGTCGTTCTCAGTCGTGCCCATCGTGACCGATCCAGCCGGCATCTTCCTCACCGCCTCGGATAGGAGTCTCCCCGGAATGACGGCTCGCCCCTCTTCCATCACCTCCACCTCGGCGGAAGTGCGCACGGTGATGTCGAGATCGGTGCCGGTGACACGCAGGTTGGTACCCGACACCTCGCAAAGCAGACCCTGGAGCACCGGCAGCGCGGTCCGAGTCCCGACGGCGCGGTTCGCCCTGGCGAGGACGTCAGCCAGGTCGTCTCGCTGAGCTCGGATTCTCACAGGTGGTTGTCCCTTCTTCTTTTCCTATTCATTGTCATTAAAGAGTATTAGTCGTAGTAGGGGGTTGTGGATTTGTGGATTAGCGGAGAATGGTGCGCTGGCCATTGGTGATTGTGCTGTGGATGAGGCTGTGGATCGAGGGGGGACATCTCGAGTGGTTCGGGGGACAACTCAACTCCCTGTGGATACAACCCCACCTTTCCTCAGGTCCTGTGTGAGTTGCGTGACCCGATCGAAGACCGCTCGATCGGAGCGCAGGATCCGCTTCACCTTCTCAACCGAGTGCAGGACCGTGGTGTGGTCGCGTTGGAACTGCTCACCGATTTTGGGTAGCGAGAGGTCGGTCAGCTCGCGGCAGAGGTACATCGATATCTGCCGGCAGAGGACGAGGGGTTGTCTTCGACTGGGGCTGAGCACATCCTCGACCGAGAACCCGTAGGCGGTTGCGGTGGTCCGGATGATGGTGTCGGGGCCCAAGGGGATCGGCTCATCGGGGGTGACGATGTCCCGCAGGACGCGCTCGGCGGTTTCCAGGTCGATGTCACGGCGATTGAGGGCTGACCAGGCGGTGACCCGGGTCAAGGCCCCTTCCAGCTCACGGATGTTGTCGGAGACCAGGCCGGCGATGTGCTCGAGGACGTCGATGGGCACAGGACGCGGTGCGAACTCGGCGTTGCGCTTCAGGATGGCGAGCCGCGTCTCGACGTCCGGTGGCTGGATGTCGGTGAGCAGGCCCCATTCGAACCGGCTACGGAGTCGATCCTCCAGCGAGGACAGGTTGCGGGGATGGCGGTCGGAGCTGATGACCATCTGTTTCCCCGACTCGTAGAGCGAATTGAAGGTGTGGAAGAACTCCTCGAGGATCTGCTCCTTGCCCTCGAAGAATTGGACGTCGTCGAGAAGCAGGATGTCGACTCCCCGGTAGCGGTGTTTGAAGTCGTCGGGCCGCTTTCTCCGAATCGAATCGATGAAGTCGTTGAGGAAATTCTCCGACGACACGTAGCGGACCACCAGATTCGGGTACATCTCCAGGGCCTGGTGGCCAACCGCATTCAACAGATGGGTCTTGCCCAAGCCGGCGGCGCCGTAGATGAAGAGCGGGTTGTAATGGGCCCCCGGTTGCTCGGCGACGGCCATGGCTGCCGCCCATGCGAAACGATTCGACTGGCCGACGACGAAGCTCTCGAAGCGATAACGGGAGAAGAGGTTGGTGGCAGGTGAGCCCTTGCTGGTCTGATCGTGAGCCGGGCCGCCTTGCGCACCCTCGTCCTCGCGGTCCAGTGGGAGTTGTTGATCGGCGGGCTCGACCTCGACCACCTGGTAGCGCGGTGTCAGGTCGACCCCGTAGATCTCCTTGTAAGCGTCCTCGATGAGGTCGCCGTGCTTGTCGCGCACCCACCTCAGGTGAAACTCGCTCGGTGCGGTCAGGACCGGAGTCGGTCCCTGAAAATCGGGTTCGATCCGCGAAAGCCAGGTCTCCCAGTTCACCTTGGAAGCTCCCGCCCTGAGAATGTCCTGAAACTGATTCCATCCGTCGGGCGCTGTATTTGCCTGTGTCAAGGACCACTCCTCCAAAGCCGGTCGAGTTGTCCACAGATACATCCACATCTGTGGAAAGGACTGTGAACATCCCACCGAGATGTCTTCCGGGTTGTCACCGAGAGCGGTCCAGTCATCCAGCTACGACAGGGAAGTCGATTGCGCTCCCAAAGGTCAAGGAAGGCGAGTATCGACCTCGGATCACGAGGTCGTCAAGAACGCGAGAATCAACGGTGTGGATGACTAGCCCCACATCTTTCCACAGGAAAACCCCAGGTAGCATAAGGTTTTTCCATAGATTGCCATGCCGTTTTTGGCGACCTGGGACGATGATGGCCGCATCAGTTCTTTTCGCGACCCATCCGAATTCTTCGCGGACCGGAGGACCCGGCTGCGGCCGCTCCCGGTCTGGGCCACGGCCCGGACGCTTTGACATAACTTCGGCACACTTCGTAACCTGTGGTCGCTTCACCCTTCGACGATTGCTGGCCATGAAACGGACTTACCAACCAAAGGTTCGACGTCGGAAGCGCCGTCACGGCTTCCGACATCGCATGCAGACTCGAGCAGGTCGTGCCACCCTCAAGGCGCGTCGACTCAAGGGCCGGAAGCGTCTCGCTGCCTGACATCGAGGCTCTTCGCTCCCCACGCGATTTCCGAAGGGTGTTGAAAGAAGGAACGCGACGTCGCTCCGGTGGCGTGGTCATGGTTCAATGTCCCGGTCGAACGGGACCGGCTCGTGTCGGTCTCGTCGTCTCGAAAAGTGCCGGGAACGCGGTGACCCGGAACCGGATCAAACGCCGTCTGCGCCACATCGTGCGGACGTTGCCGCTCAAGCCAGGAATTGACTACGTGATCATCGGCGCCAGCCAGGTAGCAGAGGTGTCACATCCCAGTCTCGTGGGATGGCTGGAGCGCGCCCTCGGAGATTCCGACGATGCTTAGGTGGTTGCGCCCCCGGTCACTGGCCGTCGGCCTGATCCGCATTTACCAGAAATTGGCAGCTCCCACGCTGCGGTCCAACTGTCGGTACCAGCCGACGTGCTCCTCCTACACCGCCGAGGCGATCACCCGCTTCGGTGTCATTCGTGGCAGCTGGCTCGGGATGAAGCGGATTGGTAGGTGTCATCCGCTCCGACCCGGTGGCTATGACCCCGTACCCGAAACCTGGAGAACTCAATAATGGGTGGGCTGTTCGATGTCCTGAAGCAAGCACTGGGCACGGTGCTCGCCTTCTTCTACGAGATCCTGGTCCCCCCGTTCAGTGAGGGGAACGGGCTTGGCATCGCGATAATCCTGCTTACGATCTTCATCAACCTCGTCGTCTTCCCCCTGACTCTGAAACAGACCAGGGCCACTCGGGCCTTCACCGAGATCCAACCCGAGATCAAACGGCTGCAGAAGGAGTACAAGGACGACCCCCAGGAGATGCAGAAACGTCTCATGGAGCTGCAGAAATCTGCGGGGGCCACCCCGGGTGGCTGTCTGCTCCCCCTGTTGGTCCAGATGCCGATCTGGTTTGCGCTCTTTCAACTGTTACGGGCGCCGTTGATCCGAGATGCGGTCACCGGCGCTCTGGTGCCCGGCGCCGCCCACCCCATCGACCCCACCTCCTCCTTGGGGATAGCCCTTCTCGACGAGACCGCCAAGCGGTTCCTCGGTATGAACCTGAGCTTTAGCCCGAGCGATGCCTTTGCCATCGGTGTGGCCACTGCAGCGCCCTATCTGATCCTGATGGCGATTATGGTGGCCACCCAATACGTCCAGCAGTGGCATTCGACCTACGGGCAGGAACGTCCCGTCGATCAGAAGGGCGCCGGGGCCCAACAGGCGATCACCAAGATCATGCCCTTGTTCATTGGGTTCATCTCCTGGAATTTCCCTGCCGGGCTGGTTCTCTACTGGACCACCTCCAATCTCTTCCGTCTCGGTCAGCAAGCGCTGATCTTCAAGATGGATGGACGCCCCACCCCTGGTGGCGCCAAGACCGAGTCGAGCCAGGAAGCCGAGTCGGCTGAGGGCGACCCCAAGAAACCGCAACAGGGGGCAGCTGACAAGCGCCGCAGGCGCAGGAGGAGATGACGTGGATTATCTAGAGGTGCGGGCACGGACGGTCGATCTCGCCGTAGAGGCAGCGATGACCGAGTTGGGGATCGCAGACCGTGAGCAACTAGCCGTGGAAGTGCTTCAGGAGCCGGAGAAGGGTTTTCTCGGGTTTGGGGGACAGGATGCGGTGGTCCGGGTCACCCAACGCAAGACGAGACGTCGACGCAACGAACGGCGACGCAACCCCCGGGAAACCCGTACCGAGACCCGAGCCCGACAGGAACCGGCGAGATCGGGTAACAATGGGGAGAACCGACAGAAGAGCAACACAAACAGCAAGGGTCGCGACATGAATCGTCAGGAGAAGAATGACCAACCTCGGATTGACGATCGTCCAGTGATGACGATCGAGGACCAGGCCCGGATCGCCGGCGAGTTCCTCGAGGGATTGGTGGCCGCCTACGGGCTGGAGGGATCGGTGTCGACCTCGGTGACCGAGGACGTGATCGTGGCCGACGTCAGTGGGGAGCAAACCGAGGCCTTGGTCGGGGTTCGGGGGTCGGTGCGAGCGGCAATTCACGAATTGACCCGCACCGTGATGCAGCGATACGCCCAGGACACCGCCCGGCTCCGTCTCGACATTGCCGGTTACGCCGAAAGACGTCGTCAGGCATTGACCATCTACGCTGAGCAACTCATCGGTCAGTTGATGAACGAGGGTGGCGAGATCATGCTGGAGCCGATGAGTCCCGCCGACCGCAAGGTGATCCACGACGCGGCCGCTGCCCACGCCGGTGTCCAGTCATACTCCGAAGGGGAGACACCACGTCGGTATGTGGTGTTGACCCGGGTCGAGATCGACGATGACGACGATGACGACGAAGACGCGGTGGAGGAGACCCCCTACCTCTCTGAAGAGGAATGACCATCGGCGTCCTTCGAGCCGAGCTCGATGAGAATTGGGGGGCCCCGGCCGGGGCCCCCCTTCTTGTGGCCGAGGCCGATTGATGGATAGTGTCGGTTTCACGTGAAACATCGGCAGAGTTGGCTGAGATGCGCAGAGTGGGTGGGGGTGGAGTTGGGAACGACCGCTCTCGAGCGTCTCGAGGTCTTTGAGCAATGGCTGGCCAAAGAGGCGATCCGAGCCGGGGGTCTGGGACCCGGTGAGGTCAACCGTCTTCACGATCGGCATATCGGAGACTCCATCCTGTTCGGCGCCGGTTTGGATCCGATGACGGAGCATGTGCTCGACATCGGGTCTGGGGTCGGTCTTCCCGGCATCCCTCTCGCCATCGTGATGGGAGCAACTCGATTCACCTTGCTCGATCGATCGGGTCGCCGGGTCGATCTGATGCGACGGGCAGTTCGGATCCTGGAGCTGGAGAATGTGGTGGTGGAACAAGGAGAAATCGAAACTCGACTCGACCAGGAGTCGGCCGTGGTGTCTCGGGCCACCCTCCCCCCGGATCGGGCCCGGGATTTGATCTTGCCCCGGCTTGGCCCCGAGGGACGGGCCGTCCTCGGCGGTTCCTGGGAGCGAAAACCCCACTACGAGGGGTGGGTGACCATGGAGATTCCGGCAACGGTCCTTGACCAGACGATCTGGCTTCTTATCATGCGTCGAACGTGACCGATCATGGAGCACTGGTCGTTGCCCTCGCCAACCAGAAGGGTGGTGTCGGCAAATCGACGACAGCCATCAACTTGGCAGCTGCCTTGGCATTCCAGGGTCAACGTACCCTCCTCATCGATCTCGACCCCCAGGGGAATGCGACCAGTGGTTTGGGGATCGACCGCTCCGCCATCGATGTCTCCATCTATGACGTGATGCTCAAGGAGTCGGAATTGGTGGACGCCATCGAGCCCACGTCGGTGCGCGATCTGTTCGTGGTGCCGGCCACCATCGATCTGGCCGGCGCCGAGATCGAGCTGGTGTCACTGTTTTCACGTGAAAACCGGCTTCGGAATGCGATCCAGGCCTCCGGTGATGGGTATGACATCATACTCATCGATTGCCCCCCTTCCCTGGGTTTGCTCACAGTCAATGCCCTGACCGCAGCCGACGAGGTAATGATCCCAATCCAATGCGAGTATTACGCCTTGGAAGGTCTCAGTCAGCTTCTGAGAAACGTGCAATTGGTAACCACAAACCTCAACCCAAGCTTGAAGGTTGGCGGCGTGGTTCTCACCATGTACGACGGTAGGACCAAACTCTCCAAAGACGTCGCAGCCCAGGTTCGAGAGCATTTCGGGGATATGACCTATCGCAGCGTCATCCCACGATCGGTCCGCCTCTCCGAGGCCCCGTCCTATGGCGAACCGATCGAGGCCTTTGATCCGATGAGCCGGGGGGCCATCGCCTATCGCCATCTGGGCAAGGAGTTTCGGGAACGTCACGGGATGAAGGAGAAATAGCGATGTCGACACGACGCTCGGGTCTGGGTCGTGGTCTGGATGCCCTGATCCCGACCATCATCACCGCAGAACCAACCGGTTTCAGGATGATCGCGGTGGACGCCATCGCGGCCAACCCCGATCAGCCACGGACCCACTTCGATGACGACACCCTCGAGGAGTTGGCGGCCTCGATGCGGGAAGTGGGGGTGCTGCAACCGATCGTGGTCACCGAGACCGGCGACGGGTACGTGTTGATCGCGGGCGAGAGAAGGTGGCGGGCGGCAAAACGGGCCGGGATGAGCGCCATCCCGGCAGTGGTGCGGGAAGCGACCGGCTCCTCGACCCTGGTCGAGGCCCTGGTCGAGAACGTGCAACGCCAGGACTTGAGCCCGCTCGAGGAAGCCAACGCCTACCGCCACCTCCTGGAAAATTATGGAATGACCCAGGAACAGGTGGCCGACCGGGTGGGGAAATCCCGACCCGCGGTCTCCAACACGCTGCGTTTGCTCCAACTCCCGCTAGAGATCCAGGCCTTCGTCGACAACGGTGAGCTGTCGGCAGGTCACGTGCGACCTCTGGTTGGGATGGAGGACGTCGCCTTCGCCACCCATCTGGCGGAGCGAGCCGTCGCCGAGGGGTGGAGTGTCCGTCAGATGGAGGAAGCAGCTCGAGCCCGCAAGTCGATCGAGACCGGGCCGAGCCGGGTTCGGGCGCTTCGCCCGGTGGAGATCATCGAGTTGGAGAAACGGCTTGGCGAGCGGCTCGGGGCCGCGGTGAAGATCAACTATCGAAACGAGAAGGGCAAGTTGGAGATCAGGTTCGGTTCGCTGGAAGAACTGGAGCGGATCTACCGCAGTTTCACCGGGTAGCGGCGGCGTTGGCGAAGAACAGGGTGATCCCGTCGACAACGGCGAGACCGACCTCATCATCGAGTTTGGCCCTGGAGACGACCACGGCCGGGGCGCTGGTGTCCTTGAGAAGCGCGCTGGCTCGGCCCTCCACCCGGCCCCCGGTGATCGAGGCGATCGACCTGGCGAGCATCTCCCCGGCGGAGGAGCTGCTGTGCTCCGTGGCGAAGAAGAAGACGCAATCGTCACCATCGGGGCTCATCTGGAAGGCGACGATGAGGTCGGAGCCCATGCGGTTGGCGCGACGTGCCCTTACCCGCTCCGGAAGCGACGCGTCCTGTGACCTCGACATGACCGGGAGACCGCCCAACTCCTGGAGGGTGAGCGCCGCCACCGAGGCGGCTTCCCAGGCCATGCTGGCTTCGTGGGGGTCGCGACAACCGGCATCGAGGTAGATCCTCGCCCCGGCCACCGTTGTCGGCAGCCGGCGGAGCCATTCCCTCTCTCGGACCGCATGGCGCCCCTCCCTCATCTCGCCACGGGTCACGAGATGCACCTCGGTCACCACCTCGGGTCCCGCTTTCCCATCTTCTGCCAGGTTTCTGTTGTGCTGGAACTCAAGCACCGCCGTTTCGGTCTTGGGACCGAAGATCCCGTCGATCTTCCCGGCGTCGAAACCGAGTGAGCTGAGACGTGACTGGAGCTCGGAGACATCCTCGCCCCGGAACATGGGACGACGGAAGAAGAGGAGCCGGTCCCCCAGACGGTACCCGGCCTCATAAAGCGATCTCCAGGTGTCGGGCCCGACGATGCCGTCGACGTCGAGACCCTTTGCCTTCTGGAACTCTTTGACGGCGGCCACGGTGCTCTCACCGAACACCGAACGCGGGTCGGGATCGGATTCGAATCCGAGCGAGCTGAGACGATCCTGGATGTCTCGCACCGGGGCACCCTCGTCACCGAGGCGGTAGAGCCGCATGAACCGAATGGTGGCATAAGTGGGCTGGTTGCGGACAACCATCCTGTTGACCGGATTCCGTCCTCCGTCTTCCGTTATGGATCACGGATTACGGAAGAACGGCGAGCGAAGCTCGCCTAGAGGAACTCTGCGAGTTCCTGCAAGAGTCGGTGCTTGGGAGCGGCTCCGACGATGCGCTTCTTCTCGACCCCGTCCTTGAACAGGATCAGGGTGGGGATGCTCATCACGTCGTTGTCGGCCGCGGGCATGGGGTAATGGTCGATGTTCAGCTTCCCGATCGTGATCTTGTCACTCTCGGTTGCCATCTCCTCGAGGACGGGGGCGATGACGTGACACGGCCCACACCATTGCGCCCAGAAGTCGACCAGTATCGGCTTGTCGGCGCTTATCGCCTCATTGAAGGTGTCGTCGTTCAGAGTGACGATCTCGGCCATGTGATGTTTCTTCTCCTTGTGCGCTCTGATGGGAACGGCGTTCAGCGAGGGTTCATTCCTGGTCCGCCAGCCAGCGCTCGGCGTCCATGGCAGCCATGCACCCGGTTCCCGCCGCGGTGACCGCCTGACGATAGATGTGGTCGGCCACGTCCCCGGCGACAAACACTCCTTCCAGCTTGGTCCGAGTGCTCCCGTCTCCTGCCGTGAGCAGATACCCGTTGGGGTCGATGTCGAGCTGGCCGGCGAAGATCTCGGTGTTGGGTTTGTGACCGATCGCCACGAACACACCGTTGGTGGGCATTTCCCGCCGCTCTCCGCTGACGGTGTCCTCCAGGGTCACCCCGGTCACCGTGGAGTCACCGTGGATCTCGGTGATGATCGTGTTCCACTGCACCTCTATCTTGGGATGCTCCAGGACCCGGGTCGCCATGATCTTCGAGGCCCGAAACTCGTCGCGGCGGTGGACGACGGTCACTCTCGAGGCGAACTTGGTGAGAAAGAGAGCCTCCTCCATGGCGGTGTCACCGCCACCAACCACAATCAGCTCCTGGTCACGAAAGAAGAAACCGTCACATGTCGCACAGGCCGAGACACCCCGTCCGGTCAGTTGCTCCTCGCCCGGGATGCCCAGCCACTTGGCTGAGGCACCGGTGGCAACGATGACCGCGTCGGCGGTGAACTCATCGGCTCCGACTCCGAGGCGAAACGGTCGGTCTTGCAAGTCGGCCGACGTGACGTCGATCTGGCGGAGACGGGCTCCGAATCGCTCGGCCTGCTTGCGGAATTGGTCCATGAGCTCGGGTCCCATGATCCCGTCCGGGAACCCGGGGTAGTTCTCGACGTCGGTGGTGATCATGAGCTGGCCACCGGCGGCAGACCCCTCGAACACCAAAGGCTGGAGGTCGGCACGAGCTGCGTAGAGGGCCGCGGTGAGACCGGCGGGGCCTGATCCAATGATGACGAGTTTCTCGTGACTCATGGTTCTTTCATTTCCTCTTGATCCAGAGATAGGTCCCCAGCCCGACGAACAGGGCTCCTACCAATGCGAACGCTCCTGCCGTCGTGAGTGGGATCTCCAGGGCTCCGAAGATCGCGAACAACAAGAACAGCACCGCGGTGAACCCCAGAGTGAAGGCGAGGATTCCCAACCCGGTGAGGCGGATGCCACGTGCCACCCGGTCAACGGTCACCGACCTGATCCTGGTCGCGACCTGCTCGAGAAACTCGGCGAACTTGGCTGCGTAATCCTCCATCAGGAAGCGAGGTTAGTTAGCGGCCGCCCAGAATCACTCCTCGACGTGCACGACCTCACAGGTGTCGGCATCGACGAAGCTGACCGGCGTATCGGCGTCGAGATCGACCCCTGCGGGCACCGCGATCAGATAGGTCCGCTCCCGGTCGACGGTCCCCACCAACTCGTGATCCACTAGACCGGCATCGTCCAGACAATCAGACTGGTCCTCGGTCGCCAGGGCACTATCGGCGGCGGGGAGCTCGTGGAGACGGGCTTCGGTCGCCAGCGTCTCGAAGTCGGGTGTCGTCTCTGCACTTGCGTCGCCGGCCGCGGTCGTGGTGCCGGTTGACTGCGCCCCATACTCGTACATCGGCGTCTCGGCGCCTCCTTCGGAGCCGGCGTCGAGACGGCCGGAAGCCTCGGTCAAGGTCTCGGCTTGCCCTCCGGCGTCCCCGCTTCCTCCCAGCTGGTTGGCCACCGCCACCAATCCCACCACCACGAAGAGACCGGCGGCGGCGTAGGACAGCCGGTACCACCAGGGGGTGGTTGACCCCTCATTCGCCGGCTCGTTCCTGAGCTCGGTCCAAAGATCGCGATGGAGGGCTGCCTTCTCGAGCTCGGTCATCCGCAACGGCTCGATCGTGGCCAGGGCGGCAAGGACCGAGACCTGGGCCTCGAATTCGACCCGGCATACCTCACAGCTCTCGACCCGGGCGCGTGCCTCGGTCTGGTCGTCGAGCGAGCCGTCGGCCAGGGCGGCGATCAGGTCGAGGTCGTGATCATGCATCTGTTCTCTTTGATGGTCTCATGGAGCCGTTTGGTTCCCCAGACGCTCCGCCAGCAGCCGGCGCCCCCGAAACACTCGCGATTTCACCGTTCCCAGCGGGATTCCGAGCACATGAGCAGTCTCGGGTAGCGACATGCCCTCGAGGTCTGACAACACGACAGCCGCTCGGAATTCGGGTGGCAGCCCGGCCAGCGCCCGCTCGATCTCCGGGCGGAGCCCGGCCGCATCGATGGCGTCCTCAGCCGAGGCATCGGGCGGCTCGAGATGGTCGGGCAGGGACTCGGTGGGCCGCCGCGCCGATTTCCGGATCTGGTCATAGCAAGTGTTGACCGCGATGCGGTAGATCCAGGTGCCGAGAGCCGAGTCGCCCTTGAACTGGCCCGCTTTCC
>Ga0209640_10004915_pt1 | contig 11680 bp, 1 predicted proteins | sample RifCSP10_1_FD_184018 | JGI IMG/M metagenome (GOLD analysis project Ga0209640, IMG submission 184018) | Soil microbial communities from Rifle, Colorado - Rifle CSP2_sed 10_1 (SPAdes) (version 2) | ecosystem: Environmental > Terrestrial > Deep subsurface > Rock core/Sediment | place: Rifle... | reverse complement strand
GCGCGCGCGGGCCGACGACGGCCGCCAGGCGGGCCCGTGGATGCCGACGGCCCGCTTCACGGTGGCGGTGGACCCGCCTCCGGGGCCCCCGGCCGGCCTTCAGGCGACGCCCGGGGACGGGCGCGTGTCGCTGAGCTGGAGCCCGAGCCCCGAGCCCGACGTCGTCGCCTACGGCGTCTACCGGGGCGCGTCCTCCGGCGGGCCGTACGCCTTCCTCGCGGACGCCGCCGGGCCGGCGTTCGAAGACGTGGGCCTGCCCAACGACGTGACCGTCTACTACGTCGTGACCGCGAAGGACGCGCGGTTCGAGAGCGCGCTCTCGGCGGAGGTCGCGGCCACGCCGCGTCCTCCCGTGGTCGTCGTGCCGGCCGAGGTGCGCTTCTTCCCCGACCGGCTCGGCGTCGAGTGCCTGGCGCCGGCGTGTCGAAGCGCGGGTTCGTCCGGCGTGGACTGCCCCTGGATGCTCCTGGCCACGATCGAGCTTCCCCCCGGGCGGAGCCCGAGCACCATCGACCTCGCCGGCGTCCGTCTGGCCGACGTGGTGGCCGCGGACAGGGGCTACGCGCGGATCGTCGACAAGGACGACGACGGCCAGGCCGAGCTGGAGGTGCGCTTCCCGTTCGGCGAGGTCGCGCCGCTCCTCCAGGCCGGGACGAACCTGGTGAGCGTCAGCGGGCTGACGGAAGGCGCGCCCTTCCGCGGCAGCGGCCCGATCGAGGTCGAGCCCGCCCGGGCCGACCTCTGGATCACGCCCCGCGCCTTCAGCCGAACCGGCCACAGCCCCGACGTCCAGGCGCGCCTCACGTTCGCGAAGGGAGTCGACGCCTCGCTCGTGGACCTGGGCTCGCTCCGGCTCAACGAGTCCGTGCCCGTGAAGGCCGTGGTGTCCGCGTCCGGGAACCGCCTCACCGTCCGCTTCGACCGGGCGGCGGTGAACGCCGTCCTCCCGGTGGGCCACGACGTCGAGGTCCGCGTGAGCGGCCGCCTCTTCGGGACCGACTTCCTCGCCCGCGACCTCGTGCGGGTGAAGCCATGAGGTCTGAACCATGAAACGACACGCGATCCTGGCCTCGTGCCTGCTGGTCGTGGCGGCTCACGCCGGTACGACGCGGGCGGCGGGGAGCGAGCCTTCGCCCGCGGCCACCCCCACGCCTCCACCGGGCCAGCCGGTGCTGGTGACGCCAACGCCCCCACCCGTAGACCCCACCCCCAAGCGCGCCCTCATCCCGGCGGGGCCCGCTCGGGGCGGCGCCCTGGCGGCCGGCGAGGCCATGCGGGCGCTCTCGCTTCGCGAGGGCGAGGGCCGGCTGATGGTGGGAGGCCGGGAGCGGACGCTCCGACCGGGGGGCGTTCTGGGCAAGGACGTCGTGAAGTCCATCTCTCCGGGCCGGATGGTCCTGAACCGGCCCGCCGCGGCCGGCCGGCCCGCGGCGCTGGTGGTGGTGGATTTCGACGAGGCCGGCCGTGGCCGGACGCGGGTCTACTACGGTCCCGAAGCGGCGCCCACCCCGCTTCCGGAGGTGCGCTAGCGCCCATGGCCGCCCCAGGCTCCGTTTCCGCTACCGCCGCCACGACCGCGCAGCCGCGGGGTCTCCGTCAGGCCTGGCCGTGCCTGCTGGCCCTGGGCTTCCTCGTCGGCTTCGGGTCCGGCGCGCGCGGGCAAGAGCGCGGCGGTGACCTGGCGCGCCTCGAAGCGCTTCTCGCCGAGTCGGACTTCTCGTCGCCGGCCGGCCCGCGGCGCGCGACGTCGCAGGACCCGGCGACTTCGCGCGGCCGTGCGGCGGGGCCGGCGCGGCCCGAGCTGGGCGGCATCCTGGGCGACCTCCGCCGCCGCTTCCGGGCGCACGAGAGCCGGTTCGATGCGGCCGGCGCCCGCGACCTTCGGCCCAAGGCGCGGGCGCGCCTGGAAGCGGCCCGCGCCGCCCATGCGGCGGGCCAGGGGCGGCTCCTCGAGCTACTGGCGGCGATCGACCGCGGGGACGCCGGAGCCCCCGCGGCCGCCGAGGGAGCCCTCGAGATCGTCCGGCGCCTTCGCAAGGCCAGCGAGACCGAGCCGACGAGCGCGGAGCTGAAGGTCCGCGCACCGGCGCTGCCGAGCCCGGGCCTGCCGCCGCGCACCGGAACGATCACCGGCAGCGACGCGCCGCTGGCGCCGGCGCCCAAGGCCCTGCAGGACGCGGCCGCCACCCTGGCCGGTCCGATCGAGGTCGTCGAGTGGGTGCGCAACAACGTGCGCCCCGAGTTCTACCGGGGCGCGATGAAGGGCGCGCTCCAGACCTACCTCGAGGGCGGCGGCAACGACGCGGACACCACGGCCCTCCTGATCGCGCTGCTGCGGGCGAAGGGCATCCCCGCCCGCTTCCGCCTGGGGACGGCGGACGTGCCCGCGGCCCGCCTCCAGGCCCACACCGGGACGCTTCGGCCGGAGCAGGCGGTGCGCGTGCTGGAGCGGGCGGGGATCCCGCACGAGGTGGTTCCTGGGCCCGCCGGCATCGCTTCAGTCAAGATCGACCGGGTCTGGGCGGAGGCCTACGTCCCCTACGCGAACTACAGGGGCGCGGCCCTCGACGCCCAGGGCAAGGTCTGGATCCCCCTCGATCCTCACTTCAAGACGCTGGAGCCTCCGCGCGGGGTCGACGTGGTGCGGGACCACGGCCTCGACGCCCGAGCCGAGCTGGACGCCTACCTCGCCGCGCCCCAGACGGCGACCCCGCTCGAGTTCGTGCGCGGCCGGGTGGCGACGCTGCTGGCCGGCCAGGGCCTGGCCTACGAGGACGCACTCAACCGACGGGGGCTCCGCGTCGAGAGCCTGGGCATCCTGCCGAGCACGCTTCCCTTCAAGACGGTCGGACCGAGCGACGTCGCCTACGTCCTGCCCGAGGCCGACCATCACCGTGTGACGGTGAGGGCCGAAGCCGACGGAGGCGAGGTGCTCCTCGAAGGGGGCCTGCCTCTCGCCGACGTGCTCGGCCGGCGGCTCACCCTCGACTACGTCCCCTTCGACGCCGAGGACGAGGCCACGGTGACGACGTTCGGCGGCCTGGGCCGGACCCCGCCCTACCTGGTCGAGGTCAAGGCCGTCCTGCGCTCGGCGGGCATCCCGGTGGCGGTCGGCACGGCGCCGGTTGGCCTGGGCGTGCGCTTCTCGCTCCGCCTCGCTCTCGCCCACCCCGGGGGCGAGGAGGTGGTGAGCAACCGGGTGACCGCCGGCAACCTCACCGCGATCGCACTCGGGGGCCGCGTCGTGACGGGGTCGCCGGAGGGGACGGAGCGCGCCGCGGAGATCCTGGCCGGCCTGGGGCGGCAGTACCTCGACCGCTGGAACCGGTCCGACGAGGAGCTAGCCAACCTCTTCCACGTGGTCGCGGTGCGGCCCACGGCCTCGGCCTGCTTCGTGCTGTCCGCGGTCTCCGTCGAGTACGCGGCCGGCGACCCGCTCTTCCCGCTGAGCTACGACTGGAAGGGGATCGCAATCGACGCCGACCTGCGGTCCTCGGCCCCGGTGGGCCTCGAGGAGCGCGAGAGCGAGCGCGCCTTCCTCCTGTGGTCGGGCCTGGAAGGAGGGATCCTCGAGGACCGCGTCTTCACCGACGGCCTCGGGCTCGCCGCGGTCTCCACCGGCAAGGCGCTCCAGCTCGCCCCCGGGCAGGGGATCACGGTCGTGGACCTCCGCGCCGACAACGTGGACGCGGTCCTGCCGGGACTGTCCCTCGACCCGGCGGTGAAGATGGAGCTGGCCGACGCCGCGGGGCGCGGCCTTCTGGCCCGCGTGCCCGCGTCCGCTCTCACCCTCCAGGCTTGGAACGGGGTCGGTTATCTGATCCTCGACGAGGCCACCGGGGAGGCCGCCTACCAGTTGCAAGGGGGCCACTCGGGCGGCGTGACCGTGCCCTACGTCGTCGACATCCCCGCGAACCTGCGCGACCCCTTCGTCAATCCCGAAGTTCCTCCGGCCCCCGAGGGCGCCGAGGTCGCCGCCATCGCCAAGTTCGGCTCCACCGACTTCCAGGAGGGCATCGTCGACAAGCCTCTCGGGAAGCCGTTCAAGGTGCTCGTCACGGATGCCGACGGCTTCCCCCTCCCGAACGCCACCCTCGTCTTCACGGTGACGGGTGGAGGGGGCGCGTTCATGGACCCCGTCACCGGCCGTCCGGGAGGGGCCGAGCTGGCGGTTCGTTCGGACGACCGTGGTGAGGCCCAGGCCATCCTCGTGCTCGGGAAGAGCACCGGGGCCATCCCCTATTACACCTGCCTCGAGGATCGCGGGGTCCCCGTTCCACCTCCACCCGCGGAGCCCCCGCCGTCACGATGCCAGGGCGAGGCCAATGAGACCTACCTGACGCGAGTGGGCGAGAACCGCGTCATGGTCCGCGCCGGCCAGGCCCTGCTCGACGAGGAGTTCCGGGCGTACGGCGAGCCGGACCTGCAGGTCGTCGACGGTCGCGGCACCGTCTACCTCGAGTGGACTGGGCAGCTCCTTCCAGACTGGGCCGTGTCGAACCTCAGCGTCGCCGCCCGCATGGGGGTCTCCGTGTCCGACCTCCACGGCAACCCGGTCTCGAACGCGGCGATCCAGTTCGCGTACCGGCCCGATCCCGTCCCCTCGCCGCTGCCTCCAGGCTGGAACCGGGCCCGGCCGGTGACGACCTCACCGGGCCGAGCGCTCCACCCGAGGGACTACGCCGCCTGCCTCCTCACGGATCCCGCGCCAGGGTGGGGTGAGTGCGCGGGCGAGGCGCCCGCCGTGGTGGTCAAGTCGTCCTCGATCGGCGCCTCCGCCTACGCCTCGCTCGGCGAGAGCACGCTGAGCCTCTACTACTACGACATCGGCACCCTGCTCACCCCCGATGCGGGCTGGGTCGCCTACCCCACCAACGGCTTCGCCTGCTACCAGGCCGACTGCGGCCCCGAGCCGATGCCGGTGCTGGTCCGGGTCTCGAGCCGGCCGCTCCTCACGAACGCGCTCGGCAACATGGTCGAGGCCTACCCGCCGGGCGGGGCCGGCCCCGTCGTGCTCGTTGCCGAGGCGCTCTCCGAGAAGGAGCGGATCGAGGAGATCACGGTGAACGGGCAGCCCCAGTACTACGCCCAGGGCACGAACGAGTGGCGCGTGGAGCGCCTGACCGACTCGCAGTTCACCCTCGACCCGGTGACGCCCGGCACCGGCTCGTCGGCGCCGGTCCACGTCGGCGACGGCGTCTACGACGGACAGATGGTCATGGGCCCGACGCCCCAGCTCAACGAGGTGAAGGAGCAGAGCCGGCACTTCCCCCTCCAGATCCCCTACCTTCCCGGGGGGACGGTCGACCCGAGCGCCGTCCGGCCCGACGGGACCGTGGAGCGGCGGGCCGATCCCGCGCGTCCCATCCTCTACGAGAGCGCCCACCGCCTCTGGGGCGTCGACGTCCGGATCGAAGGCCTCTCGCCCACGCCCGTGCTCCTGTCCCCGACGAACCAGGTCGAGCGGGCGTCGCAGGTGAGCTACCGGATCCGGCCCGACGAGTACCGGCAGCTCCTCTCACCCGACGACGTCCGTTTCGACATCCGCTCGGTCACCAGCGGTCCGGAAGCCCCGCCGGTGGCCACCGCGCGGCGCGACGCCGGCGGCACGTTCGTGGTCCCGCAGGGGCTCTCCCTGCCCCCCGCGTCCTACGTGGGCCGGGTCAGCGTCGAGGGAGTCTCTGCCGAGGGCGGGAACCTCAGCTCCCCGGATTTCCCGATCCCCGCTTGCCAGCTCGTGGGCCTGGCCCGCGACGTGGTGGTCCTGCATCTCACGCGGGACCCGCTCAACGGCGCCCTCTGCGACGCGGAGGCCGAGATCGAGGTCCTCGTCTGCCGCGACGCGCGGGTCAGCTTCTCGCTCGCCGACGAGGCCGTGAGCGTCCGGGTGGACGACGAGCCCGCCCAGGGGCCGCTCGTCGACCGCCCGCTGAGCGCGGGCCGCCACGTGTTCCACCTGCCCGGCGGCACGGTGGGCCTCGCCGCGGGCGGCGACCGGCCCTTCCGCGTCCGGGCCGTGGACGCCTTCGACCCCTCGGCCGCCCAGACCGCGGACGGCACCCTCCGCATCTCGGTGGCCAACCGCGCCGTCCTTCCCGTCGGCCGCACGTTCGTCAAGGGCGTCGACCTTTTCGACGGCCACCTCGTGCAGCAGGCGAGCGACCTCAGGATCCCCGGGCGGCACCTGGGGCTCGAGGTCACCCGCACCTATTCGAGCGCGGGCCAGAGCCCGGAGGGATTGCTGGGAGCGGGGTGGGCCTTCAACTTCGCGGCGCGGCTGAACCAGGCCGAGTGCGGCCTCGTCACCGTCACGACGGCCGACGGGAGCAGCCAGGTCTTCCGCACCACCGACGGGGGCTTCACCTTCACGCCGCAGAAGGGCTACCACACCCGGCTCGTCCGAAACGCCGACCTGTCCTACGACTTCACCGACAAGTCGGGGACCGTTCACCGCTTCGAGAAGCCGGTGGACGCGGCACGCCCCTCCGGCGACCGGCGGCTCGAGTACGTCGAGGAGCCCCACGGCGACCGCCTCGTCCTGACCTACGAGGACGGCCGCGCAGTCCGTGTCGCCGAGGTGCACCCGGAGGCCGGGGAGGTGCGCTCGCTGGCCGTGACGTACGGCCAGGCCGGCGGCCTCGAGCGGATCACCCGCATCGAGGCGCCGGCGTTGCGGCTCCGCGTCGACTACGCGTACGACGGCTTCGGGAACCTGACGAGCGCCACCCGGACGGGCGAGAATCTCCCGGGCGCGGCGGACGCGGCGGCCCGCGTCGAGCGCTACGAGTACCAGACGAGCGACACCCGCGACCGCCACCAGCTCGCGGCCGCGATCGACCCGAACGGCAACCGGACCGAGTACCGCTACTTCTCGGTCGCCGACACCTTCCCCGGCGAGGGGCAGCCCAGCCAGGTCGAGGAGAAGTGGGAGTACGTGAAGGAGGTGCGCGAGCTCCCGGCCCCGGGCGAGACCCTCTCCACGCGCTTCCAGTACGACCTGAGCCAGGTCTTCTCCGCACGCTGGATCACCACGGTGCGCGACCCGCGCGGTCACGACACCACCTACGTCCTGAACGGCAACGGCAGCCCGCTCGAGATCCGCGAGCCCCTCGGCAAGACCACGCGCATGGAGTGGGCCGTGGACGACATCCTGAAGCTGCAGGAGACCGACGCCCTCGGCCGCGTCACGGATATGGGCTACGACGAGCGCGGCAACCTCACGTCGGAGCGTGTCGCGACCGCGGACCTCGGCGTGGTCGAGACGGCCTACACCTACGATCCGCGGTTCAACAAGCTGACGCTGAAGCGCGACGCCGAGGGCCGGGAGACGACGTACGGGATCGACCCCGGGACCGGCGACCTGCTGCGGACGACCGACGCCGTGGGCAACGTGACCACGTACGACTACGACGGCCACGGCCGGCTCCTCACCACGACCGACCCGCGCGGGCACCTGACGCGCCACGAGGACCACGACAGCTTCGGTAACGCCCGGCGCGCCACCGACGCGGTGGGCAACGTCACGACCTCGGAGTTCGACGCCCGCGGGCGGCGGACCCGTCAGGCCGACACCCTGGGCCGGGAGTCCCTGGCCGAGTGGGACGGCCTCGACCGGCCCCTCTCGGTCCGGCGGGTCGCCGGCGGACCGACCGGCAACCAGGACGAGGTAGAGAGCACGGCCTACTACCCCGGCGGTCAGCCGCAGACGGTCACGAACGCCAACGGCGCGGTCACGACCTACACCCTCGACGGCCTGAACCGGGTCACCGCCACCACCACCCAGCTCGCCGACCGCGTGCTCGCGACCGCCACGACCTACGACGGCAACGGGAACAAGGAGCGCGAGACCGACCGGCGGGGCGTGGTCCGGAACCACACCTACGATGCGCTGAACCGCCTGGAGAAGGTGGAGATCGTCCAGGGACTCTCGGGCGAACGGCCGCTCGGGACGGTGGCGACGATCGGCTACGACCTCGTGGGCAACAAGACGTTCGAGACCGACGTGGCGGGGCTGCGGACGGACTACGGGTACGACGGGCTCTACCGGCTCAAGGCCAAGCTGCTGGCGGAGAGCATGGCCGCGGGGTACTCGCCGCCGGGACGGCTCACGGAGCGGCAGACCTTCGACAAGGTCGGCAACCGGCGGAGCGCCACCGACGCCAACGCCCACACCACCCTGTTCGAGTACGACGGCCTCAACCGGTTGGCGAAGAGGACGAACGCCCTCGGGCGAGTGACGACCGTGACCTACGACGACCCCGAGGGCTCTCACGTCGACAAGAGCGAGGAGCACGACGAGACGCGGGGGCTCCGGACCACCTTCGCCTACGACTTCGTGAACCGGGAGACGGAGCGCGTCGTGCACCTCGAGGGCGCAGGCTCTTCGGGTGAGGTCTACACCACCCGGACCTCCTACGACGACCTCGCCCACGCCATGACCGTGACCGACCCGCGGGCCACGCCAACTCGCGTGACCATGGACGGCCTCGACCGCGAGGTCCAGCGCGTCGTGGACGTGGGCGGGCTCGGCCTCACCACCGCCACCGTCTACGACGGCCTGGGCAACAAGACCAGGGTCACCGACCCGAACGGCCGTGAGACCTCGTTTCGGTATGACGGCCTCGGGCGCCTGGTCGAGAGCACGGACGCCCGGGGCAAGCTCACGCAGTACGACCACGACGGCGAAGGTCTGCGCACGCTCGAGCGCGACCGGCGCGGGCTGGTCCGTCGCATGACCCACGACAACCTGGGCCGGCCGCGGACGACCACGCTCGAGGCCTCGATCACCCGGATTCCCTGGAGCCGCGAGACCCAGTATGAAGACGTCGCGCGCCGGAGGATCGAGAAGGACGCCAAGGGCCAGGCCACGACCTCGCGTCTCGACGGCCTCGGCCGGGTGGTCGAGCTGACGGATCCCCTGGGTCACCGGGTGACGACCGCGTGGGACGGCGTCGTGAAGCGGGCGGAGACCGACAAGCGCGGCAACACCACGGCATTCGAGTACGATGCGCTCGACCGCTTGACCAAGGTCACCGACCCCGCGCCGTTCGTGAGCCAGACCGCGGAGACGACGTACGAGGACGCCCAGAACCGCCGCCTGGAGAAGGACCGCCGCGGCTTCCAGGCCCGGACCCAGATGGACCCCCTGGGCCGCGTGCTCACGGTCACGGACGCCTTCGACCCCGGCACCGGGGCCGGCATCGTGCTCGAGACCAACGCCTACGACGGCAACGGGAACAAGACGTCGTCGAAGGACGCGGAAGGCAAGGAGACGCGCTTCGTCTACGACCTGGCCAACCGTCTCTCGTCCCGGACCGACGGCAACGGCAGCGTGGACGCGGCCACGACCACGTTCGCCTACGATCCGAACGGCAACCCCGTCGAGGAGCGGGACGCAAGGGCGGCGGACCTGAACGAGCCCTTCTCCGTGAAGCGAACGTATGACGCGCTGAACCGCCTCGAGACCATGACGGACGGCGAAGCCAACACCACGACCTACGGGTACGACGAGGAGGGCAACCGCACCCTCGTCCGCCAGCCCGAGGGACAGGAGACAGAGTTCGCGTACGACGAGCTGGGCAAGCTCAACCGGGTGACGCAGCCCGCGCCGGCGGCGGGGGCGGAGCGGCCCGTGACTCAGTACGCCTACGACCCCAACCGCAACCGGATCCGGCAGACCGACGCCAACGCGCACGTGGTGGCGATGGAGTACGACGCCCTGGACCGCCTCGAGGTCATGACCCAGGACCCCGAGGGCGTCGCCTACGTCACTCGCCACGGCTACGACGAGAACGGCAACGAGACGCGGCTCACCGACCCCAAGGGCCAGGTCGTGACGTCCACCTACGACGAGCTGAACCGCCTCAAGACCAAGACCTACGCCTTCGCCCCCGGCGACACGGTCCGGCCCTGGCGTCACATCACCGGGATCGTCTACGGCTACGACCCCAACTCCAACCTGAGGCAGGTGGACGAGTCGGTGGCCTCGGGGACGGATCCGCCCGAAGTGCTCGCCACCGTCCGCACCTACGACGCCCTCGACCGGCTCGAGACAGAAACCACGACCCTCCCCGACGCTCCCGCGTCCGGCCCCCGCACCCGGACCGTGTCGTACACCTACTTCGACAACGGCACGCGCCGCACCCTCACCGACCCCGCCGGCCTCGTCACCCAGTACACCTACGACGGCCAGAACCGGCCGGAGACCGCCACCACCGAGGCCGGTACGCCGGACGCCAGGACCACCCGCTACGCCTACTGGCCCGACGACCTCCTGAGGACGGTGACCTACCCCAACGTGGTCGTGGCCAAGCACGAGTACGACAAGGCCGACCGCCTCACTTCACTGGTCACCACCAACGGCCCGACCACGGTCAGCAGCTACGCCTATTCCTACGACCCGAACGGCAACCGCCTGAGCCAGGTCGAGGTGAACGGCCTCCCCGCGCCACTCACCGAGACCACAACCTACACCTACGACGACCTCGACCGCCTGGCCACCGTCACCCACCCCGTGGACGCTGCCTTCCCCAACGGGAGGGTGGTAACCTACGCCTACGACGCCGTCGGCAATCGCCTCCGGGAGACCGAGCGGACGGCGGACGGCGCCCTCCTAGCCGACAAGCAGGGGGTCTTTGACAACCTGAACCGTCTGACGAGCCTCACCGACCTCGTCACCCCCGCCAACAGCACCGCCTTCACCTGGGACCCCAACGGCAACCAGCTCACCAAGACCGTGGGCACCGGCCCCGGAGCCGTCACCACCGAGTACCGCTACGACACGCGGGACAAGCTGGTCGAGACCGTCCAGGGCCCGAACACCCTGGGCCGCTTCCAGTACTGCCACGACGGCAAGCGGGTCAAGAAGATCGGCGAGGAGGGGATCCGCCAGTACGTCTACGACCAGACGTCATTGCTGACCGAGTACGACGACGCCGGCGGGCAGGTGGCCAAGTACGACTACGGGTCGGACCGGCTCATCTCGCTGTTCCGCCGAGACGAGCCGCGACGCTACTTCCACCTGGACGGCCTTCGTTCGGTCACGAGCCTCACGGACGACGCCGGCTCCCTGGCGGCCGCGTATCACCTCGATCCCTGGGGTAACTACCGCTTCCCCACCGAGCTCGACTCCTCCAAGAACCGCTTCGGATTCACCGGCTACGAGCTCGACAAGGAAACCGGCCTCTACAACGCCAAGGCCCGCTACTTCGATCCCAAACTGGGCCGCTTTCTCTCCCAAGACTCCTTCCTCGGGCAGATCGACAACCCTCCGTCCCTCCATCGGTACTTCTACGCCGCAGCCAACCCGACCCGCTACGTGGATCCCACGGGGCACGCCTTCACCCTGAACACGAACAAGAAGTACGGCCCCGACGACGTTGCCACTCCGGTGTTGAGCGGGAAGGTCACGCACGAGGAGTACCAGCAGTACCTCGCGTACGTCGAGAAACACGGCTCTCGCGAACAGGTCGTAGCCACCACGCTGGGCGCAGCAGGCACGTATAGCAATGCCTACGTCCAGAAGACCGCCAAAATGGAGGCGGCGGGGGCAGCCGGAGTGGTGGCGGGTGTACCCGTCGCTATGGCCGGTGGCGGCGCGGCCTTGACCGGGGCGGTGGCCGGGGTGACCGAAGGCTTCGTCGGAGGCCTTCTCGACAAGGTCTCCGCTGCGGAGCTTGCA
>Ga0209640_10004914_pt1 | contig 11681 bp, 8 predicted proteins | sample RifCSP10_1_FD_184018 | JGI IMG/M metagenome (GOLD analysis project Ga0209640, IMG submission 184018) | Soil microbial communities from Rifle, Colorado - Rifle CSP2_sed 10_1 (SPAdes) (version 2) | ecosystem: Environmental > Terrestrial > Deep subsurface > Rock core/Sediment | place: Rifle... | reverse complement strand
ATTTTTTCCGCTCCAGGATCAGATCAACCATCCCGTGGTCCAGCAAAAATTCGGACCGCTGGAACCCCTCCGGCAGCTGTTGCTTGCCAGTCTGCCCAGCGCGGCCGAGGTCTTGGCCATCTGCATCAGCGAGAGGATCCCCTCCTGCATCCTCGCCCCGCCGGACGAACTGACAAGGATCAACGGCCATCGCCGCTCCGCCGCCCGTTCGGCCGCGCGCAGGATCTTTTCCCCCACGACCGAGCCCATGCTGCCGCCCATGAACGAAAAGTTGAAGACGCCGATAATGACCGGCAGGCGGTTGATCGTTCCTTCCCCGATCATCATCGCCTCGCGGCGGCGGGTTTTCTCCTGGGCCGCCTTGAGCCGGTCCCGGTACCGCGCCGAATCCTTGAAATTCAAGGGGTCCATGGGGGAAAGGCCCGCGTCCCATTCCTTGAAACTGCCTTCGTCCAGAATCAGCGCGATCCGCTCATCGACCGAAATGGGAAAGTGGTAATTACATTTGGGACAGACCTTCGCATTCTTCTCGATTTCCTTCCGGTAGATCACCTCCTTGCAGCTGTCGCACTTGAGCCACAGCCCTTCCGGGATCTTAAACCGTTTCCCCTCGGCCGACCGGCCGGATTTGTCCTTTTTAAACCAGGCCATCTCTTCCTTATTATATTATTAAACGATGAACGTCTGTCCGTCCTTCAACAACCGGACGTTCGGAATCTTGAGGGCCGTAATTTCGGCCGTCAGGTGATCGACATACTGAGGCTTCATATGGTAGACGTACAGCGGGATGTCCGGTTTTCCGATCTTGGCGAACTCCTGCGCCAGCAGCCGCGGAGTCAGATGCCCGCTCTTGACCGCCAGCTGATGCAGATCGTTCGGAAACGAGGTCTCGATGATGGCCGCTTTAAGGTGGGTGATTTTGGACGCCACCTCCCAGATCCGCTTGGTCTCGTGGGTATCGCCGCTGTAGAGCACCGCCCCGGTCGGGTCCTGGATGATGAATCCGATGGTCGGAACGATATGGTTCACGCGCACCGGAATCACCTGCAGCCCGCCCACCGCCTGGCGGTCATCCTCCCGCAGCTCGGACAACCGAAAGGTCGGCTGCTCGCTGTTCGGAAGCTTCGTGAAATCGGGCCAGACCGTGTCGTTCAGAAGATGATTATGAAGCCCGGCCAGAATCTCCTCCAGGCTGTGGATCTCGATCGGCGCCGGGATTTTTCCGAAGACGGTATCGGCCAGAAAGGGCAATCCCTTGATATGGTCGAAATGAATATGAGACAGGAGCACATGCCGGATCTGCGTCAGCTCATCCAGGCTCATGGATGTCGAAAGGGTGCCGGCGTCGATCACCACGGACCGGCCGACCAGGAAGCCGGAGGTATTATAGGTGACGGTTTTTCCATCGGCATCGGTCTTTGAAAATTCGGATCCGTAACAACCCAGCGCTTTAATTTCCATGCGGTTATGGCCCCGTGTGTTTGACTTTGGAGAGGGTGTCCCGGACGCGCGCCTTGTAGAATCCTTCCAGGACTTCCCGGACGCGCGGGTATTTTTTGACGATCGTCTTGAGGTCCTCGCCCCGAAGTTCCAGTACCTCGGTGTCGGTCCGGGTGATCACGCTTGCGGTCCGGGGGCGCCCCGTCAGGAAACCGACCTCGCCGAAAAAATCATTGTCCCTCAACTCGGACAGGGGGATCTCGCGGTTCCCGACTTTGGTCATGACAGAAACCGCGCCCTGGCTGATGAGATAGACCGAATCACCCGTGTCCCCTTCTTTCACGATCCGGTAGCCGGACGGATACTGGAAATGCATCATCCGCTCGACCACTTCCGAAAACTCGTCCGGTGTCAGGCTGGAGAACAACGGGATGACGTCCGTCGCCCGGCGCTCCTGAGGGCCTGCCGGCGAGGCAGGGACGGGCGGTTCGGATGCCGCGGGCGTCGGCCCCGGTGCGGCAGGTTCGCTCTCGGCATAGGCGGTCCGCTCGATCTCGAATCCGCCCATGAGCGGGTCAACGGACGGAGCGGCCGTCACCGATTCGGCGCCGGTCTCGGACATGGGCGCCGGCTCCGCGGCCGGCGGTTTCGTTCCAGATCCGAATTCCTCCAGGTTAAACGGCTGCGCCCCGATCACCCCTTCATCCAATGCGTCTTGTTCCGGCTCTTTCTCTTGAAGGGAACCGGCCGCGGCCCCCTGCTTCTCAACGGCTGTTTCATCCCCGACGTCTATCGAAGGTTCCGGCGAAGGCGCCGCCGTTCTTTCCGGCAGCGGCGTATCGGCCGTAATGATGTACGGTCGAGAAAGGGCCGCCTGTTGCCTGGCCTGCCCGTGCAGTGCCTGCATCTTCTCATGGGCATTCTTGTTCTGAGAATCAAGCCGGAGGACCATTTTATAGGCCGCCAGCGCCTTGACGACGAACCCGCCTTCCGTGAAAACGGCCGCGGCCTGATGATAGGCCGTGACCGCCTTCTGGGTCGCGCCCAGTTTCAGGTAATAATCCCCGGCGCGCAGGCGATGGACGGCATTGTTGGGCTCCAACTCGGCCAGTCGGTCCAAGGCCTGGATCGCCCTGTCCCATTGGCTCTTTTTGATGTATTTCTGCAGATCATCCGTGACCCGGTCTTTCTCCGTCACCATGCGCAAGCCCCCAGAGTGCGAAAAACTCGGTCAGGATAGCATATTATCGAAGGGCGATCAAGGAACGGGCTCCGGCGGGGGTCTTCGATCAATCGGCAGTGCGTTTACGGAGACCGGCCGGCGGGAACCGCCAGGCGACCCCGAGGGAATAATTGAGGCCGCCCACGTCCAGAGCATCGCCGAAAAGATCGGCGCTCTTCACTTTGGCCAGGGCATAGCGGGCCTCGGTAAAAACCGAGACCCGCGGAAGGACCGGCCAGCTCAACCCGATTACGCCATGGATTCCCAGGAGGCGTGCGGAAAGGTGGTCCGAAAGCAGTCCGTGAATCTCACGCTTGAAATCGTAGAAACCGACACCGCCGCCGATATACCACTCCATCGGCTTAATGGGCGAGTAATGCTTGGGGGTCAGGAGGAGGTAATTCGTCGAAAATTCCACGCTGCTGCAGCAGATATCCTTCAGATCCGTACGGCTGTGATAACGGCCGGCCGTGACCGAAAGACCGGCGTCATCCCGCCATCGCCAGTCGTACTCCAGCTCGGTGCTCAAACCGGCCAGGTCGCTCCGGGGCACGAGACCCGAATTGGTATCGAGATATTCGCTCCGATCATACCGGTGATGTCCGAGCTTTACACCCAGCGAATGGACCGGCCGGAACGGGGGATTTTCTTCATCCGCGGCGGCCGTTTGAGGCCAGAGCACCATCAGGGCCAGCAGTCCGGAGGCGGATACGACGGCGCGACGGGTCATGATGATCCGCGGAACCCTTCGACGACGGAGAATTTTACGGATCACCGGAATCAGGAGCGGCCAGAATATCCCGAAAAGATAAAAGAGCATCTGGGCCGGCGGCGCCGGCTTCCGGTCGTCCGGCCGGATCATGCCGATCGGAAAACCGCATCCGCCGCTCCCTCCGATCAACCCCGACCCCTTGACCCGGCGCAGGGCGCCGGCCGCATTCAATCGTCCCGCGGAGGCCACGCGGCCTTTGAATGCCTCCATGGGATCGGCCGTGGCCAGGATGATCGCCCGAACCTCTTCCGGGGTGAGCGACGGATCCTGCGATAAAAGGAGGCCGGCCACGCCGGCCACGTGAGGCGCGGCCATGGAGGTGCCGGTGAGATAGGCATAACCGGATGTGATCGTCGCATTATTGAAACAACCGATCTTGCCTTTGAGGAAAAACGCCCCCTGGGGCGTGGTGGAGTAGACACAGTCTCCCGGCGCGGCGATATCGACCCGGTTCTTCCCAAAATTGGAAAAGGGAGACAGCCGATCGTTTGAATCGGATGCCGCGACCGAGATCACATTCGGAAGATTAAAACTGGCGGGATAGATCGGGAACGCGTCGTTGTCCGAAGATTCGTTCCCGGCGGCGGCCACAAACACGATTCCGGCATTGTTCGCGGCGCGAATCGCAACCTCTTCGCTCAAAGACAAATCAGGACCTCCAAAACTGGCATTGATGATCCTGGCTCCATGATTTACGGCATACTCGATGGCGCTGAGCTCATCCGCCAGACTGCCGCAGCCCACAGTATCAATGATCCGAAGGGGCATGATCCGGGCCGTCCAGAGAATACCGGCGATCCCGACGTTGTTATCCCCGACGGCCGCAGTGATCCCGGCCACATGGGTCCCGTGACCGAAGGGATCGGCCGGATCATTGTCCTCCAGGGAGGGATCATCCGCCACGCAATCACATGTCGTCGGGCAGGCCGCCTGGCTCTGGGTCCCCACAAAATCCCAGCCGCGGAAATCATCCGGATAGCCGTCCCCGTCATTATCCAGCCCGTCCCCCGTCGTCGGATTAACGGGATCCGACCAGGAATCGGCGGGATTGGCCCACACATTGACCGAGAGGTCCGGATGCGTGTAATCCAGCCCGCTGTCGATCACGGCGATGACGATCTGAGAGGAGCCGGTGGTGATATCCCATGCCTCGGGTGCGTCGATGTCGGCGTCGGCGAGTCCGGCGATCGGCTGTCCGGGTCCGTTGTTCGTTCCGGAAAGGCCCTGGCCGGTATTGTGAAGGCCCCACTGCCGGTTGAAGAAGGCCTGGCCATCGGGAGCAAGCGCAGGGTTATTGGAGTCGAAGGTTGGATCGCCGGGAAGAACAAAAGCCCGCCGGACATAATTCGGCTCGGCGTACAGGACATCGGAATGCTTTTGATAAGCGGCCACGGCCTCTTCCACCGGAAGGCCGGGCGGCAGTTCGACCCGTTGAACCCCCGTCAGAGGAAGCTCGGCCTTCAGTCTTGATCCCACCTTGGAATGAAGTCCAAGGGTCGTCTCCTTCGACGTTCCCGGCTTGAACTTTACCAGGATTTCACCCGGCATATAATGGGCCGCCCGGCCGTCCGGGGTCGCCGATGCCGGATCGGCCGTCGCCGTCAGGACGATCAACACAATCAGCACTCGGATCAACGCGGGCCTCCTATACGGACAGGGACGCATCGCAATGCGCCCCCAGGATCACACAAAACAACGTCCACCCTGCGTGAACAGAATGGACGCCCTGAAATTCGTTGTAGGGGAGCAGCCTGCCGCGCCCTACGATACAGATCAAAGAAACAATCCCTTCACAAAACCGATATCATAGATCAGCAGCGTTCCGAGCCCGATGCTGGCCAGACTGGCAAACGCCGTGAGGAGCTTATTGAGGCGGTTAAAGCGAACGGACGAAAAGACGAAAGGGATGCTGATCAGCATGCTGATCAGCATCATCCCAACGAGCGATCCGATCCCGAAGACCAGGATATAGCCCAGCCCTTCCACCACCGAATGGATGCTGGAGACGACCAGCAACATCAAGGCGGCGCTGCCCGCCAGCCCGTGCACCATGCCCACCGCCAGCGAGCGGTATCCCCGTCGGATCGCATGCTGGTGTGAGTGAGGCTCGACCGGCGGATGAGTGTGGAGATGAAGGTGGGCCTGGCCGTCATGCTGGTGCGGATGCAGATGCAGATAGTCCCGGATCAGGCCGGCCGCCACGATCCCCCCAAGGAAGACCAACATGAGGCCGACCGCCAGCTCCATCGCCAGCGCCATTTTGTACGAGATGGTTATCTTCAGCGTCAGGATCGCCAGGCCAACCCCGAATAACGTGAGGGTATGCCCCAGCCCCCAGAACGCCCCGATGAGGGACGAACTCAGGAAACTCTGACTTTTCGAAACGATCGTCGAGATCGCCACCACGTGGTCGGCATCCAGGGCATGTTTCATCCCCAGCACGAACCCCAGCGCCAGGACCGTCAGGAACCCGACATCCATCATTCGCTATCCTTTCGCACCATCGCTCCCGATATCACGGACGATCTTCGACCCAGGCCTCGCCCTCCGGTGTCGTCTCTTTCTTCCAGATGGGCGCGGTCGCTTTCAATTCATCAATGCACCACCGGCAGGCCCGGAAGGCCTCGGCCCGATGCTCGGCGGCGGCCAGAATCAAGACGATGTTCCCGCCGATGGGAATCTCCCCCGTCCGGTGGATGATGCAGACCTCGATGACCGGAAACTGTTTCACCGCCCTCTGCCGGATCTCGGCCAGCGTCTTATCGGCCAGCCCGGCGTAATGTTCATAGTCGAGGCGGCTCACCGGATGTCCCTTGGAAAAGTCGCGCGCCGTTCCGACGAAAACCGCCACGCCGCCGATCCGGCCTGAGACGGCCTTGATCCGTCGCAGCTCATCATCCAGCGAGAAGTCCTCCGTCTGAATCCGCGTCCAGGGCTTGGAATGAAGTTTTGAGTTGCCGCCGGAAAAGGGCGGCATCAGGCCGACCTCGTCTCCATCGTGGATGACCGTCTCATCGGTCGCCATCTCGCCATTCACGGCCACGAGGATTTTTTTGCCCCTGACCCATTCCATGACTAAAGGAATCTCCGGCTGCAGCCGGTTCCACAATCCCCTCAAGGGCGCCGGCCGATCCAGTTTCAGATCAAGCTCCGGACGGCCCGCCAAATCTTTGAGTCGTGCGAACAAACGGATCTTCACCATACGGGACCTTTCTATATCTGGGGGCCCGTGCGGTGCAGTGGCTCCTCCGATGCCCCCAGACCCCGCGGCAGCCCCAGGCAAAGCCTGTTGGCTGCCTTTATTTTTTCCTTTTTACTTTTTACCTTTTACTTCCCGTCGGTACGTCCCCGATTTCCCGCCGGTTTTCGATACAAGCCGGATCTCTCCGAAACTCATCTCCCGATCCACCGCTTTGCACATATCATAAATCGTCAATGCCGCCACGCAGACGGCCGTCATCGCTTCCATTTCAACCCCGGTCTGACCGGAGGTCTTCACGGTGGCCGTGATCCCGATGCTGCAGCGATTCTCGGAATCCGGATTGGGATCCTCTTTGAAATGCATCTCCACGCCGGACAGCAGCAAGGGGTGACAGAGCGGGATCAGATTCGGCGTCTGCTTGGCCGCCATCACCCCGGCCACCTGCGCGACAGCCAGCACATCGCCCTTGGCCACCCCTTTTTTTTGGATCCGTCTTAAGGTCTCGGGTCGTAAATAGACCCGGCCCGTCGCCGTGGCCGTCCGCTCGGTCTGGGGCTTTCCCGTAATGTCCACCATCCGGGCCCGGCCGCTTTCATCCAGATGGTTCAATGACATCCGGCGGCTCCTCCATTATAAATAATGCCGATCATAACCCTTTTGCCCGGCAAAGGCAACCTTAACGGCCCCGGCGCTTCAACCTTTTTCTCTCGGCCGCTTTGGCCTCTTCCCACAGCCGGTCCATCTCGTTCAAGGTCATGTTCGACAGCGTTTTTTGAGACTTCCCGGCCCTCTTTTCCATGTAATGGAACCGGTCCACAAACCGCTGATTGGCCTTTCGCAGTGACTCCTCCGGATCGAACTTTAAAAACCGGGCCATATTCACGAGGGCGAAAAAAATATCTCCGAATTCGGCCTGGATCTGCCGGGGCCGCCCTTCCCCGATGGCTTGCTCCAATTCTTTCATCTCCTCGCGCACCTTGTTCCAGACCGGCCGCATCTCCTTCCAGTCAAACCCGACCCGCGAGGCGCGGGTCTGGAGTTGATAGGCCCGCATCAGCGCCGGCAGCGGCTTCGGGACCCCGTCCAGTGCCGATTTGCGTTTGCGGTTTCGCTTCTCCTTCTGTTTGAGTTCCTCCCATCGGGCCAGAACCTCCCTGGCCGTCGCCGGTTTGCCTTTTCGACGAGAGGACCGTGCGGCGCCGAACACATGCGGATGCCGCCGCGTCATCTTGTCGATGGTGTAGCTCAAGACATCCTCGATCCCGAACTCGCCCCGTTCTTTGGCGATCTGGGAATGAAACAGGATCTGAAACATCAGATCGCCCAGCTCTTCTTTCAGGATTTCGGGATCTTCATCATCAATCGCCTCCAAAACTTCGTAGGCCTCTTCGAGAAGAAACGGCTTCAGGGATTCACGCGTCTGTTCTTTATCCCACGGGCAGCCGTTCTTCCCGCGGAGTGTTTCCATCACGGCAACCAGTTCAGAAAACCGTTTCAACATCGGACCCGTCTCCTTTTTAATAACTACCGGCCCATTATACCGGCTTCCGCGCAAGATTCAAACCGTATTGGCGATCGCCTCACAACGCCTTGCAAAGAAAAGGGCTTTATGTTACGGTATTCTCGTCGGAATCCGTGATTTTTACGTTCGTTGAGGAGATTGAGTTTGTACAAAAAGTCTCTCGCTTTTTTGCTCGTCATCATCCTGTTGGTCCTGTCGGTTCAGCTTCTGCTGCGCGGCGGCCTTTTCTCGGAGCCATTGACGCGTTTTGCCGCTTCGAAGATACACGCGCTGAGCGGAGCCCGGGTCACCCTGAATCGAGTCACGCTGAGCCTGATTCCCACCGCCGTGGTATTGGACGGCGTGGCCGTGTCCGCTCCCGATACGGGCCGCACCCCGATCACGGTCGAGCAGATTCGGATCTCGGTCTCCCCGTGGTCCCTCATGACGCAGGTAACCTTCGTCAAAAAAATCCGCCTGATCGGCCCGCACGTCACCCTGCGCGTGGGGGACAGTCCTCTCCTGCCCTTCCGGATGAACCTCGAGAATGGGCCGTCCGGCTCGCCCTCGGATCAAGCAAAAAAATTAAAGGTCGTGATTCGCGAAATCGAAATTCAAAACGGCCGCCTTGTGATGCAACAGCCTTCGGGCGAAGCCTTCCTGACATTGGCCGAACTGGAAGGAACCGTCACACCCAACCTCCTCATGGAAAATTTTCTCGCGGTCCTGTCCGCCCAAAAAGTGTCGGTGGATGAAAAGGGGTTCCACAAAAAATTCGATTCCCTGTCGGCCCGGTTGACGATTCAGTCCCGTTACTTGGAAATCCGGAAATTGGAGGTAAGCGACCCCGTTTCCCGGTATACGATCAGCGGCGCCGTTCAAAATCCGTCCCAGCCCCGGATCGCGCTTTCGATCGACGCCTCCTTCCCATTGGCCGACTTCAATGCGGTTCTGCCCGCCCGCTTTCCGATGTCCGGCGCGACCCGATTTACGGGCGAGGCGGTGGGCGCCTGGTCCGCTCCGACCGTGCGCGGGACCCTGTCCGTCGCAGACTGGACCGTCGCCTCAAAACCGGTCGGCGGCATGAGCGCCGTCTTTTTTTATCAGGACCGCGCCGTCTCTTTCTCGGAACTTTCAGCGGCCGTGTTTGGGGGACAGGTCTCCGGAAATATCCGGTTGTCCATGGGCGAGCAGTCCGCATCCGGAGGGCCGATTCCATACGGGCTGTCCCTTCAATTCACCGGACTCGAACCATCCGCCTTCCTCCCGATTTTAGGCGTCGAGCATTACGCCGCCCGGCAGCAATTAGACGGCGCCGTCGAGATCGAGGGCCGGATCGTGGGAATGCATTTTGACCCGGCCGATCTCTCCGGATCCGGCCGGCTTCATCTGGCCCAAAAAGAGGGCGCCCCCTCGAGTTCTTCCTTGGAAAATCCGACGGCCGATTCGGAAAGCGGAGCGATCCGGCTCCTGGCCCGGCTCCAGGTCGCCTCGACCCGTTTCGAAATGGATCACGGAACTCTGCATCTTGAGAAAACGACCGTACGCACGGCCCGGTCGTCGCTGACGGTCGAGGGACAGATTCAATCGGACGGCCCCATCGCTCTGGACCTGGCCCTGGAAAGCGGACAGATGGCCGAGATCGCGGCCCTCGCCTCCCTCCATTCGATCGACGGAAAACTCAAACTGACCGGAAAACTGACCGGCACATGGAAAGATCCCGTCTTTAACGGAGCGGGACAGGCGCAGGATCTTCGACTGAGGGACCGGCCGTTCGAAACGGCCGAGTCGGACCTGTTCTACCAAAACCGGACGATCCGGTTTAAACAGGCCGTTTTTCGAGAGAAGAAGGCCCGCTATGAGATCAAGGGGTCGGTTGCATTCGAGTCATCGGAGGACGGCCGGACGGTCCCCGCCTTCGAGATCGCCGCAAAGATTCGCCACGGCTCGCCCCGCGACGTCATCGCGATTTTCACGAAGGAACTGCCGATCATGGCGCCGGCGACGGGTGAGCTGACGGCCAAGGGCGTCCCGAAACGGTTCCGTATCGTCACCCGACTTCAAGCCGGTCCGGGATCCATTTACGGCCAGACGGTTGATGAGGGAACGGTCGCGCTCGAGGTGACACAGGACCGGATCATTTTCAAAGAGACCCGTGCAAAGAAAGGTGAGACGATCCTGACCGGAAACGGCTGGATCCGGTTCAAAGGCGAGTTTGAGTTTTCGGCCGAGACGGCCCAGGCCCGTCTGGAGGATTTCGAGCCGTTGAAGGAACATCTCTCCGCACTGAAGGGACCGCTGACCGGACGGATCAACGGCCGCGGGCCGTTTCACGATCCTCGATTCGAGGCCCGGCTTTCGTTTCTGGAGGTCGTCTATCGGGATCAATCGCTTGGACCCGGAACTCTTTCGGTGAAGGTCGAGAACCATCGGATCGCGGCCGACCTCGAACTGACCCGGGGCCTATCGGGCACAGGGGAAATCGAATGGGGGCCCGGCCATCCCTACCGCGTTGAACTGGCTCTCAACGACCTGAATCTCAAACCGTGGCTCGGTTCGGCCGTGCCCAACCTGCCCGCCGTCACCCGGCTCACAACGAGCGGGACCCTGACGGCCAGCGGACAAATCGACCCGGTGATCGACGCCGTGCGCGGCGCGGGATTGGGAACGTTATACGCATCGGACGCGACGATCCGCCTGACCGCCCTCACGATTGACTTTTCGGACTACGTCGTCACGAACGACGGGGAGATCCGACTCCAGCTCCGGCAGGGAAACGTGCTGATTCAATCGCTTCGGCTCAAGGGACCGGGAACGACCCTGGCGGCCTCCGGCGACCTGATGCCTATGAAAAACTACAACGTCTTCATCAGCGGCGAAGCCGATCTGGACCTCTTCCGGATCTTCACCAAAGAGATCACGTATGGAAAAGGCCTGGCCTATCTCGCGCTCCGGGTGACGGACTCATGGGAGGATCCTAAAATTCGCGGCGGTCTGATCATTCACGATGGGCTGGTAAAGAGCGCCTCGCTGGGCCAGACCTTCACAATCACCTCGGTCGGTTTTTCATTCAACGAACGGCAGGTCTTTCTGGAATCCCTCGACGCCGAGTTCGGAGGCGGACGGCTTCAGGCCAACGGACGGATGGATCTCGTTCGGTTCGTCCCGATGCATTTCGGACTGACCCTGGAGATCGTCGGCGGGCGGATCAGCCCCATCGCCGGATTGACGGCCCAGTTTGATGCCTCTCTCATTTTTCAGGGCGACACGAAGAGCCGGTCCCTGACGGGAGAGGTCCAAATCAATCGCGCCAATTACGAACGACGGCTGGACTGGCAGACCTTGGTCCTGGAATTTCTGAAGCAGGATAAAAAGGAGTCCGGGACGCTGCCCTGGCTGAAGGACACCGCGCTGAACATCCAGATCCGGGGAAAAGACAACATCTGGATCAACAACAATCTGGCCAAGCTGCCGCTGGAGATTGATCTGCTGCTTAAAGGCAGTCTCAACCGGCCGGTGCTTCTCGGACGGGTGGAGGCCAAGG
>Ga0209640_10004913_pt1 | contig 11683 bp, 9 predicted proteins | sample RifCSP10_1_FD_184018 | JGI IMG/M metagenome (GOLD analysis project Ga0209640, IMG submission 184018) | Soil microbial communities from Rifle, Colorado - Rifle CSP2_sed 10_1 (SPAdes) (version 2) | ecosystem: Environmental > Terrestrial > Deep subsurface > Rock core/Sediment | place: Rifle... | reverse complement strand
TAATTCAAGAGTTGGTTTAGGTAAGACAAATTTATGGAATCTCATGACACAATTCGCGCGGTGCAATGGCAGGAGCATGGCCTGAAACTGCTCGACCAGCGCCGGCTGCCGGCACAGGAAATCTATCTCGAACTCAATGACGTGCAAAGCGTTGCTCAGGCAATAAAGGATATGGTGGTGCGCGGCGCGCCGGCGATTGGCATTACCGCGGCCTATGGCGTGGTAATTGCGGCGCGCGACCGGCTGCGGCAAGCGCCGGACCGATGGCGCACAGCGATCGCAGCGGATGTGGCCCTGCTGGCCGAGTCCCGGCCGACCGCGGTGAATCTGTTTTGGGCGCTCAAGCGCATGCGCGAAGCGATCGATGCCGCGGGTGACAACCCGCTGGCGGATTTATTACGCGCGGCACAGCGTATCCAGGCCGATGATCTCGCCGCCAATCACCGCATGGGGGAGGCGGGCGCCGCCTTGATTCAGCCGGGCAGCGGGGTGTTAACGCATTGTAATACCGGCTCGCTGGCCACGGGCGGTTATGGCACCGCGCTGGGCGTGATTCGCAGCGCGTATGCCGCAGGAAAACTCTCTGCCGTGTACGCCGATGAAACCCGGCCCTGGCTGCAAGGGGCGCGGCTCACGGCTTGGGAACTGATGCGCGACAACATACCCGTGACTTTGCTTGCCGATGGCGCCGCGGCGGCATTGATGCAACAGCGCAAGGTGCAATGGGTTATCGTGGGCGCCGACCGCATTACGGCCAATGGTGACGTGGCCAATAAAATCGGCACCTATTCATTGGCGGTGAATGCCCGTTTTCATAGCAAAAAATATGACGTTAAGTTCATGGTGGTGGCGCCGGCCTCAACCGTGGATATGGAACTGGCTTCCGGTGACCGCATTCCCATCGAGCAGCGGGATCCCGCCGAGGTATTACAGCTCAACGGCCAACGGGTCAGTCCTCCCGGGGCGCAGGCCTGGAATCCGGCGTTTGATGTCACGCCGGCGGAATTGATCGATGTGCTTGTGACGGAACGTGGCGTTGTGCAGTCGCCAACTCCCGATAAGCTAATGGCGATGATGAAAAACCCGTCGTAACGTCTTTGCAAATCCGCTGAGGCTTCCATATAACCTTTCTCCCCGCTTTTTTACCAGATGCGGTAGGGTCGACTAGTATGCTATGATCCGGCGGATTACGCGCCGCTGGACAATGTATAAGACAAAAATTAGACCAATATAATATTGAATAATAATTAACCATATTTTCCACGTTTATTTAATTCCACAGCACCCGGGATAAACATTCCAAGATGGTAGATTTCGCCAAAGAAGTTGTTCCTATCGATATTGAAGAGGAAATGAAGCAGTCGTACCTCGATTACGCCATGAGCGTCATCGTGGGACGGGCCTTGCCGGATGTGCGCGATGGCATGAAGCCGGTGCACCGCCGGGTGCTGTTCGCGATGAGCGAATTGGGCAATGACTGGAACAAGCCCTATAAAAAATCCGCGCGTATCGTCGGTGATGTCATTGGTAAATACCACCCGCATGGTGACACCGCGGTTTACGATACCATTGTTCGCATGGCGCAACCGTTCTCCCTGCGTTACATGCTGGTGGATGGCCAGGGGAATTTCGGATCGGTGGATGGTGACGCCGCGGCGGCCATGCGTTACACCGAAGTGCGCATGTCGCGCATCGCCCACGAATTGCTGGCGGATATCGATAAGGAAACCGTCAATTTCGTTTCCAACTACGATGAATCCGAAAGAGAACCCGCGGTATTCCCGGCCCGGATTCCTTCACTGCTCATCAACGGTTCGTCCGGTATCGCCGTGGGCATGGCCACCAACATCCCGCCGCATAATCTTTCCGAAGTGGTGGATGCCTGCGTTGCGTTTGTCGACGATGAAAAAATCGATGTGCGCGGCTTGATGCAGCACATTCCCGGACCGGATTTCCCCACCGCGGGCATTATTAACGGCACCCAGGGTATCCACCAGGCTTACCGCACCGGACGCGGCCGTATCTACGTGCGCGCCCGGACGGAAATCGAGGAATACGGCAACGGCAAGCAACGCATCATCGTTACTGAGTTGCCTTACCAGGTCAATAAGGCGCGCCTCATCGAAAAAATCGCGGAGCTGGTCAAGGACAAAAAAATCGAAGGCGTATCCGAGCTGCGGGATGAGTCCGACAAGGACGGCATGCGTATGGTAATCGAACTGCGGCGGGGTGAAGTCGCCGAAGTGCTGCTGAATAATTTATATCAATTAACGCAAATGCAGTCCGTGTTCGGCATTAACATGGTGGCGCTGGTCGATGGCCAGCCGCGCTTACTCAATCTTCAGCAGATCATATCGGCGTTCATCGATCACCGCCGTGAAGTGGTCACGCGCCGCACGGTATTTGAACTACGCAAGGCGCGCGAGCGCGCGCATACCTTGGAAGGCCTGGCGGTTGCGCTGGCCAACATCGATCCCATCATCGCCCTGATCAAGGCGGCGGCCAATCCGGCTGAAGCCAAACAAGGCTTGATGGATAATGTGTGGGAACCCGGCATGGTGGTCGGCATGCTGGAGCGCGCGGGCGCCGAAGCGTCACGCCCGGAAGGTTTAGGTGCGGAACTTGGATTGGGTGACAAAGGTTACCGCTTAAGTGAACCACAAGCACAGGCGATTCTGGATTTACGTCTGCACCGTTTAACCGGCCTGGAGCAGGAAAAAATCATCGAAGAGTACAAGGAATTGCTGGTAACCATTCGTGGTTTGCGGGAAATTCTGGCCGATTCTGCGCGCCTGATGCGGGTCATTCGCGGTGAACTGGTTGATATCAAGGAACGTTTTGGTGACAAGCGCCGCACCGAAATCAATGAAACCCATGTTGATCTCAGCGTTGAAGACCTGATTAGCGAGGAAGACGTGGTCGTGACGTTATCGCATGAAGGTTATGCCAAGGCGCAGCCGCTCTCTGACTATCGCGCCCAGCGCCGTGGCGGCCGCGGCAAAACCGCAACCACCATGAAAGATGAAGACTTTGTCGACAAGTTATTTATCGCCAATACCCATGACACCATTTTATGTTTTTCCAACTTTGGCAAAGTGTACTGGAAGAAAGTGTTTGAACTGCCGCAAGCCGGCCGCACCGCGCGCGGCAAACCGATTGTTAACCTGCTGCCGCTGGATCCGGAAGAGCGCATCAATGCCGTGTTGCCGATTCGCGAGTACGCGGAAGGACTCTATATTTTCTTCGCCACGGCCAACGGCACTGTCAAGAAGACACCATTAACGGAATTTTCCCGGCCGCGTTCCAGCGGGATACTCGCGATTGATTTACGCGAAGGCGATCAGCTGGTGGGCGTGGATATCACGGACGGCAAACGCGGCATTATGTTGTTCAGCACCGCCGGTAAAGTGATTCGCTTTAATGAAAGCAACGTGCGGCCTATGGGGCGCAACGCCAGCGGCGTGCGCGGCATTAAATTAGCCGAAGGCCAGAAAGTCATTTCATTGATTATCGCGGATGACGCCAGCGCCGGCTGCGTGCTTACCGCCACCGCCAACGGCTTCGGCAAACGCACTTTACTGGAAAATTATCCGCAGCACGGCCGCGGCGGTCAGGGTGTGGTATCCATCCAGGTGAACGAACGCAACGGTGACGTGGTGGGCGCGGTGCTGGTGAATGACGACGACGAAATCATGCTGATTTCCGACGGCGGAATCCTGGTGCGCACCCGGGTCGCGGAAATTTCCGTGCTGGGGCGTAATACGCAAGGTGTGCGCCTGATCGGCTTGGGTAATGGCGAGAAACTGGTGGGCGTTGAATCCATCGCCGAAGAACAGGGTGACGAAGAAGCCGCGCAATAGTGCGTCATACGAACTAGTGTCGCGAATGCGTCCGACAGAGTCCTAGTCTCCGGATTAAAAATTCATATTAAATTTCACTAGAGGGGTTGGCAGATGACACGAGTTTATAACTTCGCCGCGGGTCCCGCGGTTATTCCTGAAGAAGTATTGTCGCAGGCCAGGGAAGAAATGCTGGATTGGCCGGGGTCCGGCATGTCGGTGATGGAAATGAGCCATCGCGGCAAGCACTTTATGTCCATTGCCCAACAGGCCGAAGCGGATTTGCGGGAGATTCTGGCCATACCCGCTAACTACAAAGTGCTGTTTTTGCAAGGCGGCGCGTCGACGCAGTTCGCCATGATACCCATGAACCTCGCGGCCGGCGCCAAGGCAGACTATATCAATACCGGGGCCTGGTCGAAGAAAGCGATTTCCGAAGCCAAGACGCTGACCAAGGTCAATATCGCGGCCAGTACCGAAGAGAGTAAATTTACCCGTGCACCGGCGCAGAAAGAACTGAAGCTGGACGCCGGCGCGGCCTATCTGCACTACACGCCGAATGAAACCATCGGCGGTGTGGAATTTTCTTATGTGCCGCAAGCGGGCGCCGTGCCGCTGGTGGCGGACATGTCATCCACGATTTTATCGCGCCCGATTGATGTCAGCCGCTACGGCATTATCTACGCCGGCGCGCAAAAGAATATCGGCCCCGCTGGCTTGACGGTGGTGATCATTCGCGAAGACTTGCTGGCAAGGTCGGGCGATAAACTGCCCACTATGATGAACTACAAAACGCATGTGGAAAATGAATCCATGTATAACACGCCGCCGACCTATGCCTGGTATATCGCCGGCCTGGTGTTCCAGTGGCTGAAGCGCATTGGCGGTTTGGCGGCCATGGCGGAAATCAATTCACGCAAGGCTGGCAAGTTATACGCGGCGATCGACAAATCGTCGTTTTACAAAAATCCCGTAGAGCTGGGATCACGTTCCTGGATGAACGTGCCGTTTACGCTCGCCAATGCCGAACTGGACGCCACGTTTCTTTCTGAAGCCAAAGCGGCTGGTCTGGTGGAATTAAAAGGGCACCGTTCCGTGGGCGGCATGCGCGCCAGTATTTATAACGCCATGCCGGAAGCGGGCATCGACGCCTTAATCGCCTTTATGACGGATTTCGAAAAGCGTTACGGCTAAACTTATTCACGCCCGCAGCGGCGAACCAACACCTATCAAGGAACCCGCATGTACAAGATATTGACCCTCAATAACATCTCGGTTAAAGGCCTGGAGCGTTTGCCGCGCGATAAATACGAGATTGCCTCGGAAATCCAGCACCCGGATGCCATCCTGCTGCGTTCTTATAAAATGCATGACCTGGAAATACCGGCGAGCTTGAAAGCAGTGGGCCGCGCGGGCGCTGGTGTCAATAACATTCCCGTAGCCAAGCTGAGCAAGCTGGGCATCCCGGTGTTCAACGCGCCGGGCGCCAACGCCAATGCCGTGAAGGAGTTGGTCATCGCCGGCATGTTGCTGGCCTCGCGCAATATCTGCCAGGCCTGGGATTTCGCCAGGAACCTCAAGGGCAGCGACGAGGAAATCAATAAGGCCGTGGAAGCCGGCAAGAAAAACTTTGCCGGTTTTGAATTGCCGGGCCGTACCCTGGGAGTCATCGGCCTGGGCGCCATTGGCCGCCTGGTGGCCAACTCAGCGGCGTCGTTAGGCATGAATGTGATCGGCTACGACCCGGGCATCACGGTGGAAGGCGCCTGGAAGTTGTCCTCGGACGTGGAGAAAGCGCAAGGCATCGATGACCTGTTGTCGCGCGTGGATTATGTGACGTTTCATGTCCCCTTAATCGATGATACGCGTCATATGATTAATGCGGCCCGGCTGCGCTTGATGAAAAAAGGGGTAGTGATCCTGAATTTCGCCCGCGAAGGCATCGTGGATGATGCGGCGGTTTCCAGTGCGATCAAAGAGGGCAAGGTTTACGCGTATGTATGCGACTTTCCGTCCAATCTCCTCAAGAATCACGAGCGGGTGATTACCCTGCCGCACCTGGGCGCGTCCACGGAAGAGGCCGAAGACAACTGCGCAATCATGGTCGCCGACCAGGTGCGTAACTATCTCGAGCACGGCAATATCGTCAACTCGGTTAACTTCCCCGACGTCGTCATGGCGCAAACCGAAGGTTGCCGTATCGGTATCGTTAACTCCAATGTGCCGAACATGGTGGGCCAGATTTCCACGGCCATGGCGAAGGCGGAATTGAATATCGTCGACATGCTGAATAAATCCAAAGGCGAGCTGGCCTACACTTTGATTGACGTCAACCGGCCGATTCCGGACGCTGTGCTCAAGGAAATCGCCCAAATCAAGGGCGTGCTGGCGGTGCGCACCTGCGAGGGGCGCGCGAAATAAGGCGGGAAAAACGCCGCCAGTGCATTTAGAATTTATCCATGGCTGACGAGAAAAAATTACAGGCGCTGCGCGCGCGTATTGACAAGCTGGATGAGCAAATCCAGGCGTTGATCAATGAGCGCGGCGCGGTGGCGCAGGAAGTCGCCCAGCTGAAAGAATCGGCGGGCAAGGACACCGCGTTTTACCGCCCCGAACGGGAAGCACAGGTGCTGCGCGAAGTTCTGGCGCGCAATAAAGGTCCGATTCCCGGCGAGGAAATGGCGCGCCTGTTCCGCGAGATCATGTCCGTGTGCCTGGCGCTGGAGCAGCCCATGACCATTGCCTATCTGGGGCCGGAAGGAACCTTCACCCAGGCGGCGGCCTTGAAACATTTCGGCCAATCCGTTACGACCCTGCCGCTGGGCGCCATCGATGAAGTATTCCGCGAAGTGGAGTCCGGATCGGCGCATTTTGGCGTGGTGCCCGTGGAAAATTCCACGGAAGGCGTGATCAATCATACCCTCGACCGGTTCATGACGTCGTCGCTGAAAATTTGCGGTGAAGTGGAATTGCGCGTGCATCAACATCTGATGAGCAACGTAAGCGACGCCGGCAAGATTACCCGGGTTTATTCCCATCAACAATCCCTGGCGCAATGCCGGGAGTGGCTGGACGAAAATATGTCCGGCGTCGAACGGATCGCGGTGAGCAGTAACGCCAAAGCGGCGCGTATCGCCAAGGACGAGCCGGGCGCGGCCGCCATCGCCGGCGATATCGCCGCGGCCATCTATGGTCTGACTATTTTGCGTAACAATATCGAAGACTGGCCCGACAACACCACGCGGTTTTTGATTATCGGCCGCCAGGAAACGCCGCCATCCGGTGCGGATAAAACCTCCTTGCTGGTGTCCACCATGAACAAACCGGGCGCATTGCACCGCCTGTTGAATCCGCTGGCCGCCAATAATATTTCCATGTCGCGCATCGAATCTCGTCCCTCCCGCATGACCATGTGGGATTATGTGTTCTTTATTGATATCGAAGGCCATAAAAAAGACCAACAAGTCGCCGTGGCGCTGGCGGAACTGGAAAAAGAAGCGGCCATGCTGAAAATTCTCGGCTCTTATCCCAAGGCGGTAATGTAATACCGCCACCGGCACCCTGAGGTTATTTTTAAATAGGATTGAATGTGACTGATTATCTGGAATTGGCGGCGCCGGGTTTGAAAGGCCTGCGCCCTTATCAACCCGGAAAGCCGATTGACGAGTTGGAGCGTGAATACGGTATCACGAACATCATCAAACTGGCCTCCAATGAAAATCCCCTGGGTTCCAGTCCGCTGGCGCTCGACGCCATCAAGCAGGAACTTAACCAACTGTCCCGCTACCCGGACGGCAATGGCTTTGTGCTCAAGCAGGCCTTGTCAAAAAAACTGGGGGTGCCGCAGCCGCATATTACCCTGGGTAATGGTTCCAACGATATCCTGGAAATCATCGCCCGCGCGTTTGCCACCGCCGGCAAGGAGATTATTTTTTCCCAGCACGCCTTCGCCGTGTATCCGCTGGTGACCCAGGTGATTAACGCCACGGCGGTGGAAACAGCCGCGAAGGCGTGGGGGCATGACCTGGAGGCGATGGCCAGGGCGGTGACAAACAACACGCGGCTGATTTTCATCGCTAATCCCAATAATCCCACCGGCACCTGGCTGGCAGGCGATGCCCTGAAGGCGTTTATCGCCGCCTTGCCGCGGCATGTGATGGTGGTGGTGGATGAAGCCTACTTCGAATACGCCAGCGACCCGCGCATGCAGGCGGACGGTTATCCCGACGCATTGCAGTGGCTGGATGAATTTCCCAACCTGATTGTGACCCGCACCTTTTCCAAAGCCTATGGCCTGGCGGCGCTGCGGGTGGGGTATGCGGTGTCGCACCCGGGCATTGCGGATTTACTGAATCGCGTGCGGCAGCCATTTAATGTGAACCACCTGGCCCTGGTCGCCGCGAGCGCCGCATTGAATGACGCGCAGCATCTCGACAAAGGCATTCACACCAATGCCGTGGGCATGCAACAATTGGTGGAGGGTTTCACTGCGCTGGGCTTGGAGTTCATTCCGTCGGTGGGCAATTTTATCAGCGTGGATGTCGGAAAAGCCGCGGCGGGCGTGTATGATGCCTTATTGCGCGAAGGCGTGATTGTGCGCCCGGTGGCGAATTACCAAATGCCCAGGCATTTGCGGGTTACCATCGGCCTGGCGCGGGAAAACGCGCGGTTTTTGCAGGCGCTGCAAAAGGTGCTCGCCTGAGTAAAGGTGCATTATTTAATACCATTATGATCAAGCAACTGACCATCATTGGCGTCGGTCTTATCGGCGGCTCCCTGGCGCGGGCGCTGCGCGAAGCCGGCGTGGTGGAAGAGATTGTGGGTTGCGGGCAGAACAAGGGTCACCTGCAGCATGCCATCGATTTGGGTGTCATCAATAAATACGAAACCGATGTCGCCAAGGCCGTGGCCGGCTCGGATATGGTGGTGCTGGCGGTGCCCGTGGGGGCCATGGAAGCGATTTTCCGGCAGCTGAAATCGGCGCTGTCCGCACAAACGGTCATTACCGATGTGGGCAGTACCAAGGGTAGCGTGGTCCATGCGATTCGCACGGCCTTCGGCAGTGTGCCCGCCAACTTTGTGCCGGGCCATCCCATTGCCGGTACTGAAAAAAGCGGCGTGGGGGCTTCGTTTGCCGGCTTGTTCCACCAGCGGCGCGTGGTATTAACGCCCCTGGTAAACACCGACCAGGCGGCAGTGACGCGGGTGCGCAAAATGTGGGAGGCGACCGGCGCGGTGGTCAGTCAAATGGATGTTAAACATCATGATGATGTGTTGGCAGCCACCAGTCACTTACCCCATTTGTTGGCCTTTGCCCTGGTCGACACCCTGGCGGCGCTGGATGAAAAAGCGGAGATTTTTCAGTACGCGGCGGGCGGTTTCCGGGATTTTACCCGAATTGCGTCCAGCGATCCGCAGATGTGGCATGACATCTGTGTCAATAATCGCGATGCGATACTGCAGGTTTTGCAACGCTTCCAGCTCGATCTGGAAAAACTCGGCAAGGCCATCGCCGATAACAATAGCGATTATATTTTGGACGTGTTCAAGCGCGCCAAGGCATCCAGAGACCAGTTCAGTCACTAACGTTATTTTGCTAATCGCGTATCTAAATAACCCTGATAGTCGTCATTAAAAAAAGTAAAACATGAGCCAATCCCATTCTGATTCCGACCTGATTTTTCATCTGCAACCCGGCGGCCGTTTAGCGGGTGTGTTGCGCGTGCCGGGTGATAAATCCATTTCCCACCGTTCCATCATGCTGGGATCACTGGCCACGGGCACCACGCATATTACCGGGTTTCTGGAAGGCGAAGACAGCCTGGCCACGCTCAAAGCATTTCGCACCATGGGTGTCGAAATCGAAGGACCCGTCTCTGATGACGAAGGGAATGGCAAGGTGACCGTGCACGGCGTGGGTTTACACGGCCTCAAGGCGCCGGCGCATCCGCTGGACCTCGGCAATTCCGGCACCTCAATCCGATTGTTGGCAGGGCTTATGGCCGGACAGGCGTTTGATGTCACCATGACCGGTGACGCCTCGCTGTCAAAGCGCCCCATGCGCCGGGTTACCGAACCCTTGGCGGCGATGGGCGCGGTGATTGATACTACCGTTAACGGCACGGCGCCGCTGCGTGTGCACGGCGGTGCGTCATTAAAAGGGATCGATTATCAAATGCCCGTGGCCAGCGCCCAGGTCAAATCCTGCGTGCTGCTCGCCGGTTTGTATGCGCACGGCAAAACCTGCGTGACCGAACCCGCTCCCACCCGGGATCATACCGAGCGCATGTTGAAAGGCTTTGGCTATGCGGTCGACGTCACAGGTAATAGGGTGTGCCTGGCGGGTGGCGGAACCCTGAGTGCCACCACTATCGAAGTACCCGCGGACATTTCCTCGGCGGCGTTTTTTCTGGTGGGCGCCAGTATCGCCGAAGGCTCGCGTTTAACCCTGCGGCATGTGGGCATGAATCCCACCCGTATCGGGGTGATCAATATTTTGCGCGCCATGGGCGCGAACATCAGGGTCAGCAACGAGCGTGAAGTGGGCGGCGAACCGGTCGCGGATCTGACCGTGACCGCGGCGCCGCTAAAAGGCATTCATATCCCGGAGGGCCAGGTGCCTTTGGCGATCGATGAATTTCCAGTATTGTTTATTGCGGCCGCCTGCGCCGAGGGCGAAACCGTGTTGACCGGCGCGGAAGAGTTGCGGGTTAAGGAAAGCGACCGCATCCAGGTGATGGCCGATGGCCTGCAAACCCTGGGCATTGATGCCCGTCCCACGCCGGACGGCATGGTGATACAAGGCGGCCGGCTGCGCGGCGGTGACATCCAAAGCCACGGCGACCACCGGATTGCCATGGCCTTTGCCATTGCCAGTCTGCGTGCCGATCAGCCAATTACGATCCACGATTGCGCCAATGTGAATACCTCGTTTCCCAACTTCGTGGCGCTGGCCCGCGGTGTGGGCCTTAACATCAGCGCGGCCAGCGGCTAGTCAGCGCTGATAGTTGGTTTGCGATTGACCGTTCATTGCCTCTTGCCATCATGACCCAACAACCCGATCCAACCGTGCCTGTGATTACCATCGATGGCCCCGGCGCCTCAGGCAAAGGCACGATCAGCGCCCTGGTAGCCAAGGCCCTGGGCTGGCAGATGCTGGACAGCGGGGCTTTATACCGCCTGGTGGCTTATGCGGCATTGCAACATGGCATTGCGTTTGATGACGTGGCTGGACTGGAAAAAGTCGCCCGGCAATTGAACGTCCGCTTCGTGGCGGGTGTAAATGGCCGCGAAACAACGATTTATCTCGATAACGACAATGTGTCAACGGCGATTCGCGGTGAGGACTGTGGCAACGCGGCCTCCACGGTGGCGGCGATTCCCCAAGTGCGTAGCGCATTGCTGGACCGGCAACGCGCCTTTCAACAGCCACCCGGCCTGGTGGCGGATGGGCGGGATATGGGCACCGTGGTGTTCCCCGGGGCGGTATTAAAAATATTTTTGACCGCCAGTGCGCAAGAAAGGGCAAAAAGACGCTATAAGCAGTTGATGGAAAAGGGCGCAAGTGTTAATCTTGCCGATCTTTTTAACGAGATCGCCGAACGCGACCAGCGCGATAGCCAGCGGGCAACGGCTCCCTTGAAACCGGCGGACGACGCCGTGGAGCTGGACACCACCCACATGACCATTCAAGCCGTGGTTGATCATATACTCACGATGTATCGTGATCGGTAAGCCTATCGCACGGAGTCTGTCGGACTTAGGCGATCGTAGCGAGCAAGGTGGGAGAACGAGGACAGTTTTTCGATCGTTTGAGGAGAATAGCCGTAGCTATTTAACGAAAA
>Ga0209640_10004912_pt1 | contig 11684 bp, 12 predicted proteins | sample RifCSP10_1_FD_184018 | JGI IMG/M metagenome (GOLD analysis project Ga0209640, IMG submission 184018) | Soil microbial communities from Rifle, Colorado - Rifle CSP2_sed 10_1 (SPAdes) (version 2) | ecosystem: Environmental > Terrestrial > Deep subsurface > Rock core/Sediment | place: Rifle... | reverse complement strand
GCGCGGGCGCACCCATCTTTTTCAGGTCGTGTTCGCGAAAGGGAGACTCTCGAAGACGGACTATCCGATGAGCCGTGAATTCCTCTACCGCCTCGCCGATGAGACGGCGGCGGCCGCCTCGTCGGGACGATGAATCACGCCGCCAAGCGCGATGCGCTCGCGGCGGCGCTGCGCTCGTCGACTGAACCGGTCCGTCTGGGCAAGGCCACCTCGAATCTGTTTCGCGACCGCAAGCCAGGGGCGCAGCGAAGACTCGACGTGGACGCCTTTCGCGAGGTGCTGGAGGTGGATCCTGCGGCCGGGGTGCTCGACGCCGAAGGCATGGTCACGTACGAGCGCCTGGTCGAGGCCTGCCTGTCGCGCGGCGTCATGCCGGCGGTGGTGCCGCAGCTCAAGACGATCACTCTGGGCGGTGCCGTGGCGGGAATCGGGATCGAAGCGTCATCGCACCGCTACGGCCTGGTGCACGAAACGGTCGCCGAACTCGAAGTGCTCGCCGCCGACGGGCGAATCCTCGTGTGCACCGCGGACAACGAGCATTCCGACCTGTTCCACGGATTTCCGAACTCCTACGGCACGCTGGGATACGCGCTGCGCGTGAAGGCGGGGGCGGTGCCGGTGCAGCCCTACGTGCGCCTCGAGCATGTCCCGTTCCGCGACGCGGACAGTTTCTTTGCCGGGATCGATCACCGCTGCCGCGCGGGCGGCGCCGATTTCATCGACGCCACGGTGTTCGCGCCCGACCGCCTCTACATTACGCTCGGCCGGTTCGCGCCCCGCGCGCCGTATACCAGCGATTACGGCTACGAGCACATCTACTACCGTTCGATCGCCGAAAAACGGGAAGACTGGCTGACCACCCGCGACTACCTGTGGCGCTGGGACACGGACTGGTTCTGGTGCTCCAGAAACGTCTACGCGCAGAATCCGCTGATCCGCCGGCTCTACGGACGCCGCCGCCTCGGCTCGAAGACCTACACCCGGATCATGCGCTGGAACAGCCGGCTCGGCCTCACGACGTTGCTCGATCGCGCGCGCGGGCTGCATCCCGAATCGGTGATCCAGGACGTCGATATTCCGATTGCGCGGGCCGGAGAGTTTTTCCGCTTTCATGCGCGCGAAATCGGCATCTGGCCGCTCTGGATCTGCCCGCTCAAACCGCGGCCGGGCGCGGACCGTTTTTGCCTGTACCCGCTGCAGGCGGAGTGGTACCTCAACTTCGGCTTCTGGGACGTGCTGCGCACCCGCGAACCGCACCCGCGCGGGCACTTCAACCGGATGATCGAGCGAGAAGTGCTCGGCCTCGGCGGGATCAAGTCGCTCTACTCGGAAAGCTACTTCCCGGAAGACGAGTTCTGGCGCCGCTACGGCGGCGACCACTACCGCCGGCTGAAGCGCAAATACGACCCGCAAAACGTGTTTCCGGACCTTTACACCAAGTGCGTATTGCGCCACTGAGGCGCCGCAGCGGGCGCCCCCTGTTCAGTGGTCTTCGATGCGCGGAACGGATTCTTCGGCGGGAGCCCCGGTATCGGGATCGACCCAGTCCGCGATGCCGATTTCGGATTCCGCTTCCTCGACCGATTCGCCGGGCCCGAATTCCCCGACTTCGAAAGCCTCGGCGTCCGCCTGCGCCTCAGCCAGCGCCTTGAAAGGACCGTATTCCTTGCCGCCGTCCCGGCTCTGCCAGTACACGCCGTCCGGACGCTCGATGAAGTTCACACGCGCGTCGTCAGGAGGTGCCGCCTTGCGAACTTTTCGGTGCACAGCTTTCTTGGCCCGGTTCATCTCGACTCATTATAGTCGTTGCGCGGGCCGCGAGGCGGTTGACCGAAATCAATCGGCGGCGGACATGCCGAAGTCACGTCGATAGCCAGCCGCGGCGCTCGAGCAGGGAAACGATGTCGCGGGCCGCGTCCGCGGGGCTCGCGACGTCGCCGCGCACGACCAGGTCCGGCTGCAGCGGCGGCTCATAGCTCGCCTGAGCTCCGGGAAGAGTGCCGGCTCGTCCTTCACGCGCCTGCCGGTAGAGGCCCTTCGGATCGCGCGCCTGGCAGACCTCGAGCGGACAGCTCACGAATACCTCGGCAAAACGCGGAATGCTCCGGCGTGCCGCGTCGCGGTAGGCGCGCCGGTTTGCCGTGGCGTCGAACACCACCGGAAGGCCGTGCCGCACCAGGAATTCGCCGAGATGCGCCATCGCCGCGTAGAACAAATCGCGCTCGGCTTCGTCATAGCGCGGGCGCGGCGTGAGGAGCGTTCGAAGCACGTCGGACTCGAGCACCGCGCAGTCGATCCCGCGCTCCTGCAGTAGCGGCAGGAGCGAGTGGGCGATCGCGCTTTTTCCCGAGGCCGGCAATCCGGTCAGCCACACGGCGAATGCCGGCGTCATCTCAAGCTCCGCAATAGGCGTTTGCGCGCGCGGGGTCGAAGCGCTCCTCATCGAGGACCGCCTGCAGGAAGCCGAACATCTTCCGCCGCACGGCTTCTTCGAGGCCGGGGTACCAGACCGGGCTCGCGACCACCAGGGCGCGAAAGGCGTAAAAGGGCGCGATGACCTCGAGCACCTCCGCGTCTGCGGAGCGCTCCAGATAGCGGTCCCAGAAGCGGCGGAACAGCGTTTCCAACGCGCCTTCGAGCCGTCCCGAGCGCTGCAGCGCGAAGAAGAGATAGTTCAAGGTCAGGCACGCGACGTCGTCGGCCGCCTCTCCCCACTCGCCGCGCGAGCGATCGAGCGCCGTGAAATCGACGCCTTCGCGAAACAGGATGTTCCACGGGTGAAAGTCGCCGTGCACCTGGCGCAACCGGTGCGTGCGCGACTTCAGTTTCCATCGCCAGGCCAGGCAGCGCTGCTCGACCGCCTGCAGGAGTTCCGGCGTGATGAATCCGCAGGGCGCTGGATAACTGTCCGCGATGCCGAAGATGCATTCGCCGTGGCCGACGAGCTCGCGCACGCGCCGGACGTAAAGACCCGGATCGGGCCCGCGCGCCTGGTGGATCTGGACCAGGTAATCGCACAACGCGTCGGCGCGCGCGAGGTCGAGCTCGGCGAGCGGCGTGCCGGTGCGCAGGCGCTGCAGATCCGCCGCATACTCGCGGCCCTCGACGAACCCGGTGACGATGAAAAATTCCTCCGCCGCACCGAGCGGCACCAACGTTCCGCCGGCTTGCACGGCTCCGACGTCGATCGAACGGACGTGACGCGGCAGGTGCGCGAAGGCCTTGTGCGCCCAGAGCAGCAACTGGGCCCGGTCGGCCATGTGCTCGTGGCCGAACGGGCCGGCGCGCACCGTCTCCAGCACCGCCGTCTTCGGTTCTCCCGCGAGCAGATAGTCCACGCGCAGGGGAACGCCGTAGCCGTAGCCCTTGTCGCCCGGCGCACCGCCGCCGAGGGGCGCAACGCGCACCGCGTGCACCGCGGCCCCATGCACGGATTCGAGATACGGTTGCAGCGCGACCGAGGTGAACGGCGCGTTCAATGCGACATCAGCGCGGGCACCGTCATGGTATCGAGCAGCGTGCGCGTCACGCCGCCGAGCACCAGCTCGCGGACCCGCGAATGCCCGTAGGCGCCCATGACGATCAGGTCGGCCTCCATGTCTGCGGCCCGCGACAGGAGCTGGTTCCCGATATCCACTTCATCGCTTTGCTGCTGCGCCACCGAAACCTTCACGCCGTGGCGAGCGAGCACCAGACCGATGTCCGCGCCCGGGATGTCGCCGTGATCGGCCTCGCCCTTGCCCGGATTGAACGCGACCACCTGGACCATGCTGGCGCGCGCCAGCAAAGGCAAGGCGTCGGTCACCGCGCGCGCCGCTTCCTGGCCCGCATTCCAGGCGACCAGGACCCTGCGCCCGACCTGGGCGAAGTGCCCGGCATAGGGTACGAGCAGTACCGGTCTGCCGGCCGAAAGCACCAGTTCCTCGGCAAAATCGGGCGTGACACCGGAGCTGTTTCCAGGTTCGTGCTGCCCGATCACGACCAGGTCGGCGTACCGCGCGTTCAGCGTCGCGGCTCCGAGGGCATCGCGCGCCGTGGCGCGCCATTCGGTGCTGCGCCCGTGTTGCGCCGCTGCGGCCCTGAAGGCCGTTTCCGCCTTGCGCGCCGCTTCCGCGCGGTGGCGCGCTTCGACCTCCACGAGGACCGGTCCGGCCTCGGCCAGCGCATACGACGGGATGCGCGGCGCGCTGAGAGCGAAAAGTCCGATGAGATGCGCATCGAAGGTCTCGGCGAGCTTGAACGCGAGTTCCATCCGCTCGGCGACCCGCTTGTCCGTATCGAGGTGAAGCAGAATTGTCTTGTAGCTCATGGCGGCTCCTTTGCTCATGATCCCATGCTAGGCAGCAGGCGATCCATGTTTTTGAGATAGATCAACCGGCCCGCCGCTTTGGCAGGACAGCATGCAGCCATGCACGTCAGCGTTACCGCGCTCCTGTCGCCATCGCCCGGGTCGCTGCCGTTCGAGATCGTGGAACGCAAGGGACTGGGTCATCCCGATACGATCTGCGACGCGCTGGTGGAGAACCTGAGCACCGGGTTGGGGCGAGCTTATCTGGAACGCTTCGGCTCTATTCTGCACCACAACGTGGACATCGACGATCGCGTGACAGACTTCGCCCGGCGCGCCGGGGGAACGCCGAGGAGAAACTGACTGCGCATCACCCGAGTCAGCGCTGAAGAAGCGCTCGCCAGTCTGAGAAGCAGCCGGGCGGGGCTGTCCGCGGACGAGGCGGGGCGCCGCCTCGCGGAATACGGTTCCAACCGCCTCGAGGCGCTGAAGCGCGCGCCGCTCTGGATCCGATTCGCGCGCCAGTTCACGCATTTTTTTGCCCTCATTCTTTGGGCCGCGGCCGGCCTCGCCTTCGTCGCCGAATGGCGTACGCCGGGGCTGGGAATGGCGGTGCTCGCGGCGGCCATCGTCGCGGTCATCGCGGTGAACGGGGCCTTTTCGTTCTGGCAGGAGTATCGCGCCGAGCGAGCCATGGTCGCGCTGCAGAAACTCCTTCCGCATCAGGTGACTGTGCTGCGCGACGGTCGCGCGGTGCGGCTCGCGGTCGAGGCACTGGTGCCCGGCGATGTGATCCTGGTCGAGGAGGGCGACGACATTGCCGCGGATTGTCGCGTCATCGAAGCCTGGGGCCTGCGCGCAAACCTCGCCACCGTGACCGGCGAGGCGCTGCCCGCGGCGCGCATCGCGGATGCCGTCGACGAAGACGTTCCCCTGCGCGCAAAAAACGTGCTGCTCGCCGGCACCGCAATCGTATCGGGCGAAGGACGTGCGGTGGTATTCGCGACCGGCATGCGCACCGAGTTCGGGCGCATCGCGCGCCTGGCGCAGGCTGCGGAAGAAGTCCGCACGCCGTTGCAGCGCGAGATTGCACGTGTGTCGCGCCTGGTCGCGGTTCTGGCGACCGGGCTCGGGACCGCGTTCTTTGCCGTCGGGCAGTTGCTCGGTCTGCAGTTCAGCGAAAGTCTCATCTTCGCGATCGGCATCATCGTCGCCAACGTGCCCGAGGGCTTGCTGCCCACGGTCACGCTCGCGCTCGCCATGGCCACGCAGCGGATGGCGGCACGCAACGTGCTGGTGCGCCACCTGCCCGCGGTGGAAGCCCTCGGCTCGGCGACGGTCATCGTCACCGACAAGACTGGAACCCTCACGGAGAATTCGATGCGTGCGAAGACCGTGGTCTTCGCCGACGGTCAGTTCGACCTCGAGGCGCTCGCCCCCGCGACCGCGCAAGCGCGCGCCCGTTTTTTCGAGGTGGCCCGAAATTGCCACAGCCTGCATGAAGTGGCCGAACACGGGACCACCGTGCGGCTCGGCGATCCGACTGAAACCGCGCTTCTGGCGATGGCGGAGCGTGCCGGCCCCGGCGCGCCGGCGCTGGACCGGATCGACGAACTGCCGTTCGATGCGGAGCGTAAACGCATGTCCACGCTGCACCGCTCCGCGCAGGGCCGCATCCTGTACTGCAAGGGGGCACTCGAGGCCGTGCTTCGACTGTGCGCACGAGTACACGCGGATGGCGGCGCGCCTACCCCGCTCGACGACGAACTTCGCGAGCGATTCCTTGCCTCCGAGCGCGAGATCGCGGCCCGCGGCGAGCGAGTGCTGGCGTTCGCGTGGAGGATGGTCCCGGAAGGGCTTGAGCGCGAACGCTGGGAAAACGATCTTGTGCTCGCGGGCCTGGTCGGGCTCGAGGATCCGCCGCGCCCCGAAGTGCCCGGAGCGGTGCGCACCTGCCGCGTGGCGGGCATACGCGTGATCATGATCACCGGCGATCATCCGAGCACTGCGCTCGCCGTGGGGCGCGCGATCGGGCTCACCACGCCGGATGCGGCTCGTGTGGTGACCGGAGAGGAGCTTGCGCACCTTTCCGATACGCAACTTCAACTCGTGCTCGATACGCCGGAAATCCTGTTTGCGCGCGCAAGCGCCGAGCAGAAGCTCCGGGTTGTAGAAGCGCTGCGCTCCAAGGGCCACGTCGTGGCGGTAACCGGGGACGGCGTGAATGACGCGCCGGCGCTGCGACGCGCGGACATCGGAGTTGCCATGGGGCGCACGGGCACCGACGTCGCGCGCGAATCGGCCGATATCGTACTGCTGGACGACAACTTCGCCTCGATCGTGGCGGGGATCGAGGAGGGGCGGGCGGTCTACGACAATATCCGCAAGTTCTTCACCTACATCCTTACCTCGAACGTTCCGGAGATCGTGCCCTACCTCGCCTTCGTGCTGGCGCGCATTCCGCTTCCGCTGACCGTGATTCAGATCCTGGCGGTGGACCTCGGCACCGACATGGTGCCGGCGCTGGCGCTCGGGGCGGAGCGACCCGCGCCGACGATCATGCAGCAACCGCCGCGTGCGCGCACCGAGCGGCTGCTTTCCCGGCCGCTGCTCGCCCGCGCCTATCTGTGGCTGGGGCCGCTCGAGGCGGTGGCGGCAATGGCGGCGTATTTTTTCGTGCTGGAGCAGGGCGGCTGGCATTACGGCACGCCGCTCGCGGCGAACGATCCGCTCTACCTCCAGGCGACCTCGGCGTGCCTGGCGGCGATCGTCGTCATGCAGGTGGTGAACGTGTTCCTGTGCCTCGACCCGGAGCGCAGCGCCTTTGCCTTCGGCCTCGCCTCGAACCGGCTGCTGCTCGCCGGAATCGGTCTGGAGCTTGTCCTGATCGCCGCGATCGTCTACACGCCGCCCGGACAGGCGATTTTCGGGACTGCGCCGCTCGCCGCGGAAACTTGGCTTTTCATGCTGCCCTTCGCGGCGGCGATGCTCGCGCTCGAGGAAGCGCGCAAGCTCGGCGTGCGTTGGCTTGATCCACATCAAGCGCGAGCCCGGCCGGTCCGCTAGATTTTTCGCATGGCATTGACCGGCGAACAGATCGAGGAACTGCGCCACGCGATCGTCGCGCGACGCGAGTCGTTACTGGCCGAGATCCGCGAGGACGTGGCGCGCGCGAGGGACGAATCCTTCGGCGCCATCGCCGGCCAGGTGGCCGACACGGCCGACGAGGCGGTCGCGGATCTGCTCTCCGACCTGGACAATGCCGAGGTCTCGCGCGATCTGAACGAGGTGCGCGACCTCGAAGCGGCGCAGTCGCGGCTCGACGAAGGCAGCTTCGGCCGTTGCGCCGACTGCCGGCTGGAGATCGACTTCGAGCGGCTGCACGCAAATCCTGCCGCCACGCGCTGCGTGGACTGCCAGCGCGTGCACGAAAAAACCTTCGCCCACCCGGGCGAGCCGAAGCTCTAGGAAACGTTACCGGACTCGGCGATGGCGAGATCTTTCGCCGTCACAGCTTCACGCGCCGCGCGGCAGGTGGCCTGCGACAATGCCCGCATGGCAGAGACCGGCCGGCGGACGCGAATCGTGATCCTGGGAGCCGCCGGCCGCGACTTCCACAATTTCAACATGGTGTATCGCGACGACTCCTCGAGCGAGGTCGTCGCGTTCACCGCCGCCCAGATTCCGGGGATTGCCGGACGCCGCTATCCCGCGGAACTGGCGGGCCGGCTCTATCCGCGCGGCATTCCGATTGTGGAGGAGTCGGAACTCGATGGGCTGTGCCACCGCGAGGGCGTCGAGCAGGTCGTCTTCGCATACAGCGATGTATCGCACGCCGACGTCATGCACCTCGCATCGCGCTCACTGGCGGCAGGCGCCGACTTCGTCCTGCTGGGTCCGGATCGCACGATGCTGCGGGCGACCGTACCGGTGATCGCGGTCTCCGCCGTGCGCACCGGCTGCGGCAAGTCGCAGACGGCTCGCTGGATCTCGCGGCGCTTGCGCGCGCGCGGCATGCGGGTCGCGGTGGTCCGTCACCCCATGCCTTACGGGGATCTGGCGGCAGCGGCCGTACAGCGTTTCGCGGCGCGCGCGGATCTGGATGCGGCCGGCTGCACGATCGAGGAGCGCGAGGAGTTCGAACCGCACCTTGCCGCGGGGAACGTCGTCTATGCCGGCGTGGACTACGCGCGCGTCATCGAGCGCGCCGCGGCCGAATCCGACCTGATCCTCTGGGACGGCGGCAACAACGATTTTCCGTTCGTGCGGCCCGATCTCCACATCGTGCTGGTGGACCCGCTGCGGCCGGGACATGAAACCACGCATCACCCCGGCGAGGCGGCGCTTCGCATGGCGGACATCGTGCTGGTCGCGAAAAGCGATGTCGCCGCGCCCGCCGAGGTCGAGCGCATCGAGCGCTCGGTGCGCGCGGCGAATCCGGTCGCCCGGGTCATCCGCGGCGCGTCCCCGGTGCGGCTCGATGATCCCGAGGCCGTGCGCGGACGGCGGGTCCTGGTGATCGAGGATGGCCCCACCACGACGCACGGCGGCATGCCCTACGGGGCCGGGTACGTCGCCGCCGTGCAGGGGGGAGCGCGCGAGATCGTCGATCCGCGGCCTTTTGCCGAAGCGGAGATCGCTGCGGTGTATGCAAGCTATCCCCACATCGGTCCGGTGCTGCCGGCCCTCGGCTACTCGAAACCGCAGGTCGACGCCTTGCGCGCCACCATCGTGCGGTGCGACGCAGATGCGGTGGTTTCCGCGACGCCGTTCGATCTTGCGGCGCTCATCGGCGCCGCCAAACCGATGGTGCGCGCGCGGTATGAGTTTGCCGAGGCCGGGGAACCCGGACTCGGGCAGGCGCTGGATGCGTTTCTTGCCGGGCGAATGCCGGAACGGTGAAACGGCGCTGTGCTTCAGTCGCGGCCCGAAGCAGAAGTGCGGCGCTCGGCGGCCTCTTTCTTGTGCTCGCGCGAAATCATCGTCGCAAGCCCGGACATCTCCTCGGCGAGCAGGGTCACGATGTCGTCCGCGGCGATGATCCCGACCAGCGTGCCTTCCTTGTCGACCACCGGCAGCCTGCGCACGCCTTTCATGCGCATGACCGCAACGGTTTCGGCGACTCCCGCGTCCTCGTTCATTTCGATGACCTCCTTCGCCGCCACGTCGCCGGCACGGATCACATCCGGATCGAGGCCGAGGGCGGTCACCGCCACTGCGATGTCGCGATCGGTGAGAATGCTGCAGGGTTTGCGCTTGCCGCCCTGCTCATCCACGAGCACGATGCATCCGACGTGGTACTCGCGCATGAGCTGCGCGGCGACTTTCACCGTCACGTCGCGTTTTGCGATCACCACTTCGCGGGTGCAAATCTCACCGATTGCCATGATGAATCCTCCGGTTCGCAGATGGAACCATCTTTCCGGCTTCGGCGACCGGCACATTGATGCACCTCAAAGGATTCGTCATGCTTGAGATCGACGGCGCACACGGGGAGGGCGGAGGCCAGCTCGTGCGCGCGGCGGTCGCGCTTGCGGCGGTTACCGGGCGCCCGGTGCGGGTCTCGAACATTCGTGCCGGCCGCTCGAAACCCGGTCTCGCCGCGCAGCACGTGGCGGCGGTGCGCGCCGTCGCCGGTCTTTGCGGCGGGAGCGTGGAGAATCTTGCGCTGAAATCCTCGCAAATCGAATTCAGGCCCGGCCGGCGAACCGGCGGGGTGTTCAAGTTCGAGATCGGCACCGCGGGCAGCATCTGTCTCGTGTTGCAGGCGCTGATCCCGGTCGTCGTGTCCGGGGGTGCGCCGTGCCACGTCACGATCGGCGGCGGGACCGACGTTCGCGGCGCTCCGTCGATCGATTACCTGCAGCACGTGTTCCTGCCGCTGATCGGGCGCATGGGCGCGCGCGTCGCGCTCAACGTACGGAGCCGCGGCTATTACCCTCGGGGCGGCGGCGAAGTCGAGCTGTCCGTCCAGCCGGGAAAGCTGCATCCGATGCGGCTCGAAAGCCCGGGCCGTTTGCTGCGGATCGGCGGCCTTGCGCATGTCGCAGGCCTTCCCTTGTCGGTCGCGGAACGGATGCGTGACGCTGCCGCGCGGCAGCTTGCGACCGGCACGGCGGAGCCGAGAATCGAGACCACGCTGCTGGAGGGAGGACAGGCTGCCGGACAGGGAGGCGCGGTGGTGCTCTGGGCCGAACTGGAAAACTCCACGCTTGGCGCCAGCCGCGTCGCCGAGCGCGGCGTGCGGGCCGAGACGCTCGGGGAAGCGGCCGGACGCGAGCTCGGCGAGGACCTCGCCGCCGGCGCTGCGCTCGACGTGCACGCGGCCGACCAGATGCTCGTTTACCTCGCGCTCGCAGGCGGCGAGTCGAGCTTCACTACACGCGCACTGACGAGCCACGCCTGCACCGCGATGTGGCTGATCGAGCAGTTCCTTCCGGTACGCTTCCAGACCTCCGCAGCGGGAACCTGCACGCGGGTCAGCGTGCGCGATTGATCGGGATCAAGCGAGACCACCCGCCGGGAGCTAGCCTGTAGGCGTCCGCGCGACCCGCAAAGATCGGAAAGGCCCGCCATGCAAGTCCCGCTCCAGATCACGTACCATGGCATTCCCCGTTCGGATGCGCTCGATACGCGCATTCGCGACAAGGCGGTAAAGCTCGAAGAGTTTTATCCCCGGATTACGAGCTGCCGTATCGTCGTCGAGGAGCGCCACCGGCACCATCACCAGGGCAGCCAGTTCACCGTGAGCATCGACCTGCGGGTACCCGGCCACGAGGTCTTTGTCGGTCGCGACCATCACGAGGACGTGTACGTGGCGGTTCGCGACGCGTTCGATGCCGCTGCGCGAAAGCTCGAGGACGTTGCACGGCTGCAGCGCGGCGACGTCAAGGCGCACGAGGTGCCGCAGCACGGCAAGGTGGCGCGGCTCTTTCCTGCCGACGGCTTCGGCTTCATCGAAACCGCGGACGGGCGCGAGCTGTACTTCAGCCGCGACAACGTGGTCGACCCGTCTTTCGACCAGCTGGAAGCAGGAATCGCGGTGCAGTTCATCGAGGACCTGGCGAGCGAAGGCCGGCAAGCGAAGCGGGTGAGCGCAGGCAAGCACGGTGGTCTCGCGGGCTGATTCTGCGCATTGCGTATCCCGGGACCGTTGAAGGAGGCACAGTGATTTTCCGCGACCGGATCGATGCCGCGCAGCGCCTTGCGAAGGCGCTTGCGGGGTACCGGGGCAAGAACCCGCTGGTGCTCGCGATCCCGCGTGGCGCCGTGCGGATGGGAAGGGTGCTCGCCGATGCTCTCGAAGGCGAGCTCGACGTGGTCCTGGTGAGAAAACTCCGTTCGCCCGAAAGCGCCGAGTTCGCCGTCGGAGCGATCGAAGAAAGCGGCTGGGCCT
>Ga0209640_10004911_pt1 | contig 11686 bp, 5 predicted proteins | sample RifCSP10_1_FD_184018 | JGI IMG/M metagenome (GOLD analysis project Ga0209640, IMG submission 184018) | Soil microbial communities from Rifle, Colorado - Rifle CSP2_sed 10_1 (SPAdes) (version 2) | ecosystem: Environmental > Terrestrial > Deep subsurface > Rock core/Sediment | place: Rifle... | reverse complement strand
GGTCGTGCGCACGACGGTCTTCGGCGACTTCTCGCGGTACACCCTGCATCTGCGCGCCGGCTCGGGAAGCGATCAGCCGCCGGCGGGTTTCGATCCGAGGCTGTCGGACATCGAGTTTTCGTTCAAAGTCGAATGCCCGTCGGATTTCGATTGCGCGGAGAAGACGACTTGCCCGCCGGAGCAGGCAACCACGCCCGACATCGACTATCTCGCCAAGGATTTCACCGGCTTTCGCCGACTGATGCTCGACCGGTTGAACCTGCTGGCGCCAGGCTGGAGGGAGCGTTCCGCCGCCGACCTGGGTGTAGTGCTCGTCGAGCTGTTGGCGTATGCGGCGGACAACCTCTCGTACCGGCAGGACGCGATCGCCAACGAGGCCTATCTCGCCACCGCGCACAGGCGCATATCCGTGCGCCGTCACGCCCGCCTCGTGGACTATGCGCTGCACGAGGGATGCAACGCGCGCGCGTGGGTCCATGTCGCCGTCCCCTCCGACCAGACGCTAGCCAAGAGCACGCCGATGCTCACCCGCACCGGCGACGCCCCGACGCGGCTGCTGCCTGGCAGCCAGCAGGTTCACGACGCCGTGGCGGCTGACGCCGCAGTGTTCGAGACGACACATGACGCCGCGCTGTTTGTCGATCTCAATACGATGTCGTTTCACACGTGGGGCGACGTCGGCTGCTGCCTGCCGCGCGGCGCCACCCACGCGACGCTGCGCGGCCACCACGCGAACCTGAAGCCAAACGACGTGCTGGTGCTTCGGGAGGTCGTGAGTCCCACGACCTTCGAGCCGGAAGACGCCGATCCCACCAGGCGCTGGGCGGTCCGATTGACATCGGTCACACAGAGTCTCGATCCATCAGGCCAGCTGTTCGACGAACCACCGGTGGATGCGCCGCTTCCTATCACTGAAATCGACTGGGATGCCGCCGATGCCCTCCCCTTCCCGGTGTGCCTGTCGGTCAAGGAGCGGCCTGGGCTGGAGATCTCGGTGGCGTTGGGCAACATCGTGCTGGCGGATCACGGTCAGACAGTGCGCGGTGAGTCGCTGGGGACGGTCCCGCCGCCACGCCTGCGTCGCGCCGCAGCGGCGAAGCCTGCACAGTCGTGCGCGCAACACCAGGGCGAGTGGATTCCGGTGAGGTTCCGACCGGCGCTGAAGGAAGCGCCGCTCACCCGCGGATTCGATCTGCAGCGTGACCTTGCCGTCCCGCTGTCGAACGAGGAGAACTGGTGGTCGGCCAGCGAGCTCATCGTTCGCGAGCCGCACGACGCCCTCCCCTTCGTCGCGGAGCTCACGGGGCAGCTCGGTTCCGTCACAAGCGCCTGGACGCCGCGGCGCGATCTCCTGGCGAGCGACGGCGACGCCACGGATTTCGTCGTGGAAACCGAGAACGACGGCCGCGCCATCCTCCGATTCGGCGACGACGACCATGGGCGGCGGCCGAATCCTGGCACCGTCTTCACCGCCACGTACCGCATTGGCAACGGGACAGCCGGCAACGTTGGGGCGGACACCATCGCGCACATCGTCAGCAGCACGGGTGCATTCACCATGGTGACCAACCCGATGCCAGCCGCAGGCGGCGTCGAGCCCGAAGACCTCGAGGCGGCCCGCCGCGATGCGCCGCAGGCCTTCCGCACTCAGGAGCGTGCCGTCATCGCGGCCGATTATGCAGCCGCCGCCGAGCGGCGCGTCGAAGTGCAGCGCGCGGCGGCCACATTCCGCTGGACTGGCAGCTGGCACACGGTGTTCGTGACCGCCGACCGTTTCGGCGGCGCCGCGGTCGATGCGCGCTTCGAGGCGCGCCTGCGCCGTCACCTCGAACCGTTCCGCATGGCGGGGTATGACCTTGAAGTGGACGGCCCGCGCTATGTGCCGCTCGATGTCGCGCTGCACATCTGCGTGAAGCCCGACTACTTCCGGAGCGAGGTGCTGCGCGCGGTCCGGTCGGTGCTCGGCGCAGGTGTGTTGCCCGACGGGCGACTCGCGACCTTCCATCCCGACAACTTTTCGTTTGGCGATGCCGCGTATCTGAGCCGCATCATCGCGGCCGCGCAGGCGGTCGAGGGCGTTGAAGCGGTCTGGGCGCAGAAGTTTCAGCGAATGGGCATCCCGGATCCGTCGGCGCTCGAGACAGGCGTGATTCCAATCGGCAGGCTGGAGGTCGCACAGCTCGCGAACAATCCGAACTTCCGCGAGCGCGGCCGTCTCACCCTCGGAGCGGGTGGCGGCAAATGACAAAGACCGTCATGCCTCCCGGGACCGAAACCTGCGGCTGCTGCTCGGGTGTCGCCCCAAGCACGCCTGCCGCTATCCATAACCGCAGCGGCCTGAGCGTCATCGCGTATCGCATCGGCGAGTACTCCCGGTTCAGAGACAGCATGCTCGCGGGCCTCTCGTCATCGGCCTACGCCGAACTGGCTGGCCTGCGAACGCGCGACCAAGACGACTTCACGATTGGCTTGATCGACGCCGTCGCCTGTGCGGCCGACGTGCTCACGTTCTACCAGGAACGCATCGCCAATGAGTCGTATCTGCGCACGGCGACCGAGAGAATATCGCTGCAGGAAATGGCGAAGCTGATTGGCTATCGCCTTCGGCCTGGCGTCGCCGCCGAGACCTGGCTCGCCTTCGCGCTCGAGACGCCCAGAATTCCCCCGCCGCAGCTGCCGCCCGAACCGGGCGCGTTCGTGACGGGCATTCCCACATCGCTGACTCTGGAGTCCGGGCTGAGAGTGCAGAGCGTCCCAGGGCCTGATGAGACGCCGCAGACATTCGAGACCGTCGAGGAAATCGCTGCGCGCCCTGAGTGGAATGTGATTCGGCCATGGCTGTCTGAAACTCGTTCTCCCGGTTACGGGTCGACGGACACGTGGCTCGCAGGCGTCAGGAACAACCTGAAGCCGGGCGATGCGCTCGTGTTTGTCGGCAATGAGTTCCTGAACAACCCGACGACCAACAACAACTGGGACTTCAGGTTGATCGAAGGCGTCGAGCTGGACGTCGATCGCGACCGCACGCGTGTGCGATGGAAGCGTGGGCTGGGATCGGTGACGCCGTTCTCCAATCCACCAGTGGCTCCACAGGTTCACGTTCTGCGCAGACGCACCGGCGTATTCGGCAACAACGCGCCCATGTTCGAAAGCATGGGCACCGACTTCAAGGCGAACTATCCGGGAGCGTCCGGCAAGACCGAGTGGCCCGATTTCTTCATCAGCGAGCTTTCGGCCACGGCAACAGGCGGTTCCGTCGACCTCGACACGGTCGCGAACGAAATCACACCGGGTGGGCTGGCGGTTCTGGCCAAGGGCGAGTTCAACCGACCCGACGAGTCGTTTCCGTCCGGCACATATGTCGAGCTGTACCTCGTCACGAGCACGGCCGAGGTGTCGCGGGCCGAGTTTGCGCTGTCTGGCAAGGTGACACGGCTGCGACTGCGAGGACAGAACCTGGACACCAAGTTCTTCGAGTTTCCGCGCCAAACGAGCGTTTACGCGCAATCCGAGCCGATTGGACTGGCCGCGTACCCCGTCAGCGATCACGTGAGCGGCGATCATCTGCAATTGGCCGTGTCCCCGGAGGGTCTCGACCCGGGGCGGCGCCTGATCGTCATTGGAGACCGGGTCGGCAGTGGAGCGCCGCTGGTGCACCAGGCGGCGGTGGTCGGCGCGCAATCGCATGTGAACGGCGCCATCATCACCATAGCCCCGCCGCTGCCCGCGGCGTTGAAGCGCCACACCGTCATCGTCCACGCCAACGTGGCGCTGGCCACACACGGGGAAGCGGTCTCGCAGATTCTCGGCGCGGGCGATGCCGGAAGGGCCTTCCAACGGTTCGAGCTCAAGCGGCTGCCACTCACCCACCGAGCCGCAGCAAACGAGACCGGCGCGGACAGCGAGCTCACAGTGCGCGTCGGCGACGTCGAATGGGCCGAACGGCCAACGCTGTTCGGCGCTGCCTCTACCGATCGTGCTTACACGCTCGACACGGACGAACAGGGTCGCAACTGGGTTGTGTTCGGCGACGGCACGCGAGGCGCCCGTCTTCCGAGCGGTCAGAACAACGTTCGCGCGACCTACCGCCAGGGACTGGGCCAGACCGGCAACGTCCACGCCAACGCGCTGACACAACTGGTCACGCGGCCCCTCGGCCTCAAGAGCGTCGGCAACCCGGTTGCGGCGGAAGGCGGCACCGACGCCGAGGGCCAGGACGACGCTCGTCGCACGATGCCGCTCGGCACGCGAACGCTTGGTCGCGCCGTGTCGCTGCTCGATTACGAAGACTTCGCGCTCGCGTTCACTGGCATCGCCAAAGCGCACGCGCGGGTGCTGAATCTCCCGGCTGGACCGACCATCGCCATCACAGTCGCAGGACAGGGCGGGACACCGCTGTCGAACAACAACCCGATATGGAACAACCTGCGCGTGGCGCTCAAAGACAGCGGCGACCCGCACGTTCACGTCGTGCTCCTCTCGTACCAGAGCAGCACGTTTCGGATGGGTCTCAAAGTGAAGCGGGACACTGCGTACGCGATCGAGCATCTCCTTGTCGCAGTGGAGGCCGCGCTCCGCACTCACTACTCGTTCGATGCGCGTGAGCTCGCGCAACCGGTACTACAGTCGGACGTCATCGCCGTCGCGCACTCGGTACCCGGCGTCGTGGCAGTTGATCTCGATTTCCTGTACGGCGGCACTTCGCCCGCATCGCAGGTCGTCAAATCGCGCCAGACACGGCTGCTCGCCTCCCGCATGGGTGTGAGCGCCGGCGTGGCGCTTCCCGCTGAGCTCCTGACGCTGCATCCTGGCCCGCTCGAGCGCCTGCAGGAGATGACATGAGTCTGACCGCCGAGCGTCTGTACGCGCTCCTGCCTGCCGTCTATCGCATACGCGACGAACGTGAAGGCCACCCGCTGCGCGCCCTCGTGTCGCTCATCGCCCATGAATTCGAGGCGCTCGAGGAGAACATCCAGCAGCTCTATGACGACCAGTTCATCGAGACGAGCGAGCCGTGGGTCGCGCCGTACATCGGCGACCTGATTGGCTACCGCCCGCTGCACGGTGTTGCCGCAGCCATCGCGTCGCCTCGTGCCGAGGTGGCCAATACGATCGGCTACCGCCGTCGGAAAGGCACGGCCGCGATGCTCGAGCAGCTCGCACGCGACGTGACCGACTGGCCGGCACGGGCGGTTGAATTCTTCGAGCAACTTGCCACAACGCAGTACATGAACCACGTGCGCCTGCACGCACCCGGCACGGCGGACCTGCGATCGACGGTGCGCATGGTCCAGCAGGGAGGCGCGTTCAATGCCGTTGCGCACACGGCCGAGATGCGTCAGCCCGAGGCCGGCTCCGGGCGCTACAACATTCCGAACATCGGCATCTTCCTCTGGCGGCTGCAGCCGTTCCGCCTGAGCAACGTTCCGCTCACCCCTGACTCCGCGGACCCGACGGGCCGACGGTTCCGCATGAATCCTCTCGGCGCTGACCAGCGGCTGTTCCGGTTGCCGGTTACCGAGACGGTGATCTCGCACATCGCAGAGCCGGCCAACGTCCCCGACCCATTGACTCTGCGGCTGATGGCGATCGCTGTGAAGGCTGCCGCAACCGATCCGACCGTGGCAGACGACTACGGTTATGGCGACAGCGTCGTGCTTTCGCGTCCCGATGCCAACCCGACGAATCCTCCGGTTCCAATCGATGTCGCCGACATCTGCGTGTGCGACTTGCGAGATACCGCAGCAGGCTGGGCGCACCAGGACACCGTCGACGACGACATCATCGCCATCGACCCACGGCTCGGCCGGGTGGTGCTGGGCTCAAACGTCGCCGGACCGATACTGGCCACGTTCCACAGCGGCTTCTCGAGACCCATCGGCGGCGGCGAGTACGAACGAAGTCTCGCGGGCGACTCGCTCGCCACTCAACGCACCGCCGGCAACGGAGAAGCTCTACAGCCTCATCTCGACGCCATCGCGTCAGGCGGAAGGCTCGTCATCACCGACAGCCTCACCTACGCCGAGGCGCCTATGTTCAGCGTTGACGACGTGACTGCGCCCGGCCAGCAGGGGCTTGAAGTCGTAGTAACCGCGCGCAATGGGGCCAGGCCGTTGATCGCGTCAAACGGGCCCATCCTGCTCGACATCGGCGCGCGGGGTCGTCTGGTGCTCGAGGGGCTCGTGATCAGCGGAGGCGAGCTGCAAATGATGGCGGCCGCAGACGACGAGCCGCGCGAGCTGGTGCTTCGCCATTGCACGCTCGTGCCTGGCCTCCAGCTGAATCCCGACGGCAGCGCGGTGTCACCCGGCTCGCCGAGCCTGACGGTTGACAACCCGTTTGCCTCCGTCACCCTCGAGCAGTGCATCGTCGGCGCTCTTCAGGTGCAGACCGATGCCGCCGTAGAAATCGTCGACGGCGTTGTCGACGCGGGTTCGCCCGAGGCGGCGGCGTTTCAAGGGACCGCTCCGGGCCGACCGGGCGGCCAGATCACGATTCGCGACAGCACGGTTGTCGGAAAGTTGCACGCGCATCTGATGCGTCTGGCCTCGAACACGATCTTTTTCGCACGGCTCGCCGCGTCCGACGCGTGGAAAGCGCCGGTGTGGGTGGAGCGCAAGCAGGACGGATGCGTGCGGTTCTCGTTCGTGCCGTCCGGCTCGCTCGTCCCGAAGCCCTTTCGTTGCGTCCCCAACGACGTGCACCCGGACGCGGTGCCGCATTTCACGTCGCTTCGATACGGCGACCCGGGGTACGGCCAACTTCGCAGCGCGACGGACAGATCCATTCGGGAAGGCGCTGACGATGGCGGCGAAATCGGCGTGATGCACCCGTTGTATCAGCCGCAGCGCGAAACGAACCTGCGCATCCGCCTCGACGAGTACCTGCGCTTCGGGCTGCGCGCGGGCATCTTCTACGTGACGTAAGTCAAGAACACGAGGAAGCAATCATGGGTGCCGATCTTTCGAGAATCCGCAGCAATCCGCTGCTCGACTTCGCCGGCGTCGAGCTCAAGCAGGGCGGCGTCGTGCTCGACGCCGATTTCAACGAGCTGGTCGCGGCCGTCGACCGGCGGCTGCGCGCTACGGCGAGCGATATTCTCGGCCGCAGCACGGTCTCATCAACCACTCCCGACGCGTTCAAGATTGCAGTCGCCGCGGGAACGATCCAGATCGGCAAAGGACGGCTCTACGTAGATGGCCTGCTTGCCGAAAACCACGGCGCCCGCTCCACCGACCCGGCGAAGAAGCTGTTCGATCCGTTGATGGCCGAGGTCAGCTTTGCCGACCCGGTTGCTTACGGTGAACAGCCGTACCTTTTCGGTGGCCAACCCCCGATCTTTCCCGCACCGCCTGCGCTGCCGACGGCAGGCCGGCATCTCGTGTATCTCGACGTGTGGGAGCGCGAGGTCACGCACCTCGAGCGGCCGGGCCTCGTCGAGGTCGCCGTCGGGGTCGAGACGAGCTCCCGCAAGCAGACCGTCTGGCAAGTGCGCGTGCTGGACTCCGATGCTGGCGCCGCTGCCTGCGCGTCGCCCGATGAGGACGTGCCAGGCTGGTCTGCGCTCATCGCTCCGTCGACGGGCCGGCTGACAACCGGTACATTCGACGTGCCGCCCGAGCAGGATCCGTGTGAGCTGCCGCCCACGGGCGGCTATCGAGGGCTCGAGAACCAGACATACAGGGTCGAAATCCACGATCCCGGACAACCCGGCGGTACCGCCACGTTCAAATGGTCGCGTGAGAACGCGAGCGTGGGCAGCCGTGTGGCCAGCATGGCGTCTTCGAGCGAGCTGGAGCTGCAGACCCTCGGGCGTGACGATGTTCTGCGCTTCAACACCGGAGACTGGGTTGAGATCACCGACGATGTACGGGAGTTCTCTCGACGTTGCGGCGAGATGCGGCAGATTACCGTGAACGAGGCGGCGCGTCGCGTCACGTTCGCGCCAGCGCTGCCCCCGGAAATGATTCCGGCGACGTTTCCGAATGCCGATTTTCCGCGCGACCGCAACCTGCGCGTGCGCTGCTGGGACCAGAAGCACGAAGTGCTGCGCGTGGGCCCTGGGGGCACGACGCCGGTCTTCCAGGACCTCGACGCGGGGACGACCGGCGTCATCAACGCGCCGACGGCGGGCACCACGTTGCTCCTCGAGAACGGCATTACCGTCAGCTTTGCCTCGACCGGGAGCAAAGGCTTTCGCGCGGGCGATTATTGGGTATTTGCCGCGCGAACCGCCGACGCGTCGGTCGAGATGCTCGAGAACGAGCCGCCGCGCGGCATTCACCACCACTACGAGCGACTGGCGATCTGGGACGTAGGGGCGGGCACCGTCACCGATTGTCGCCATCCTTGGCCGCCCCGTGGCGAGGGTCACGACTGCAGCTGCACTGCCTGTGTCACGCCCGAATCACACGCGAGCGGAGCGTTCACGATTCAGGATGCGGTGAACCAGGTGCAGGAAACCGGCGGCACCGTGTGCCTCGGGCCAGGGCAGTACGCGCTGCGGGAACCTGTCCGGCTGATCAATGCGCGCTCCATGTGCATCCGGGGCCAGGGTGCCGACACGGTCGTGACGACGCCCGGAGCCGCCTTCGTGCTGCGCAACTGCATAGCGGTGTCAATCGAACACCTGGCGATCGTATCGCTTGGTCAGCAGCCGACGATCAGCGTCAGCACGGCACTCGGTCTGGCGCTCCGGCAGCTCGCAATCGCCGTGCTGGGGACCGCCGATGTGCGTGGCGCCGCGATTGCGCTGGCCGGTGTCGTGGCCGGCGCCATCATCAAAGAGAATGCCGTCCTCGCGCCCGTTGGGGTACTGGCCAACGACCCGACTGCGCCACCGGTAGGAGACGAAACGCCACCGAACTTTCTTCTCACCGGCGCGATCGCCATCGAGGACAACCTCCTGCTGTGCCAGCGAGCCGCCGTGACACTGGCCGGCAGCGTGCTGCACGTGATGGGCGCCCGGATTATCGGCAACGAAGTGCTCGGCTGCCGCGACGTCGCAATCACCGCACTCGGCCTGGGCGCGCCCGGTTCCTCGATGGCGATCAGCCGCAACAGCCTGAACATCTCGGGCAGCGGCATCAGAACAGGCGTCGAAGGGATCTGGATCGACGACAACAAGCTCGTGAATTCGTCGACCGCGGCGGGCCGCGCTCGCACGGAAGTCGGGATCGCCCTTGCAACAGGGCTCGACAAAAGCGGACCCGACAACTGCCAGATTCTCGCCAATCAGGTAACCGGGTTCTCGTACGTCGGCATTCTGATCGGCGCACCCGTACGAGATTTGATCGTCAAGCTGAACATCATCGACAACTGCGGGCACGGTATCCTTTCGGCAGACGACGCGAATGCCGGATCGATTTCGATTGAGAACAATCATCTGCGAAACATCGGCAGCGCCGGCGGCGCACAGGTGATCGGCATTGGCGTCGTTCGCGCCGACACCGCCACGATCGCCGGCAACACGATCCGTGCACTCGGCGTACAGGCTCTGCAGTCCGCGCTGTCGGCCGCCATCTTCACGTTCGGCGTATTGCATGCGCGGGTGAGCGGAAACGAGATCACCGAGGTCGCGCCGCCCGGCGACTTCGTGGGCGTCGTCGCTGGAATCATGCTGCGGGCCCCGTACGTGCAGTTCGAGGTGAGCAGCAACCACGTTCAACGGGACGCCTCACCGTCCACGCAGTCCAGCAACGGCACCTGGCATGCGCTGATCGCCGGAGAAGCCGACACGCGAAATGTCGTCTCGCGCGTCGGCAGTTTCACGACGGTGCGGGTGGACAGCACACGAATGCTCGTGCTCGGCGCAGGCCGCGCCTACGTGTCGACATTTGCAGAAGCCGCCGTGACCGGAGCCGCTGCCGAGCTTCCGCCTGCACGCGGCTCGGTGCAGGGCAACGTCCTGGCGGCGCGCGGCGCCGCCTCCGCCGTCCTGCTGGTCGCGGCCGGCGAATGTCTGTTCAACGGAAACCGAATCGAGGCGCGCGGGGATATCCGTATCGCGGTGGTGCTGGCGACGACGGCGGCAATCGTCAACGCAAATCGCGTGGATGGCGGCGCGATTTCGATCCAGGTTGCGGGCGCGAAGCTGGCGGCAGTGCTCGGTAACATCACCACGAGCGAGATCGTCGTGCCGGGCGGCCTTCAGCCTCCCTGGGACGGCCTGAACTTGCGCGGCTGACGCGCGCTCGTATCTCAAAGGAGATCCAACATGCCCCGCGTGTTCGTCATCAAGGACGAGAGGGATCGGCAGGCTCTGAGCAAGAGCCTGTTGACCGCCAGACTCACCGACACCCAGGCCGATTCGGCGCTCGCGGATTTGCAGGCGGCCAATCCGCACCTCAATCTGCAGGAGCTCTCGGTGGGTGCGGTGCTGCTCGTGCCCGACGCACCCAGCTTCGATGCCTCGGCATCTGAATCTGTTGCCGGCGGCGCACTGGAGAGCTTCCAGCAGCTGGTTCGGAGCGAGCTCGGTGCCGCCGCAAAGAAGCTCCGCGAGAGCAACGCGGCGCGCGCCGGGCAGCGCGCCGATGTGGCAGCTGTGCAGAAGACCGCCGCCTTCAAGCGGATCGTCGAGAAGGACGACTTGTTGAAGCAGCAGCTCGAGGAGGCCACGAAAGCCCTCAAGGAGGACCAGCAGCGGGCAGAGCAAGCCGAACAGACGCTCGACGCCGCGGCAAAGGGGGCGATGGAGGAACTTTCATCGCTGTCGAAGTTGTTGACGTAGCCGGGGAGGGCCCCGGCGAACGTTGTAGAATCCGCCGATGAGTCAGATCACATTCACGCGTCCCGACGGCAAGGAGTGTTCAGGGTTCTATGCCGAGCCCGCCGCCGGCGACCGCGCGCCAGGCGTCGTCATCATCCAGGAGTGGTGGGGACTGAACGACCAGATCAAGGGAGTCGCCAACAGATTTGCCGCGCGCGGGTATCGGGCCCTCGTTCCGGACCTCTATCGCGGTCAACTCGGGCTCGACGCCAAAGAGGCCGAGCATCTGATGGGCAACCTGAATTTCGGTGACGCGGCCGGGCAGGACATCCGCGGTGCGGTTCAGTACCTCAAGAACACCAGCGGCCGCGTTGGAATCACCGGCTATTGCATGGGCGGCGCGCTCACGCTGCTCGCAGCGGTGCATGTGCCTGAGGCAGATGCCGCGGTCACCTGGTACGGCTTTCCGCCCCTCGAGTACATCGACGCGACGAAAATCCGCGCTCCCCTCATGGGGCACTTCGCCACCGAGGACGCCTTCTTTCCCATCGCGCAGGTCGATCAGCTGGAAGCGAAGCTGAAAGCCGCGGGCGTGGCGCACACGTTTCACCGTTATCGCGCGCAGCACGCGTTCGCCAACGAGACGAACGAGAATTCTCCGATTGCGGTCAAATACGACCCGACAGCCGCGGAAACGGCCTGGCAGCGCACGCTGAGCTTCCTCGAGCAGCATCTCGGCGCGCCACAGCACGCCTGAGCGTCGAGTTCGGCCGCCGAGTCCGGGTTGCCGGGTCCGGCTAACCGCCTCCGCCAAAGGTCGGGTCGCTCCGCGACCCGACGAGCAGTGCTGGCTGGACGGTCCGCTTCGACGGACCGTCCCGGCGGTCCGCCGAAGCTTTACGCGAAAGCGGAAGCCGGATACTACTAACCAGCCAAGGGGCTCCGCCCCTTGATATCCCCGCAGCGCCCCTCGGC
>Ga0209640_10004910_pt1 | contig 11686 bp, 13 predicted proteins | sample RifCSP10_1_FD_184018 | JGI IMG/M metagenome (GOLD analysis project Ga0209640, IMG submission 184018) | Soil microbial communities from Rifle, Colorado - Rifle CSP2_sed 10_1 (SPAdes) (version 2) | ecosystem: Environmental > Terrestrial > Deep subsurface > Rock core/Sediment | place: Rifle... | reverse complement strand
TGCTCGTGTGCTTGACGAGTGATGCGCTCGACAAACACGTCATCGACGCTCCCGAAATGACGATCGGGCGCGGTTCCGAATGCGAGATTCGTATCTTCACGCATTTCGTGAGTCGGCAACACGCGAGACTCAAGCGCAACGAAGAGAAAGTGACCATCGAGGACTGCGGCAGCACCAACGGCGTGTTCGTGAATTCCGTTCGTGTCGAGCGGCAAGACCTCGAGCACGGCGACTGGGTGACGATCGGCGAAACGCAATTCCGCTTCCTGCGCGAGAGCGCCCCGCCGGCATAGTCGTGGCATACTGGCGCCGATGATCGTGCGCTGGAAAAAAGAGCTCATCCTCGCAGCCGTTCTGATCGGCTTCGGACTGCTCGTGCTGCCGTACATGATTTACTTCGTAGGCCAGCAGATCGTCGGCACTTACGAGGGCGAAGGCGGCGCGCTCGGACTCATGCTCGCGATTTGGGCGGCGCTCGGCCGCGGCGCGTGGGCTGCCTGGATGCTGGTTTTGAGCCCCTACTTGGTCGTCCAACTGCTGCGCGTCACAATCAAGATCGCGCGTTGGCGACCCCGTGTGACGCCCGTCACAGATTAGCTTGCCCGACCGAGTGTTGCGCTCGGCACCTTGTTACCCTTATGTCCAGCGCGACGGCGACGCCGGCCGTCGAATCACGAGCATATCCGGATGCTGAGACTTCTAAAACGTTGGCTGGGCTTGGAAGAAGACTCGGAGTATTTCGATCCGAACGATTTCCGCGTCGAAGCGCGCCCGAAATCGGCGACGGCTCGAGTGCTTACGACCGGCCCGCGCAAGGCGCAGCCTAAGGCCAAGCCTAAAGCTCGCATCGCGCCTCCCGCTCTCGATTTCGAGGAAGAGCCGGCCGAGCCTCCATTCGATCCCTACAACACGGGCAAATTCGACCGCAGCGCGTCCTGGGAAAAAATCAGTAAAAACAACCGGTAGGAGCGAGCTTCGCTCGCGATTCTTGCTTCGCTCGCCATTCTTGCCGGCATCGCCGCGTTCGCGGGCCGCTTCAGCGCAGCGAATAAAAAGCGACGATGCCGACCAACGCGGCGGCAAGACCTGCAAGGCTTAGAGCCCGCCATGCGGGGCGCTTGATCTCGGCATAGAAACTCGAGCCGGCCGACATGGTCAGAATAATGAATAAGGCGAGATGCGTCATAAGCGGACGGATTTCCGCCGTAAGCCGCGGGTGCTCCGGTGCGAGCACAAGGAACACGATCAAGAGGCCGGTAAGCGAGAACGTGATCGCTGCGGCGCTCCCGAGCACGAAGCCGAGCAGCACGACTGCCGGTCTCATGCCGGGCTCACGGCCGCGCCGGGGCGCCGTGACCTGTTTGGACGTTTTGCCATATTGGACTTGATTCACCCGGTCAACCATCGGAAACTTAACGGGTTATTGACCGGTGTCGCAATGCCTTCTTAGGAGAGACACGTGAGGGAGCTACTTCGCCGTCTGCTGCTCTGTACCGTACTGGCCTCCGCAGCCTTCTGCGTCTCGGCCAACGTCGAAACCTTTCCTCCGGTCGAGATGCAGGAAAGGCATCCGGGCATCGCGCGCAACGTGACCAAGATCATCGAGCAGATGCACTATTCGAAGCCGCAGCTCGATAACTCCCTGTCCTCCGCCGTTTTCGACGGTTATCTTGATACGCTCGACGGGAACCGCATGTACTTCCTCGCCGGCGATATCGCGTCTTTCGGTCGTTACCGTTACGAGCTCGACGAGCGCACGCGCAGCGGCCAGATCGAGCCCGTGTTCGACATTTTCAACGTCTTTCGTGAGCGCACGACGGAACGAATCAACTATGCCGTCGAGCTGTTGAGCATCGAGCCCGATTTTGCCCTCGAGGAGGAGTTTCGCTTCGACCGCACCGAGCTCGGTTGGCCCGTCTCCGAGGAAGAAATGAAAGAGGTCTGGCGGCAAAAGGTCAAGAGTGACGCCTTGACGCTCGTCATGACGGGCAAGACCTGGGCCGAAAGCGCCGAGATACTGAAGAAGCGTTATGAGGGCATGTACAAGCGCATCGCCCAATTGACCGCCGACGACGTCTTCGAGACGTATATGAACGCGGTCGCGCATACCATGGACCCGCATTCCGGTTACCTCTCGCCGCAGCAAAGCGAAGAGTACCGCATCCAAATGAGCCTCTCGTACGACGGCATCGGTGCGTCGCTGCAGCCCGTCGACGATTACGTGACCATCGTCAACATCATTGCCGGCGGGCCCGCGCACATCGACGGGCGTCTGAAGCCCGAGGACCGCATCACCGCGGTCGCCGAGGGCGACGGCGAGTTCGTCGACGTCATCGGCTGGCGCCTCGACGAAGTGGTGCAGCGGATCCGCGGTCCCGGCGGCACGCTCGTCCGCCTGCAGATACTCCCGGCCGGCGCACCTCCGGGTTCCCCGCAGAAGGTCGTCGAGCTCACGCGCGACAAGGTCAAGCTCGAAGAGCAGGCCGCAAAGAGCGCGCTCGTCGAGGTGCCGTTCGAAGATCAGACGTACAGAATCGGCGTCATCACGGTACCGAGCTTCTACCAGGATTTTGCCGCCCGCAGTCGCGGCGAAGAGGATTACAAGAGCACCTCGCGCGACGTCGAGCGGCTCATCACCGAGCTCGAGGCCCAGGGCATCGATGGCGTCGTCATGGATTTGCGGCAAAACGGCGGCGGACATCTCTCCGAAGCCACGGAGCTCAGCGGGCTCTTTATCGACGGCGGTCCCGTCGTGCAGCTGCGCGAGACGCAAGGCAACATCCAAGTCCTCGACGATCCGAGCGACTCGGCCATCTACGACGGCCCGCTGGCGGTTCTCGTGGACCGCTTCAGCGCGAGCGCCTCGGAGATCTTCGCGGCCGCGATCCAGGACTACGAGCGCGGCGTCATCATCGGCCAGCAAACCTTCGGCAAGGGCTCGGTGCAGAATCTGTTCAACCTTGACCGCTTCTTGAGCAGCGAGGACAACGGCCAGCTCACCTTGACGATCGGCAAGTATTATCGCGTGACGGGCGACAGCACTCAGAACCGCGGAGTAGTGCCCGACGTCGAGCTGCCCTCGGATGTCGACGTCGAGACGATCGGCGAGAACACGCGGGAAACCGCGCTACCGTGGGACCGCATCCAAGCGACGCGGTTCAACGCTGAGAGCTCGCTCGACGAGGCCATCGCGGTGCTGCAGGATCATCAGGCGCGCTACGCGGCCGACGATCCCGACTTCGAGTTTCTGCTCAAGGAGTTCGCAGCGCTCGAGCGCGACCGGGGGCGCGTTTCCGTCTCCCTGAATCTAGCCGCGCGTGAGCGGGAGCAAGACGAGTACCAGCAGGCGCGGCTCGCGCGCGAGAACGAACGTCGTGCGGCGCTTGGCCTCGAAGCGCTTGCAACCGTCGACGAGCTCGAGTCCGCGATGACGCCGGAAGAGATACTGCTCGAGCAAGCGGCACGCATGGTCGCCGAGATGGCGTCGCTCGAAGGCGGGCCGCAACGGCAGCTGTTGAGCACGGGCTCGGCCACCGGCGAAGCGGCGCCTCGGCTCTAGCCTCTTTAGCTCATGATCGAATAAAGGTCCCAGTAGTCGTTCTCGAGAACGTTGACCTGTAGCGGCGCGTCGCCGACGCGGCGCAGGAGCTCGCCGGCGGCGTCCACCTGGAACGAAACCCTGATCTGCGCTACGCAGTCGGGATTCGGGATGGAGTCCGTCTCGTTCCTATACTTCAGCTCGTTGATCAGGAAGTCCGTGCGCTTCTTGACCTGATCGGCCAGGGTTTTGTCCGCCCGCAAATCCTCGATGCGCGCGCGTATGCGCTCCACCATGTGGTCGCAAGTGCGCCGGTCGCCGAACTTCATGTCGGCGACGGGGCGCTGCGTTGCAGTCTTGGCGAGCGAGGCGAGATCGTTCTCCGAAAAGTGTGCCACGAGATGTTGCGCCAGCGCGATGGCGGCAACGTTGATGAGCCGCCGGCTCTCGAGAGTCAAGCCCTCCGGCTCCGGCAAGGGCTCTCCTTGAATCTTCTCGGTCAGCTCGTTGGATTCCTTGATGCGCTCCTCGAGCGCCGCGCGGCCGCCGACGAGACCGCTCAGATGGCGGCGCAGCTTCCGCCCGTGAAGCAAACGCAAGATGAAGTTCATGCGCGCGAGCCGGTCCTCGAGCCGCGTGCATTCCTCGATGACGCCCTTGCGCTTTTGCAGTAGCCCGGTGAGCTTCTCGTTGACCGCGTCCAAGCGCCGTTTCCGCTTGGCGAGCGCCGCCTCGTGCAGCTGCGCCCGCTCGCGCCGCTCTCGCTGGAGCTTGAGCTCCTTGGCGAACTGCTCGAGCCGCAAGCACGCGACCCGCCACAAATGCCGCAGCTGGAAATACACCATCGCGTTCGCGGCCGCGAGAGGATTCGTGAGCAGGCGCTCGAGCCCCTCGAGCTGCTCTTGCGCCCGCGTGATGGCGCCCTCTTGCTCTTTGATACGGTCCAGAAGGTCGAAGCGTTCGCGCTTCAAGCTGCTGAGCTCGCGTTTAACGCCCGCACGATTCCAGTACAGCTTCAACAGCTGTTCGTTTTGCGGGTCGTTGTCGCGATCCAGAAGCTCTGCCAACATTTTGAATAGACGATACATCCGGTCGAAAACCGGCGTTACAGAATATAGTCGGCTCACGGCCCGCAAACCGTGAATCAGAGCATAGTTTCGGGCCGGATCGGCCCCCTAGCGGAAGCTGTGGCCGACGTCGGCGAGGTAGTCCAACCACTTGTTGAGCATCATGTTTATGCGCCAGCGCCGGCCGAGCTCGGCCGCGTGGGCGGGGTCTAAGTCCCGGAGCACTTCATGGTGGTGGACTACGCGGGCCGTGACGGCCTCCGCGAGGCGCGCGTCGTGGTAAACGCGGACGGTGAGGTCGGGGTCGGGCACGCGCTCCGTACCCTCGAGAAACCAGTAGGTCATGCGCAGAGTCGTCGTGTACGGCTCGCGGCGCAACACTTCGAGATCGAGGTCGCAGTCGCGCGGCGCCGACGACGTCCACACGGTCTTCTTTTCGGGGTACTGGGTCACGAGCCGGCCGAGCTTCAAGTAGTTGCTCTCGTAAATGGTCATGAGCCCGGTAAAGCTTCCAGGCCGATAGACGCACTGCGGCACGATTAGGCTGTCGACTAACATTCCCATCACCCTATGCCCGATCGAGCATGCCACAACGAAATGTCGCTACAAAGACTTGACATCACGTTTTCCACCGTGACCGGGTTTTGACAGCCTGCTAGACCCGTACCCTCCTCTCGAGCCCCGTCTCGCTCAGAATTGTGCTCGCGATTTCCTCGATCGACGCATGCGTCGTATCGATGCTGCGGATGCCGAAGCGCTTGAATATGGACTCGGCTGCGCGGAGCTCGAAACTGACCTGTTGGGGCGACGCATAAACGCCCTGCGAGCGCCGCTCCAAGCGTATTTGCCGCAGCCGCTCCGGCGCGATCGTCAGTCCATAGAGCTTCGCCCGGTGCGGCACGAGCGTCGCCGGCAAGCGGCCGGCTTCGAGATCTTCGTCCGCGAGCGGATAGTTCGCCGCAAACACGCCGTACTGCAACGCCATGTACAGGCACGTCGGCGTCTTGCCGGAGCGGGACACGCCGGTAAGGATGATGTCGGCACGGCCGTAGTGTTGCGTTCCATGCCCATCGTCGGCCGCCATCGCAAAATTGGTCGCTTCGATACGGAGATTGTAGGCCGGCGAATCGAAGATGCCGTGCGCCCGGCCCAAGGTGTGCGTCGAGCGGCTTGCAAGCTCCGCTTCGAGCGGCGCCAAGAACGCTTCGAAGAAGTCCAACACGAGGCCGTTGCACTTGAGCAGCGGCGCACGGACCTCGTCCTTGACGAGACTTGCGAAGACGATCGGCCGCGCGTTCTCTTCGGCGGCGACCCGATCGATATTCGCGGCGACGCGCATCGCCTTGTCAACCGTATCCACAAATGGCACAGTCACAGCCTTGTAGTTCAGATCATCGAATTGGGTCAGCAGACTGTGTCCCAGCGTCTCCGCGGTCACACCGGTTTGATCGGAAACAAAGAAAACCGTGCGGCGAGCCATAGTGGGACTATTGTTCACGACTATCGACCTTTGACAAGGGAGCACTGATTGTCGGAGTACATCGTCCGGCTCGCGGACTGCCGCATGGCGGACGTGTCACGGGTGGGCGGCAAGAACGCCTCGCTCGGAGAGATGATCGGCAATCTGGCGCGCGCGGGCGTCGACGTTCCCGATGGCTTCGCGACGACGGCCGCCGCATACCGCGACTTCCTCTCGCAAGACCGGTTGGACGACCAAATCAACGCGAAGCTCGCCTCGCTCGACGTGAACGACGTCGGTGCGCTGGCGCGCTGCGGCGCCGAGATTCGCGCGATGGTGCGTGCCACGCCCCTGCCGCCTTCGCTCAACGTCGCGGTCACGGCGGCATGGACGCAGCTCAGCGCCGGCGACGTCGAGGTTGCCGTCGCGATCCGCTCGTCCGCGACGGCGGAAGACCTTCCTGAAGCTTCGTTTGCAGGTCAGCAAGAGACATTGCTCAACGTCGTCGGCATCGATGCCGTGATCGCCGGCATACACGAGGTCTATGCGTCGCTCTACAACGACCGCGCGATCGCGTACCGCGTCCATCAGGGATTCGCGCACGGCGACGTGGCATTGTCCGTCGGCGTGCAACGCATGGTACGCAGCGACTTGGGCGCGGCGGGCGTCATGTTCACGCTGGACACGGAGTCGGGCTTCCGCGACGTGGTTTTCATCACCTCCGCGTACGGGCTCGGTGAATCGGTCGTGCAGGGCGCCGTAAATCCCGACGAGTTCTACGTCTACAAGCCGGCGTTGCGCAACGGGCACTACCCGATCGTGCGCCGCAACTTAGGATCCAAAACCACGAAAATCGTCTACGGCAAGAGCGCCGGCGAGCGCGTGCAAGTCCTCGCCGTGGACGAGGCCGACCAGCGGCGCTTCTCGCTCGACGACGGGGATGTCGTGCAACTCGCGCGCCAGGCGCTCGTCATCGAAGAACACTACGGGCGTCCCATGGACATCGAATGGGGCAAGGACGGCGTTACTGGCCGGCTCTACATGTTGCAGGCGCGGCCCGAGACCGTGCAGAGCCATGCGTCGCAAACCTCGGTCCGCTTTGCGCTCAAAGAGCGCGGGCCCGTGCTCGCGAAGGGACGCAGCATCGGCCAGCGGGTCGGCAGCGGACCGGCGCGGATCATTCCGGACGCCAAGTCGGTCAGCCTCGTCGGCGACGGCGACGTCATCGTCACCGACATGACCGATCCGGATTGGGAACCCGTCATGAAGCGCGCGGCCGCGATCGTCACCAACCGCGGCGGCCGGACCTGTCATGCGGCGATCATCGCGCGCGAGCTCGGCATCCCGGCCGTGGTCGGCTGCGGCAATGCCACCTCGACCATTCCGGACGGGCGGAGCGTCACCGTCTCGTGCGCGGAAGGCGACGAAGGCTTCGTCTACGACGGTGCGCTCGATTATGAGCAGCGGGAGGTACGCCTGACCCGCCTGCCCGAGATCCCCGTCAAGCTCATGATGAACGTCGGCAACCCCGACCGTGCGTTCGCGTTCGCGGCAATTCCGAACTTCGGCGTCGGCCTCGCGCGGCTCGAGTTCATCATCAACCGCATGATCGGCGTGCACCCGCTCGCGCTCATCGAATACCACGCACAAGACAGCGAAACGCGCAACATGATCGACCAGCAGATGGCCGGCTACGACGACCCGATCCGCTTCTTCATCGACAAGCTCGCCGAAGGCATCGCCTCGATTGCCGCCGCCTTTGCGCCGAATCCCGTGATCGTCCGTCTCTCGGACTTCAAATCAAACGAGTACGCGAACTTGATCGGCGGTCGAAGTTACGAGCCTGTCGAAGAGAACCCTATGCTCGGTTTCCGCGGCGCCGCCCGTTACGTCGATCCGAGCTTTCGGCCGTGCTTCGAGCTCGAGTGCAGCGCGCTCAAGCGCGTGCGCAACGACATGGGGTTGACCAACGTGCAGGTCATGGTGCCGTTCGTCCGGACCGTGGCCGAGGCGCGCAGTGTTATCGCCTTGCTCGAGGAAAACGGGCTCGTGCGCGGACGCGACGATTTGAAGATCATCATGATGTGCGAAGTGCCGAGCAACGCCTTGCTGGCCGACGAGTTTCTCGAGTGCTTCGACGGCATGTCGATCGGCTCGAACGACATGACGCAACTCACGCTCGGCCTCGATCGCGATTCCGCCAAGATCGCCGCGCTCTTCGACGAGCGCGACGCGGCGGTCAAGAGCTTGCTAGCCATGGCCATCGCCGCCTGCCGCAAAGCCGGCAAGTACATCGGCATTTGCGGCCAGGGCCCGTCCGATCATCCCGATTTCGCGCAGTGGCTCGTCGAGCAGGGAATCGAGAGCATCTCGCTAAACCCCGATTCGGTCCTCGACACCTGGGTATATCTCGGCTCTTTCGTAGGAGCGGCGTCTCCTGTGGGAGCGGCGTCCCGCCGCGATCTTTAGTAGGAGCGAGCTTCGCTCGCGATCTTCAATTCGCGAGCGAAGCTCGCTCCTACAACGCCGTCACCAAGACGAGCGCCGCTTGCGCCGCAGCGTCGGCGCAACGAGCCCGATGATGATGCCGCCGAATAGCACGGCGGCGCCGACGATGAACCAGTTCTGGCGGCTGCGGCTCGCGAGCTCCGCGTTCTCCATGGCCATGGTATCCGTTTGCAGGCTGAGCTCGTTGACACGCCGGCGCAGAGTCTCGTTTTGATCGCGCAACGCGATCGCGTTGGCCGACGCTGTACGGATGCCCTCGAGCTCGGTCGAGATCTCGCTGTTCGTCGATTGCGCCGACTCGAGCGTGTTGCGCGTCGTCGCGAGCTCGGCCTCGAGCTCCTGAACCTGCTCCTCGAGCGCCGCGACGCGCTCGCGCGCTGTCTCGAGGTTGCGCTCGGCGAGCACGAGCCGATCGCGAGCGACGGGAGTCGGCGTCAGATACTGCGAGAGAACGAAGCCTTCGAGGTCGCCGTTCACGAGCCGTACGCGGGAATACCCGTTTCCGGCGTCCGCTTCGAGCACCTCCAGCAGGGTGCCCGGAGTCATGTTGCGAATGATTGCGTTCTCGGTGCTCGGCCCCGTGCGCAGAAGCACGATGAGCTCATCGGACGTGTATTGCCTCTGGGCGAGCGCCGGGAGCGCGATAAAAATGGCTACCGCGACGCTGAGACTTGGCAGGCGCATACGACCCTCGGGGCACTGACCAGACGCGAGACTAACTTACGTCTCAGAGGTTGAGCAAGCGCTCCCGGTAAAAGCGCAATTCGCGAATCGAGTCGTGAATATCCGCGAGCGCGAGATGCGTCGACTGCTTCTCGAAACGCCCGGCGATCTCCGGCGCCCACAAGTTCGCAATTATCTTGAGCGTCGAAACATCGAGATTGCGATAGTGGAAAAAAGCCGCAAGCTCAGGCATTTGCCGCACGAGAAAGCGGCGGTCCTGGCAAACGCTGTTGCCGCACATCGGCGACGCCCGATGATCGACGAACTGACGCAGAAACCTCAGAGTGGCCTGCTCGGCTTCTTTGACGGTGGTCGTGCTCTGACGCACGCGCTCCACGAGACCCGACGAGGCATGTTGGCGCGTGTTCCACTCGTCCATGGCGGCCAACACCGCCTCCGGCTGATGAACGGCGAACACGGGACCCTCTGCAAGGACGCTCAGATGCTTGTCTGTTACGACAGTCGCGATTTCGATGATGGAGTCCTTGTCGGGATCCAATCCCGTCATCTCGAGATCGAGCCAAATGAGATTGTCCTTCTCTTTGTACTCATACGGCTGCATGCGGAGGATTGTAGCAGGTGTAGGAGCGACGTCTCGTCGCGATTCTCTTGTCGAGCGCCGTCAGCCGAGCGCGGCTTTGAGCGCGCGTCCGCCGAGCACGTGCAGATGCGCGTGAAAAATCACTTGCCCACCGGCACGCTGAACGTTCATCGCGACACGATAACCCGGTAAGCCTGCTTCGGCCGCAAGGTGCTTGGCCGTGAGCAGCATATGCCCCACGAGCTCGCGATCCTCCGCAGTAAAGTCGTCGAGTGTCGCGACGTGCTTCTTCGGCACGATCAACGCGTGGAACGGCGTCTGCGGATGTACGTCTTTGAACGCAAAGGCGTGCGCGTCTTCGTAGAGCTTCACCGACGTTACTTGGCCGGCCACGATCTTGCAGAACAGACAATCCGAGTCGGCCGTCGTGCTCATAATCCGGAATCCTCGCCGGGGACATGCTCCATCTTCAAGCGCCCTGTGAATGCGCGCGATAGAGTGCCGCTGTCGATGAACTCGAGCTCACCGCCGACGGGCACGCCATAGGCGATACGGCTCGCGCGCAATCCGCGCTTCTGCGCCATGCCGGCAACGAGATGCGCCGTCGCATCGCCTTCGACCGTGACGCTGGTTGCGAGCACGACCTCGGTCACGCCCTGCTCGCTCAACCGTTGCCCGAGCAGATCGAGCCCGAGCTCCGCGGGACCGATGCCGTCGAGCGGCGAAAGATGCCCCATGAGCACGAAGTAGCGCCCGCGGTAAACGCCCGATTGCTCGAGCGCGAGCAGATCCGCCGGTGTCTCGACGACGCAGATCTGCGACGCATCGCGCTGCGTATTCGAGCAGAAGCGGCAAATCGCCTCTTCAGTCAGCATGCGGCAGCGCTCACAGTTGCCGACCTCGCGGGCGGCGCTCGCGAGCGTCTCGGCCAAGCCGAGCGCGCCTTCACGGTCGCGCTGCAAGAGATGCAGCGCCATGCGCTGCGCCGATTTGTTGCCGACGCCCGGCAGACACTGGAGCGCGCGAATCAATTGATGCACGAGTGGCGAATAACCTGCGGTCACGGCTTCAAGCGCCTCTAAAACGGCAACTTCATACCGGGCGGCAGAGCGAGTCCGGTCGTGAGCGACGCCATGCGCTCTTGCACGGTTTGCTCGATCTTGCGGTTCGCATCGTTGATCGCCGCCGCGATCAAGTCCTCGAGCATCTCTTTGTCGTCCTTGAGCAACGCATCCTCGAGCGCCACACGACGCACCTCGTGCTTGCAAGTCATGCGGATCTTGACCATGCCGCCGCCGGCTTCGCCTTCGATCTCGAGCTTCGCAAGCTCATCCTGGGCCTTCTGCATGTTGGCCTGCATCTCTTGAGCTTGTTTCATGAGCTGGCTCAAGCCTTTCATACATTACCTCTTCCCTTGCTGTACCGGCTGAATGCTATCGGGCTCGAGCACAGCGTCGAACGCCGCCTGAACCGCCTTGACGTTCGGATCCTGCTCGAGGGCCTCGCGCGCGGCGCGAATGCGCTCGTTCTCGCCGGCACGGCGTTTCTCGGCGGGTGTGGCGCGCGGCGGATCGCCGGGCACGATCACGAGCTTGAGATCCCGGCCCAAATGCTCGCTGAGCGCCTTTTGCAGGCGGTTGCGTACATTGTCGGTGTTGAAGTTCGTCTTGTCCTTCGCGAGCACGAGCTCGAGCCTGTGCGGCGTCGCCGACTGAATCTCGCAGTGATCCGCAAGATTCCGCATGGCGCCCGTGATGCCCGCCGCATGAATCAGGGCATCCCAATCCGGGATGTCTGTGCCTCCCCCCGTAGGAGCGGCCTCCGGCTGCGATGCACCCCCTGTAGGAGCG
>Ga0209640_10004909_pt1 | contig 11687 bp, 17 predicted proteins | sample RifCSP10_1_FD_184018 | JGI IMG/M metagenome (GOLD analysis project Ga0209640, IMG submission 184018) | Soil microbial communities from Rifle, Colorado - Rifle CSP2_sed 10_1 (SPAdes) (version 2) | ecosystem: Environmental > Terrestrial > Deep subsurface > Rock core/Sediment | place: Rifle... | reverse complement strand
ATCCGGCGTATATCTTCGGCGACAGTCTCATGGTCACGATTGCGGTAGTCACGCTCAGTCGCACGAAATTGCAGGAGCGCGCAGGACGCTGGCTGAAGTTGACCAGCGGCCTGGTGATGGCCGGTTTGGGAACCGTCTTGCTTCTTCAACCCAAGTGGCTTATCTGATTCCTGCGCAGAGAGGAACAGTCCATTTAGCCATGCCTCAATCCCCCCACCGTTCCACAGTCGAGTCGCTGAAACCGTTTTTTCATCCCCGGACCGTCGCCGTCATCGGCGCGTCACGCGATCCACAGAGCATCGGCTATCGAATCGTGGAGGCCCTGCAAGGGAGCCGCTTTGTCGGCGCGATCTTCCCTATCAACCCGCATGCAACCGAGATTGCAGGACTCCGAGTCATTCCCTCCCTAGCCGCCGTCCCCGGCCCCGTCGATCTTGCGATCATCGCGGTGCCGCCGAACGCAGTCCTCGGTGTCATCGACGACTGTGCAGCGAAGCAGGTCCCTGCGACCATCCTCATTACGGCTGGTTTTGCCGAAACGGGTGGATCTGGAACCTCGCTCGAACAGCATCTGCGAGAAAAAGTCCGTCAGCATGGGATTCGCCTCATCGGGCCGAATTGCTTCGGGCTGATGAATCTCGATCCCGAAGTGCGTCTGAACGCCACCTTTACTCCGATCTTTCCTCCGGCCGGTCGAGTGGCCCTTGCCTCTGAAAGCGGCGGCCTTGGGCTCGCCGTCGTGATGGCAGCCCGCCGATTGAATCTCGGTCTCTCCAGCTTCGTCAGCGTCGGCAACCATGCAGACGTGTCCGTCAACGATCTGCTGGAATACTGGGAGCAGGACCAGGCCACCGACGTGATTCTCCTCTATCTCGAAACCATCGTCGATCCTCAGCGATTCAGACAGATCGCCGAGCGAGTGGGAAGAAAGAAACCTGTCGTCGTATTGAAAGCAGGCCGGTCATCGGCTGGACAATCTGCTGCTGGATCACACACGGCTGCGGTGGCGACGAACGAGACGGCGGTTGACGCCTTGTTCAAACAGTGTGGCGTGGTCCGTGCGAAGACGCTCGAAGACTTCTTGGCGTTGGCCACGGGCCTGTCGAGTCAACGACTCCCTGCCGGCCACCGCGTCGGCATCCTGACGAATTCCGGCGGTCCCGGAGTGCTGTGCGCCGACAGCTGCGTAGCGGCAAGGCTGACCGTGCCGGACCTCTCAGGGCGAACACAATCCGCGCTCGCGGCCTTTCTGCCTCGCACAGCAGCACTAAGAAATCCAGTCGATGTGATCGGCTTCGCAACAGAAGAGCAACATGCGCGAGCCGTCGAGACTATGCTCAAGGCGGACGAGATCGACGTCCTCATTATCGTGCACGTGTCGGTCAACGCGGAGGACAATCCTCCTGTTGCGGTTGGGATCATCCGGGGAATCCGTGCGGCACGACAAGCCATCGGACGGAGCAAACCCGTCTACATCTGCTGGATGGCAGAAGGAGACCTGGAGCGATCGTTTACGGTCGAGAAAGAAATCATTCCCACCTACTCACATCCTGAAATTCCTGCCTTTATTATCAGCCGTGCCGTGACCTATGAAGCCTGGCGGCGTCAACCGATCGCGCAGGTACCAAGCTACACTGACGTCGATCTACCGAAGGCCAAGTCGATTTGCGCCAAGGCCTTGTCGGAGCGCGGATCGGGCTGGCTCACCACAGAAAAGACCCATGACCTTCTCGCCGCGATGAAGTTGCCGCTTGTCCAAGGAGCAGTGGCAGCCAACGCAGATGATGCGGTGCAACTGGTGGGCAAGATGGGCTTTCCTGTGGCATTGAAACTCGCTTCGCATCAGATCCTCCACAAGACCGAGATGGGCGCGGTGCGTTTGAATCTGGCCGATGAGCAAGCCGTGCGCGATGCGTTCGAAGCGATTCGGTCCAGACTCGCGCAGGATCGCAAGGTGGATGCGATGGAAGGGGTGCTCGTGCAGCCGATGCAGTCAGGCGGGGTGGAAGTGATGGCCGGCATGACCCGCGATCCACTCTTCGGCCCCTTGATCGCCTTCGGCCTGGGCGGCATCCACGTCGAAATTCTAGGCGATGTGCAGTTCCGCATCACTCCCCTCACCGACCGCGATGCAAGCGAGATGGTACGGGAGATCAAAGGCTATCGGTTGCTGCAGGGCTACCGAGGCCAGCTGCCCGCCGACGTGGACGCGATTGAAGAAGTCCTGCTGCGGGTATCGCGCCTAGTGGAAGAAATCCCCGAAATCAGCGAACTCGACCTGAACCCGATCTTTGCGCTGCCAGAAGGACAAGGCTGCCGGATCGTGGACGCCAGAATCCTTGTTGAACCGAGTGGGCCTTCACCGCGGTCTAGGACAGCTTAGTCATAGGCTACCAGGCGAGTGGCTTAACGTTGGCGGTCATTTGCCGGATGCGAGCCCCATCGAGTAGCTGGTCCGCTGCACAGCATGGTTAGGCTCTTCTGCGGCAGGGCCTTTGCTTTGTAGTGCAAAATTGATCTTCAGCCTCCGCAGAATCGAGTTGTCATAAACTACGATTGCTGTCTCATGTCCACGATGAGATGCCATAGCCGATCTATCACCCTGGCCGCCCTGTCACGGTTACTGCCTTCCTTTGTGCCACGCACAGGCTGAACCGTTACCGCGACCCAACCGCGCCAGCCATTGATCCCGCTTCCGCCGGGGATCTCGACCTGCTCTGGCAATTCCCCTATGCGGTGCTGGAATACGGCATTCGCAGCGGGTGCTGCGTTCGTGGCTCCGAGAAAGCAAATGGCCTTAGGGCGCAGCATAGGAATTTCCTGCGCGAGGTGCTGTTTGGCACAGAACCGCATGATCTCCCGGTCTGGAGCCAATCTTCCACCACAGGGACGAACCTTTGCCGAGTGAACGAAGAAGAAGCCGGCATCAAGGAACGCGGCAGTGCCGGCGTCACAGCTCACTCGGTTCTGCCTAGTGAGGTTGGATTCAAACAGGTGATCGAGAACATGAAAGAGGCCGAGACGCAAGCGATCGCCTGGATTCGAATAGAATTGGCCCGCGTCGTCATCTTCCCTCCCGATTGGAGGCGGCGCGACACCAACAAACAAGATGCTGATGTCACGGCACGGGTCCGGGATTTCGTTAGCAAGGAGTGGGAGCTCGACGCGAGACGGCCAGCGGTCAATGCACTCACGGCATGCCGCGATGCGCTCCTTTGACGCGATCCAGATCTGCAGTTGATGTTCCAACATCACTCGCGACTATCTCGCGCCTTAGGGTGCTGTGGCGACCCACGGCGAGGAAACGGAATGCGAGGCCAATCAGTCTCTTTGTCAACTCGGTTTTCCATGGTCTCGATGAACAAGGGAATGAGCATGCCAAGCACTCGGAGAGCCGAATCGAGGGCATCCTTGTTGAGACTGTCGCGGTTCGTTGAGCATCCGTGGAAGATTTGGTTGCGGAGAATTCGAATGCGTTCCCAAAGCAGGGCAGTCACGTAGGGGTGGATGTCGCCGGCGTCTAAAGCCTGCTCGACCGCAGTCGTCTTTTCCTCCAGATCCCGCTTGAGTTTGGGGCTGCAGCCCTCCCGCCAGTAGGCCTCGGACAGGTATATCGATTTCAAGAGTGCATGCCCTTCTTTGCGGAGAGCGGTGAGCCCAGAATGGATCCGACCTACTCCAGTGTCGAGGTCGCACATCCTGCGGAGGAACCATCGCGCATCGTCATCGCCCGGGCGGAGGTATCGTCCGCGGTCCCTTTCGTTTATGCGTCCGTACATTGCGTTGAACGCGATCCAGTAAATGATAAAGAGTTCTTGGCAATTAGTACCTCCGTTGGTCTGGATATCCTCGGACTCCAGCGCACGCGCCCGATCAACCCATGATCTTGCGCGTTTGATACGGTCCCAGTAGCCCTGGTTGTCTTCAGTTAGTTTGGCTGTCGAATTTCCCATGTCTTACTGGCCTAAACCCAACTTACGGGAATTCAAGGGGTCAAACCCACTGCTGTCCGAGACAGGATTTAACCAGTGTCTTCTTGCCTGTAACCCATTGAATCCGAGGTGACTTTTTCTGGTTGTGAATCGAGGTCTCCAAGCCGTGCAGATGCTGTCCAAGATCCAGGCTGAGCTGCCGCCTAAGATAGCGCGCTGTCGCGAGGGCGTGAATTCATGGCTTCCGAAGCCATTTGGGGCCTCCAGCAATCCCATAGAGACCAGGCGTTCCGATCTGATGCTGTCCAAGATCCAATATCGGAAAAGTTATTTTGGACAAGAGTGGGTCAAACCCCTTATCCCACCCAGACATAAACGACAAGAACGTTCTACCCCGCCAAATCAAGTGCTACGACCTCACGTTCCACCGCCACGCCAATTTCCCGGCGGGCAGCTTCCAACTCATACCGCTGCTGAAGATTCATCCAGAATTCCGGCGTCGTGGAAAGGCAGCGCGCTAGCCGCAACGCTGTGTCTGCAGTGATGCCGCGCCGCTCGTTAGCGATCTCGTTGACACGTGCGGTCGTCACGCCAAGACGTCGCGCAAGCGCGTTCGCGGACAAACCCAGCGGCTTCATGAACTCTTCGCGGAGGATTTCACCTGGGTGGATAGGTGGCAGCAGTTTCTTACGCATGGTACTTCTCCTTCAGTGATAGTCTACGATCTCAACATTCTCCGCGCCTTCATTCCAGCGAAAGCACACCCGGAACTGATCGTTCACGCGGATGCTGTGCTGCCCGGTGCGGTCGCCTTTCAGAGCTTCCAATCGATTGCCTGGCGGACTTCGCAGATCATCCAGCCTCTTGGCAGCCGCGACCATTTCCAGCTTACGACGCGCCACCGATTCGATGTTCCGGAACCGCTGCACCCGCTCGCCGTTGAACAGCCTTTCGGTTTCGGCGCACCGGAAGCTCTTGATCATGCGGTGATTGTATATCGGTGTTCGATATACTTTCAAGTTGACGAACGCCACCTGTGAGGACAGATCGGGGCGGACATCTTGCTGGGGATTTGCGACAAAATGTGAGGGCAAGCCCCTTTGTTTTCATTTGAGGGCGGTCTGGTTTGGTCCCCAACTATTCGCTATCGATGGTCCTCCCAAACTTGCTCGTAACCCTCCCCCACCGCGACGGCTTCCGGTAATCCACAACTGCGTGCTTCGTTCTCACCCGCCCACCCCGGCAGGCCGGGACGCGCCCTTTCCCAGGCGAGCACCGTCCTATTAGTGGGATAGTCCTTCCAAGCTCGCTTGTTTTTCCTCTCTTGGAAGGGCACCTGGCCACTCCCTCCCCCCCACCCTTCTGAGGCCGCGCGTTGCGCGAGCACGGGGGATTCACCAGGCCAGCCCATCTCCGCTACTGAAGTTGCTTATTACACAGGCTCGACGACTATGGCTTCTTCGACGAACCTTCGTGTCGGAGGAGAGAGGTAGGCCAACGCATCGGTGAGTTCCTAGTCCGTCATGATGTTGCGAATGTACGACCCCCTATTACCACCAGCCGCGATGTGCGGGTTAAGCCTCGCAACACCGACGCTCACCTTCAAGCGACGGCCCCTCCATCGTGGAGTCCAACAATTGAGCGGACGCGATCAAAAGGGGTCAAAGGGGTCAGACCCCTTATTCCCATCCAAAGCTACCCGACTGCCCGCTTGCGGGCGATCCGGGCTGCGCGATGAGTTAGGGTATGAGATTGCCTATCCACATACGCATCGAGAAGCCGACGAATCATGCGCTGGTACTGCGTATGGTGCCGAGATGCTTCGGATTTGAAGAACTCGACACTCTTCTTGCTCAAGGCCAAGGTAACCTTGACGCCCTCTTCGCGAAAAGCCAACTCAGATGGAGAAGGAAGAAAATCTGAGACAACGCGAATCTCGCCAAGCGGCTCATCGGTGTATTTGATTTTCGCTCTCATAGATTACCTTTCCTTTGCGCCAATAACCGGCGCCGATGATTCGAATAACCGAAGCCCGGTAAGCAAACCGTACCGTCAAGATGCCGCCATCAACTTCGCCGAAACAATAGAAACGATCCTCCGACTGACTGTGCGTGAGATCCCTTGCGATGACACGTCGAGGATCGGCAAAAGCGTATTGGGCTCGATGGAACGGCACCCCATGCTTTTTCAGATTTGCGGCGTCTTTGTCTGGGTCCCACCCGAAACGTGTTTCAGCCATCGGCCTGAACAAAGACTAGCACAGGGCAATACATTTGGCCATACGACAATATGGGTACGCCATTTTACATCCACTGTAGCGGTTAGCCTCCTTGGTTCCCGCCCTCCGTGAGACTTGACTCAGGTCTCGCAGCACTGATGCTCACCTTCATGCGATGGCGTTTCCGTCGTGGGGTCCAACAAATGAGCGGACGCGATCAACGCAGCTTTGAGAAAGAGTTTCTCGGGAATCGCCTCGAACGTTGTGCCCGCCATCTCTACCGTTCGACACTCTGAGTCGCCGCACACAGAACAGCACCGGCTGCTGCCGACTCGTGCGCCAAGCCATTCCTCCATAGGTCTTCCTGCGATCCAGATGCGGTTGGACTCGGAGGGATTGGCCTTGAACGATCGCTCGTCGATCTCTCTCGTTTCGAGAATCGGCTGGATGCCCAAGGGGCTGAGAGTCTCTTTGAGGGTACTGAATGCCCGTTGTAACGCCTGAAACGTTGCGTCGCAGCGATCGCACGTCCTCCCGTCCGGACTCATGAGCCTCTGCCAAATGATCGGTAGGGCTATCACAACGGTGATCCCGTCTTGAGGTTATGGTGTTTTCGAAGAACCTTCGCGTCGAAGGAGAGCAAGATACGCCAGCGTATCGGTGAGATCCTGGTCGGTCATGGTGGTGTCAGGAAACATCCCTGTGCCTGGATGGCCTTCTCGGATGAAATTTGAGGAGTCAGACCCCTTTGCTGTGCCATGCCCTTGGCACGGGCAACATCACTCAGCGCCTTAACGATGAAGGCGGCATCCCCATCGGCCTCCTCCAGACACGCCTCCAAATACGCCGCCATTTCTTCCGGAGTTCGAAGATGCTCGGCAACATCGTAACGAGTGGTCACGGTCTTGCTCATGATACCCTCATAGAATCTCGCCACCCGTCAGGCTGCAAACTCGACACGCACTCTCCGCCCAATCCGCGCTTCGAGCGTGATGAGCATTTCCAGGCTGAATTTGTCCCATTTGCCACGCACGAGGTCGGACACACGGGATTGCGCGATGCCAAAGCGCTTGGCGGCCTGAGCCTGAGTCAGCTTGTGCCTCTCGATGTAGAGGCGAAGATCGCTCATGAGATTCGCCCGCAGTTGGAGCACGGCAGCTTCGGCCTTGTCAAAGCCAAGATCAACAAAGACATTGCCGCTGGATTTGGTTGTTTTCTTTTTCATGCTCGACGGAAGCTAGTGGGTCCGGCCCCTTGTTTCCACCCAAAGCTAACCGCCCGCTTGCGAGTGGTCCGGCCTGCGCGAGAAGTTAGGGCACGAGGCTGCGTATCCACGTACGCATCGAGAAGCCAACGAATCATGCGCTGGTACTGAGTGTGACGACGAGATGCTTCGGCTTTGAAGAACTCGACGCTCTTCTTGCTCAAGGCCAACGTGACTTTCACGCCCTCTTCGCGAAAAGCCAATTCAGCAGGAGAAGGAAGAAAATCGGAGATGACGCGAACCTTGATCAACGGTACATCGGTGTACTTGATTTTCTTGCTCATAGCATATGGGTTCTTGCGCATTCTCATTTTTAAGAAATCGTAATGGTCTCTCCCCGTTTCCACCTTCTCATGTTCCATAGCAAACGGAGGCTTACGCTGCGCGCCGTTTTGTCGCCCGTCCGCTTGAACGCGAGCTTGATCCTCGGAGCCGGCCACGGGGTGCTTCGGCGTGCAACTTCAGCCCCAGCGCTCGTACCACCTTGAGAATCGTGTCGAAGTCAGGGCTCCGATCGCCAGAAAGCGCCTTGTATAGGCTCTCGCGGGACAGACCGGCATCCCGCGCCACTTGTGCCATGCCTTTTGCGCGGGCAATATCTCCCAGCGCCTTGGCGATGAATGCGGCATCACCATCGGCCTCCTCCAAACAGGCCTCCAAATATGCCGCCATTTCCTCAGAAGTGCGAAGATGCTCGGCAACATCGTACCTAGTTGTTGTAGTTTTGCTCATCATGCGCTCCTACAGATTCCGTGCGAGACGCAAGGCGGTTTTAATGTCAGTGGCCTGTGTGCGTTTATCACCACCAGCCAGCAAAATCACCACATCGCGTCCGTGTTTTGTGTAATACACGCGGTAGCCAGGGCCATAATCAATTCGCATTTCCGAAACACCTTCGCCGACCGGCCTGACATCTCCAGCATTCTCCGTCGCCAAGCGCTCGATCCTGACTTGAATGCGCGCTCGTGCGCGCGTATCACGTAGTCCATCCATCCAGTGGGAAAACGTTTCGGTCTTACGAACCTCAAACATGAAGTACTGTAGCCATCTGGCTACACCTTGTCAAGATGCCTCAGTGGCTATTTGCCCCTTGGGAATCCTGGGTGCCAGAGGAGAGGAAACTAGGCTTAGGTGCAGCAAGCTCTTATGATTGATAGGAGCATTCAAACATGGAGAGAGTTTTGTACCTGACCAGTCACCGCAACGTCTGCAGCCACGTCCGAATATCGGTCATTTGTTCCTCGGTGATGACCCCCTTCAACGGCGGCATCACGTGTCGTCCCTCGTACACGATCTTCCAAAATGCCTGGTCGTTCGACAGCACGGGATTGTTCGCCAGTCGAGGGCCGATCCCGCCTGTCGCACGTGGGCCATGACACACTATGCAGCTGGCGTTGTAGAGTTCCTCGCCCATTTTGGCCTCACCGACTGGACGCGCGGGAGCCATTCCGCTCGCGTTCTTCTTTTCCGACACCTGGATAGCGCCATCGAGAGGAAGTGCTGAACTCTTCTCGACCACCATGTCAACTCCGCCGAAGAGTATCGTCACGGTCAGCAAGTGAGCCACCCATTGTTCGGCTGATCTCACGGCTGTTGTTCCTTGATATGTGGGACGCGAGCTTCGCCAGACTTCTGTGCGCCTTCGCGCCGGAGGAGAGAGAGGTAGGCCAACGTGTTGGTGAGTTCTTGATCCGTCATCGTCGTATCCGGAAACATGCCTGTTCCCGGATGGCCTTCGCGAATGGCATGGGCGCGCTGCCTGTCGGTCTTCAGGTGTAGCGCCTTCGGATTGCGCAGGTCGCTTGGTGGAGGATTCAGTCGAGCGATGAGCGCGGCGGTCTCGGTTTCGAGTTCAGGTCGCCGATCGAGAGACCCATCGACGCCATGGCAGTAGTAGCACACGCCTTTCCCGTTGAAGACCGCTCTACCCCGCTCGGCATCCCCTTGGGCTTTCCCTCGATGGAACTCGGGATGGTGAGCTTGTCGAACCATCGCGCTCTTGTTCGACGACTGGGAACCGGCCCAGACATTCATGTCAGACTTGTGTGTGAACTGAATCCCCAGCCAGCCCACTAGCAGGATGCTGAAAAATTTTAGCCAGCCTGTCTTGTTCATTTGGTCTATCTGGTTCATTTGGTTTGTTTTGTTTATCTGGTTGATTTGGTTCATCTGGTTAGTTTCGTTCAACCAAAAATCCAAACAGACCAGACAAACCAGAGAGACCAGATCAACCAGCTAATCAGTGTTGCCCACAACAGACCTTGTAGCGGTCCTCTGGAATATTCTTCATGGTCCGAAAAACCGTTTCTCGTTCTTCCGCACTAGTCACCTGATCGATGGCGGGATAGAGCACCCGTTCTTCCTTCATGTTGTGAGAACCGAGCAGATCTAACAGCGCCTGCTCTTCTTGATCGCTGTCGGGATTCTGCTCCGCCACTTTGTCATGAATGGCTTCGAGCTGCTGGCCAATCTGGCGATGTTCGTTCCGCATGACGAAAGTCGGCCCGCCTTCGGACATGCCGGTTTTCTCTTCCCACAGAGGAAATAGCAGATCCTCTTCCCACACGATATGGCGCTGCAGGCCGAACTTGAAGTCTTTGAAGGCCTCCTTCGCCTTGTTAAAATCAGACCGCTTCAACTGTTGAAAGGCCTGGAACAACCCATCCAGCCGGTCGTGGTCCTGTTCAAAGAACGCGCTAATCGTCTTCTGCTCACTCATTGTACCCCTCTTTCATGTAAAGCCACGAGCCTATGGCGTATAGCCAATAGCTTATGGCCCAATCAAAGAATTGCCTCCCAACTCGTGCTATAGGCTTTTGCCCTCAGCTCTTTTTCCTGCCATCAGCTATTAGCCATCAGCCATACGCTCTTATTCCTATGAAACGCTTCACGAAGCATCTCGTACTTTGTACTCCAGATGGCAGGCCACGCAGGCCTTCAACAGGTTATTGAACTGAGGCAAAATTTGCTTCAGGTCCTTGGTGGGAATAATGCGCGCCAACTCTTCTGCCGCTTCGTGGTGCGCCATTGCCAGATCGTGATAGGCAGGTGGGAAATTCTCCGGCTGCTGGCGGGCCATCGCCTGCCGATGCATGAAGAAGCCAAGGTGAGCTTCGGTCAAACCTTTTGCCGACTCATAGTCCTCCTCGACCAGTGCGTTGACAATCGCTTGGATCGTTTCCAGATGCTGCAGCATCACCGCGCGATGTTCTTTCCCGGCCGATGACGACAAAGGAATGGCATGCCTGGTATCAGAGGGCAGGTAAGGATTGGACCACTGTTCACTCTGTCGATGCTTCACCTCAGCGCAACCAGCTGAGAACGCAACACAAAGGATTCCTAGGACCGCCATTCCAAGGGCGGCCTGTTTCCCTCTATATAATGGTAGGGACGCATTCCTGGACATTTTGAACCTCTCTCAATGAAAGCAATCAGTTAGCGTCGTCAGGCCATGTTTTCTGCCCTTTTCACTTGCTTCCAGTAGGCATTCACTCTTCCCTGAATATGCGAGATCGCTTCCGGCTGCACCGTCGGTTCGAACAGATGCCGGAACCGTCCTTGAAGTTTGAGATAGTCTTCAACCGGCTGAAGCTTGGGCATGTAGGTATGCACTACCTCCCCGTTGATCGCTTCCTTAAGCGGCCAGAGCCCGCATTCAACGGCGAGTCGCGCCACGTCCGGCGTATAGGCCGGATCAAACAGCCAGCCGGTCGGACAAGCGGCGAAGGCCAGGAAGAGTTTGGGGCCCGGATACTTTGCGGCGCGCACAAACTTCTCTTCGAGATCGAGCGGATAGCGGGGTGACACGGTTGCCATGTATGGTGGTTTGTGGGCGCGCCAAATTTCAAAGATGTCTTTCTTCTCCTGCGTGGTGCCGGTCGAATGCTGCACAGCGCAAGGCGACGTGGTGGTGCGCGCTCCATAGGGCGTAGCAGGACTGAGCTGGACGCCCGTGTTGCCGTAGGCTTCGTTGTCGTAACAAAAATAATAAAAGTCGAGTTTTCTGGTGATGGCTCCGGAGGTTGATGAGAGGGCCATGTCGTAGGTGGACCCGTCGCCCCCCAACACGACCACTTTCACATCCTCTTCTTTCGGCAATCGTCCCTTGGCAATCAAGACATCCAACGCATCACGCACGCCTTGCGCGCCGGCGGGCGCCGATCCCATCGTCGTATAGAGCCAGGAGGCATCGAGCGGTGTAAACGGGAAGGTCGCTAAATTGGTAAAACACCCTGCCGCATTGACATAGACGACATGGCTGCCAAGTACTTTC
>Ga0209640_10004907_pt1 | contig 11688 bp, 11 predicted proteins | sample RifCSP10_1_FD_184018 | JGI IMG/M metagenome (GOLD analysis project Ga0209640, IMG submission 184018) | Soil microbial communities from Rifle, Colorado - Rifle CSP2_sed 10_1 (SPAdes) (version 2) | ecosystem: Environmental > Terrestrial > Deep subsurface > Rock core/Sediment | place: Rifle... | reverse complement strand
CGGGGGCCGGGCCTTTCCGTTGCCACGCGCCGTGAGCGTCCCGGACACGGGAGTATCATCGCGGGCCATGCCCGACCCAGCCCAGCAGGATGCCGTGACCGACGGCCCGAAACGCAATCTCGAGTACCTCGGCGAGTTTTACGCGGGTTCGACCGTCGCGGACTACGACCGCAAGCGCAGGACCCGCGGGAGCTGGCAGGCCGAACAGGCGGCACTGGATGATTTTCTGCGCAGGATCTCCTTGCCGTCCGGAAGCTCGGTACTCGACGTTCCGGTGGGCACCGGCCGGTTTCTCGATTCCTATGCCCGGCTCGGCTTTCACATCACCGGTATCGACATATCCCCCGACATGGTGGCCATGTCCCGGCGGCGCGCCGCAGCGCTCGGCCTTCAGTCAGCAACCTTTGCGATCGACGATGCAACTCGGCTCCAGCTTGCCGACCAGAGTGTGGACCTTGCGGTGTCCGTCCGCTTCCTGAATCATCTGGAGCTCGACACCGTCCGCTCCGTCGTCGCGGAACTCGCGCGTGTCTCGAGGCGTTTCCTGATCGTTCATGCGCGCATTGCGCTCGCCGAGGGCGGCGTTTCCGGCCCGGCGCTCGTGATCAATGCCTTGCGCCTGGGCGCCGAGCGCCTGGCAGCGCTTGCGGCCCGGTTCTTCAAGAAAAAGAAGGTTGCGGACCGCGCCGCGACCATTCACACCGCAACCGCCATACAGGAGATTTTTGAGCGCCAAGGGCTTCGGGTCCTCGAGGATGTGGTCGTTAACCGCCGCGCCCATCTCGGTTTTGAAGCCCGCATGTATTTGCTGGGCGTCGAGTCGGTGCGCCAGCCCTGATCGATCCCGAATCCCCAACTTGCCCCACCGGCCGCTCACTCATGCGCGCAGAATTGCAGTCGCCACCCCGCGGCATTGCTTCTCCACGGCGCGCCAGTCATCCCATGGCGCGATGATCCCCTTGTATTCCGCGAGATCGACGTCGGTCAGGTCATAGGGATCGGGCGCCGCCAGCTTCGTGACCACGGTCGTCAACATATCGCCGCCCTCACCGGCGAATTCGGCGTAGAGGTCATTCATCCGCTCGAGTGCGGCCACGCTTTTCCTGACTCCAAGGTGGTGCGACAGCGCCGCAACGTCCAAGTAGTCGCGGGTCGTGTTGCGCTCCACGACGAGAAACGCCTTGACCCGCAGCATCTCCTCGACCGTCGGGATTCGAAGCTTGCGCCCAGAATCGACTTCCACATCAACCGTCTCCAGTGGTGCCGCGCGCCGTTGGTTGCGTAGCCCGGCCGCAATGCCATCCACCTCGCCGAGCACGAGTTTCCCACGCAGCCTTCGCTTGGTCCGCCAGCCCGCGATGGATTCCAGCGAGGCAAAGGCCTTATCGTAATGGCTCGCGAGATCCTTGATCACGTGATCATGGTCCACGGAATAGCGGTGCCGGGCGTGCACCGCCGCGGCGGTGCCACCCACGAGAATCGCCCCGGGCACCTTGGTCTGCAGTGTCGCGGCGTGCGCGAGAAGCTTTTCCCAGTCGGGAACCTCGCGAATTCTAGCCATGGCGAGGCACCCTGGCGCCGCGGCGCCGTTTCAGCTTCGGCAGCATCAGCGCGAAGGCGCGCGCCTTGGCGTCATGCGGACTCAACGCGCGCACGACCCCCTCGATCCTCTGCTGCAGGCGGCCGCTATCATCGGATCGCATCGCCCGCACCAGGCCCCGCCAGGCCGTCACGCCGCCCCGCGCAATCACGTCGTCGATCGCGGCCTTCGTTAGTTCCCGCCCGGCGAGGTCCGTCAGGTGCCGATGTGCCATCAAGGGCGCATCGAGCACCGGTTGACGCACATCGATCGCAAGATCGACTGCCGCACAAATACGCGCCACTTTGTTGAATCCGAGCTCGGTGGCCTTGCCAGCCTCGAGTGCCGCCAGGGTTGACCGTGCGACGCCTGCCGCCGCGGCCAACTGCGGCAAGGTGCGCCCGGCGGCCCTGCGCCGCTCGCTCACCAGCCGCCCTATCGTGCGCAGATCCATGCGTCCAATATATTGGATGATTCACAAAAAGTCCAATATATAGGACGGCGGGCGCGGAGCCCGTTACTTGCCGATACAGAAGCTCGAGAACACGGCGGCGAGCAGAGCATCGCTCGTCACCTCGCCCGTGATTTCCCCGAGCGCCCGCTGCGCCAGGCGCAACTCCTCGGCAACCAGTTCGAATGCCGCGCGCTCCGCTAATCGTGCCGCGGCCGCCTGCACGAGGCGCTTTGCACGACTGAGCGCATCGAGATGGCGCCGCCGCGCCGAATACGCGCCGGCATCGCCGGACCGGTAACCAGCTGCGGCTTTTAGCCGCTCGCGCAGCTCCGGCAAGCCCGCGCCGGTCAGCGCTGAAATCGCGGCCCCCGCAGCGCCCGGTGGCGGCTCGGCAAGGTCGATCTTGTTCCAGACCGGCAGCACCGGCGGGTCGTCCGGCAGCGATTCGAGTTCGCCAGGCGCGGCGCCGACACATGTGTCCACCAGGTACAGCACGAGGTCCGCGCGGCGCATTTCGGCGCGCGCCCGGCGCATCCCCTCCTCCTCGATGGCATCCGCGCTGTCACGCAGCCCCGCCGTATCGATCACGTGGATCGGCAGGCCGTCGATGGCGATGTGCTCGCGCAGCACGTCCCGTGTCGTGCCCGGAATCGCCGTCACGATGGCCGCATCGTGCCCCGCAAGCGCATTGAGCAGGCTCGACTTGCCGGCATTCGGCCGCCCCGCGATGACGACTGACAACCCCTCGTTGAGCGCGCGCCCCTGTCGCGCGGCCTGCTCGATGGCGGCGAATCTTGCGGAGATCTCGCTCAGGCGATCGCGCACCTCGGCGCTCTCGAGGAACCCGGCGTCTTCATCCGGAAAGTCGATCGCGGCTTCAACGAAGACGCGCAGTTCCATGATGCAGCGGCCGAGCTCCGTGATTTCGTGGGAGAACTCGCCCGCCAGCGAACCGAGCGCCGCGCGCGCCGCCTCCGCGGAGCCGGCACCGATCAGGTCCGCGATTGCCTCGGCCTGCGCCAGGTCGATCTTGTCGTTGTGGAACGCGCGCTCACTGAATTCGCCCGGTCGGGCGGGCCGCGCGCTAAGCTCGAGCGCGCGCCGGACGAGCAGGTCCATCACCACCGGCCCGCCGTGCCCGTGCAGCTCCAGCACATCCTCGCCGGTGAAAGATCGTGGCCCCGGAAAAAACAACGCGAGCCCCACGTCGATCGTGCCACCGCGGCCATCGGCGAATGCCGCAGTCGTCGCATATCGCGGCACCGGCACGCGGCCCAGCACCGCCGCGGCGATCGCGCGCGTCGCCGGACCCGAGATCCGCACGATGCCGATGCCGCCGCGCCCCGGCGGCGTCGCTACCGCAACAATGGTGTCGGCATCGCTGCGGGGCGCGTCAGAGCTTAACGTAGGTGATCCAGACGCCCTCGGTGTCGCCATTTTCGGCATGCACCTCCAAATCCGCAAAGCGCCAGCCGTCCTTCTCCATCTTCGCGTGGGTCTCGTTCACCTTCTTCGCAATCGTGGAGCCGCCGTGGGCGTTGACATATACCGTCACCGCGGTTTTGGCCGCGGGGCCGTCCGCGGCACGGCTGACTGGCGCGGCGGCAAGGGCGGACGCCATTACGGCGGCAGCCAGCAGCTTTCGATATGCAGTATTCATGGCCTTATCTCCTGGGTGGTTTCAACCACTGCGCCGTTTCTTGTCTTCGGCCTCGACGATGCGGTTGATCTTCCACTGCTGGGCGATCGACAGCACGGTGTTGGTCAGCCAGTAGAGCACGAGACCGGAGGGGAACCACATGAACATGAAGGTCATGATCACCGGCATGAACGCGAAGACCTTGGCCTGTACCGGATCCGGCGGCGTCGGGTTCAGCTTGAACTGCAGGAACATTGCACCGCCCATCAGAATCGGCAGCACGAAGTACGGGTCACGCACGGACAGGTCCTGGATCCAGCCCATGAACGGCGCCTGGCGCATCTCGACGCTCTCGAGCAGCACCCAGTAGAAAGCCAGAAAGAATGGAATCTGCACGAGCACCGGCAGGCAGCCGGCGACCGGGTTGATCTTCTCGCGCTTGTAGAGCTCCATCATCGCGCGGGCCTGGCCCTCGCGATCGTCCTTGTGGCGCTCCTGGATCGCCTTCAGCCGCGGCCCGACCGTGCGCATCTTCGCCATCGAGCGACCGCTCGTCTCCGACAGCTTGTAGAACACGAGCTTGATCAGAATCGTCACGAGGACGATGGCCCAGCCCCAGTTACCGACGATGCCGAAGACTTTCGAAAGCAGCCAGAACAGCGGCTGCGCAAGAATCGTCAGCTTGCCGTAGTCGGCGGTTAGCTCGAGCTTCGGTCCGGCAGCTTTCAGCTGCTGCTGCAGTTTCGGGCCGATGAAGAGCGTTTCGCCAAACCCCAGGCTGCCGCCGGCAGGCACGACCTGGCTCGGTCCGACCACGCGCAGCAGAAAATCCCGGTCCTTGACGCGCAATTCGTACTGGTAGGGCTGCCCGCTGGCTGGCACGATCGCAGCGACGAAATGATGCTGCATCGCCGCGACCCAGCCATCGGTAGCGGTACGCGACAGCGCCTGGTCTTCCTCGTCCTCGACGTCGAGTTTCTGGTAGCTCTCGCCGTCGTAAATGGCCGGGCCGCGGAAAGCATAGGTCTCGACATTCCACATCGATCGCTTCTGCTCCTCCCAATGGCGCAGAAGCTGCGCGTAGGAAGCGAGCCGGACGGGTTCCACGCCCGCATTCGTCACGCGATAGTGGATATCGACGGCGTAGCCGCCACGGTGAAATCCATAGGTCTTCACGACCGAAAGTCCGGCGCCATCGGACCAGTTCAGTGGGACGCTCAGATCATCCGCGCCGTCAGCGAGGCGATATTCCGCGCTGCCGGCGCTGAACCCGGCCTTGTGGTTCGGCTCAGCGCGACCCGCCGCGCCGCTCGTCAGCCCCGATTGGAACAGAAACAGGGAATCTTTCCCTTCCGCATTGAATAGCCGCACCGGCGTTGTTGGGTCGTCCTTGTGGCGCGGATATTTCGGCAGTTCGGCGCGGACGAGCTCGCCCCCCGCCAGGCTGAGATCCAGGTCCAGCACATCGGTAATGACACGTATCCGGCCGGCGGTTGCGGTTGCGCCATTCGTAGCCCCGGCCGGCGCGGGCGCGGGACTCGCGGTCTCGCCGGTGACGGTCGGCAGCTCGTCTGCCAATCCTTCGCCGGCCGACGCGCTGACCGCCGCCGATCCTGCCGGCTCCGCGGGCGCTGGCACGGCAGCGGGCGCAGCGGGCGCCCCCTGGTCTTTCATCCAGGCGTCAACATTGAGCCACAGCAGGAGCAGCAGCCCGACCCACAGGAAAATGCGCTGCTGGTCCATCAGCCACGGCCCTCCGGCACCGGGTCGTGACCATCGCCGCCCCAGGGATGACAGCGGCAGATGCGCCGCAGGGACATCCAGCCGCCGCGCCAGGCCCCGTGTTTTTCGATCGCCTCAAGCGCGTAGGCCGAGCAACTCGGCTGGTAGCGACAGTTGCTGCCGAGCAGCGGACTGATCAACCAGCGGTACAGCCGGATCGGTAGTTGCAGCAGCGCTTTCATTGCCCGGATGGAATTTCCTGCCACAAACGCCCGAGGCTCGCAAAGATTTCCGCGTTGCTCGCCGCCCGCGCCCCCGGGCGCGCCGTAACAAACACGTCCACTGCCGGCAGTTGCCCGCGCCGCAAGCGAAAGGACTCCCGGATCAGTCGCCGCACACGATTGCGCCCAACCGCGCCGCCGACTGCGCGCGCGCTGACAGCCATGCCGATCCGCGCCTCTGCCCGCGAATTTCCGACCCACTGGAGCACGAACAGCACGTCCGCGCGCCGGTCACGACTCTTGCGCGCCCGCTCGAACTCGGCGGCAGAGCAGAGTTTCTGCGCGGCCCGCAATCCGTGGCGTCGTGACGTAAACCCACTCGTCAGCGGGCTTCGGTGACAGCAAGACGCTTGCGGCCTTTGGCGCGGCGGCGCTTCAGGACCTGGCGGCCTTTCTTGGTCGCCATGCGGGCACGAAATCCGTGTGTGCGCTTGCGCTTGATCTTGCTCGGCTGGTACGTGCGCTTCATGGCGGCGATCCCAAACCCTTGAAAACCAAAGACCTGCCGTTGCCGGCAAAGGGCGGCAAGGTTACGGAGCGCCGCCGCCGCTGTCAACCGCGGCGGATTGCAGTGGCGCGTCACTTGCGTCACCCGCGTGCGGGCCAGCGGCTGTGGATAACTCTGGCGCGGGTCCGGTCGTGGTTATAGACTCCCAAGCCATCCATCGCCCGATTACCAGACGAGAGGAGTTACTCGTGCAGGGCTCGCTTTGGCACCACTGTCTGCGCCAACTGGAAAACGAGGTGCCGGAGCAGCAGTTCAATACCTGGGTGCGCCCCCTTCAGGCTGTCGAGCGCGACGGCTCGCTGCTGCTGCTCGCGCCCAATCGCTTTGTCGTCTCCTGGATCGAGCAGAACCTCTACGCCCGCATCGAGCAGCTCGTCGCCACGGCCGGTGATGGCCGGCAGTTGCACGTCGCGCTAGAGGTGGGCTCGCGACGCGAGGACGCGCCGGCGGCCGCCCCCGCCCCACCCGTCGCCCCGCCAGCATCCGCGCGCCCGCAGCCGCCGGCCGTCACCGGCAGCCGCTTCAATCCCGACTTCACCTTTGCGACCTTTGTCGAAGGCAAGAGCAACCAGCTCGCGCGCGCGGCCGCAGCCCAGGTCGGCGAAAATCCCGGCCGGGCCTATAACCCGCTTTTCATCTACGGTGGCGTTGGCCTCGGCAAGACCCACCTGATGCAGGCCGCCGGCAATCTCATGCACCAGCGCCGCCCCGCGGCCCGCATTGCTTACGTACACAGCGAGCGCTTCGTCAGCGACATGGTGCGCGCACTGCAGCACAACACCATCGCCGAGTTCAAGCAAGCCTACCGGACGCTTGATGCGCTACTGATCGACGACATTCAGTTCTTCGCCGGCAAGGATCGCTCCCAAGAGGAGTTTTTCCACACTTTCAACGCGCTGCTGGAGGGCCAGCAGCAGATCATCCTGAGCTGCGACCGCTACCCGAAAGAGGTCGCCGGCCTTGAGGAAAGGCTCAAATCCCGCTTCGGTTGGGGGCTGACCGTCGCCATCGAGCCGCCCGAGCTTGAAACCTGCGTCGCGATCCTGATGGCCAAGGCGCAGGCCGCCGGCACGGAACTCCCGGAGGAAGTCGCTTTCTTCGTCGCCAAGCGGATCCGCTCGAATGTCCGCGAGCTCGAAGGCGCCCTGCGCCGCATTCTTGCTACCGCCCGCTTCACGGGCCGCCCGATTACACTCGATTTCGCACGCGAAGCGCTCAGGGACCTGCTGGCTCTGCAAGAACGCTTGGTCACCATCGAAAACATCCAGAAGACCGTTGCGGAGTATTACAAGATTCGCCTTGCCGAAATGCTTTCCAAGCGGCGCAGCCGCTCCATTGCGCGGCCGCGCCAGGTCGCAATGGCCCTCGCGCGCGAACTGACCAATCACAGCCTTCCCGAAATAGGTGATGCCTTCGGCGGCCGGGATCACACAACCGTCATCCATGCCTGCGAACGCATCCGCAGCCTGCGCGAAAGCGACCGGCGCACCGGTGAGGACTATCTGAACCTGTTGAGAATCCTGACCGGTTGATGTGGATAATGTGTGGCTTCGCTGCGGGCGCTTTTTGCTCCACAGCGACTCCACAGGGGAGCCCGAGGAAAACAGCAGACTGCACACCGGTTTGTTATTCTCACAAGCCGTTATAAGCCATCGCGTTTCTGCGGTTTTCCACGGAAAATGCGCGGCTCTACATCTACTACAGTCATAAAGAATTACTAATTACAACCGGGTGCACAGATGAAATTCAGTGCCGAACGCGAAAGCCTGCTGGTTGCGCTGCAGTCCGTGATTGGGGTCGTCGAACGCCGCCAGACCATGCCGATCCTGGCAAATTTACTGCTGTCAGCGAAGCAGGGGACACTCCTGATTACGGCCACGGATCTTGAGGTTGAGCTTGTTGCCCAAGCGCCGATCAAATCGAGCGGCGATGGGCAACTGACACTACCCGGAAGGAAATTCCTCGATATCTGTCGCTCCCTCCCGGACGGCGCGGTGCTGACTGTTTCTCATGACGGCGACAAAGCAACCATTCGTGGCGGCCGAAGCCGTTTTGTCTTGGCCACGCTCCCAGCCGGCGACTTTCCCGTTATCGACGAATTAGTTGAGCAGCAGGCACTGGAGTTGCCGCAGGCCGACCTTAAGCGCCTGCTCGACAAGACGCATTTTTCCATGGCTCAACAGGATGTTCGTTACTATCTGAATGGCATGTTGCTGGAAACGGACGGGAAGATGCTGCGAACGGTCGCGACTGACGGCCATCGTCTGGCATTGTGCGAGATGGACCTGCCCGGCAAGGCGAGTAACCAGCAGGTCATTATTCCCAGAAAGGGCGTGCTGGAACTACAGCGGCTCTTGGGCACAGCGGGCGTCGTCGCAATCACGATAGGATCAAACCACGTTCGTGCCCAGATCGGCGAAGTTCGCTTCACTTCGAAGCTGATTGACGGCAGATTCCCAGAATATGGGCGGGTCATTCCCGCGGCGCCGCCACGCGCGGTGGTTGCCGATCGCGAGACGCTTCGAGCGGCCCTGCATCGGACCGCCATCCTGGCGAATGAGAAATACCGCGGGATCCGGCTGGCGCTGAAGAAGAATTCTCTGACGCTTCAGGCGCACAACCCGGAGCAGGAAGAAGCGGAGGAGCAAGTCGAAGTTAACTACGCCGGGGATGAGTTAGAGGTTGGCTTCAACGTGACCTACCTGCTGGAGGCCCTCGCGGCCGTGGATGGTGCGGAGGTCGAAATTGGGGTAACAGATGGCAATTCCAGTTGCCTGCTCCGGGCGCCAGGTACGACCAGTGCGCGTTATGTCGTGATGCCAATGAGGCTCTAAGGGGCGGAATGCCCCTCAGCTGGTTTCGTGTCGAGCAATTTCGCTGTCTGGCGGGGGTCGAACTCCAGTTAGACCTTGAGGCCAACCTGTTTGTCGGGCCTAACGCGTCCGGCAAGACCAGCTTGTTGGAGGCCGCCTTCTTCCTGGGGCGTGGGCGCTCCTTTCGCAGCCGGCGGTTGGATGCGCTGATTCGCTGCGGGCAGGACGCATTTGTCTTGGCCGGGCGAAGTGAGGGTGGCGCGGCGCCGGTCGTGCTGGAGGTGCGCGCCCAGCGTGCCGGCACCGAATGGCGGGCCGGGGGCGCGGCCGTGGGGGGGGTCGCGGAGGTGGCGGGGATCTTTCCCGCGCAAGTTATCGACCCCGAAATCCACAAGCTGCTGGAGGGGGGGCCCAGCCACCGCCGGCGATTCCTGGACTGGGGCGTGTTCCACGTGGAACCTTCGTTCCTGGCCACCTGGCGCCGCTACCATCAAGCACTGCGGCAGCGCAACGCGGCCCTGAAGCAGGAGCGCGGCGATCGCGATGTGGCGGCCTGGGAGCAGGAGCTGGCGGTTGGTGGCGAGGAGCTGGCGCGACAGCGGGGGGCCCATCTGGAAAGGCTCACCGCGCCGCTGCAGGAGGCGGGCCGCGCGCTTTTGGGCGAGGGGGTCTCATTGCTGTACAGCCGGGGATGGGACGAGGACCGCCCGCTTCTCGAGGCACTGGAGATGAGCCGGGGGCGCGACCGGCGTTACCGTGCCACTCAGCCCGGACCACACCGGGGGGACATCACGGTTGAGGTCGGGGGGCGGCCGGCTAAAGACCGGGTTTCTCGCGGACAGCAGAAACTCGTTGCGGCCGCGCTGATGCTGGCGCAGTTGCGGGTTCAGGAGCAGGAACGGCCGGGCCGGTCGGCGCTTCTCCTCGATGACCCGGCGGCGGAACTCGATCGGGAAAATCTGGCCAGGCTGATGGCCGCGGTTCGATCCATCCCGGCGCAGCTTTGGGTCACATCGTTTCACGGAGACATTCCGGGCCTGCCGGAGCGCACGCGGATGTTTCACGTGGAGCGGGGCGTAATCCGGCGGGTGTAGCTGCGAATGTTCCACGTGGAACAACGGCCGGAGGACTTATGCACAGCGCGATAACGGCGGCATGGAGATCGGTGGCCGCGGTCGGGGAGGCGGCGGCGCGGCGGCGCGGTCGGCCATACCCCAAGCAACTGAAAAACAAAGCAAAAACGCCGATTTTCATGGTAAAATGGATGGCTTATGCAACCCGGCCCCACGATGGCGAGCGAAAGCAGCTACGATTCTAGCAAAATCAAGGTGTTACGTGGCCTCGAGGCGGTCCGCAAGCGACCGGGCATGTACATCGGCGACACTGATGACGGCACCGGTCTGCATCACATGGTCTTTGAGGTGGTCGACAACTCGATCGACGAAGCCCTGGCGGGCTACTGCGATCGGATCGTCGTCACCATCCATGCCGATGAATCCGTGACGGTCACGGACAACGGGCGCGGCATTCCGACGGACATCCACAGCGAAGAAGGCCGCTCGGCAGCCGAGGTCATCATGACCGTGCTGCACGCGGGCGGGAAATTCGATGACAATTCCTACAAGGTGGCGGGCGGCCTGCACGGCGTCGGCGTTTCAGTCGTCAACGCCCTGTCTGGAGCGCTGACGCTCTCGATCATGCGGGACGGCAAGCTGCACCGGCAGCAATACCGGCTGGGCGAGCCGCTTGGGCCGCTTGCCTTGGTGGGCTCGACCACGGAGCGTGGCACGACGATCCGTTTCAAGCCCAGCAACACAATTTTCACGAACACGACCTTTTCCTACGACTGGCTGGCCAAGCGTCTGCGGGAGCTTTCGTTCCTGAATTCGGGCGTGCGCATCGAGCTCATCGACGAGCGTGAGGATCGGAACGACGTTTTCGAGCACCAGGGCGGTGTCAGCGCCTTCGTGCAGTACCTGAACCGCAGCCGCACGGCGATTCATCCGAATATTTTCTATTTTCAGGGCCAGGAAGGGCCCATTTCGGTCGAGGTCGCCGCGCAGTGGAACGACGGCTACCAGGAATCGATGTACTGTTACACGAACACCATCCCGCAGAAAGACGGTGGTACGCATCTCGCGGGATTTCGTGCGGCACTGACCCGCAAGATCAACGACTTCATCGAAAAGGAAGGCCTCGCGAAACGCGAGAACGTATCGCTGACCGGCGACGACGCGCGTGAAGGCATGACCGCGATCCTGTCGATCAAAATGCCGGACCCCAAGTTCTCCTCTCAGACCAAGGACAAGCTGGTGTCATCTGAGGTCAAGGGCGCGGTGGAGTCGGTGGTCGCGCAAAAACTGGGCGAGTTCCTGCTCGAGCGCCCGGCTGATGCGAAGGCGATCTGCATGAAAATCATCGATGCGGCGCGCGCGCGCGAGGCCGCGCGCAAGGCGCGCGAGATGACGCGGCGCAAGGGAGCGCTCGATTCCTCCGGGCTGCCCGGGAAACTTGCCGACTGCCAGGAGAAGGATCCGAGCAAGTCCGAAATCTTTCTGGTGGAGGGCGAATCCGCGGGTGGATCCGCGAAGCAGGGCCGCGATCGCCGCACGCAGGCGGTGCTGCCGCTGAAGGGCAAGATCCTGAATGTCGAGAAGGCGCGCTTCGACAAGATGCTGTCATCGCAGGAAGT
>Ga0209640_10004906_pt1 | contig 11691 bp, 13 predicted proteins | sample RifCSP10_1_FD_184018 | JGI IMG/M metagenome (GOLD analysis project Ga0209640, IMG submission 184018) | Soil microbial communities from Rifle, Colorado - Rifle CSP2_sed 10_1 (SPAdes) (version 2) | ecosystem: Environmental > Terrestrial > Deep subsurface > Rock core/Sediment | place: Rifle... | reverse complement strand
GAGCTAATGTAAAACGAATCGTAGATGTAACCGGATCGAAAACCCAGGGACAAAAATTAAGCTGCTCGCTCTATTGCCAACTCTTCAAACGAATCCTCAGAGATTTTATGCGATAGGACCCACGCTGACAAGTGCCTTCTTTTCTTACTGTTCCTCCGGCGTCAGCAACTGGAGGCGGTGGCCGTCGGGGTCGGAGAAGTAAATGCAGTGAGGATCGCCTCTGCGGCCGCTGACTTTAATACCGGCCCCTTCCAGCACAGCCTTCACTTTTTCGCACTCCCCGGACCTAAGCCTCAAGGCCATGTGGTTCATCTCGTTTCCGCCGTCTATCTTTGCTCCTTCTTCCACCTCGAAGAGCGCCACACCCTGACGACCACAGCGCAGAAAGAGTTGCCAGGAACTTTCGTGCTCTACCTCCATGCCCAAAAAATCCACGTAAAACCTTTTGGCACGGGCCAAGTCTTTGACATGGAGGACCACATGATCGATGCTGGTAACTTTAAGAGGTGACTTCATAACCGCCCTCCTCTAGCTCAACCGTCAATTTCACAAGGCCGTTCCATTCTAGTTTAGCCGGCTGGCAGTCGTAAAGAGGCGGAGAAGACTATCCATCCAATGGCAGGGGCAGTTGCTTGGCCGCCCTGATTTGTTTCAAGGGACGACGGGGGAGCTGTTTAATCTCGGCTTCGAGCCAGCGGAGATAAAATCGGTAAGTTTTACGTTTTTCAATCGCCGCCATGCAGAGGAAACGGACCGAACGGGCATACTGCGGCCATTTTTCCCGCACCACGCGCGGCTGCTTCAAATAACTCGGCGCATCGTCGCAAAACAGGCTGCTGCGCGCGAGCGCCCAAATGTCACACTGCTTCTCGCCGCTGGGGATTCTGGTTGTGGCTACCGATTGCCTTGAGAGGCCCTGTAACAAGTGAGTTAGCTCATGGCCGATGGTATTGTAGGTCAGTTTGCGGACCTTCAATCGGATCGTCAACTTGGATTCGGGCGTGGGATGGCGCGGCAGTACCGCGCTGCCAAGGTGCGCCTGAGTATAACCGATGGTGATTGTTTTTCCGTCCAGTTCCGGGAATTGCCGCAAAGCCAGCTCCAGCATGGCCAGCGACCGCCGGGTTAGCCGTTTTTTCATTCTCGAGGTGAAAATAACGGGGATTGCCATTCCTTATTATTATCCCCGTTTATCAGCCGTCAAGTGAAAAATCCCAGCCATTCGTCATAAAGTGGAATACAGGGTCAGGCATGCCTAATTGACTTTTTGGCGGTTCCTTCTTTGCGCTTGGCCGCATCCTAGAAACCTCCTCATCGTTTTCCCACAAACCAAAAAGGCCCGGCTGCGGAAAACCAGTCCGGGCGATGATGCAGAATCGAAAATGTGACCGGATCGGGAGACCCAGCCGAAGTTAGTTTCGCGTAAAATAAGGCAAAATCACTAAGAAGGCAACAGGCATTAGCCAATAGGCAACAGCCAACAGGAAGAAGGAGGAGAAGAAGGCAACAGGCGGAAGGCGAGAGTATCGTGTTCGTGAATCGTGCTCGGGGCTAACGCTGGACAAGATCCCTTCTATGTCCTCGGCGAATACTCAATAACCGGAAGGCGAATCTGACGGGAACGGCTCCGAGACTTAAGGCCGGCCTCGATTCGTTTAAGCACGGCGGCCCTGTAGTATCGCTCCCCGCATTGCTCGCACACCCCCGTTGGCACACCATCGACCAAGGCAACCAATTTGTCACCCCAGAAACAGGGTTTCTGGATACGACGTTCTGTTACACGACCTCCGCAAAAGGTGCAGTCATCGTAGATATATTTAGCCATCGTTACCTCCGCCGCGTCCTTTCATCAACCCACTTGGGCTGGGAAGGAATATATACGGTAATGAGCCTAAGCCTCCCGGAAGGTGTTTGCCCACAAACAACATGGATTGGATATCCCGGACTCCTATGTCCTAAGACTAAACAACTCGGACCTCGCGGATCATTTGGATAGTCTTCGAGAATCTCTCCGTTCAGAAGTGCCTCTTCCACATCAGCTATAGGAATTCTCTCAGCTTGACGCTCGTCATCGGCATGGCCGCTGAACTCATAGTTTCCCGAACGTACCTGTTGCCTGATCCACTCAATATCCAAAATACAATTCTACCATGAATCATGGAGAGTAAAAACCCGGTCGGGGCCTCAGTCCGGGCTGATGTAAAACAAGTCAAAGAGGTGACCGGATCGGGAGACCCAGCCGAAGTTAGTTCCGCATAAAATAAGGCAACTTGAGGGTGGGCGTCGTTGACACCATCACTGACGTTGGATAACATCCTGCGAAGTTGGAGATCTTGAGTGAAGCCAGGCGACTTTGTTGAGGCCAGACGGAGGCTTGAGAACAAGCCCATCGTCACCGGAGAAAAGCTGACCACGCTCTCCGAGGCGGTGCAGCGCGTCAGAGACGGCGATCACATCGCCATCGGCGGCTGCCTTTTTTCGCGCACCCCCTTGGGCCTGCTCATGGAAATTTTGCGCCAGGGCAGACGCGACCTGACCCTTTCACGGAATCTAATGTGCTATGAAGGCGAATGGTTCATGGCGGCAGGGGCGGTGGAAGCTCTGGTGACGAGTTGGTTCGGCATCGGCCTGCCGTGGGGCTTGTCAAAAGTCCTCCGCGAACAGGTCGAAAACGCGAAGATCCGCTTCGAAGAGTGGAGCCATCTGGGACTCGGCCTCCGCTACCGCGCCGCAGCCATGGGAGTTCCGTTCCTGCCGACGGTCACGATGCTGGGCTCCGATCTCATGACGGCGACGCCGACAAAGACGATGGAGTGCCCCTTCACGGGTCAAACCCTTTGTCTCGTTCCCGCCCTTTTTCCGGACGTGGCCCTCCTTCACGTGCACCGGGCCGACCGCTTCGGCAATTGCCAGATTGACGGCTATCCCCACATGGATGCCGATATCGCGCGCGCTGCCACCACCGTCCTGGTCACGGCAGAAAAAATCGTTCCGGAGGATGAGATCCGAAGCCATCCGGACCGCACCGTGATCCCGGGCATCGCAATCGACGCCCTCGTTGAAGTGCCCTATGGGGCCTTCCCCCACGAGTGCTACGGCCTCTACGAAGCCGATTTTGCGCACTTCGACGCCTATGTAGCTGAAATCAAGGCCAAGGGGACACAGGCAGTGCGGGAATATCTCGATCACTACGTTCATAAGAGGAGAAGCCATAAAGAGTATCTGGCTCTTTTCGGCGAGGAGGCGCTCAGTCGCCAATCCCGCTACGCCCGCGAGCTATTAGGCAGATCATGAGCTACTCGCCCTCCGAGATTCTCGCGATCGCGGCCGCACGCCAGCTTGCCGGCGTTACCTCGGTGTTTGCCGGTGTGGGAATCCCGTTGCTCTCGGCCGTCCTGGCGCAGAGAACCGTCGCGCCCAATCTCACTATCGTCGTCGAGGGAGGAATGATTGGTCCCCAGTTGATTCCCGGCCGGCTTCCGATCTCTACCAACGAAATGAGAGGGGCTTACCGGGCTCAGATGCTTCCCGGGATCACGGACACTTTCCTACTTGCCCAACGGGGTTTTTTGGATATGGGCTTTGTTGGCGGCGCCCAGATCGACCGCTACGGCAACCTGAATTCGAGCGTTGTGGGTTCCTACCGGGCTCCCAAAGTGCGGCTCCCCGGTAGCGGCGGCGCCAACGATATCATCTCGCTCTGCCGCCGGGTGATCGTGGTGACGATGCACGAGCGCCGCCGCTTTGTCCCGCGAGTCGATTTTGTGACGAGCCCCGGCTTCCTGAACGGAGGCAACGCCCGCAAGCAAGCAGGCCTCCTTTTCGGGCGGGTGACTCGGGTGGTAACTCATCTCGGTATTATGGGCTTCGATGAAGAGACAAAGGCCATGCGACTGGAGAGCTTGCATCCGGGGGTGTCGTTAAAGGACCTTATCGACCACACCGGATTCGAACTCCTGATCCCGGAGAAAGTCGCGGTCACCGAGCCTCCGACCCCGTTGGAACTGGATCTTCTGCGCAGCCTGGACCCGGACAGTAAATACTTGCGCAGCGAGGGCCACCCGCCAGCCTCTTCCCGCGAAAACAAAGATCATTAAGGAGCCAAGCGTGACCAACCGTCAAAAATCTATCGCCTTCGGTCTTGCGATCAAGAACTTTGTCGGGCCGGGGGAGACGCCGGATGTGGATGAAATCCTCCGTTATGCCGAACGCGCTGAGGCCCTGGGTTTCGAGTCGCTCTGGGCCTGGGACCACGCGCTCCTGGGAGTGGAGCCCGCCTTCCCGATTCTGGATTCTCTTTCCATTCTTACCGCCATCGCGATGCGGACGGGCCGGATCAAGCTGGGGACAGGCGTCCTGGTTCTTCCCCTGCGAAATCCGGTCCTGTTGGCCAAAGTTCTGGCAAGCCTGGACCAGATTTCCAAGGGCCGCCTGATCCTGGGGGCAGCGTCCGGGTGGTACGCAAGGGAGTTTGACGCGGTCGGCGTTCCGTTCAAGCAGCGCGGCCGGATCTTCGACCGGAACCTGGAAATCTTGCTCCGCCTGTGGGAGGAGAAGTCGGTAAGTTTGCAGATGGACGAACTTAATTTGCGAGAGGCAGTGCTTCTGCCCAAACCTTACCAAAAGCCGCGCCCTCCCGTCCTCATCGGGGGCTATGTCGAGAGAGTCCTCCGCCGTGTAGCCAGGATATCTGACGGTTGGCTCACCTATTTCTACACGCCCGAGGGGTTCACAAAGTCATGGACGAAAATTCACGAGTACGCACGGGAATACGGGCGCGATCCCGGGGCCTTGAGCGGGACCAACCAGTTGGCGATCTACGTAGGCCCGCCGAAGACGGAGGCGGATCCGCCCATGCGGCATTGGCTAGCGACCGAATGGGATGTGGCGGCGTGGAGTGACTCCACCCTTGAGCACGCGATCCGAGGGACCGTGACGGAGTGCGTCGATCAACTGCGAGCCCATATCGAGGCAGGGGTGGATCGGATTATTCTCATCCCCTATCGCTACCAGCCGGAACAGGTCGAGCTCATTGCCCGAGAGGTGATCCCCCGGCTCATCCAATAGAGAAACTTCGTCTCGATTACCGTCCCGGTTTCGGCAGATCCGCTCTACCCTGGAGAAGCTCCCGGGCCCGCTCAACCGCCTTTTGGTTAATCGTAAGGGTGCTTGCGAAGCTGCCGAGCGGCTTGGTGGCGTCGATGCCCATTTTGGCCGTGACGGCAGCATCCGTAGCCGATGGATCCAAGAGGGTCCCCATGGTTCCTCCGACGATGAAAACATCGCGGTCGGCCTGCACGCGGGTAGCGATGGCCCACAGCACCTGCTCCTCGTCAAAGACATCAATATCCTCATCCACGACCACCACGAGCTTCACATAGTGGTCAGCTCCCAAGACATTGAAGATGGCCTGTTTCGCTTGCCCCTCGGCCATTTTACGCAAAGACACGTAGCAGTGAAAGCTGCCGATGCCGGAGCGCACGGGCACGTGAACAGCCTTGAGGTTGGGGATAGTTTTGCTCAAGACATTGGTAAACTCCACTTCCCGGGGGAGGGAAAGGCAACGGCAATGCTCCATGCTGTTGCCGCTGTTGATGTCCTGGTAGAGAGCTCCGCTGCGGTAAAGCAGCGCCGTAGCTTCAAAAACGTTCTCGGTGCTTCGCGCTGAAGCGTAGCCGGTAAATTCGCCGAACGGTCCTTCCTTTTCCCGCACGCCGTTGAGGATGCGGCCCTCGATGACGATTTCCGACCATCGCGGTACCTCAAGCGGCACCGTCCGGCATGGCACCAGCTCGACCGGCTCTTTCAAGAGGCCTCCCAGGACGTCGAATTTGTCCACGTCCGCGGGCGGAAGGCTAAGCGCGCCCAGGGAGAGAATCGGATGGACTCCAAGGCAAATGGCGACCTCAAGGGGACGGTCCTGCTCCTCGGCGCGGCGGAAATACTCATACATCCGCCGGCGAGAATGCAGGCTGATCCCCATCTTCCGCGGCCCCTTGAGCTGCATGCGGTGGTAACCGACCGTACGGACGCCAGAATGCGGGTCCCGAGCTACCACCAGAGCAGCGGTCAAATAGGGCCCGCCGTCCTGCTCGAAGTGGACCAGGACGGGAAGCCGGCCCAAGTCCACCTGGTCACCGAGGAAAATATTTTCCTGAAATGGCGCGTCGTCCCGAACCACAGGAGGGACAGAGTTTTTCAGGCGGGCGCGAAATTCCTCCACGAGCCGCTCCTGAGGCACGCCCAGCGCCAGGGCCAATCTCGGGCGGTGAGCCAGAAGGTTGCTGATGACCGGAAAATCGCTGCCTCGGACCTGATCAAAGAGCACCACCGGGCAGGAAGCGAGCTTCTCCGCTTCCATCACCAAGGCTGTGACCTCAAAAGACGGGCTGATTTGTTCTCGCACGCGCAAGAGCTGATCAGGATATCTTCTTTCGATCAGCTCCAGAAAACTTCTGAGGTCCTGTGCCAACCATTTCCCCCCTTCAGATGCCGAGCCTGACCTTCACCGCTTCCAGAGAGCATTGAACCGGCCGGGGCACCGCCACCCCCTTGCGCCCGGAATCCACGTCTTTCAAGCCGGTGCCGGTCACCATAATGACCACTCGCTCGTTTGACGATGCCTCGCGGCGCGAGCGCAGTTTTATCAAGGCAGCCAGCGCGGCGACCCCTGCCGGCTCACCGAAGATCCCTGAGGTCCGCCCCAGGAGCTTCATGGCCTCTAACATTTCCGCGTCCGAGACTGCAACCGCCGATCCACCGGAGGCCTTCAAGTCCTGGACCGCCATGATGCCGTTGCGCGGCAGGGACACGGAAATACTGTCAGCGATCGTGGAGGGCTTGACGGGCCGGATCATGCCGTCGCCCTCAAAGGCCTGCTTGATCGCCTGAGACCCTTGTGCTTGCGCCGCCACTAGACGCGGAAGCCGGTCGATCAGGCCGATTCGCTTAAGGTCAACGAACCCTTTCCACACTCCGCTCAGGATGCAGCCATCCCCCACCGGCACGACGACGAGGTCCGGGGGCTCCGAGCCCAACTGTTCCACGATCTCCATGGAGACAGTCTTTTTCCCCTCGACCATATACGGATTGTATCCCGTGTTTCGATTGTACCAGCCGAACTCCCGGCATGCCTCGATGCAAAGCTGGAAGGCGTCGTCATAAGTCCCCTGAACCGGCAGCACGTCTGCGCCAAAAACCAGGAGTTGGACCATCTTTGCCGCAGGAGCCGACTCAGGCACGAAGATACGGCAGCGGATTCCGAGAGAAGCTGAAAGGCACGCAAGTGACGCCGCTGCGTTACCGGTGGATGCAGTAGCGATGGTCTCAAAGCCCAGCTCACGGCCTTTGAGAATTGCCACAGCGCTGGCCCGGTCCTTTAAAGATCCCGATGGGCTGCCACTGTCATCCTTCACCCACAGGCGCTCTAAGCCCAGGGCCTGCCTCAGCCGGGGCACGGGATAAAGAGGCGTGGCGCCCACCCGGAGCGGAAAAGACACGGTCGACGCCTTGAGCGGGAGCAAGGGCAGGTAGCGCCACTGATCGGAAAAAGGCTGCGCGCCCAACGACTCGCGCGTTAAAGCTCTCCGCGCAGCGTCGTAATTATAAGACACTCTCAGGGTTGCCAGATCGCCGCACACAGGGCATGTGTAGAGAGCCGTGTTTTCCTGATAAGCCTTGCCGCAGATGACGCAGCTAAGCTGCGTTACGGTGCCCATCGTTAGTGGACGACATGCAGCTTGCGCCGCGCCAGGTTCAGGCGATCCTGCTCGCGGAGCGGATGCTCGCGCTCAGGAATTTCCGTCTTGGGCTCATGCCCGAACAACGGCGTGGAAAAGTATCGCATTCCCGTGTCGTTGATCATGGTGACAATTAGTTTCACGTTGGAGAGTATCGGCGACAGTTTGTTCGCCGCGACGACATTACAGCCCGACGAGATACCGCAGAACACCCCTTCCTCCCGGGCCAGGCGGCGCGCCATCGCGATCGCATCCCGCGAAGACACGGTCACGACTCCGTCGACATAGTCCAGATCCAGGTTATCCGGGACGAAGCCGTCCCCGATCCCTTCGATCAGGTGCGGTCCCCAACCGCCGCCCGAGAGAATCGGACACTCCTCGGGCTCAACGGCATAGATCTTGACACCTGGGTTTTGCTCCTTGAGAAACTTGCCGACGCCGGAAATCGTGCCGCCGCTGCCCTGAGAAGCCACGAACACGTCCACCTTTCCCTCCGTCTGCTCCCAGATCTCCGGGCCGGTGGTCAGGAAGTGGGCCTCGATGTTGTCCTTGTTGGAGAACTGCGCCACTTCCCAGAATTTACCGGGATGATCGCGCTTGAGCTCCTCGACCTTTTTCAGACACAGGTCGACATCGCTCTCCGCGCCGGGCGTGAGCACCAGCTCCGCCCCATAGGCGCGCATGGAGGCCTTGCGCTCTTCGCTCATACCCTCCGGCATGACAATGACCACCGGATATCCCTTCGCGGCTCCGAGCATCGCCGTCGCGATGCCGGTGCTGCCCGTGGAAGCCTCCAGGATGACCATTCCGGGCCGCAGCTCGCCGCGCTCCTCGGCCCGCGCCACGGCGTGGCGGAGCACACGGTCCTTGAGGCTCGCGCTGGGGTTCATGAACTCCAGCTTGCCGCACAGGCTCTGCGGGCCGATGGCCACCTTGCGAAGTCGCAGCAGCGGCGTCATTCCGGCCGCTTCCATAATGCTCTCCGCAATGCCTCGTCGTGATGTCCACTCCACCATGCCTATTCCCTCTCTTGTGACCCGGCCGCGTCTAGATGCCCAGAAGGGCCTTCGGAGTTTTCACGATGAGCTTTTCAATGTTTGCGGCAGAGACGCCCTTTTCGTAGAGTCCCTGGGCGTACAGCCACATCGCCTCCGGCGGCAGCGGGTTGTGGGACTGTCCCGTATCGCTCATCACCACACAGTTATCAAAGCCGATGTCGTCCATGACCTCCTTGGTGAACTGGAGGTTGACGTAGGCCCACATCGGCGAGATCGTGCAGTAGCCGAACTCCCCGATCCCCCCCAGGCGCACCATCTCCTTGAGAAAGTCGACGTTCATCCCCGCCGGCACGCGAAAATACGGGTGGGTGATGAGGATCTTCTTCACGCCCCGGTCTCTCGCCGCCCGCACCAAAACGCCGATCTCCCCGAGCGAGAGGTGGGCGGTCCCCAGGATCGCGTCATGTTTCGCGATCAACTCCAGCACCACCATGGCCTCGTCAATAACCTTGCCGTCTTTGATCGCCGAAATCGGGTCGCCCCAGAAAAAGCCGCTCCCGCTCGACTGCGCGTCGTAGCTCCCCCGGGCGCCGTGCACCTCGATGTGGTGCGCCGCATCGATCGTCGGCATCCAGACTTCCTTTCCACCGAGGCGCAGCGCCACTTCAGCGGCGGCGGGGTTAATGCCGCCCACGAATTGGTTCAGCACGATCCCGCCGAAAATCTTGAGAGTAGGAAATTCTTTCTGAACCAAATAGGCCCGGCTCACCGTGCTTTCGTGATGGCTCTTGAGCATGATGGCATCCATCCCGGCGTCGGCCGCCGCCTGAGCTGCCTGGCGGTCATCCACCCGGCGCTGAAACACGCAGGGATAAGAATGCACATGAAGATCGACCGCTCCATCGAGCTTGACGAACGTCATCCGGTCCATCCCGCCGTCGGTTAATTTAGCCATGAAGTTCCCTTTCGCTGATCCGGCACGCGCGGCCTCTCCGCCACCCCCTCGTCATACCAGCCCCAGCCCTGTGGGCTCGACCGAAAGCGCCCGACACACGGCCACCAGCGCGGCCTGATTGCTGGTCACGATCGGCAGGCTATAGATCTGTTTTAGGCGCGGCAGCGCGGAGAGCGCGCGGTAGTTCGTGCAAGAGACAAACAGCGCGTCCACCTGCGGGTTTGTCCCCAGCCGCTCCTGAGCAAACGCCACTATTTCCGACGGCTCCACACGGGCGAGATCGAAATTCACGCTGACGCCCATTCCATGGATCGCGACGACTTCCAGGCCGTCGGCCTCGACGCTCGCTTTGATCCGCCGGTTCAACTCGTCGATGTAGGGGGTGAGAACGGCAAGCTTCCTGGCCCGGGTCGCGTTGAGCTCCCGCCGCACCGAATCGATGACGCTTACAGTAGGGCTACCGGTGGTCTCAGAAATGCGCCGGCAGAGGTCGGCATCGTACTCATTTCCCCGAAGCGCGCCGGCGCTAGTGCAGCCGAAAACGACTATGTGTGGCCTGGTCGTGGCCAGGACCTCCGCAGTCGGGATGGCATAGACATCTAACATCTCCCCCTCGCCCTGCACCGTAGTAGATTCCATGTACATTCGCCCGGTATGAACGGTAACGGAATCCGGAAGGTGGCGGTAAAAGTCCACTTCCATGACCGTGTTCGAGGATGGGATCAGAAGGCCAACACGCTTCGTCAGGTTTGCGTTCTTCTGATTCATTCGATGAATTCCCCCCGCGCCTTGGCCTCCTGGATGGCAAGGTAGACGCGCTCGGGCGTAGCCGGAGTCTCCGTGATGCGCACTCCGATGGCGTCGTAGATCGCGTTCAGGATTGCCGGGGTCGTAGGAATCGTGGCCGGCTCAGCCACTCCCTTGGCTCCGAAAGGTCCTTTCGGGTCGGGCACCTCGACGATCTCACACTCGATCTCCGGCACATCCATGGACGTCGGCACCAGATAAAATGCGAGGGATCCGGTCCGCGGAATACCCTGCTCCAGGATATGCTGCTCGTAGAGCGCGTAGCCCATCCCCATCGCCGCGCCGCCCTGGATCTGACCCTCGACCGCCATCGGATTGATCGCCTTCCCCGCGTCGGTCGCGGAGACAATTCTCAGGACTTTCACCTGGCCGGTTTCCGTGTCCACTTCGACCTCCGCGAGCTGGGTCGCCCAACCGTAAGTGGCGTAAGCATCGCCCTGGGAGGTCTCAGGGTCGACATCCTTGGTGGTGTTGTCATGCCAGCCCCAGCTCTGGCAGCGCCGGCCGAGCCGATGGATTTCGTTCGCCACCCGGGCCACCGAAAGAACCGGGATCTCCTCGCCGGTTTTATAAATCTGTCCCACGCGTGCGCGCAACTCTTCCTTGCGGCATGCCCGCATTTCCGCCGCCATCCGCAGGATTTGCTCACGCATGTCTTCTGCGGCCTTCTGCACCGCCACTCCCTGGACGAATGTCGCACGGCTGCCGGAGGTGGGCCCCGCATCCGGGGTGCTGCCGGTATCCGCCGCCACTACGCGGATCATCTCGGGCCGGATACCGATGCCTTCAGCGGCAACCTGCGCGATGATCGTCATGACGCCCTGGCCCATATCGCAGGCGCCGGAATAAATCGTCGTGGTACCGTCCTCCGCCATCTCGATGGCGGATGCGATCTGCGTCTATTATCTCGGCGAGCGCTCCGCGGACCAAGACTACAAGAAGTCTGTGGACCTGCTTCTTACCGTGGACCTCGACCGCGAGGAACTCAAGAGAAACACGAAACACCTGACGGGGCTCCTCAAGCACAAGAACGAGGCGGAATACGAAGAAAAGCTGTTTGGAGAGAAAGAAGCGATCGCCGCTTTCGATCAACTTGATCGGTTCCGTACGTGGGCGAAGTCCAAGCTCCTATGACGCGGGACCGGACCTGGACCTCAGACCAGGGAGATGACCTTCCCGGTCCGCTGGGATT
>Ga0209640_10004905_pt1 | contig 11692 bp, 15 predicted proteins | sample RifCSP10_1_FD_184018 | JGI IMG/M metagenome (GOLD analysis project Ga0209640, IMG submission 184018) | Soil microbial communities from Rifle, Colorado - Rifle CSP2_sed 10_1 (SPAdes) (version 2) | ecosystem: Environmental > Terrestrial > Deep subsurface > Rock core/Sediment | place: Rifle... | reverse complement strand
GCGGCTCGTGGGCCGCGGCAAGGCGCTCGAGATGATCCTCACCGGCATGCGCATCCCCGCCGCGGAGGCGCTGCGCATCGGCCTGGTGGAGCGCGTGGTCCCGGTGGCGGAGCTGCCGTCCGCCGCGCAGGCGCTGGCCCGCACCATCGCCGACAAGGCGCCGGTGGCGCTGCGCTACGCGAAGGAAGCGGTGGTGGGCGGCCTCGGGCTGCCGCTCGACGACGGCATCCGCCTCGAGAACGACCTCGCCACCCTGCTCCGCACCACCGAGGACCGCCTCGAAGGCGCCAAGGCCTTCGTGGAGAAACGCAAGCCCCGCTGGACCGGCAGATAAGACCTGACCCCGGCCTATCGCGGGGTGTCGCCGGCCAGGGTCACCCGGTGCATGAGGCGCTTGAAGCCGGTGTAGTCGTTGACCGCGTTGTGCTGGACGCAGCGGTTGTCCCAGAAGGCGACGGAGCCGGGCTGCCACTGGAAGCGGCACGTGAGCTCCAGCCGGACCTGGTGGTGGAAGAGATAGTCGAGGAGCGGCCGGCTCTCCTCCTCGGTCCAGCCCCGGAAGCGCGCGGTGTGCCCCTGGTTGACGAAGAGCGCCTTCCGTCCCGTCTCCGGGTGCGTGCGCGCGACCGGGTGCTCGCTCGTCAGCACCTTCATCTCGACGCCGGCCTCCTTCAGCCGGTCCTCCCGCGTCTTCGACGCGTCGGCCTTGGTCGAGGTATTGACGCCGACCAGCCCGTCGAGCGTCCGGCGCAGCCCCTCCGAGAGCGTCTCGTAGGCCGTGTACTGGTTGGCGAAGATCGTGTCACCCCCGTAGGGCGGGATCTCCACCGCGTAGAGCATGCTGGCCATCGGGGGCCGGGCGAGATAGGTCGTGTCGGAGTGCCACACCCCGCCGAAGTTGATCCGCTCGTGCGGGAGCTTGAGCACCGGGGTGATCAGCGGGCACTCCGGCAGGCCCTTGAGCTGCGGGTACTCCATCGGCTCGCCGAAGCGCTTCGCGAAGGCAAGCTGCTCGTGCGGGGCGAGCTTCTGGTCGCGGAAGAAGATCACCACGTGGTCGAGATAGGCCCGGCGGATCTCCGCGATGACCGCGTCGTCGAGCGCGGCCGCCACGTTGACGCCGCGGATCTCCGCGCCCAGCGCCCCCGCGACCGGCTGCACCTCGATGTGGCGATACGCCCGGGCCTCGTTGCTCGGCATGCCGACGCCTCCTGGATTCCCAGACCCTACCGCGAGTTGAAGTGCTCGGCCATCCGCCGGCGCAGCGCCGCGTCCGGCAGCGGACCCGCGAGCGCGCCCAGGTTGTCGGCCACGTGCCGCGGGTTGCGGGTGCCCGGGATGACGCAGGTGACCGCGGGATGGGCCAGGATCCACTTGAGGAAGAGCTGCGCCCAGCTCGCGCAGCCCGCCTCCTTCGCCCAGTCGGGCAGCGCCCGGTCCCGCACCCGGCGGAACATCGCGCCCTCCGCGAACGGGCGATTCACGATCACCGCGGTGCCCGCCTCCGAGGCGGCCCCGAGCAGGCGCCGCTCCGCCTCGGGCTCGGCCAGGGAGTAGTTCACCTGCAGGAAGTCGATGTCGCCATTCTTGACGAGCTGCTCCAGATCGGCGTGCGCCCCCGCGTGGTAGTGGGTGATGCCGAGATGGCGGATGCGGCCCGCCGCCTTCCAGTCGCGCAGGGTGGTGAGATGCGTCCGCACGTCCACCAGGTTGTGCACCTGCATCAGGTCGAGGCGCTCGACGCGCAGCTTGCGCATCGAGTCCTCCATCTGCCGGATGCCCGCCTGCCGCCCGGTGGTCCAGACCTTGGTGGCCACGAAGAGCTTGGGCCGCACCCTCAGATCGGCGGCGAGCTGGCCGGTCACCTCCTCGGAGGAGCCGTACATCGGCGAGCTGTCCACCATCCGTCCGCCGCCGTCCACGAAGACCCGGAGCGTCTCCCGGGCCTGAGCCAGCTCCCGCGCGTCGCCGGCCACGTCGAACACCTGCCAGGTGCCGAGACCCACCGCGGGCAGCGCCTCCCCCGTCTTCGGGATGCGCCGCTCGAGCACGCCCTGCCCGCGCGTCTCGGCCGGCATCACCAGCGCGCCCAGCAGCGCGCCGGCGGTCTCGAGGCCAACCAGCTTGAGAAAAGTCCGACGGGAGTCCACACTCACGCGCTCCCGTCCGCCAGCTCCGCGATCAGGGTGGCGACGGCCTCGGCGTGGGTGGTGGTCATGGCGTGGTTGGCCTTCTCGAGCTTCTTGATGATACCGCGCGGAGCGTGCGAGGCAATGGCCTCCACGATCTTGATCATCATCGCGGAGCTCCGCGAGCCGTGGACACAGAGCACGGGCATCGTCAGCCCACGAAGGGCGGGCACCGAGTAGGCATCGCGGAACGTCGCGCGCACGTCGCGCACGTTCTGTCCGGTATGGGCGATCAGGAACTCCCGAACCGGCGCGGGCATCCGATCGAGCGCCCCCGCGCCGAACCAGTAGTCCACCATGATCCGGGCCGCCTCGGGGTCGCCGGCCTCGAAGGCCGCGCAGTAGCCGTCGAACAGCGCCCGGGCGGCCGCGAAGGCCTCCGCCGCCCCCACCGCGGCCAGCACCGGCACCGCCACCGGCTCGAACAAGGCCAGCGCCCGCGGCTCGACGCGCGCGCGCAGCGCGGTCGTGAGGGCGACCGCCCCGCCGTACGAATGTCCGGCCAGCACCGCGGGCGGGCCGACCTCCGCGATCAGCGCCTCGATCAGCCCGGCCCCGTACGAGCTGTCGCCCGGCCCCTCGCCCGACGGCCGCGTGGTCCCTCCGTAGCCGGGCAGGTTGGGCGCGATCACCCGGAAGCGCGCCGCGAGCCGCTCGGCGACCGGCTGCCAGGCGCGTGACGTGGCGGGCGAGCCGTGCACGAGCACGATCAGCGGGCCCCGGCCCGCGTCGTCGTACGCGACCGCGTCCGCGTCGGAGACCCGGAGCGTCGGCATGGGCCGCTACCGCGCGCCCCGCGTGGCGGCGACCACGATGCGATCGCCCACCCCGAGCGGCGCGCCTTCGTAGGTGCCCCGGTACTCCATCGCCTCGAAGCCGGCGGCGCCGAGGAGGCCGTCGAGCTCGTCCCGGCTCCAGCAGCCGGCGTCCAGCAGCGACGCGCTCGGCCCGATGCCCCGGCGGGCCAGCGCGGCGGCCATCCCGGCACACTCGTCCGCTACCGGCCGCTCGATCAGGTAGTCGTAGGCCCACGCGAACTCGCCGTAGAACGGGCGCGGCGGCGTCTGCGGCGGCGCGGGGCCCGTCATCGCGCTCCCAGGTCTTCCGCCCGCGCCGCGGCGACGAACGCGAAGCGGCAATCCGGCCCGAAGCGATCGTCGAAGCCTTCGAGCCCGAGCTCGCGCCGGCCGGCATTGCTCCAGAGACAGAGCACGTCCCGCCGGCCGAAGAAGCCGACCCAGGGATCGTGCAGGAAGACGATGGCATGCTGCCGCTGCGCTTCCGGATGCTCCGCGCCGAAGTGGAGCGCGTCCTCGTACGTCGGTCGCTCGAGCCCGCGGCGCGCCGCCTCGGCCAGCGCCTCCCCGGCGGTCACCGCGACGCCGAAGCTCACGAGGACGATCTCGGCGGGGCCCGCCGCCCCCGCGCGCACCGGGAAGTTGTCGGACGTCACGCAGGAATGGGCGTATCCGTAGCCGCCGGCCTCGACGAGCTGCTCGGTGGAGCGGGAGCCGGCCCTCGCGAGCCGGTAGCGCGTCACAGGGTCTCGAGCGCGAGATCGAACGCCGCCGCGTAGCCCGGCGCGGCCGGCGTCACCGCGAGCGTGAGCTGGCCCCCCGCATTGCGAAAGATACCGTCCCGCGCGTTGCGCACGCGCTGGTCGCCCCGCCCGGCATACGGCGCCTGCGCGTAGACCCGGTCGCTGAGCGCGTCGTCGAAGAAGAGCTGCGAGGTGAAGTCGTGCACCCGGCCGCCGCCCGCCGCCGCCCGGATCTTGAAGTGGATGTGCACGGCGCGGCCCCGGTAGGCGCCCGGATAGATCGTGGTGAAGCGCGCGAGGCCCTCGCCGTCGGTCGTCTGGTAGCCCCGCAGGAACTTCCGGCCGATCGTGGACCCGGCCGGGTCCCGCACGTCGGAGTAGACCCCCTGCGCGTCACAGTGCCACACGTCCACCATGGCACCGGGCAGCGGCGCGCAGCCGCCCCGCGTGAGGCGCGAGACCCGCAGGGCCAGCCGCAGCGGCGCGCCGGGGCGGACGGTCCCGTCGGAAGGATCCGAGCGGATGTCCGAGCGGTGAAGCTTGCCGTCCACGAAGTACGGGCCCTCGGTCAGCGCGGGCCGCGCCACGCAGGCGGGCGGCCCGGCCGGCTGGGCCGCGCTGCGGCCCGCGGCCAGGGCGGTGAGCCCACCCACTCCCAGCAGCGCGAGGGCCTCGCGCCGCGTCAGCACTGCCCCCAAGGAGCGGTCGTCGTCAGTCATGGCACTCTCCCCTCACAAGCGCGCGAACGCCGCGTGGTACTGGACCCGGCCGGAGGCGCTCCGCAGCGCGCCGGGCCGCCGCTCGAGCACCATGAAGGCCTCGGCCGGTACATCGTACTCACAGTCGAGGCCGACGCGCACGCCGGGGGCGAAGCCGAAGGGGGGATCGTAGCCGCGATGGCCGAATGCTCGGAGGATACGACGAGCGGCGCAGCCGGGGCGTCGTTGTCGATCAGGATGCGCGCACGGGTCCAGGGCGCGCATCCGCCTGCGCCGAGGCTACACCCCGAGGCGTGGGCCGATGACGCGCTGGAACGCCTCCAGCTCGGCTTCCGGCATCTCGTAGCCGCCGGCCAGGTCGTGGGCCGGGAACAGGAACACCTCCTCGACCCCGGCCTCGGCGCGGGCCTGGAGCAGGCGGTCGGCGCAGCGCTCGGGCGGGCCGAAGAGGCCGAAGGCATCGGCGATCCGGCGCGCCGAGTCCTCGGCGATCGCCGCGGGATCGAACGGCTCGTCGAGCTCGAACCCGGCTTCGGCGAGCCAGCGCAGGTTCGAGGCGCTCGGGTAGGCGAGGAACGGCTGGCCGGGCGCGAACCAGCTCCGCACCCAGCTCGCCCCCACCGCTCCATCGCCGAGGCCCAGGGTCACCACGAACACCACCGGGAAGCCCTCCAGCGAGCGGCCCGCGCGCCGGGTGCCCTCCTCCAGATGACGGCGGGCGGCGCGGATCGCCGCCGCGTCGAGCCCGACCATGAGAAACGCCCCGTCGGCGATCTCGCCGGCCAGCTCGATCATGCGCGGGCCGGCGGCCAGCAGGTAGACCGGCGTGGGGGTGGCGCTCCGGTTCCGGAGACGCGTCGGGGTCGGCCCGAACTCGACGGCGTCGCCCGCGAGCAGCCGCCGCAGCTCGCCCACGGCCTGGCGCATGATGGCCAGCGAGGCGCGCGGCTTCCCCATGCTCCGCGTCGAGATGAAGCCGGGCGCCACCGTGAGCACGGCGCGGCCCGGCGCGATCTCGTCCAGGCTGTGGGCGAGCGAGGCGAGCAGCAGGGGGTGCCGGACCAGGGGACTCGACGTGGCTGGAAACAACCGCAGCCGGCGCGTGGCCCGCGCCGCGAGCGCCAGCGCCAGGTAGGCGTCCCGCCCGCTCGAGGGATGGTCGTGGATGCCGACGCCGTCGAGGCCGGCGTCCTCGCACCGCGCGATGAACGTGGCCAGCTCGGGCAAGGGCCGGCCCACCGGGACGCGCAGGCTCACGCGCACGCGGGTCATCGCTCGGGCCCGAGGAGGCGCAGGAGGTTCGTGCGGGCCACGCGCTCCCGGGCCGCCGGGCTCAGCTGCCGGAGGACGTTCTGGACGCTCTCGAGCTTCATCACCTCGCTCTCGCGGGAGCGATGGCTCGCGTCGGTCCCGATGATGAAGCGATCGGGCTTCGCCTCGATCAGCGCGAGCCACTCCGGCCACACCGCGCGCCCGTCCCGCAGGATGGTGTAGTCCGGCGCCCGCGGATGCCGCGGCCACGTGCGCGCGCTCAGCTCGTAGTGGAGGTTCGGGTGGCGCTCGAGCATCCGCCGCGCGATGAACAGCGGCGTGTAGCCGCCGTGGGCCCAGATCACCGGGACGTCGGGGAACGCCTCCAGCAGGCTCGCCAGCTCCCGCAGCCGCGTGGTCTCGACGTGCACCATGACGGGCACGCGGTGCTTCCGGGCCAGGGTCATGATCCCCCGCATCATCGGGCCCGTCGGATCGTAGTCCGTCTCGCCCAGGCCGGGCGCCGGGAAGTGGACCGCCGAGATCTCCCCGATCCCCTCGAACCGCCCGGACGCCAGCAGCTCGTCCAGGCTCGTCAGCAGACCGGCATCGTCCGCGTCCCACGCCGTCCGGTACGCCGAGCGCTCCGGCGACACCGAGGCGAAGGCGATGAAGCGATCGGGACGGCGCCGGGCCGCCTCGGCGATCGACGCGTTGTCGCTGCTCCGCCCCCAGAAGATCACCGCCTGGGCGACACCGTAGCGCTCCATCAGCTCGAGCTGGAGCCGCTCGTCGTTCAGGTGGACGTGCGAGTCCACGAAGGGCACCGGAGCGACCGGGGCGCCGGTGACGCAGCCGGCCAGTGAGGCGGTCAGGGCACCGAGACGAAGCAGCCGAGCCGGGCCGAGGCTCACCCGGACTTTCGCCTCGGAAGGCCCGCCCGTTCAGTCACGGTCCGCCCAGTGAACGAGTCCGGCCGAGCATGCGTCCGATTTCCTCGGCGAGGTCGCCGTTCATGATCCGGGCGGGCCCGCACGCCGCACCCCCACCTCTTCCCGCACCTCACGCACAACAGCGGCCTCCTGACTTTCCCGGCGCTATCCGCTCTCCATGACGACGACGTGTGCCTGCATCTTGCCGTCCACATCGCCGTGGCCGAACCGCTCCGCCATCGCTTGCGCCGCGGCTGCGGTTGCTTCCCCGAGCCGCGATGCGTCGCGCGCCTCGATCTCTCCCCGTAGCGGTGTCCCCTGGCAGAATGCGATCGCCGGATCCCGGGAGGATCTTGCCCGGCTGCGGGCCGCCACTGTGATGATCTCGGGTGCCGCGATGAAGCCTCCCCTCGCCAGATCCTCCTCGATCCTCGCACGCTCGTGATACCCGTGGGGTGTCCGGGCGAGGAAGCGCGGTGGGTCCTCCGGGAACACGGATACGAGCGCCGCCGTCACGACGTCCGCGAATTCGTTCTCCTCGAGTCGATCCCACACGCTGAAGATAAACACGCCTCCCGGACGGAGCACCCGACGTGCCTCCGCAAACGCCTTCGGCTTCTCGGGGAAGAACATGGCCCCGAACTGGCATACAACGGCGTCGAACGTTCCGTCTCCGAAGGGCAGCTGCATGGCATCCGCCTGACGCCATTCCACGGGCCGCTCGGTCCCACGCGCGGAAGCCTGATCAAGCATCGGCTGATTCAGATCCGTGGCGACGATCGAGGCGCGTTCCGGCAGCACCGAAGCCAAAGCGCGAGTCAGGACCCCTGTGCCGGCTGCGACTTCCAGCACGCGCCCAGGAGACCGCGAAACGAGCCTATTCACCAGGTCCGCGGCGTACGGCTCGAAGAGCAGGGGAACCAGATACGTTTCGTAGACTCTCGGGATCGAGCCGGCGAAGACCTTGTCGGTAGCAGAACTACCCATGGGTGGTGGCTCCTTCGGTTCCAGCCTCGCCGCTTTGCGAGGCGATCGAGGTCTGCTCGTTCGCCTCGACGGCGAGCCTGGCAACACGCCGGCACTCGGCCGCGGTGCTGCGCCAAGAGCATCCGGCTTCTCGGGCAGGCCAGGTCTCCTTCAAGTGCGGCACCGGTCTCCCGCCCAACGCCCGAGCCGGATCACGAGCCACGCCGCGCGTGCTCTAGCCCGCGTCGACGAGCGCCGCGAGCTTCGCGAGTGAAGACCGCCAGCCGGCCTCGTTGTCGGCGGTCGGCAAGCCGGCCGGCAGCCCGTCGTGCACGGCGAGGACATCGGTGCCGCCGTCTGCATCGGCGAGCGAGATCGTGATCGTCATCTCGCTACGCAGCGCGGGATCCGTCGTCTCGAACTCGACCACTTCGACAACCCGCTCGTTCGTCACCAGCTTCACGAAGCGGCCGTGGTACGTGTCGGTGTGCGCCGTCGTCTTGCCGGTCCCGGCCGGCGCGTCGTATGTGAGCGAGATCCGGAACGAAGCTTGGCTGGCCAGATGACGCCGGCAGAATGGTCGGGCCGAGCACATCGGTCTCCCTAGGCGGACGCGACCGCATAGAGATGCCATTCACCCGGGATCCCCTTGAGAATCCGGACGCCTCGGTCTTCGAACCGAATCCCGGACCCAGCCACCAGATCCTTCACCGTGCCGGACACGACCACCTCGCCGGGGCCGGCCGCCGACGCGACGCGCGCCCCGGTGTGGACTGCGATGCCGCTGAGCTTGTCCCCCAGGATCTCGCACTCCCCCGTATGGAGTCCCGCCCGCACTTCCAGGCCCAAGCGGCGCACCTCTCGCACGATGGCGTCCGCACAGCGGACACCGCGCGCCGGTCCGTCGAAGGCCGCGAGGAATCCGTCGCCCGCGGTGTCGATCTCACGGCCGCGAAAGCGCGCGAGCTGCTGACGCACCACCACGTGGTGGCTATCCAACAGCTCCCGCCACCGCCGGTCGCCCAGCGCGACCGCCCGCTCCGTGGCGCCGACGATATCCGTGAACATCACCGTCGCCAGGACCCGGTCGAGCTCCGGGCGGCGGCGGGCCCCCGTGAGGAACTCCTCGACCTCGTCGAGGATGGCGTCCATGTTGCCGACCCACGGGAAATGATCGGGTCCCGGCAACTCCACGTACTTCGCGCCCTGAATGCGTTCCGCGATGTATCGCGCGCCCTCGACCCGTGCGACCCGATCGCCGCTGCGATGAACGATGAGCGTCGGCACGCGAATGCTCGACAGCGCGGGTCGCGCGTCGGTCTCGTGGAGCAGGCGCATCAACGCCTGCATTCCGCCGGGACTGACCGCGAGGCGCTCGAAGCGAGCCCACGATTGCCGAAACGCCTCGTCGTGAGCCACGCTGGGGGCGAAGTAGTCCGCGCTGATGGCGCCGGTACCCCAGGACTCCTCGACGCGCTCCAGGAACTGCTTGAGCAGCTCGGCGGGCAGGCCGATGGAGTAGTCGGGCGCCCGCAGCATCCGCGCAAAGGTGCCGTACAGCACGAGTGCCGAGGTTCGGCCGGGATGGGTGGCCGCGAACATCAAGCACATCGGACCACCTTCGGATATCCCGAACAGCGCCGCCCGCTCGGAGCCGGCGGCATCCATCACGGCCCGGACGTCATCCATCCTCTGCTCGAGCGTAGGGAGCTCGTTCACGCGGTCCGATAGTCCGGTACCCCGTCGGTCGAGCAGGACAAGCCGCGAGAAAGACGCCAGGCGCTTCAAGAACTGGCGGTAGGACGGCTCCTCCCACGCATACTCGATGTGCGACACCCAGCCCGGCACGAGCACGACGTCGTGCGGGCCTTCGCCCACCACTTGATAGGCGATGTGCACGTCACCACTTCTCGCATACTTCGTCGTCGGCGTCATCGTGGTCATGGCGATCCGTCAAGGGCCGACGCGGGCCCGGGCAGCGCGCCGGAGCCGCCATCGCCCGAGGATGGTCATTGGATGACCCGGTCGGCGCGCAACTGCATCGATTGCGTGATCCTGATACCGAGGGCTTTGGCAGTCTTCATGTTGATCACAAGCGGCGTTGGCGCGCGCGGCGTCGACGAACCCGGCCTCATAGTCGAACGGCGGGCGCTTGAATTCGACGACGTGGAGCGCGAGGCCCAGCCGTCTGGCCGCGTCGTGCGCCACGGCGAGCTGCCCCGCCGTCTGGTCGTTCGTAAACACCGCCACCTTGCGGGTATCCGGCAGCAACTCCTTCAGCAGTTCCAGACGCTTGCCGGGGAGGACCGATTGAACGGCTGTGATCCCGGCAACGAGCCCGCCCGGCCGCGCACGCCTCGCAGACCGTCTCTGCGGCGGTCCTCAAGGATAAGGGCGATCGCATTGGCCAGGCTCTTCAGCGCCGCCCCTTTCGTCCGTCCTTGGCCGTTGGCGCCAGGAATTTCCGGGCAATACGCGATGTGCCGGCGCCCAGCCCGTTCAACAACTGCGGTGAACTCGTTCCGCATTTGTCCTCCTCCGCCCCCTATCATACGGCTTCCGGGCTGAACCGACCTCGCACTGGCGAACGCTCAGGCTGAGCGGCCGGCGTCGAGCTGGACCGCTCAAGCCTACTGTTAGACCGCCCGTTACGACGGCAGATCTTCGAGTTGGACACCGCGACCGCTGCGAAGCGCTTCGCGCGCCTCCGCTACTCGCCGCAAGAACTCGGGATGATGCTCCAACCGATAGTCGAGCCAGTCGTCCTCGCTCTCGAAGCCGATCAGTACGCCCGCCGGCTTGCCGTGCCGCGTGATGAGGATTTCCTCAGACTCGGCTAACCGCAGGAACCTCGACAGGTCGTCCTTTACCTCAGCCAGTGCTGCCTGGCGCACCGGGCGTCGCGTCCTCGGCAAGCCAGGCCGCCGCTTCGGCTTTCGTGACGATTGCGAGGACTTCGACAGCTTCGCGCGTGACGTCATAGAACACCCTCACTTCCCCAACCCGGAGGCGATACTGCGGCTGGCTCAAGCCCCGCAGGCGTTTGATCCGGCTCTTGCTGACCCGGGTGGGCTCGTGTCGCAAGTGCCGTTCGAGGGCGTCCCGCACTTCGACCCGGCGGTAGGCCGCCAGAGACCTGTAGGCCCTAGCCGCTTCGGGGGCCAGGACGACCTCATACCGCATTCTAGCCAGAATATAGCCAGATTAGACACGAGGGTCAAGTCTGGCAGCTCCGGTCTAGACAGTATGACTTCCACGAGGTGAGGCTGACCCCCAGCGCTCTGCGCGGGTTAGCCTTGGGAGGCCAGAGCCGCCCTGTGCTCGAGGCACATCACGAACGTGGAGGTCAGCCATGGACGAGTCTAGCAAGACCCTGTATGTCGGGCTCGATGTGCACAAGGAGTCGATCGCATGATCAGCCGTCGCTGTTACAGGCTCCGTCTCTTCCGATGGCTCGAGCCATCACGATGAAGGGCATTGGGGTGCCGGGTCTCCGAAACCGAGGGCCGTAGCGGGCTCACAATCGACGGTGTCCGGTCACACACGTCATGCGCGTTCGAAGACCTGCTCAAAGAAGTGGCGATCGCCGGCGAAGGTCGGCTCCAGCGTCGCGATCTCCTGTACCGTCACCCAACGAGCATCACTCACTTCACGCTGGTCAAGCCTGAACTCCTGGTCCACCGCGTCCGCCAGCCACCAGTGCAGCGTGTGAGTCCCACCCGCGGAGATGCTTTCCCAGACCTTTCGCAGCGGCCGAGCCGCTACCCCCACCTCCTCCTGTACCTCACGCACTACGGCGGCTTCCTGACTCTCTCCGTGTTCGACCTTCCCGCTTGGCGGAGCCCAGTACCCCGCGTCCGGCCCACGCGGTCCTCGCCGGATCATCAACACCAGGCCGCCACTTCTTACGACAGCCACAATAGCGTCAGGCAACGACACCTCTACCCAATCCTTCCACCGCTATCCGCCGAACGTTCACGCTCAGCGGCCGGGGCGAGCATCGCGAGCCCAGGACCGCTGCAGCGTGGGGTTAGCCGGCCCGTTGTCGCGTGCTCGGCCCATCGGTCGTACCCCAGGACAGATGAATCACGGGGC
>Ga0209640_10004904_pt1 | contig 11693 bp, 7 predicted proteins | sample RifCSP10_1_FD_184018 | JGI IMG/M metagenome (GOLD analysis project Ga0209640, IMG submission 184018) | Soil microbial communities from Rifle, Colorado - Rifle CSP2_sed 10_1 (SPAdes) (version 2) | ecosystem: Environmental > Terrestrial > Deep subsurface > Rock core/Sediment | place: Rifle... | reverse complement strand
CGAGCGGGCGCTCGAAACCATCAGAGACGAGCTCGACGAGCGCCTCGGCTGGCTCAACAAGCGGGGCAAGCTCCTCGAGGCGCAACGCCTCCGCATGCGCACCGAACACGACCTCGAGATGATGCGCGAGGTCGGCGTGTGCAACGGCATCGAGAACTACTCGCGTCATCTCGACGGCCGCTCCGCCGGCCAAGCCCCCTACACGCTGCTCGATTACTTCCCTGACGACTTCCTCCTCGTGATGGACGAGAGCCATGTGGGCGTGCCGCAACTCCGCGGCCAATACGAGGGCGATAAGTCCCGCAAGGATGTCCTCGTCGAGCACGGGTTCCGGCTCCCGAGCGCGATGGACAACCGTCCGCTCACTTTCGACGAGGTCATGAAGCGCCTCAACCAGGTCGTCTTCATGAGCGCCACCCCGGGGCCGTACGAGATGGAGGCATCGACGCAAGTGGTTGAACAGATCGTCCGCCCCACCGGCCTCATCGACCCGGAGGTGATCGTGCAGCCCACCAAGGGCCAGATCGACCACCTCGTCGAGGAGATCCGCAAGCGGGCCGAGGCCGATCAGCGCGTGCTCGTCACCACCCTCACCAAGAAGATGGCCGAAGACCTCACCGACTACCTCCTCGAGCTGGGCATCAAGGTCCGCTATCTCCATTCCGACATCGACACCCTTGAACGTGTCGACATCCTGCGCCAGCTCCGCCTCGGCGAGTTCGACGTGCTCGTCGGCATCAACCTCCTGCGGGAAGGCCTCGACCTCCCCGAGGTTTCGCTCGTCGCCATCCTCGACGCCGACAAGGAGGGCTTCCTTCGCTCGGCCACGTCGCTCATCCAGACCATCGGCCGCGCCGCCCGCAACATCGAGGGTCAGGTCATCATGTTCGCCGACCAGGTCACCGACTCGATGCGCTACGCCATCTCGGAAACCAACCGCAGGCGGGGAAAGCAAGTGGAGTACAACCTCGAACACGGCATCGACCCCCAGACCATTCGCAAGAAGGTGACCGACATCCTCGAGATGGTGCACGCCCGCCGGGAGGCCGAGGACGACCGGACCCGACAGCGGGTGCGCTCGCAGCTCACGTCGATGGGCCGAGAGGATCTCGAGCGGCTCATCCGTCTTCTCGAGGAGGACATGCGCGACGCCGCCCGCGAGCTTCGCTTCGAAGACGCCGCCCGCATGCGCGACGAGATCGACGATCTCCGCTCAGAATTGCACGGCGGCGACGCGGCCCGCCCGGTGGTCGCGCCGACGGCGGCGGGCTAACCGATGGCCGCCGCCAAGAAGCCCCGTTCGGCCTCCCGGGCGGCGACTCCGACCCCATCGAAGAGGACGCCCAAGGCCGTCGGCAAGAAGACGACCGCCGCGAAGAAGGCCGCCACCCCGCGGGCTGCTGGTACGCGTGCCGTGCCGCGGGACGACGGCGAGTTCCTGATCGTCCGTGGCGCGCGCGAACACAACCTCAAGTCGATCGACGTCGAGCTCCCTCGCGACACGCTCATCGTGTTCACCGGGCTTTCGGGCTCCGGCAAGTCGTCGCTGGCCTTCGACACCATCTACGCCGAGGGCCAGCGGCGTTACGTCGAATCATTGTCGGCCTACGCCCGGCAATTCCTGGGGCAGATGGACAAGCCCGACGTCGACTTCATCGAAGGGCTTTCGCCCGCCATCTCGATCGACCAGAAGTCGGCGTCACACAACCCACGCTCGACCGTCGGGACGGTGACCGAGGTCTACGACTACCTCCGCCTCCTCTACGCCCGCATCGGCATTCCCCACTGCCCGCAGTGCGGCCGCGAGATCCATCGCCAGACGCCCCAGCAGATCGTCGACCGCATCCTCAAACTCGAAGACGGCACCCGCTTCCAGGTGCTCGCCCCCGTGGTGCGCGGCCGCAAGGGCGATTACGAGACGCTCCTCCAGGAGCTTTCGCAGCAGGGGTACTCGCGAGCGCTGGTCGACGGTGAGGTCGTCGAGCTGAGCGACGCCCGGCCCGAACGCCTCGAGCGCTATGAGCAGCACACCATCGAGGTCATCGTCGACCGCCTGGTCCTGAAGCCCGGCATCGAGCGTCGCCTCGCCGACTCCATCGAGACGGCGCTCGAACTCGCCGAGGGCGTGGCCGAGATCGAGATCGTGCCCCGCGACGCGCCCGACGACCCCCCACCCGACGACGAGCCGCCCGAGAAGATCACGTTCTCCGAGCACCTCGCCTGCGACCACTGCGGCCTTTCGTTCGACGAGTTGGCACCCCGCAACTTCTCGTTCAACTCGCCCTACGGCGCCTGCCCCCGGTGCGACGGGCTCGGCACGCAGTTCGAGGTCGACGAGGAACTCGTCGTCCCCGACGACGACAAGTCGATCGCCGACGGCGCCCTCGCACCCTGGGCCGGGTTCCGCGGCAAGTACTTCAACCTTCTCCTCGAATCCTTGGCGGGCGATCGCGGCTTCTCGGTCGAGGTCCCCTGGAAGAAGCTCAAGGCCGCCGACCGCAAGCTCGTGCTCCACGGCAGCGGCACCGAGCGCCTCAACGTCAGCTATCGGAATCGCCGGGGCCAGCGCCGGTCGTTCTCCACGCGCTACGAGGGCGTCATCCCGTGGGTCGTGCGCAAGCACGACGAGTCCGACAGCGAGCGCACCCGCGACGAGATGGAGGGCTACATGCGTCTCGTCTCGTGCCCCGAGTGCGAAGGCGCCCGACTCAAGCCCGAGTCGCTCGCGGTCACGATCGACGGCAACAACATCAACGACGTCTGCTCGCTCTCGATCCGCGACGCCCTCGAGGTGTTCCGCACGCTCGAGCTGACCGAGCGCGAAAAGATGATCGCCGAGCGCGTGCTCAAGGAAGTCAACGAGCGCGTCCGGTTCCTCGTCGACGTCGGCCTCGACTACCTGACGCTCAACCGGTCGTCGGGCACCTTGGCCGGAGGGGAAGCCCAGCGCATCCGCCTGGCCTCCCAGATCGGCAGCGGCCTCGTCGGCGTCCTCTACGTGCTCGACGAGCCATCCATCGGACTGCACCAGCGCGACAACCGCCGCCTCCTCGAAACGCTGCTCCGACTGCGCGACCTTGGCAACACGGTCATCGTCGTCGAACACGACGAGGAGACCATCCGCCACGCCGACTACATGGTCGACATCGGTCCCGGCGCGGGTGAGCACGGCGGCGAGGTGGTCGCCGCCGGTACCGTCGACGACGTCCTCTCCGAGCCCCGCTCGATCACCGCCGACTACCTCACGGGTCGGCGGACCATCGACCTCCCGCTGGTCCGCCGACCCCCCGAACCGGGCCGGGCCATCGCGGTGAAGGGAGCACGCGAGCACAACCTCAAGAACCTCGACGTCACCTTCCCCCTCGGTCTCTTCATCTGCGTGACCGGCGTATCCGGGAGCGGAAAGTCCACCCTGGTGGGAGAGACCCTCGCCCCAGCCCTGATGCGCTCGATTTACAAGTCCAAGGAGGTCCCTGGACGCCACAAGACCGTCACCGGGCTCTACAACATCGACAAGGTCATCAACGTCGACCAGAGCCCGATCGGCCGGACGCCTCGCTCCAACCCGGCCACCTACACCGGGCTGTTCGACCACATCCGCACGCTCTTCGCCGCCACGCCGGAGGCCAACGTGCGGGGCTACAAGCCGGGCCGCTTCTCGTTCAACGTCAAGGGTGGTCGGTGCGAGGCGTGCGCGGGCGACGGCACCATCCGCATCGAGATGCATTTCCTTCCCGACGTCTACGTCCCGTGCGAGGTGTGCAAGGGCGCCCGCTACAACCGCGACACCCTCGACATCACTTGGAAGGGCAAGAACATCGCCGAGGTGCTCGACATGCCGGTCGAGGAGGCGCTGGCGTTTTTCGCCCACCAGCCCACGATTGCCCGACGACTCCAGACGTTGTTCGACGTCGGCCTCGGCTACATCCGCCTCGGTCAGCCCGCGCCCCAGCTCTCGGGCGGCGAGGCGCAGCGCGTGAAGCTCTCCCTCGAACTGGGCAAGCAGTCGACCGGGCGCACCTTTTACATCCTCGATGAGCCCACGACGGGCCTCCACTTCGAGGACGTGCGTCGCCTTCTCGGTGTGCTCACGCGCCTCGTCGACGCCGGAAACACCGTGCTGGTCATCGAGCACAACCTCGACGTGATCAAGACGGCCGACTGGCTCATCGACCTCGGTCCCGAGGGCGGCGACGAGGGTGGCTACATCGTTGCCGAGGGTCCGCCGGAGGTCGTCGCCGACACGCCCGGCTCCTACACGGGCAAGTTCCTGACCGAACTGCTCCGACGCTAGAGCCCATGACCACTCCGTGGGACGATCACGCCGAGTGGTGGCAGCGCGAGTTCACCGGCGGCGCCGACCCCGAATACGAGGAGCAGATCCTCCCGCTCGCGGCGCGATATCTCGCGGGCGCGCGTCGCGTCGTCGACATCGGCGCAGGGGAAGGGCAGGTGTCGCGCGTCGCGGCGGCGCTCGAGCCCCCACCCGGACTCGTCGTCGCACTTGAGCCGGTGGCGTCCCACGTCGCGCTCGGGAGCGCCCGAGGTGACGCGCGCTACGTCCGAAGCGTGGGGGAGCGACTGCCTCTGCGCGACGCGTCCGTGGACGCTGCTGTCATCTGTCTCATGCTCGAACACGTCGCCGAGCACGAACCGGTGATCGCCGAAGTGGCTCGTGTTCTCGAGCCGGACGGGAGGTTTCTGCTCTTCCTGAATCACCCACTGTTGCAAGCACCCGGCAGCGGTTGGATCGACGATCACATCCTCGACGAGCAGTACTGGCGGGTGGGGGGATATCTCGACGTCGACGTCACCATGGAAGAGGTTGCTCCGGGCGTCGTGCTCCCCTTTGTCCATCGCCCGCTGTCGCAGTACATCAACGCCATGGCCGAGTTCGGTCTGGTCATCGAGCGCATGGAGGAACCGCCGCCGCCGCCGGGGTTCTTGGCCCGGGCCCCGGAATACCTTCAGCAGGCAGCGATCCCCCGGCTGTTGCTCATCGTGGCCAGACGGACCCCGAACCCGCCGGCGCGGGGTCCGCGAGGGACTCCTCGGCCGATCCCTTGACGGGCTCGGGCGGTGCGAGAGGAACGGTGAACGAGAACCGCGTCCCGACGCCGAGCGCGCTCTCCACCCACATGCGGCCTCCCATCATCTCGGCGTAGGTCCGGGCGATGGCGAGTCCGATCCCGGTTCCACGCTGGCCGGTGGGTTGGTTGGGCCCGCGGAAGAACCGGTCGAAGACGCGGTTCACGACGTCGGGGCGAATGCCTGGTCCCTCGTCGGCGACGGTGATGGTGGCCGTGCTGTTCGTGCACTCCGCCGTGACGCGGACGATCGACGATTCGGGCGTGTATTTCGCCGCGTTGCTGAGCAGATTCGAGAACACGTGGGTGAGGCCGGTGGGGTCGGCGAGGACGATCGTCCCGGGCGAGACCTCGATGCGGACCCGACGCCAGTCGAGTTCGGGCGACAGGATGTCGACGGTTCGCGACGCGATCTCCGACACGTCGACCGGCTGGGCGTCGAGGATCACGGCGCCGGCTTCGAGCCGCGAGAAGTCCAAGAGACGTTCCACCATCGTGCCAACGGCCAAGGCATTGCGTTCGAGACGATGGGTGATGTCAGCTCGGGTTTCCTCGTCGAGCTGGGTTCCACGCGACAGGGCCGACGCAAAGCCCACGATGGCGGTCAGCGGCGTTCGCAGCTCGTGGGACGCCGTGCTGAGGAACTCGTCCTTCATGCGGTCGGCTTCGCGGAGGCGCGCGGAGGCGTTGCGTTCGCGTTCGTAGGCGCCTCGGAGCGCTTCTTCTGCTTCCCGGTGCGAGGTGACGTCCTGAGCGGCCCCGTACACGCGCACGACGTCGCCCGACGCGTCGTTCCGCACGGGCTGCGCGTACAGGCGGAGCCATCGAATCTGCCCGTCTCGCGTGACGATTCGGATCTCGGCAACGTGGAACTCACCGGCGAGGACTCGCTCCTCTGCATCCTCGATGACGTGCATGTCCTCGGGGTGCGTGATGGGGCGAAAGAGCTCGACCGGGAGGGCACCGTCGAGGCGGTAACCGGTCAAGCGTTCGAAGGCTGGAGTGACCCACTCGAGCCTCATGTGACCGTCGACGACCGCATACGAGTAGAGGATGTCCGACACCATTTCGGAGACGACGCGGTGCAGGTCTTCGGCTTGCCGCCTCTCGGTGATGTCCTGGGTGACACCGACGATCGCCACCGGCTTGCCGTCGGCGTCGTTCTCGAGCCGCGATCGCATGTGAAGCCAGCGGACCTCCCCATCGCTCCGCACGATGCGGAACTCATACTCCGCCGCCCCCCTGCGTAGCGTGGTCTGCGCTCCCCGGAGGAAGATCGCACGATCGTCGGGGTGAGCGCCGTCGAGGATCGCGTCGACCGTGAGCTCGAAATTGTCGGGATCCACTCCGGCGATGCGGTACATCTCGTCCGACCAGTCGATTTCGTTGGTGCCGAGGTCGCGGCGGTAGTGCCCGATGTGCGCCGCCGCCTGGGCCTCCTTGAGCCGCCGCTCACTTTCGGCCAGCGCCAACACGGTGCCCTTGTGATCGGTGATGTCGAGGAGGGTGCCGCGCATGCCGACGGGCCGCCCATCGGGAGCGAACGTCGGCACACCCCGCGCGTGCGCCCAGACGACCCTCCCGTCTGGCCGGAGGATCCGGTATTGGAGGTCGTACGAGCCGGCCCCCGACATGAGGCCGTGCGCTGCGGTCGATACGGCGTCCCGATCCTCCGGGTGGACGTAGGCCAGGTATTCCTCGACGCTGGTGAGAGGCGAGCGCCGGTCGAAACCATGAATCTCGTACATCTGATCCGACCACGTGAGCGCGCCATCCAGGACGGCCCAACTTCCGAGTCCCGCGACGGCGTGCGCCTCGCGGAGGTGCTGCTCGCTCTCGGCGAGGGCGAGTTCCGAGGACCGGATCGCGGTGACGTCCCGGACCGTCGTGATGGTCAGCATCTTGTCGCGGTCGTCGAACTGGGAGACGCTCACCTCCGCCGGGAAGGTCGAACCGTCGGCCCGTACCCCTTCCCGGCGCCCGGGCGTCGGTTCAGGCCGGTTGGTGTTGAGGAGGTCGTCGACGGAGAGGCCGACGATCTCGTCGCGGGGGAACCCGAACATCTCTTCCGAGCGGCGATTGGCGAGGGCGATGCGATCGTCGGGACCGACCACGAGGACGGCATCGGGCAGGGCGTCGAGAAGCCCTCGAAACCGCGCACCAGCACGCTCGTGCCGGCGCGACCCCGGCGCCTCCCGACCCACCACCCCTGCATGGTGCGTGATCCAACCCGTGAACACCATGCCTCGGTCGGGTCATTGCGCGCGTGAGCGCGGCGCCAACGCCCCGAACTCGGACAGATCTCTCGGGCGCGACCTCAGCCGTCGTGGGGGTCGCCGGTGCCGGTCTCGAGGTACGCCTTGAGGCTCATCAGATAGCGCGCCCACTCGAAGCTGCACATGGCGAGGATGCCGTCGGTCGACTCCCAGCCCCGATGGGCGAAGTAGACGATGGTGGCGACGCCGTCATCATCGGTGTCCTCGGTCAGATCGAAGGTGATTTCCGTGTGGTCCCACTCGGGATGCCCCCCGACGCAGTGCCAGCGCACGAACTCGTTGGGCGTGAGCTCCTCGATCTTCATCATGAAGACGGTGGATTTGCCGTCGAAGCCGAAGCGGGCGACCGAGCCCAGTTCGGGTTCGGCGTCCACGTCACGGGTCCACCAGCTCCGGAGGCCGTCGGGCTCGGTGAGGGCCCGCCACACGGATGGGGCGGGTGCCTTGACGACGACCTGATGGAGGATGTCCGGCATGGTGGAAACGTAGTAGAGGCGGGTCGTCAGTCGGGGAGAGACGAGGGTCACACCGACACGGCGTTGACGTTACCGGCGGTAACTGTTACCGTCGGTAACATGTCACGAGCCCGGCACGAACAGCCCCGTCCGCCCCGAGCGCGCCGGCCTCTGCCGTCGGAGCGCGCGGAACACCGCGAACGTCGGAGAGCCGAGCTCCTCGACGCCGCGGTGGCGGCCATCGGAACCCACGGACCCACGGCGTCAATGGAGCAGATCGCCCGCGCCGCGGGGGTCACCAAGCCGATCCTGTACCGCCATGTCGGGGGCCGCGAGGAGTTCGTCGCCGCGCTGACGGCCCGGTTCGTCGGGGACCTCGTCGAGCGACTCGACACCGCCCTCAGCGACGACTCGGCCCATCCCCGGGCGATGCTCGCCGCGGGCATCGACGCCTACCTCGAGCTGGTCGAACGCGAGAATGCGCTCTACCGATTCCTGCTCCGTCATGCGGGCGAGGTGGGCGGCGGGGAGGTCCTCGCCGACGTCGTCCATCAGATCGGCCACAGCATGGTCTCGCTCATCGGTGAGCGACTCCGCGACGTCGGCGCCGACTCCGGTGCGGCAGAGCCGTGGGGATACGGGATCGTCGGCATGGTGCACGCGGCCGGCGACTGGTGGCTCGAGCACCGCACGATGCCGCGCAAACGCCTGGTGGAGTACCTCGTGGCGTTGGTTTGGGACGGGATGGGTATGACCGTCGTGCGCGATCTGCAGAGCGCGACAACCGCCGACGAGAGGGCAACGAAATGACGGTCGATCCGGGGCAACTCGACAGCTGGCGACCCCTGAGCGCGGTCTCGATCGGGTTCGTGAGCATCGTGGCGGCGCTGGCCTTCACGGGTCGGCGGACCGGCGAGCGCTCATGGCTCCGTTGGGTACCCCGCGGTCTCGAGCGGGCCACGGGGATTCCCGGCTGGGCTGCGGGGATGGTCGGTACGGCGAGTTTCGCTCTGCTGGTGGCCGGCATCGGCTTCTACAACGACGTCGCGTGGCATGTCGGGGTCGGACGAGACGAGGAACTGTTCACGCCACCGCACACCATGATCGTTCTCGGTTTGGCCCTTCTCGTTGCCGCCGGGCTCATCGGGATTCTGTTCGCCACCCTCGATCGCCGCCCCGAGGGCTTCCGATGGGGTCCGCTGCACGTGCCGCGATCTGCGGCCTCGATGACGCTGATCGGCGGGATGGCGATGCTCGGGTTCCCCGCCGACGAGCTGTGGCACCACCAGTTCGGCATCGACGTCACCATGTGGAGCCCCACGCATCTGCTGATGATCGTGGGAGCCTCGATCACGCCGATCGCGTCATGGCTCGCCCTCGCCGAGGCGGGAGTCAAGCCTCGGGACAGCTGGCGCACAAGGGCCGTCTACATGCTCGTGTCCCTGATGCTGCTCGACGGACTCTCGAGCGTCCAGGGCGAGTTCGACTTCGGCGTGCCCCAGTTCCAGGCCCTCTACGCGCCGGTCCTCGTCGCCTTTGCCGGCGCGCTCGCCCTCGTCGCGATCCGCCTTGCGCACGGACCGGGGTGGTCGCTCCTCGTGGCCGTCCTGTTCGCGCTGACCCGTACCAACCTCGGTGGCGACACGGGTGCGATCGACCTCGACGTCCGGTCCTCGGCTCTGTATCTCGGCTCCGCGGCGTGCGTCGAAATCGTGGCGTGGTTCCTCGGCACGCGTCGGCCTGTTCGACTCGCCCTCGGCGCGGGGGCAGCCATCGGGACGGCCGGACTCGCGACGGAGTGGTGGTGGAATCAGGGAGCACACCAGCCGTGGTCGTCGGCGCTCCTACCCGACGCCATCGTGCTCGGCGTGGCCGTCGCCGCCGGTGCCGCTCTGCTGGGCGTCGTGCTTGGCGCAGCCGCCCGAGGTGAGCGCACCCCCATGTCGGGCCGAACGCTCGCGGTGGCGGGCCTTGTGGTGGTCGTGGCGCTCGCGTGGCCATTGCCGCGGCGCAGCGGAGACGTCACGGTGCAGGTCACCCTCGATCGCGCCACGCCCGGCGAGGCTTATGTGGAGGCCGAACTCACACCGGCCGACGCGGCGGCGGACGCCCTCTGGTTCCAGGCCAGCGCGTGGCAGGGCGGGGGCCTGGTCGCGGTCGACATGGAATCGGTGGGCGTCGGCGCCTGGCGTTCCGAGGGCCCGGTGCCGATCGCCGCGCCTTGGAAGACGCTCCTGCGGCTGCATCGGGGCGCGGAGATGATGGCCGTCCCGATTTTCCTTCCGGCCGACGCCGAGATCGAAGGGCCCCGGGGCGAGGAGTTTCCCGCGGTGGACAAGACGGCGGCCTTCGAACCGGAACGGCGTTACCTGCTGCGCGAGCAGACGGACGGCGGGTCACCCGTGTTCGGGTGGGGCATCCCGGGCTTGGTGGCGCTCCTCGGCGCGATCGCGGTCGGGTCGTTTGGGTGGATCGTGCGCGGCCTGCGCGCCGGGCCTCCAACCGGAACGGCCGTCACGACGCCGAAGGAACCTGTTCCCGTCGGCTGACCGAGCGGCCGTTCGTGGTCAGGTGATCTCGAGCATGCGGCGGAGGGCCGCGCGCGCCCATTCCGCGGTGTCGTCGTCGACGACGATGCGGTTCACCGGGTGGCCGTCGACGATCGCCTCGAGGCACCATGCCAAATGGGGGGCGTCGATGCGGAACATTGTGGAACACGGGCAGATGAGCGGGTCGAGCGAGAACACGGTCTTGTCCGGGTTGTCGGCGGCCAGGCGCTGCACCATGTGAATCTCGGTGCCGACGGCGAAGGTGGACCCCGCGGGAGCGTCGCGGACCGTGCGGAGAATGTACTCAGTGGAACCGACCTCGTCGGCGACTTCCACCACCTCGTGGGAGCACTCGGGGTGGACGACGACCCGAACGCCAGGGTGTTCCGCTCGCGCCGCGGCGACGTGGTCCGTCGTGAATCGCTGGTGCACGGAGCAGTGCCCGCGCCAGAGGAGGAAGGTCGCCTCCTTCACGGCTCGCTCGTCGAGTCCGCCGAGTTCGAACCGCGGGTTCCAGACCTGCATGTCGGTCTCGGTAAAGCCCATCTGGTAGCCGGTGTTCCGTCCGAGGTGCTGGTCGGGGAAGAACAGGACTTGGCTCCCCTTGGCGAGAGCCCACTCGAGGATGGCGCGTGCGTTGGAGGACGTACACACGGCGCCGCCGTTGCGCCCCACGAAGGCCTTCAGTGCGGCGGACGAGTTCATGTAGGTGATCGGGACGACCTTGCTGACATCGGTGATGTCGGTCAGCGCCTCCCAGCATTCGTCGACGGAGTCGGTGTCGGCCATGTCGGCCATCGAGCAGCCGGCGTTGAGGTCGGGGAGATAGACCTGCTGGTGCGGGCCGGTGAGGATGTCGGCCGCCTCGGCCATGAAGTGGACTCCGCAGAAGACAATCTCGGTGGCGCGGTCGTTGTCGGCGGCGAAGCGGGCGAGATTGAACGAGTCGCCCCGCGAGTCGGCGAACTGGATCACCTCGTCGCGCTGGTAGTGATGGCCGAGGATGAGGAGCCGGTCGCCGAGCGTGTCCTTGGCGGCACGGATCCGCGCCTCGTTGTCGTGCAGGGACGCGGTGGTGTACCGGTCCGGCAGAGGAACCTGCAGACGCAGCATCCCGGGTTGTCCTCCTCGTCCTGCTCCGGTTGAGGCCGGTGGGGGCGCCTGGCCGCCGTCCCACGGTGATGTCGGCCCCGGAGCCGATGTGCCGCCATGCCAGGGCGGTGCACAGAGTGTAACGCCGCCTCCCGCGTGCCCCATTCCTCGTATTCCGCGCAGCTTCCTCGCGGTTTCTCCGCTCCGGGCGCCCACGACGCGGGCTGGCCGCGA
>Ga0209640_10004903_pt1 | contig 11697 bp, 17 predicted proteins | sample RifCSP10_1_FD_184018 | JGI IMG/M metagenome (GOLD analysis project Ga0209640, IMG submission 184018) | Soil microbial communities from Rifle, Colorado - Rifle CSP2_sed 10_1 (SPAdes) (version 2) | ecosystem: Environmental > Terrestrial > Deep subsurface > Rock core/Sediment | place: Rifle... | reverse complement strand
GCCTATTCTTAATTGATTCAGCTAAACTTGCGCGCGCGCCCTCATCCACTTGCTCTAATTGATTGATCTCAGCCTTTAACTTTCGTAATATCTCGCTTTGTTGTTTAATTAATGCTTGAAAACGTCCGAACCATTGGCCTTTTATCTCCTGATATTTATTGAGTTTCGCAATGTCTCTTGCCCGCACCGAATGCCCTTTTACATAGTCTTGAGGTAAAATGACCTCAGTGCATCCTGGGAAGGCAGGTAATTCTTTAATTAATCCAGCTACTATTTTATCTAAATGATCCATCCCCTTTTCATTTTCATCAGTCAAATCCCTCGCTTGAAATTCATATTCAGTTAAATCCAGTTTTTGAAATCGATATTCAGATAAACACCTGCACAATTCCCTCACCATCCCAGGCGTACTGTAGTGCTGAAGTTTTTGTAAATAATAGGTATTAGAAAATCTAGATAATTCAGTATCAGAGCCAGATAATATTGCCATAGAACCTTGATACGCGTCTATATGTTCTTTTAATTGTATACGTAGATCATCAAAATCCTGCGCAGTAAACTGTTGAGAATTTTCCTTAAGTCCTTCTATGTCCAATAAAAAACTATTTTGATTGTTAGTGCCGTATAAGTAGTTGTTGATTCTTAGAAATAGCGGCAATACTTCTGTTTCAATTAAAGACGATAAAGTCAACTGAAGGCCTTTAAGATTTGATTTAGACTGTTGCGGTTGTTCTAAATTGAAGATATTAATATTAAGCTGCTGGAAGTTAATAAGTGTCTCTCCAGCTTGTGCTTTGATGGTAACATCGTTAAACATAGGGTTACTCGGTAATGATTTTATGGGTTCTTTTTTATCAGAAAAAATTTTGTCCTTAATTAAAAACATCACTGCACTGATAACTGCGCATCCCCCAGTTAAGGATGCAAGCGCAATGAGATTGTAAATGGCATGCTTAAAAATGACGAGAGAGATCCCTCCTATCGGGCTGCCAATTAAAGAGCAAAATGACCCAATTTGTGTCAATACCTGTGGCAATGGCCGCTGTGAGGAAGCGATCGAGCTACTCCGGCTGGGAAACAGACCGAATCGATGCAAGTACCTACGATTCACTTACCAACAGCCTCAACGCCATCTTGGCGAAAATGATGCCTGACGACGCGGAATCGTTCGATAAGGTCGTGAAGTACGTACTGATGCAGGTAACGCGAGATCCGCTCGTGGCAAAGAAGGCAGCTACTGTCGGTAAAGTCTCCGATGCAGAGATCTTGCAGGCGATCCAGTCAACGCTGCACCAGCGAAGCCCGCGCAATGTCTTCGAATTGGCTGACAAATACATGCAGCGCAGCGACACGCCGAGCGCCCCTGGAGGGAGCGCTGCACAGATCATGGGTGGTGGCTAGACTGGAATTGGACCGATCTCCCATCGCATCGGTCTGGCGCCCAGGCGACTGCTGTCCCGCACCCGGTTCAGGGTTCGTCGCGCCGCAGCACTACGCCACGAGCGCGATCGCGGGTGAGCTCAGCGTTGGCGTGCGCGCCACTCGCTGGGTGACTCGATGCCGCCAGTCCTCCAGACCCCGGCTCGACGCAGCTTGGCCATCGATTCCCGCGACACGTACTGGGTGGTGTGCTCGCGAAATGCCAGCGCCCAGCCATTCTTCGTGATCCATCCGTTGACGTCGATCTGACCAACGAAGCACTGCCCAACCATGACCCCGTTACCATCCCGCGCCTTCTCATAGCAGGCGAGGTCCTGGGCGGCGATCAGTTGCTTCAGAGCCACCGCGGCCTCTTGACCGCAACGCCACGTCTGCTGGAAGTCAGCGGAACACTGCTGGGCCATTTCAGGAGCGTCCACGCCCCAGAGGCGGACCTTTGCTCCATTGAGCATCACCGTGTCCCCATCGACCACGATGGGCTTGCCGACCACGGCTCCGCGTCCCGCATGGATGCTGTTAGCTCGGCCACCTTCCCCACTCATCGTGAGCTTGGTGTTGCCAAAGCCCCAAAAGGGCTTGCCGGTGTCGGCGCCGCGGACATAGATCTCTGGCCGGTCGGGCGCTGTCATGGGGGCATTGGCAGTCACGCCCAGAAATGAGCGAACACCGTTTAGGAGGCTGCCGCCAACATTGTCCACGTCCTGGTCGAGCCATCCCAGGGACCACATGGTGGCGCCTGCGGTAGCGCATGCGATTGCAATTGCGGAGACGAATCCCCGCCACTGTGCTCCTACCTTGGCCATATCCCTTTGCTCCCCCCGTTCATCCTGAACTATGGTATGCGCTCAGCCGGTGCGTAAATGGCCCATCGCCCACTAAAATCAGGGGGGGTTTGGAGCTAAACGTGCCGTCTGTACAGTGCATAATCGCTGGAAGCAGGTCAGGTGGGGATCATGGCGAACAAAGAAACGCCGGAAGAAGCGATGTCCGACAAGCAGGAGCGGCCGTATATGGTCGCCACAACCAATGTGCAGCAGGCCTGGCCTATCGCGCACATCGATGCTTATCGTGAAATTGCCCCTGAGCTGGTCCGGCTGCATGACAGCCTGAGCGCCGGTTCCGGGACGAGCATGTTTCCAGTCGCCCTCCAGCAGCAGGTCATGCTGGTGCTGGACCGCATCAACGACCTCACCCAGCAACGTTGGGCCGAATACGTCAAGGCCGGTGCCGCGCACCCTCTCGAGGCCGAAAGCCTCCGTGACATGGGTGTCCCGGAACACATCACCTACGATTCCGCGAACGGCGTCCCCTTCCTTAACTGGATGACTTACTTGGACGGACCCGTACCGAACTGGCGCGAGATCGAGGTCAACATCAAGGAGGACGTCAGCGGCCAGACGTTCCAGTTTGTCCCGCCGTTCCGTCCGGTTCACGTCAACAGCCTGCCAGGCGGCACCCATCGGCTCCCCATCAATGACCCGGTGCATGCCGCGACCATCGCCGTGTACGAGGTTATTGACAGCTCGTTGACCAACCTGCTGCGTGCAAGCACGACGGTATCGCCGCGGGACAACTGGGTGCGGATGCAAATCACAGCCACCCTGTATCGGACCATTGCCCAGGCCCGCCTCAAGGAACTGTCGATGGACGACTACAAGGACTGGGTGGTCACCATCCCCGAGACGATTCCGATCTTCAACGCGCCCGCACAAATTGCCAGGCTCGGTGCCAACGCGGTAGTGATCCAGATCCTGGCACTTCGCACCATTGCCGGATTCGTGCAGGACAGCATGGATCGCGCCGACAAAGAACCGATCAACGTCGACCAGGCAGCAAAGGTGGATCAGGTCATTGGCGAGATGACGAACTATCGCGATCGCATGAAGGCCCGCGCTGACAATCTCAATGCGCTTGTCGTCAGCGACTCCCCGATAGATCCAAAGCGGTACGACGTCATGGTTGTGTCGCGTCCGTTTCCCAGAGGCACGCCCTTCATCGCCCTGATCCCACGAGGTTCATCGGCGAAAAAAGTCAAAAAACTGCGTGCCCCTTCATCTGTCTTGACTGGCTGATCCCGTCTGGACCAAGGCCGGCAACGGCCCAAGCATGTAGCGCCAACTCAGCCGCACTCCGGTGCGGTTTGCCCAGCACATTAGCCCTGAAGTCACCTCGTGCATCCTTGGGTTCTGACCTGAGGGAGACGTCATGAGCTGGACTGGCAAACGAATCGCGATCACGGGAAAGTCAAACCGCCACGAACGGACCCAGCTTGAATTTGCGCTTCAGCAGCGGGGCGCGATTCTGGTCAATGCAGTGAACAGCAAGACCGATCTACTCATCACTGGCGAATCTGGGGTCAATGGTCTCAAGCGGACCAACGCAGCGAAATACAACACCCCTACTGTCATGCCTGATGAGTTCATGGAGCATTGCAAAGGCGCAGGCTGGCCATTCCGTGAAATCGTCAAGCCCGCGACGAAGAAATCGCAGAAGCGGGACAAGGACTTGGTAAAGTCGATCAAGGGGCTGACCAAGCACACATCGATGCCTGGATTCGTGGGGTTGTAGGGGTCTAAATGTGACCAGAATCCGTTCTTGGCTCACTGGCATGGATGAGTCGAGAAATTTCCTTGTTGACCACGAGTGGCAAGCGGGCCAACGATGAAGAACCGTCAGATGTAGGGGAGACGGTTTTGGGCCTTGAGCCCTATCGAAACATTAGGGGGATCACCATGCAGAAGCTCGCTCTCACAGTTCTTGTTGCGCTCACCACATCATTTGGTGCGTACGCGCAGACCAGATGCTCCGCCGACTCGTTTGGCAATACCACTTGCCGCAGTAGCGATGGTACGACGACAAGAGCATCGACAGACTCTTTCGGAAACACAACGTATCGGGACAGCAACGGGAACACCGCAAGGAGCAGTACCGACTCGTTCGGCAATACGACCTATCGTGACAACAACGGCAACACGACCAGGGCCTCCACCGATTCGTTCGGCAATACGACCTATCGTGACAACAACGGCAACACGACCCGGGCCACTACGGACTCGTTCGGAAACACAACGCTCCGCGATAGCGACGGGAACACCACGCGTTGCAGCACCGATTACTTCGGAAACACGACCTGCCGCTGATCGTCAAGCACTGCGACGGTCAGGATCTGACCGATCAAAGTAGACACCCAGGTCCGGCCCGTTTATGGGCCGGTTTGGTTTGAAAGCATCGCAACTTGAGGTCACGATGAAGCTACACACAACCTGCTTCGTCATATGGGCGGCGTTATTTGGAATTGGCTTTCCCAGCACTTTGATGGCCTCTCAGCAAAGTGACATGGTTGCTGGGGACGAAGAGCGTGGACTCACTACGGTAACGAGCGCACGCCTGGGATCGCATGTTGATTCGAAGCAGGAAATTCCTGTGCCGAAGACGTTATTCAGACCAAATGACGACATCGCGTTGTCCATTGGAACTCATACAACTGGCTCGACGCCGATCACCGTGACACTTGGCGCATCCTGGACCTATGGCGCTGGCGAAAATCGCCAGTCTGTTTTTGATGACAGCCTCGAACTCTCTGTGAGTGGGGATCACGCAACTGCTTTCACCATAACCAATACGCGTGATTGGCCGGAGGGGCAGTACCAGGTCGAGCTATTTCTAAACGGTGAGCCGGTTCGCACGCTAGAATTTTCAGTTCGATGAACTGAAACCTGTACATGAAAGGCATTCGGGGAGATCAAATGGTAGTTGTTACGACACGAGAAGAGCTCAAGAAAGCGGTTGAGAGCAAAGCCGATCGAATTGAAGTGAAGGGTAAGCTGGCAGGGGAACTCCGAAAGGCGCGAAAGGTAGCCAAACTCAGCAAGTTAGCTCTAATACCTCTGGTGGCTCTCGTGGGTGCCATCCCCCTTTCAGGCGGACTGTCTGCTGGCGTTGCCGCCGCCGCAGCGGCGATGACGGGACTTGAGATCTCCGCGATCATCTTTGCGGCGACGATAGGACTGACGATGGTGATAGCAGTCTCGAAGAATTACGACGAGGTGGGCGCAACGGGCCCGTTCAACATGTCACTCCAAGCGAAAAAAGGTAGGAAGTGATTGCTTTGCGTTACGCCAGGAGCGCCATACGTTTTTGCTTGCAAGAGATGCAACCATCAATTTATCCGAGTAGTTCCGTTCGCAATGCGTTGTCCAAAGTGCGGATCGTTCCGAACCCGCCGGGTTCCTGTTTGTAAATAGCAGTGGACAGCTACCATTTGATTTCAGGAGATCGACATGCATAAGAAGGTTCTTGTCTTACTCGTCCTCTGTTCGTTTTCGTCCCTCGCATGGTCCGCCAGCGGGGATGTCTGCCGGACCGCGCCACATAGCGCTATGGCCGCTGCACCCCTGACCGACAAGACGGTATTCGTGTGCCCCAACGCCGGGAGCAACACGATTTCGCAGCTGTACCAGAAGGGATGGCGGGTCGTGCAGGCTATTCCGCAGATGGTCACCAGTGGCGGCATGCCGCCCTCTGGCCAGGTCCCAACGCAACAGTGGATGATCATCGTGGAGAAGCTCTGACGTGTTGACCCGGGATCAGTCCGATGCAGCAGCCGATGCGTTGCTTTCAGAGGATCGCCGGTCGCAACTGGACAAGCGAGCCGCCCTTGAGTCAGGTCGTCGAAAGCTTATCGCTCACCAACGCGCCGGGCTGCTCGGGTTGGCAGGTTTCGCCATTGGTGCTGGTTTGGGCTACCTGTTCCTGGATACCTTCACGCCCGCTGCTTACTTCGGGTTGGGCTCGGGTTACCTTGCTGGGAAGGTTCTGTTCCGCGGTGAGTGACACCATGTCCAAGGACAACAGTCGAAGGCGGCTCTGTCCGCATCGATTGCTCATGAGCCTTGTGATCGCTGCCATGCCTTTTTCGGTGGCAGCCTCCGATCAATGTGGCCAGCTCGTCTCCGATTCGGAGATCAATGATTGCGCAACCGCGGTGCTGGCCGAAGTTGATTCAGAGCTCGAGGCAACCTATCGATATGTTCTGTCAGGACTGGACGAAGCAGGCAAGGAGGAGCCATCTTTTCTTGATGCGAAAGCGGAACTGATCGAGGCACAACGACACTGGTCTGTTTTTCGCGAGGCTGATTGCGAGCCTATATTTACGCTCAACCAGGGCGGTTCTATCCGTATCTCCGCGTACCTCTTTTGCATGACGGATCACGCCAAGCTACGAAAAGCGCAACTCGAAGCAGCTTATGCGACTTACAGCAAGTAGATTGCCCAAAAGACCCCTTAGATTTGGGTAGCGACTACACGCACTAGAAAAGAGGTTCCCAATCAGCGGAACTTCTTCATGTGGCATCCGATTGCCAGCGAACAGATCCACGGTAAAGAACCGCTGGGGTCCTTCGCCACCAGGAATATCCCCAAGCTCGACTTTCTTTCAGCCGCTTTCTCTACGCGGTTGCCTGTCTGATGACTGCGTATCGAGATGATGCCGACTGGCTACGCAATGGCGTCCGGTCCGGACACCTGGTCGCAGACACGATCGACGAACTGCACTCGCTGGCCCGTCAGCTAGAACTGGCTGATCGCTACTTCCAGCGCGATGCGATGACCCCGCATTACCAGCTGCCGGTCGGGCTTCAGTCCGCTGCGGACGCGCTTGGAGTCGTGCACCTGGCGCGGCCTGCCTTCCATCAGATGGTCGGACGCATCAACAACAGCTACTACCAGCAGTCCCGCAGGGACGCGGCGCAACGCCGTGGTCATCCAGCCCTTCCCGCTGCTCCCAAGACACTCCGGGAACCGTGCCCGTCAGGCCAGGTGCAACAAGCCCCTGTCCAGCCCGCTTTGCTCTGACAGAACGCCTCGGATATTCGGTTCGGGGGCGTCTCGGACACGCTTGAGTCATCCCAAGGAGACAGCCATGCAACAGCAGCAGCGCAGCGCCACGATGATCGATGTCAGCCGCATCCGAGTCATTGAAGGGCACAACCCCCGCACCTACTTCGACACCACCGGGTTCAACCGGCTGGTCGATTCCATCCGTACCGATGGGGTCATCACCGCGATCACCGTGCGCCGAACCGATGACGAGGGATATGAACTCATCGCCGGTGAGCGACGGCTTCGTGCGGTACGAGAGGTTGGGCTGACCGAGATTCCCGCTACGGTCGTCGATGTTGATGACCTTGCCGCCAAACGGATGGCGTTGACCGAGAACCTGGACCGGCGCGACCTGACCATCCCGGAGGAGGCCAGGGCCGCACGACAGTTCGTGGATGCCTGTGATGGCGATCAAGCCGCTGCGGCGCGTGCTTTGGGCTGGACCCCGGCAAAGCTCACCCACCGCTTGCTCCTGCTGCACGCAACGGATGCCGTCATGGACGCGCTGATGCGTGAACAGATCGCAGTAGGCCATGCCGAGTTGCTTGCCTCGCTGCCGCCTGAACGCCAGGATGCCGCGCTGCCGAAAATCGTCGAGAACAATCTGACGATCCAGCAAGTGAAAGAGCAGATTGGCTCAATTACCCTGCCGCTTTCGCAGGCGAAGTTCGATCAGACCGATTGCCGCCTCTGTCCCCACAACTCCTCTGTCCAGTCCAGCTTCTTCTCCGAGTCGGTGGGCGAGGGGCGTTGTTCCAGCAAGGCGTGTTTCACCACGAAGACCCGCGAGTGGGTGGACCGGCGCAAGGCTGAATTGAAGGAGGAGTTTGGTTCGGTGGCGCTTCTCACCGAAAAGGAACCCGGCTCCACGACCGCGTTGCTCGCCAGTGGCGCGAACGCAGTGGGGCATCAGACGTTGATGTCGTGCAAAGGTTGCCAGCACTACGGCGCGGTGCTCGATGATCGATTGGGGGCCACTACCGGAGCCGTTGCGGCACCCACCTGTTTCAGCCTGTCCTGCCACTCGCAAAAGGTCCAGGCATACGCCGAGTCGCTTAAACCGGCACCCGTTGAGTCCGAACAGGACCAGGGCGACGAGCCGGGATCGAGCACTGTAGTCCCCGCGTCGGCCAGCGCCCCGGTGAAGGCCCCCGCCAAGAAGCCGGTGGTGGACGCTCCGCGTGCAACGCCGGTAGCGGTGACCGATCAGTACGACCGGGTGTTGCGTGACACCACGGTGGATCGCCTGTCGGCAGGTGCGGTTGAGCCGATCCTGGCCCTCGCGGTGTATGGCATTGCCGCCCTCACCGCGCAATGCGCCAGCACGGGTTTCAACGAAGTCCTTGGTGCCCTCGGCATCAAGGGTGGTAGCGGATACAAGCACACCGATGTGGTTGTCTCGCTGGCTCAGATGGACAAGGCCAAGTTGCAGGGGCTGCTGCAACAGTCGGCCATCGAACTGTTCACCACGCGTACTGACGTGATCCACGGGCGCGATGAAAAGGTGTCTCGCAAGCAGTTGGCGGGTGCTTTGTGCCACAACGCAGGATGGGACTTGCAGCCGCATGTTCGCGTGGACAAGGACTATCTGGCCGCGCACACCAAGGCGGCACTGGAAGTCGTCCTCATCGAGTCCGGCTTCAAGGACTTCTACTCCTCTGGCGACGGTGGCGACAAGAAGTATCGCGCTCTGCTCGGTTTGAAGAAGCCCGAATTGATCGATGCGGTTCTCGCGGCGGGCCACGACTTCAGCAGCTACCTGCCCGAAGCGTTGCGAAAGCACCAGGTGGACCTCGTGCTGGCAACGAAGCGCTGACAGAACGCCTCGGTTTTTAGGCCAACGCCGTTGGCCTTCAACCTCTCATCAATCCTTCTGGAGCTATACCAATGACATTTCTGGCCGCGTTGCTTCCCATGCTGCAAGGTGACAGTGAGTTCAATTTCAAGGTCACCAAGACTCCGACCGGCCTGCGGGTGGTCACCATTCCGAACCTGAAGAACTTTCAGCCCGACACCACCGACGAGGAATTGGGGAAGCTGCAGGCCGCGCTGGCGCTGCCCTTGGTCTTCGCCATCAACGACGTGACCCAGCCCGATCACGAGATGGCGTTGCTGTTGCAGCAGGCCGCAGGCATCCGCAAGGACACCATCGATCAATTGTCGGTGTACCAGGACGCCCAGCGGGAGGCGCAGCAGGCCGCACGCGCCGCGCAGGAGAAGAAGACCGCTGCTGCCGCGAAGAAGCCTGAAAAGGCCGGGAAGACGGTGGCGGCAACGCCCGCGACTCCGGTGGCGAACGAGGTCGAGTCCACTGAGGACGCCGAAGCTGGCATGGCATTGACCGAAGTGGCCGCGTCCACCAGCCCTGCCACTGTTCCGGCAGTGACCACTCCGATTCAACTGTTCGCAGACTGAGGGCTGACATGAGCATCGAAGCATCCAGCGTGCAGGCACCGATCCGTCAGTTCCGGGTCGGCAGTACCAACCTTGCCGATCCAGACCCCGCCATGTCGCCGGGTGATGTGTTGGCCCTCTACAGCGCGAGCTACCCTGCGTTGAAGTTCTGCACGATGGTCGACCCCCGGATGGAAGGAGACATCCTGGTGATCGAAGCCACCTTGCCCACCGTCCAGACCAAGGGGGTAGGGCGCTCGCCCTGTCGCTGATGCCCAAGCCAGCCAAAGTCCGTGCGGCTCTCCCTGAATCCGATCCGTTGGCCGATCTGGAAGCGTGGATGAAGGTGCCGGTGTCGCATCAAACGGAGGCCCGCTGGCAGCGGGTGTGCGAATTCACCGCCGCGAAGTTGTCAGACAACTCGCGGTGCCACATCGACCCCTTCCTGTTGCCGATGGCATGACCTCCCTTCTTTCCCTTGTAACGATCAAGCGCAAGGCGTTTGTCGTGCCCCATCAGGTGCCGTCGAACGTGCGTTTGAAGGCGGCCCGCGAGATCCGTCATGCGGTCGAGTCGGGACGGGTGAGTCGTGAGGACCTTGCAGCGGCGATGGCCGGGGGTGATGCCGGGATCGCAGCATTGATGTGCCGCAAACACGCGCTGCACAGTGCCATGACGATGCCCTCAGATGGCTTGGTGATGCAATGGACGCCGGAGCCGGACACCATCGCATCCCTGATGGCATGGGCACGTTCTTTACGTGAGGCGGGGAGACTGTCCAACGACGTGTTGGCCCCGCTGTCGCCCGAGGATGCTTTCCATGGGTTGATGAGCGCCTGCTCCCAGGCGGCGCAAGCGCCCGAGCAGTTCGTTGGTGGCGCGGACAAGCTGCCTTACGAGTATCAGGTTGACCCGTTGTTCCACGTCGCCACTACATTCACAGAAGCGCTGACGGAGCCGTCTGGGAGGAGTCGAGAGCAAGAGCCTGCGGTGCTGGTGGAGCCCATGTACCTGCCCGCGTTCGATGTCCCCACCTGCGCTGATCCGGACGATGCCACGGCCCTTCGTAGTGCGCTATCCGCCATCGGACGTGCAGAGATGTTCGGCATGTGGATTGAACCTCGTCATCTACCTTGGGTGGTTGACGGATGGTTTGTTGAGTCCCTTGAGGACATTGGTCGAAAGACGCCGTTCGGCACGACGCCCGTGGTGACAGACGAGGATATGGCCGATTTGGAGGAAATGTTCGGGTTTGGATTTGACGGAAGCGAAGGCGCGGCAATCATCGCCGCGCACATCAACTATCTTCGGTCGCTCAATAAAGTTGTTGTGTGGAAGCCCGGTAGCGCTGCCATGAAGAATTGGCTGCAGGTCAATTCAGACAGCCGCCTGGGAGCGTTGGTCGACAAGTTGCTGGGGATTGCCACGCGCATCAAGCGTATCAAACTGACCAGCAGCGAATTTGAGATTGATTCCGAAGGCGACCCTACGGCCATCCTGCTGATGGAATCCACCGATCCTGAAGCCAGCTACTTCTTCAACAACATGAGTGAGTTCGGTTCGCAGGAAGCTCCTCTGAAACGGATCTATCCCATCGGCGATGCCGCGCAGAATCCCTCCTTATTTTGGAAGCTCCACGACTCTGTTGTTCTAGTGGCAAGTCTCCTGACGGACGCGGCACATGCCCTCCAAAGCTACAAAAACGAAACCACCTGTGAGCCTTGTATCGCTGCCTGATGCGGAACACATGGCCAACATCCTGGCCAGCCAATCGACCATCCCTTCGATGGCCCTGGTGTTCCACACCCGAGGTGGTTACGACCGTGCCCTGAGCGCCGTCACGGCGCACAAGATCATCGCCGGTCCCAGGGCGTCTGCGGCGATGCAGCCGGGGCGTCCCCTGTCGCCTGACGATGAAATGGAAATACTCCATCTCCTTCGACCACGCTTTGTGGCCACAGGATTCAAGGTATTGCCGGAGAA